>WNGL01007348.1_pt1 | contig 13785 bp, 12 predicted proteins | sample 5400591 | NCBI WGS metagenome assembly WNGL01 (sample SAMN13153377, study PRJNA577476) | soil metagenome | isolation source: 80 cm soil or saprolite under Garry oak tree replicate 1 | place: USA:California | collected 2016-06-15
ACCGCATGCAGTTCTGGATCGTCCAGACGCTGAACAGCCTGGCCCTCGGGGGGCTGCTGTTCCTGCTTGCCGCCGGTTTCTCGCTGATCTTCGGCCTGATGCGGATCGCCAACCTTACCCACGGATCGCTGTTCATGCTCGGGGCGTATTTGGGGGTAAGCATTCTCAAATACATCCCGAATCTGTGGATCGCCGCGCTGCTGGGTGGCCTGCTGGTAGCCGTATTCGGCGGATTGATGGAGCGCTTCATTCTCCGCGCCTTGGCGGGGAACGCACTGGGCCAGGTTCTGGTGACGCTGGGGATCTCATTCATCATCGCCGACTTCTGCCTCGTCGTCTGGGGCGGAGACCCGATTCCGATTCCGACCCCGCCTTTCCTGCAACAGCCGATCGTGTTGGGCGAGGTCGCGTTTCCGACGTACCGGCTGGTGGTACTCGCTATCGCGTTCGTCACCGCCATCGCGCTTCACCTGCTCATGGAGCGCACCCGTCTCGGGGCGATGATACGCGCCGGGGTCGATGACATGCAGATGGCGCGCGCGGTCGGAATCCCGGTGTCACGCCTGTTTACCACGGTATTTTGCCTGGGCGCGGCGCTCGCGGGCGCCGCGGGCATCATCGGCGGACCGATCATGTCGGCTTACCCGGGACTGGACGCGGACATGCTCCCGCTCGCCTTGATCGTCGTGATTCTCGGAGGCGTCGGCAGCCTGCTCGGCGCCTTCGTCGGCAGTTTCATCACCGGGGCCATCTATACGTTCGGGACCGCGCTGCTGCCCGACCTCGCCTACGTGATCCTGTTTCTACCGATGATCGTCGTGATTGCGTTTCGTCCCACGGGTCTGTTTGGAAAGCAGGCTGCGTGAGCCGGATCAAATGGGTGCTTTTGGCGATAGCCTTGGCCGGGTTGCCGCTGGTATCCGGAGATTACTACGTCAACCTGACGAGCCAGATCATTATCGCCGCGATCTTCGCGGGAAGCCTCAATTTGCTGGTGGGCTACGGCGGGCTGGTTTCGCTCGGTCACGCATCCTGGGTCGGCCTTGCGGCATACATTTCCGCCTGGCTGTACCTGAAGCTCGGCCTGGGCCACTGGATCACCGCACCGGTCGCCCTCATCGCGACCACGCTGGTCGCGGGTGCGTTCGGATGGATCTCGCTGCGCGCGACCGGCCTCGGGTTCCTGATGATCACGCTCGCGCTGTCGCAAGTGTTGTGGGGCACGGCATACCGCTGGGTATCGGTGACCGACGGCGACAACGGACTGCGGGGACTGACGCGCCCGGCGCCGTTCGGCATCAGCCTCGACGGACCCGCAGCGTTCTACTACTTCTCGCTGGCCGTGGCGGTCCTCGCGCTTTGGATGATGGCGAAATTCGTCGGCTCCCCCTTCGGCGCCGCGCTGCGCGGCACCCGCGACCAACCCCGGCGCATGAGCGCGCTGGGTCATGACGTGTGGCTGATCCGCTGGGTTACGTTCGTGTATTCAGGATTCTGGGGCGCAGTCTCCGGGCTGCTGTTCGTGTATTACAACAAGTACATCCACCCGGCTTCGCTGTCGCTGACGAGCTCGGCGGAGGGATTGCTGGGGGTGATCGCGGGCGGCTCCGGGACGCTCGCAGGTCCGGTCGTCGGCGCCGCGATCGTCATGATCCTCAAGAACTACGTGTCCGCCTACATCGAGCGATGGAACATGCTGATCGGCTTCGTCTTCGTGTTCATCGTGATCTTCATGCCGGAAGGCGTCGTGCCGGGCGCACGACGATTGTGGGCGCGCTGGAGGAAGAAGTGACTGCCGCGCTGCACCTCAGCGGTCTGAAAAAATCGTTCGGCGGCCTGCCGGCGATCGACGACGTCTCGCTGGAGGTGATGCCGGGCGAGCGTCGGCTGATCATCGGCCCGAACGGCGCGGGGAAGACCACGCTCTTCAATCTCATCACCGGCGATCTGCCGCGCGACGCCGGCGCGATCCGGCTGTTCGGCGAGGAGATCGCCCGGCTGGAACCGCATCAACGCGCCCACCGCGGCCTCGCGCGCACCTATCAGATCATCACGCTGTTTCCAACGGACCCGCTCGAGCACAACATCGTCCTTTCGCTCCTCGGGCTCTCCAGGGCGCGCTGGAACGGGTTCCGCCCGCTGGCGCGGCAAGCCGAGCTCTATGAGGAAGCTCATCGGGTGCTCGGGCTGGTAGGGCTCGGGCATCTTGCGCGCCGGCCGATGGGCGAGGTGGCGTACGGCGAGAAGCGGCGCGTCGAAATCGCGATGGCGCTCGCGCAGAAGCCCAAGGTGCTCCTGCTGGATGAACCGCTCGCGGGCCTGTCGCGCGAGGAGCGTGCCGCAATGAAGGAGCTGATCGCGCGCATCCCGCGCGAAGTCACGGTCGTGATGATCGAGCACGATATGGATACCGCGCTCGACCTCGCCGAGCGCATCACCGTGCTTCATTACGGCAGCGTCATCGTCGAGGGCACGCGCGCCGAAGTCGTCGCCGACCCGAAGACCCGCGAGGTCTACCTTGGCGACTGAAGCGCTGGCGCTTGCGCGGCTTGACGCGCTCTACGGCGAAAGCCACGTGCTGCACGGCGTATCGTTTACCCTGAACGCAGGCCGGGTGCTCGCGCTGCTTGGCCGCAACGGCGCCGGGAAAACGACTTGCATGAATTCGATCATCGGATTCCTGCCGCCGCGGAACGGAGATATCCGGCTGTTCGGAGAGCCGATCGCACGGCTGTCGCCCGAGGTCATCTCGCGCCAGGGCGTGGGCTTCGTGCCCCAGGGCCGGCGGATTTTCGCCACGCTCACGGTGCGCGAGAACCTGGTCGTCGCGCGCCAGTCGCGAGGGGAGGCGGCAAGGTCGTGGACGCTCGAGCGCGTTTGCAAGCTGTTCCCGCGCCTCAGCGAGCGGCTGCAGCAGGCCGCGGGATCGCTTTCCGGGGGGGAGCAGCAGATGCTCGCCATCGGGCGCGCTCTGATGGGCAATCCAAGGGTGCTGCTGATGGATGAGCCCTCTGAAGGGCTTGCCCCCTTGATCGTCGCCGACGTGAGGCGCACCATCGCGCGGCTCAAGGAGGCCGGACAATCGATCCTGCTGGTCGAGCAGAACATCAAGCTCGCGCTCGATCTTGCCGATGAAGTGGTCATTTTGAATACCGGACGGATCGCCTTTTCCGGCGCTGTCGACGAGGTTCGCAACAATGAGAGCCTGATCACCCAGCACTTGGGCGTTTTCTAAATCACAAAAGGAAAGGAACACATGATGTTCACCTGCACGATCCCCGGGTGCGCGGATTCCCGCCATGGCCACCGCATGGGGTCCGCCGTCCGCGCGCGTTCGGCCAAAGCCGCTCGCCACGGGCGCCCGGCTACGACCCAAGTGGTCCGCAGTCGCAAAGGCCGCAGCCTCCGTGTCGACATTCACTGCCACTACCTGAACCGGGACGCGGCGGCAAAGGTCGCGCACCTGAATCCGGGGCAATACGAGCCCTCGGTCAGGTTCGCGAGCGCGCTCACGCGCGAGGTCAACGTAAAGCAGATGCAGGATCGGGCCCCGAAGCTCTCCACCATCGAAGTGCGCCTCAAGGACATGGACCGCATGGGGATCGACATCCAGGCCGTGTCGCCCGCGCCGCAGCAGACCTACTACTGGACGGAGCCCGGCCTCGGCGCCGAGCTCTCGCGCATGGTGAACGACCGCCTCGCGGAAATCGTGGCGAAATGGCCCGACCGCTTCGTCGGCTTGGGCACCGTTCCGTTGCAGAACGTGGATCTGGCGGTGATCGAGCTCGAGCGCTGCGTGAAGCAGCTCGGCCTGCGCGGGGTCGAGATCAATCCGAACGTCGCAGGGAAGGAGCTCACGGATACGAGCCTGAATCTCGACCGGTTCTTTGCCAAGGCCCGCGAGCTGGACATCGTGATCTTCATGCACCCGATCGGGTTTACCCAGGGCGAGCGTTTGATGGACCATTACCTGAACAACGTCATCGGCAACCCGCTCGATACGACGGTCGGCACGAGCCATCTGATCTTCGGCGGAGTGATGGAAAGGCATCCCGGTCTCAAAGTGGTGCTGCCCCACGCGGGCGGGTTCCTCGCGCACTACTGGGCCCGCATGGATCATGCCTGGCGGGCGCGTCCCGATTGCCGCACGGTGATCAAGAAACCTCCGACGACCTATCTCAAGAGGTTTTTTTTCGACACCATCACGTTCGACCCCGAGATGCTGCGCAACCTGATCGACAAGTACGGCCACGAGCACGTGCTCCTCGGGACGGACTATCCCTTCGATATGGGCGAGGAAGACCCGGTCGGCCTGATCAACAGCGTGCCGCGGCTCCCCTCCGCCGAGCGCGAAAAGATAATGGGAGGCAATGCTGCCCGTTTGCTCAAGATCAGGCGATAATAGGCGGTGTCCGCGGAGCGAAAGCCGCGCCGAGGGCAAGATCCGAAGGAGGAATCCATGAAGCAGATCGGGGTGGCCATCGTCGGGACCGGCTGGTGCGGGGGCATCCGCGCCGAGACTTGCGCGACCCATCCGCTGACCAAGAGCCTGCATATCGCGGAGATCCGGCCCGAGCGGCTGGCCGAAGTGGCCAAGGCGACCGGGGCAAGGACGGCGGTCGCGGACTATCGAGAGCTGCTGCGCCTCTCCGAGATAGAGGCCGTGTATATCTCGGCCACGCCGGAGACCACGCACTACCCGATAGCGCGCGATTGCCTCGCGGCGGGAAAGCACGTTTTCCTGGAAAAGCCCATCGGCATGGACCTCGCCGAAGCCGATGAATTGATCGGGCTCGCCCGCAAGAACGGGCTGAAGTTCACGATCGGCTATTCGCAGCGCTTCAATCCGAAGTTCGCCTACGTGAGGAAGTCGATCCGCAACGGCACGATCGGCAAGCCGGTGAGCGCTCTGGTGAGCCGGCACATCACGCGCGGCCTGGGCAAGAAGATCAGCGGGCGCGTCAAGCTCTCGCCCGCCGCGATGGAGTGCACGCACGATCTGGATTTCGTGCTGTGGTGCCTGGAGCCCGCGAAGCCGGTGCGCGTCTATTCCCAGGCGAACTACGGAGCGATGCAAGCCTCGAGCGGCGCGCGGATCGCCGACACGCAATGGCTCACGGTCACCCTGGACAGCGGCCTGTCCTTCGTCGTGGGCGGCGGCTGGAGCCTGCCGCCGGGCTACCCTAATTTCTCCACGACTTGGATCGAGATGGTGGGGACCGAGGGCGCGCTGCTCGTGGACGACAGCCACCGCGATGTGGTGCTGAATACGATGGAAAAAGGCATGCAACTGCCGATGTCCACGATGCCCGGCGAGCGCGTTGATCATACCTATGCCGGTCCGATGGCTGCCGAGACCATCCATTTTCTCGAAGCGGTGGCATACGACCGCCCGGTCATGGTGACGCCCGAGCACGCGCGCATGGTGATGGAGGTCTATATCGCGGCGGATCTATCGGCCGAGCGCAACGAGTCGGTCGCTCTGCCGCTGAAGGGGTCGAAACCGGTCCGCGCCGCGGCGTGATGTCATCCCGAGCGAAGCGAGGGATTTCCTACATATGGCGTGCCGTTAGAGATCCTTCGGCCTTCGGCCTCAGGACGACACGCGACTAACATGCCCAAGAAAAATCCCAGGCGCATCGGCCTCGCCATCATCGGTGCCGGCCGGGTCGGCCTGTTCCGCGGCGAAGTTGCAGCGCGGCATCCGCAGGTCGATTTCATCGGCCTTGCCGAGATCAAGCCCGAACGCGCGAAGCTCGTCGGCGACAGGATCGGCGCGGATTTCGTCACCGACGACTACCGCAAGCTTCTCGCACGGCCTGAAGTGACCGCCGCAATCATCGCGACCGACGAGCACCTCCATGTCGATCCGATTCTCGCCGCGGTGGAGCGCAAGCTGTCGTTGCTGATCGAGAAGCCGCTCGCGACCGAGCTTGCCGATTCGGAGCGCGTCCTCAAGGCGATCCGGAAATCCGGCGTGGACGCGGTGGTCGGTTACACGCAGCGCTTCCGCCGGCGCTGGCTCGCGGCGAAGGAAAAGGTGCGCACGGGCCAGCTCGGCGACGTCACGCTGGTGACTTCGCGGGCGTTCATGAACCGGCTCGTGGCTCTGGACAACTACGAGCGCGCTGATGACCCGTCGAGCATTTCGCCCATGGTGATCTCCGGGACCCACGCTCTCGACGTCGTCATGTGGATGATGGAAGCGAAACGTCCCGCGGAGATCTACGCGCGCTCGGTGGACAAGGCGCTCGGGCCGATCTGCAAAGGCACCGATGCCACGGCCGGCGTCATCACTTTCGAGGACGGCAGCCTGTACCACGCCTCCATATCCTGGGCGCTTCCCGTCGTCTGGCCCGGCGCGGTCTATAGCCTCGAAGTCGGCATCGTCGGCACCGAAGGCGTGCTCACCATCGACGACACGCATCGCGACATCGTGCTCGCGACCACGAAATTTCAAGGCGAGGGCTACGCGCCCGACACGTCCCGCCGCGTCGATTTCCTCGGCAGCTATCCCCCGGGCGACGTGGCGCTGGGCGAGCTGCGCGGGCCGATGCGCGAAGAGACCGAGCAGTGGCTGAACCGCGTGTCGCTCGGCCTCGTGACGCAGCACGCAACGGCGGAAGAGGCGCACAACCGGTTGATGCTCACCAAGGCGTTCGATCTGTCGGCGCGCTTGAAGCGCGCGATCCCGCTCCCGATCACGGCGGAAGACGAAAGGGAGAGGCCGCGCGGAGGCTTGCGGGCGGCGGGCTAGAGCGACTGGGGAGAAAGCTAGTGAAATCTATGCGCATGGCCTGGGTCGCGCTCGCGCTCGCGCCGGCTCTTTCCGCAGCGCAGGCCTATCCCACCCGCCCGGTGCGCATGATCATTCCCTTTGCGCCGGGCGGCGCCTCGGACTTCGTCGGCCGCATCCTCCAGCCGAAGCTGTCGGAACTCCTCGGCCAGCAGATCGTGGTCGAGAACCGCGCCGGCGCCGCCGGCAACATCGGCGTCGAGGTCGCCGCCAAGTCCGCACCGGACGGGTACACGATATTTCTCGGCAACATCGGCACCATCGCGATCAACCCTTCGGTGTTTCCCAATCTTCCGGTGAATCCGGTGAAGGATTTCATCGCGGTCACGCAGGTCGTGGATGTGCCGAGCGTCCTCGTGGTGAATCCGTCCTTCCAAGTGAGCAACGTGAAGGCGCTCGTCGCCTATGCGAAAGCGAACCCGGGCAAGCTCAACTACGGATCGCCGGGGAGCGGCAGCCAGAACCGGCTCGAGATGGAGCTGCTGCGCAAGGCCGAGGGCCTGAACATGGTGCACGTGCCGTACAAGGGCGGGGCGGGCCCCGCGGTGACGGGCCTGGTCGCCGGCGAGACCCAGCTCATGTTCACGACGGCGGCTTCTGCGATCGGCCAGATCCGCGGCGCTCGCCTGCGCGTGCTCGCCGTCACCAGCGCAAAGCGCATGGAGCAGCTCCCTTCGACGCCGACCATGGCGGAGTCGGGCTATCCCGATTTTCTCTCGAGCTCCTGGCAGGGCGTGTTCGTTCCGGCCGGAACGCCGCGCGCGATCGTCGATCGCCTGTTTGTGGTGCTGCAGCGGGCGATGAAGGCGCCCGAGGTCGTGGAGCGCCTCGCGCAGGGTGGGGCCTACGTGGCGACGAGCGCGTCGTCCGGGGCTTTTGCCGATTTCGTTGCGGCCGAGACCCGGCGCTGGAGCAGGGTGGCGAAGGAATCCGGAGCGACGGTCGACTAGAATCGAATCGAGGACTCCTATTCATATCTGATCTGGAGGGGAAGAGATGGCGAATTTCGGCATTGCGGGACTGGACTGGCAGCAGCGCGTCAACTGGGACCGGCTGCGAAAGTACCGCCTGGAGCGGGCGCGCGAGCGCATGAAGGCTCAGGGATTGAGCGCGCTGCTGCTCATGTACGACGAAAACGTGCGCTACGTCACCGGAACCCTGACTCCCGGCTGGAACCGGCTGAAACCCGGCCTGCGCTACGCGATGCTGTGCGGCGACGATGCGCCGGTTCTGTTCGAGCAGGGTGATCTCGGCTTCCAGATCGAGCGCCATTCACCGTGGATCCCGAAGGACCACGTGCGCTGGTCCTACGCCTGGATCAAGGGCGCGGCGGGACCCGCGTCGAGCCAGCAGGTCAAGAAGTTCACCAGCGCCGTGCTGCAGGAAATGAAGAAGGCGAACGTCGCCGGCGGCCGGCTCGGCGTCGATTTCATCGACATCAATATGCTCCAGGCGTTCAAGGACGCCAAGCTCGACTGGACCGACGGCATGACGCCGATGATGGAGGCGCGCGCGGTCAAGAACGTCGATGAGCAGGAATGCCTGCGCATGGTCGGCGCGATCGGCGACGCCGCGCACTGGGAATTCATGAAGTTCCTCAAGCCGGGCCTGACGGAAAACAAGCTGACCGCCCACATCATGGAATTCCTCTATTCGATTCCCGGCATGGAGGACGTGGAAGACGTGATCGTCTCGTCGGGGCCGAACACCTGGCCCAACTGGCGCAATTTCTCCGACCGCATCATCAAGCCGGGCGACATCGTCTTCATGGACCTCGCCGCGCTCACCTGGAACGGCTACAAGTCCTGCTACTACCGCACTTACTGCGCGGGCAAGGAGCCGACGAAGGAGCAGAAGGACGTCTACGCGACCGCGCTCAAGTGGCTTTACGACTCGATCAAGGCCGTGAAGGTCGGCACCACGACGCGCGAGATCGCCTCGAAGTGGCCTTCGGCCAAAGAAGCGTGGGGATACGAGGAAGAGGACCAGGCCGCGGCCAATCTCTGGGGGCACGGGCTCGGGCTCGCGCAGTACGATCAGCCGGTTATCTCGCGCATCTGGTCGCTCGATCACCCGGTCGAGATCAAGGAAGGCATGGTGTTCGCGCTGGAGACCCAGCACGGCAAGAAGTTCGAATGGGGCGTGCGCATCGAGGAGATGCTGATCGTCCATAAGGACAAGGTCGAGATCATCTCCAACTTTCCCGTGGAACAGATCACCGTCGTCGACCCGATACCGGGCTATTCCACGCTGGCGGCGCGCTGAGGATCTTTGCGGGTGAGCAGCGACGCGATGCGGGCGGCGGTACTCCAGGCGCCCAGGAAACTCGATATCGTCGACCGCGAGAAGCCGCAAGCCGGCCCCGGCGAGGTGCTCGTGCGCACTGCGGCGACCGCCGTCTGCCACACCGATCTCTCGATCTACACGGGAGGGCATCCAGGCGTTCGCTACCCCGTGGTGATGGGCCACGAGTCGACCGGCGTGATCGACGCCGTCGGCGAGGGGGTGTCCGCGCTGAAATCCGGGCAGCACGTTCTCATCAATCCCATCATCGCCTGCGGTCACTGCGACCAGTGCGTTCGGGGGGCGGGGAACCGCTGCCGCAACGCCGGGTTGTTCGGCCGCGAGATCGAGGGCTCGCTCCGCGAGTACGTGACGCTCGCCTCGCGCTACATTCACGCGCTGCCGCCGGGGCTGCCGCTCGATGCGGCCACGCTCATCGAGACGCTCGCGACTGTCCGCCACGCGCAGAACCGCGTAGGCCTCAGGCCCGGGGAATCGGTTGCGGTGCTCGGCCAGGGGACGGCGGGACTCCTGCACACGCGGCTCGCGGTCCTCTCCGGCGCCGATCCGGTGATCGCGGTATCGCGAAGCCAATGGAAGCTCGACATGGCCGGGCGCATGGGTGCGCACCATATCATCGATGCCCCGGTCGAGAATGCGGTCGATGAGGTGCGGCGCCTCGCCGGCGGCAAAGGCGCCGACGTCGCCATCGACGCTGCGGGCGGAGCCGCGGCGTTGAGGGCTGCGATCGACATGCTCGCTCCGGGCGGGCGGCTCTCGGCGTTCTCGATCAGCCACGAATCGGTGCGGGGATTCAGCATGTTCCCCGTTTACTTCGGCGAGATCAGCATCGTCGGCTCGCGCGCGCTGACGCCGGAGGACATGGCGCCCAGCATCGAGCTCGTCGCCTCCGGCGCGGTGAACGTGGACGGATTCATTACGGCAAGATATCCGCTCCCGGAAGCCGCCGCGGCCTTCGAAGAGTACGAAAGCAACCCGAGCCGCATCCTGCGTATCGTGATCGAATCGGACGCTGCATGAATGCGCTCGTGGCTCCGCTGTCCTCGCCCCAAGCCGCCGACGCGCGGCGCTTCGGCCCCAAGGCGGCGAATCTCGCTACGCTGGGCCAGGCCGGGCTGCCGGTTCCCGGCGGATTTTGCCTCGATGCAAAGGCCTACCGCATGCAGATCGCGGCACTCGGACTGGAAGCCGCCGCGCGCGGAGTATTTGCGGCGGGCGACCGTTCGCAAGCGCGCCGCCATGCGCTGGATATGAAGCTGGGCCTGATGGACAGGCCGGTCATCCCGGCAATCCTGGAGCCGCTGCTCGAGGCCTGGCGAAAGGTGACGGAAAAGGACGCGCCGGGCGTCGTTCGCTCGTCGGCGCTGGTCGAGGACCGCGCCGGTTCCAGCTTCGCGGGCCAGTTCGAAACCTATCTCGGCCTCGACAATGAAACGGATCTTCTCACCGCGGTGCGCGCCTGCTGGGCCGCGCTGTGGTCGACGCGGGCGCTGCGCTACATGGCGACTCACGATCTCGATCCCGCCGACACCGCCATGGCGCTGATCCTCCAGCCGCTCATCGCGGCGCGGGCCGCCGGCGGCGGCCTGAGCCGCACGGCGGACGGGGAGATGCTCATCAATGCGGCGCCGGGCCCGGGCGCGGCCATCGCGCAAGGCGAAGTGGTCCCCGACCGGTACTTGCTCGACCGCGCCGGAACGATCCGGGAATCCGCGCTGGGCCGCAAATACCATGCCGTGGGATGCGCTCACCGCAAGCAGTCCTTGTCGCGCGCAATTTTCAGCACGCCCTGTCTGGACCGAGAGCAGGTCGCGGAGCTCGGGCTGTTCTTGCTCAAAGCCGAGGAGGTCATCGGCGCTCCGGTGGAGATCGAGTGGGCGCTCGACGACACCGGAATCAAACTGCTACAGGCCAGGCCGCTGCGCATGGAACCGGCAAAAGCGCCGGACGAGATCTGGTCGAATCACCCGCGCCTCAACGGGCACCCGGCGGGAATAGGCTGGGGCACCGGGCGCGCGCGCGTGGTGAACTGCGAATGCGAGCTCGGACGGGTCGCGCCGGGCGAGGTGCTGGTCACGACGGTGGCGGGACCCGCGCTCGGCGAGATATTGCCACGGGTGGCCGGGGTAGTCGCGGAGCTCGGGGGCAGCACCTCGCATCTCGCATCGCTTGCCCGCGAGCGCGGAGTGCCGATGGTGCTGGGCGTGCACGATGCGACCCAGCGCATTCCCGAGGGCTCCATGGTAGCCGTCGATGGGGTTGCCGGAATTGTTCGTTGGATGCAGTGAGGCGACTTCTATGACCGCAAAGGCGAAAGTCGTCATCACCGATTACGTCTGGGAATCGCTCGAGGTCGAGAAGCGCACGCTCGAAGACATCGCAAGCCTGGTTGCCCTGAAAACGAAAAAACCGGAGGAGTTTCTTCCGCAGGCCGCGGATTGCGACGCGCTCCTCAACACCTACGCCGGTCCCATCACCGCGGAGGTGATGGCGCGCATGCCCAGGTGCAGGATCATCGCGCGTTACGGTATCGGCGTGGATACGATTGATCTTGAGGCGGCCACGCGGGCCGGCATCATCGTCACGAACAATCCCGCCTACTGCATCGAGGAGGTCGCGGAACACACGATGGCGCTGCTGCTCGCCTGTGCGCGCAAGGTGGCTTTCTACGACCGCGCGGTCCGGGCCGGACGCTGGGAGGTGCCGCCCGGCAAACCCCTATACCGTCTGGCGGGCAGCACGCTCGGCCTGGTCGGTTTCGGCAACATCGCGCGGCAGGTGGCCGTGCGCGCGGCGGCTTTCGGCATGCGCGTGCTGTTCGCCGATCCGTTCGTCCAGGAAAAACAGTTCGACGTCCCGGGGAAAAAAACCGAGCTCCACGATCTGCTGCGGGGAGCGGACTTTGTTTCGCTGCATCCTCCGCTCACGCAAGAGACGCGAAAGATGATCGACGGCGACGCGCTCGCGCGCATGAAGCCCACCGCCTTCCTCGTCAATTGCTCGCGCGGTCCCATCGTCGACACCGATGCCCTGGTGCGCGCGCTCGACTCGAGGAAAATCGCCGGCTGCGCGCTCGACACCACCGATCCCGAGCCGCTTCCCGATCCGCATCCCTTGCGCGGAAGGGAGAATGTCATCATCAATCCACACGTCGCCTGGTACAGCGAGCAAGCGATGATAGGGCTGCAGGCCGGAGCGCCGGGCGAAGTGCGACGCGTGCTTTCGGGAGAATGGCCGGTCAACGTCGTGAATCGGGACGTTAAGGGAAAAAATCGCGCGGGCTTGTGACAGTATTCGAGCTAGGAGGAGAACATGATTTTCGTACGCAATCTGCTGGTGACGCTCGCCTGCCTGCTGTGCGCGAGCGGGGCTTTCGCCCAGGGAAAATGGGCCAGGCTCGCGCCGTTTCCCGATCCTTCGGAAGAGCTGCTGGGCGCGTCGGCGGGCGGGAAGATGTACGTCCTCTGCGGTCTCGCTCCCGGCTGGGTGCCCAAGGCCCTGGTCTATGAATACGACCCGGCCGCCGATAAATGGACGAAGAAGAAACCCATGGCGCTGCCGTCGCACCATGTTGCGTTCACCGAATACCGCGGAAAAATCTACGCGTTCGGCGGTTTCGTTCTGCCGCAGTCGGGTCCGGCCGCGTGGGTGCCGATCAACAACGCCTGGGAGTACGATCCCGCTACCGACAACTGGAAAGCGCTCGCGCCGATGCCCACCGGCCGGGGCTCGCCGGTGGCCGTGACCATCGGCGACAAGATGTACGTGATCGGCGGCGCGATCGCCGGCCCGAATCAGACTGCGGTGCATCCGGCACGCCCGCATACTTCGGTCGGCACGCGCGGTCAACGGCAAGGCCTACGTCATCGGCGGGCGGGTCGGCGCCGCCTTTTCCGGGGGCAGCAGCAATATCGGGGCGACCGAGGCCTACGATCCTGCGACGGATTCGTGGAGCCAAGGGCTCGCGCGCATGCCTACCGCTCGCAGCGCCGGGGCGGCGGGAGTTTATGGCGGACGTGTTTATGTAACGGGCGGCGAATATCAGGATTATCGGATGATGGCGACTTTGAAATCGTTCGAGGCATACGATCCTGCTACGAACACCTGGCAGACCCTGCCTTCGCTGCCGGTGTCGCGTCACGGGCTCGCGGGCGCCGTCGTCGGCAATCGCCTGCACATGGTGAGCGGCGACGTGCAATCGGCCGGCACGGGCGTGCACGTCGATACCGAGGAGCACGACGCGTTCGAGTTCGACGGCGGGAAGAAGTAATCCGCCCACGATCTCATCGCGGCAGTTTCCGGTCGATCCGCAGGTCCCGGGGTTCGAGTCCTGCTCGGGGAGCCCAACCCTCAGATTTAGGGCGAGCCGCGCGCGCATGAATTCGAACGGCGTTATATTGAACGCGAAGCGCACAGCCAAGCATCCCCGCAAAGGAGAAACACCATGTACAGATCGAAGCTCGGCCGACTGGCGATCCCCGCCCTTTTTTTCCTCGCAGCCTGCGCCACCCCATATTCGCCGACCCCCTACTGGACCATCAAGGAGACGGCCTTCAAGAGCCTGACGCCGGGCACCACCACCAAGGCGGAAGCGCGCAAGCTGATCGGCGCCCCGCTGACGGAAACACACTTTGGGCGGCTAAACGAGGACGTGTGGGAATACCGCTACCTGGAAGGGACAACCA
>WNGL01006486.1_pt1 | contig 13784 bp, 16 predicted proteins | sample 5400591 | NCBI WGS metagenome assembly WNGL01 (sample SAMN13153377, study PRJNA577476) | soil metagenome | isolation source: 80 cm soil or saprolite under Garry oak tree replicate 1 | place: USA:California | collected 2016-06-15
TGCCGGCCAAGGTGATCGCCGCGAAGCTCGAGGCGGGGGCGACCGTCGTCGACGTTCGTACGCAGGCCGAGTTCCGGAGCGGTGCGTACAAGGGAGCGGTCAACGTGCCGCTCGACCAGCTCTCGTCGAAGCTCGGCAAAATCCCGAAGGACAGGCCCGTCGTCGTCTATTGCGCCTCCGGATCGAGGAGCGCGCTCGCTGCCCGGGTGCTCCGGAACGCTGGCTACGCGGACGTCTCGAACGCCGGGGGGCTCGGCCAGATGCCGTAGCGAGCGGTCGGCCGGCCCGCCCTCGCAGGACGCATACACGCGGACCCCGGGTGGGGTTACACTGGCGAGATGGCATCCGGCCGACCTGTGTTCGAAATCGCGTACCTCCCGACGACCTTCGTCGTCGGCACGCACGCCATCGTGCTGGCGAAGGCCCCCGGCTCGGAGCGGTGGACCCTGACCCTCGACGGCACGCTCTCCTCGGTCACGTTCCAGACCGAGGTCGAGGCCTGGGAGGCGGGCGTCCGCGGCGCCGACCAGCTCGACCGGCCCGCGCCGCCGCGCTGACGACCTTCGCGCGCGACAGGAGCCGCCCGCCCGCTACCCCGGCCGCGGTCCGTTGCACGGCTGCGCCGCGCCGAAGCCCTTCCCGGCGGTCCGGTACTCCTCGCGCACGGGGCTGAAGACGTCGAGGACGACCGCGCCCTTCTCGCCGGTGCGGATCCCGTGCAGGACGCCGCCGGGGGTGTGCCAGAAGTCCCCGGCCTTCGCCTGGACCTCCGTGCCCTCCTGGATCCGGACGCACTCGCCCTCGAGCAGGACGCCCCACTGCTCCTCCGGATGGCAGTGGATCGTGCCGGTGGCGTGCGGCTCGAACCGCACCACCGAAAGCTGGATGTTCTTTCCCGAGAAGACGCGCGAGTGGATCCCGGCGGCGAGCTCGCGCGGCACGCCGGCCGACGGGTCGTCGAGGCGGAAGAGCCAGGCGGGGCGGGTGGGGGAGGTCATCGTCCGATGCTACGCCGCCCGCGCACGGCCGCGCTACGCGTCGGTAGTGATCAAATTTCAGGTTCCGCGTGCGGACGGGGCCGCGCCCGCGAGGCTAGGCCGCGCCACCATGGACCCCGCTGGCCTTCCCGCGCTGCTCGACGCGCTCCGCCAGATGCACGGCTGCGAGGCCCGCCAGTCCGTGCGGGAGACGTTCCAAGGGCAGGTGGTGTGGGAGGGGAAGGTGCAGGTCTTCGCCCTGGCGGACCACCCGACCGCGAAGCGCTGCTACGCATGGAACCACGCGACCGAGGGGACCAAGCGCCGGTTCTACACCGTGCTCCACGTCCCGCCGATCGACAGCCCGGTTGTGGCCGTGCGGGCATCGATCGTCGCGGGCGCCAAGAAAGGGTGAGAGCCGGTCAACCGACCCGGCTCCCGCCCCTCCATTTTGTTGGAGAATGATCGGATTTCGGCCGATCGCGACTGCGCCTGTCAGCACGCCTACTCCCCACGGCGCCCCAATGGTCGGGCCCCGTGTTACGTTGGCGGGCAGAGAGAGGCGCCCGCACCTGGGTTCCTGCACGTACCGAAAGCCCCGGAGCCACCCGGGGCTTTTTTGTCAGGACTCCTGTTCGGACTTCCCCTCCGTGTCTTCTTCGGCGTCGAGCAGGGCGACATAGCCCTTGAGCTTGTCTAGCTGCTTCGCCCTAAGGGTCCCCGTGATCGTGATTTCGGCCCACACTCCGTTCCCGAGCTTCCAGGCGTGCTTCTCCTGCGGAGCACCCGGCAAGGCGGAGACGATAGGGCCAGCCGCGCGTGGCGATGACGCGATGGCTGACGCGATGGGCTGAGGCATGGGCGCGGCCTCCGGGGCGATAACTTCCATCGCACTATCCGCCCCTGATTCGCCACGGTCAACGCCTGCCGTCCGCATGGAGTGCCGGAGCACCTTGATGAGTTCCTCAGCCGCTGACGCGGTGAATTCCATATCGTGCTGCAACTTGGCGGCGAGGTGGTCGTCGGCTGGCAGCTCTCCCGGAAATTTCTGAAGAACCTGCCGGAAGATCGCAGGCTGCATGGCGAGCCTCTTAATGCGAGACTCTCGCTCCTCGGATCCCTCGGGGTAGATGAAGATCGCATTGGCGTCGTCGGATACGCGGATCTCCTTGCCCTCAGGCACGACCAAGCCGTACTTCCGCAGGGCCGACAGCACGCGGAACGAGCGTCCGTTGTTGGTGTAGCCCATGTGCTTGAGGGCAAGTTCCACGCTTAGCGGATACTTCTTCGCCTGCATCCACAACTTCTTCGTGTTCTCAAGGGCCGCGTCGAAGGCGATCGCTGGGAAGTTCGGGCTCCGCTCCCTCTTCTCGGCTGCTGCGGCGCCCTTGGCCTTTGGCACAGGCATTGTCGTGGCCTCCAGGGAAACTCCTACATCCGGGCGCTAGCGACGTCAAGTGCTTAACGCCTACTAACGCCACCACCTAACCAGGGATACGGGACAGCGATGGCGTCAGCCCTTGACTGCGTCGAAGCAGATCGCGGTGCTCAACGCGTTGGTCGAGGGCTGCTCGGTCCCCTTCACGTCGGGCATGACCGACGTTTCGATCCCAACGGTGCTCTCCCTGCTCGTTCGCGTCGGCGAGGGATGCGCCGAGCTGCACGACCGCGTGATGCGCGATCTGCCCTGCACGCACGTCGAGCGTGACGAGATCTGGGCCTTCGTTGGCAAGAAGCAGCTTCAGGTCACGGACGCGGACGATCGCTCGCAGGTCGGTGACGCGTGGACCTTCGTCGCGATCGACGCGGACTCCAAGGTCATCCCGGCCTACCGCGTCGGGAAGCGCGACGTGGCGACCACGGTCGCATTCGTGGACGCCTGCGCACGCGCCTCCGCAATCAGGTGCAGATCTCGACTGATGGACTCTCGCTCTACGTCGATGCCGTGGAGCGGGCCTTCGGCGGCGCGGTCGACTTCGCCCAGGTGGTTGTGTACGAGGCCGAAGCGATCGGCCCTGGCCGCAACTCGCCCCCAAAGGTCTCCTCGGTCGAGAAGATCGCCATCGCGGGCGAGCCGGACATGGACCGCGCGTCCACCTCGTACGTCGAGCGCCAGAACCTCACGATGCGGATGGCGATCCGCCGGATGACCCGGCTGACCAACGCCTTCTCCAAGAAGCTGCTGAACCACCGCGCGGCCGTGGCGCTCCACTCCGCGCACTACAACCTCGTGCGGCGGCACCAGCTCCGCGTGACCCCGGCCATGGCGGCGGGCGTCGCGTCGAAGATGTGGAGCATGGACCGACTGCTCGACGCCGCGCTTGCCCCGGAGGCCCTGTGAGCCCCCGGAAGCGCGGCCCCGGGCGCCCGCGCCTCCCAAAAGGGCAAGCGAAGGGCGTAGTGCTTTCGGTACGCCTGACCCTAGCGGAGCGCGCAGCCATCGACAGCGCACCCCGGTCGGGCGGCGCGCGCCCTCGGATTGGGCCCGCGATGTCCTCATGCGGGCCTCACGGGATCGACGCGAGAACGCACCCGCGGGAAGTCGAGAAGTCGGGAAGGTCGAGTAATATGCTGAGTGGGGACGCGCGAGCGATGGACGAGGTCAGGCTCAAGATCTACTGGGATGGCGATGCGCCAGGGCTGGCCGAGCACCGGCTTAGCATCTCGGCGTTCGGGCCCGCGCTCCGTGCCCTGCTCCTCGCGGCGCGTCGGATCGCATCGAGTATCGTCAAGGACGCCCTCGAAAATTCCGAATACGGCGCTCGCGGCGGACGGCTCGCCGATGAGGCCAAGCGGCTCGACCTAGAGGTCGTCGCCCTTGAGGGGCATTCGCTGGAGCCGACGCTCGCGCTCCGAATGCATGCCGTTCCGAAGGGCGAGACCGCGCCGCTGTTCGAGCATCTCCCGGTAGCTACCGCGGAGCGCCTGTTGGACTTCGTAGAGGCCGAGAGCAAGGGGAAGCTCGCGAGCTTCGCTGTTCGCAAGTACCTCCGGGCTCTCCCGGGCGGCGTGACCGTTCAACGGTACGAGGCGTCTAGGAACGGGACGGTGCTCAGGCGCGTCGATATCGGCGCTGTGGCGCTTCCCGTGGAGCCCGCGCGTCCGCCGTATCTCATGCAGTTGGAGGGTCAGGTTGTCGGAGTAGGGTTCGAAGCTCAGCGTCCGGAGATCCGAATTCTGATGGGCACGAAGCGATACACGTGTTCGGCGACGCTTAGGCAGGTCGACCGCGCGATCGAACTCAGGGGCAAGATGGTCCGCGCCCTGGTTCTGTCGGGCGCAGAGTCGCGCCTCCTCTGGATCCGTCCTGCAGATGATCTGGGGCCGCTTGCGGATCCCCGGAAGCGGGAGGACTACGCCTTCCAGGCGTGGGCGGACACGCTCGCGAGGCTCGCGAAGTGAACGATCGTCAGGAGCCGGAGCCGTGGTCTGCACTGATCACGGAAGCCCGGATCCTGGCGCTCCACAAGCGTGCCCTAGCCGAGCACGGCGGACTGCCCGGCGGACCCCAAACCGGCTGCGTTAGCGCGAAGCTCGGGGGCGCATGGGCTGCCGAGGGATACGTCGGCGGCGAAGCGGGGATCGAGGGCCTCACGTTCGCCACGTATCTGGCGTTCTACCTGGCCAAGGGTCACTGCTTCAACGACGCCAACAAACGCGTGGCATGGCTCGCGGTCGTTGACGTGCTCGCTGTTCTTGGCTTGCGGGTCGACGCAGCCCAGAAAGACGCAGCGGACTTCGTCGAGCGCGTGGCTTCGCTTGAAGGGGCGGACGCTCGACCGGAGATCGTTCGCGAGTGGGTAACGGCGAGGCTTGCCGAAGTCGAAACTTGAACCACTCGCTACGCGTCGCGCTTCGCGAGCGGCCGGGGCGCGCCCATCTCCTCGATCTTCACCTGCACGATCCCGGCCTTGGCCGGCTTCGCGCTGACCTCGAGGTCGATGCGCCCGGCGTCGGTGTCGAGGTAGGCGCGGACTCGCTCCTGCGCCTTGCCGGAGCGCCCCACCGTCTCGACGGCGCGCCGCACCGCGCACTCGCGGCAGTGGGTCGTGCGCCCGCAGCCCTCCGGGAGACGCGAGTGGACGCAGGCGAGCGCCTCGCCGCCGAGGAGGCCGCGCGAGACGGTCGGGTCGGCGCCGATGAGCGCGGCGAGCTCGTGGTTCATCGCGACGACGCGGCCGTCGCCGTCGGTGAGGATGATCGGCGCGCCGAGCTCGTCGAGGTATTCGCCGATCGGCATCCCCGCCCAGAGCTTCTCGAAGTGATCGCCGCACTCCTTGCACATCCCGTGGCTCACGTCGGTGACGCGAGACCTCGGGTCGTCCTTGATCGTCTTCCGGCAATAGGAGCAGATGACGCGCACGGGCCGGGATCATGATCGAGCCCGGGCGGCAGTCCCAGCGAGCTCATGTCGCAGCCCGAATGGTCCGCGGCCAGAGCTCACGTTCGACCGAAGGTGCGGCGATTCGTACCGGACCTCACCAGTACCTCTCGACGTGGATCTCCCCGGGCGCGCCCCGCTCGTCCGGCCGGAAACCCTCGGCGACCAGGATCTTCGTCATGTCGTCGATCATCGCGGGGTTCCCGCAGAGCAGGACGTGCGTGTCCGCAGGCGTCGGCCTCTCCCCCCAGGCCTCGGCGAGCGCGCCGCCGCTCCACAGGCTCTGGACGTGTCCGACGGGCCCCGTCCAGGGCCGGGTCTCCTCCTTGGGTCGGCTCACGATCCGGAGGACGGTGAGGCGCGGAGCCTCGCGCTGCATCGTGAAGAGCTCGCGCGAATAGCCGAGATCCCAGGAGTGGCGGGCGCCGAGGAGGAGCGCGACGCGGCGTCCCTTCGGAGGGCCGAGCTCGGTCCGGAGCATCGACATGTACGGCGCGATCCCGGTCCCGGTCGCGACCATCACGAGGTCCTTCTCGGGCGGGATCTGCTTCAGCGTGAACAGGCCCGTGATCTTGGGCCCGAGCCAGAGCCGGTCCCCGGGGCGCAAGGCGAGCAGCCGCGGCGTCAGCTCGCCCGAGGTCACGAGGGCGACGTAGAGCTCCAGGTACTCCCGCTGCCGGGACGACGACGCGATCGAGTAGGCGCGCCGGATGAAGCGGCCCGGGTCGAGCGAAGGGTCGTCCGGATCGCACCCCTCGAGCCGCGGCGCGGAGGGGGGGAGGCCGATCGTCGCGAACTGCCCCGGGATGAAGGGCGGGAGCTCCCAGCCGGAGGGCGCGATCCGGATCACCACGAGGCCGGGGGCGTACTCCTCGCGCAGCGTCAGCACCGCGTTCAGCTCGGTCGGCTTCGCCATCTCGAGATCGATAGCGCAGCGGGGCGGTCGGTGCCCAGCGACGAGGCGGGTGGGCCCGCTCCGGGTTAGGCTCGGGGGGTGCGAACGCTGCGCGCGATCCCCACCCTCGTCCGCGTCGGCTTCGCCGAGTCGGTCGCCTACCGCGCCGAGATGCTCGTGTGGCTCCTCTCCACGACGATGCCGCTCGTGATGCTCGCGCTCATGACCGCCGTCGCGCACGACGCGCCGCTCGGCCGGTTCGGGGAGGCCGACTTCACCGCGTACTACCTCGCCGCGCTCGTGGTCCGGCTCGTCACGGGCGCCTGGGTGATCTGGGAGGTGAACTACGAGATCCGCCAGGGCACGCTCGCGTTCCGCCTGCTCCGGCCGCTCCACCCGCTCGTCGCATACGCCGCCGAGAACGTCGGCGCGATGCCGCTCCGGCTCCTGATGGTGGTCCCGATCGCGACCGGCGCCGTCCTCGCCACCGGGGGCGCGCGGCTCACCGCGGATCCGCTCCTCCTCGCCGCTTTCCCGCTCACGCTCGTCGGCGCCTGGCTCATCACCTTCCTCGCGATGTCGGTGATCGGCGCGCTCGCGTTCTGGGCCGAGTCGTCGAGCTCGATCTTCGAGCTGTGGTTCGGGGTGTTCGGCGTCTTCTCCGGGTACCTCATGCCGCTCGAGCTCTTCCCGCGGTGGCTCGCGCAGGCGGCGCGCTTCCTCCCGTTTCGCTACATGCTCGCCTTTCCGGTCGAGATGATCATCGGCCTCACCCCTCGCGCCGCCGCGCTGCGGGAGCTCGCGATCCAGTGGCTCTTCGTCGCGGTGCTCGCGGTCGCCGCCCGCCTCGCGTGGCGCGCCGGGCTGCGCCGGTTCGCCTCCCTGGGAGGATAGCCTCCGATGCTCCGCTACCTCCGCCTCCTCGGCATCCAGGTCCGCGCGTCGACCGCGGTCGCGATGCAGTACCGCCTCGACTTCCTCGCGGAGGGCGCGCTCGCGCTGTTCTGGACGGGCTGGTCCCTCGTCCCGCTGCTCGTGGTGTTCGGGAACCGCAAGGGCGTCGCGGGCTGGTCCTTCGAGGAGGCGCTCGTCGTCATCGGCTGGTTCCTCGTGATGAAGGGGATCCTGGAGGGGGCGGTGAATCCGTCCCTCGCCGCGGTGGTCGAGCACATCCGCAAGGGGACGCTCGACTTCGTGCTGCTCAAGCCTGCCGACGCGCAGTTCCTCGTCTCGACGCAGAAGTTCCAGCCGTGGCGCGCCGCGGACGTCGTGGGCGGGCTCGTCGTCTTCGCGGTCGCGTTTCACCGCCTGGGGCGCGTGCCCACCCCGGGGCACGTCGCCACGGCGGTGCTGCTCCTCGGCTGCGCCGCGCTCATCCTCTACTCCCTCTGGATCCTGGTCATCTCCGCCGCCTTCTTCGTGGTGAAGGTGGACAACCTCTCCTTCCTGTTCGTCTCGATCTTCGACGCGGCCCGCTGGCCGTCCGACGTCTTCCGCGGCGTGCTCCGGGCGGTGTTCACCTTCGTCGTGCCGCTCGCGATCATGACCACCTTCCCGGCGCGCGCCCTCCTCGGGAAGGACTTCGGCCCGCTCGACGGGATCGCCGCGCTCGCGGGCGCGGTCGCGTTCGCCGGCTTCGCGCGGCTCGTCTGGCTCCGCTCCATCGGAAGGTACACCTCCGCCTCGTCCTGATGGCGCACGACCCCTACGCCTCGCTGCGCTTCCCCGAGTACCGCGCCTACCTCGTCGCGATGGCTTCGGTCTTCGTGGCGACCCAGATCCAGAGCGCCGTCCTCGGCTGGCAGGTCTACGCGATGACGGGCGACCCGCTCTCGCTCGGTCTCGTCGGCCTCGCGGAGGCGGTGCCGTTCCTCTCGCTCACGCTCGTGGGCGGATGGGCCGCGGACCGGGTGGACCGCCGCGCCCTCGGCGTCGCGAGCCTCCTCGTGATCGCGGCGAGCGGGGTCGTGCTGCTCGTGCTGTCGCGGCTCGGGCCGACCTCCGTGCTTCCGTTCTACGCGGCGCAGGCGCTCGCCGGCGTCGGGCGGGCCTTCTACCGGCCCGCCACCGCCGCGCTCGGCGCCGAGATCGTCCCCCGCGAGCACTTCCTCAACGCCGCCACCTGGCGGTCGTCCATCTTCCACCTCACGATGGTCGTCGGACCGGCGCTCGGTGGCGGGCTCCTCGCCGCGGGCGGGCCCGCGCTCGCGTATGCGGCCGTGCTCGTCCTCTCGGGGATCGGGCTCGTCGCGTTCGGCGCCATCGCAGCGCGCCCGCGCGGGCCCGCGGGCCCCGCCGGGATCCTGGCGGAGCTCTCGGACGGAGTCCGCTTCGTCTTCGGCCACCCGCTCCTCCTCGGCGCGCTTTCCCTCGACCTCTTCGCGGTGCTCTTCGGGGGAGCGACGGCGCTCCTCCCCGTCTTCGCGAAGGACGTGCTCGGGGTCGGCGAGATCGGGTTCGGGCTCCTGCGCGCCGCGCCGGCGGCGGGCTCGGTCGTGATGTCGATCGCGCTCGCGCGCTCGGGGCCGTTCCGGCGCGCCGGCTCGGCGCTGCTCTGGTGCGTCGCGTTCTTCGGCGTCTCGTGGATGGCGTTCGCGCTGTCGCGGTCGTACGAGCTCTCCCTCCTGCTGCTCGCGGTCGGAGGCGCGCTCGACGCGGTCTCGGTCGTGCTCCGGCACACCCTCGTCCAGATGGAGACGCCGCAGGAGAAGATGGGGCGCGTCGCGGCGGTGAACAGCTTCTTCATCGGCTCCTCGAACGAGCTCGGCGCGTTCGAGAGCGGGGTGGCGGCGCGGCTGCTCGGCACGGTGACGTCCGTGCTGTTCGGGGGGACGATGACCCTCGTTACCGTCGCCTTCGTCGCCTGGCGCGCGCCCGCGCTGCGCCGGCTGCGGGCCCTGGGCGAGGGTCCGCGGTAGTCCGGTTCGCCCCCCGCGCGGCGGGCGTTCCCGCTACATTCGACGGGGATGATGCTCCGGCTCACCTTCCTCGGGACCTCGGCCGCGGCGCCGACGATCTCGCGCAACCTCTCGGCGCTCGCGGTGCGCCGGGACCGGGAGCTCTTCCTCGTGGACTGCGGGGAGGGGACGCAGCGGCAGATGATCCGATACGGCACCGGGTTCGACGTCGACGCGATCTTCTTCACCCACTTCCACGCGGACCACTACCTCGGCGCGATCGGGTTCCTCCGCACGCTCTCCATGCTCGGGCGGGAGGGGCCGCTCGACGTGTACGGCCCGCGCCCGGCGAGGCGGCTCCTCGACGTGATGCTCTTCACGGGGACCGAGCGGTTCGCCTTCGAGGTGCGGATCCACGAGGTTGCCCCGGGCGACGCGATCCGCCGCGACGGGTGCGCGATGGTCGCCTTCGAGACCGACCACCGGACGCCCTCGGTCGGCTGGGCGCTCCTCGAGGACGAGCGCCCGGGCCGGTTCCACCCGGACCGCGCCGACGCGCTCGGCGTGCCCAAGGGGCCGCTTTTCGGGACGCTCCAGCACGGCGGCGACGTGACCCTCGCCGACGGGCGCGTGGTCCGCTCGGCGGACGTCGTCGAGGGGCCGCGCCGCGGGCGGCGGGTGGTGGTGAGCGGCGACACGCGCCCGTGCCGCGGGACGATCGAGGCGGCGCGCGGGGCCGACGTCCTCGTCCACGACTCGACCTTCGGTGACGCCGAGCAGGCCCGCGCGGAGGAGACGATGCACTCCACCGCCCGCGAGGCAGGTCGGGTGGCGACGGAGGCGGGAGCGGGCCGGCTCGTCCTCACCCACCTCTCCACCCGCTACGACCGCGAGTTCGCGATCCTCGCCGAGGAGGCGCGGGCCGAGTTCGCGGGCGCGCTCGAGGTCGCGGCGGACGGGATGACGATCGAGGTCCCGCTGCCGTAGCCGGCGTCCGGATCCCGCCCGGCGCCGGCCCGGGTTACAACCGTGGCTCGTGGCCGACGCCGCCCAGGACCTTCAGCGCTGGATCCCGCGCCTCCTCGCCGCCTGGCGAGCGTCGCGCGGGCGCCCGTCCGCCCCCTCCCCAGCCCCGCTCCGCGGGGCGAAGGAGGTCCGGGGACAAGCGCCGCCCCGCCACGAGCGGGGCCGCGGCGGCCCGCACGGCCGGTTCTCGCCGCGAGGGCCGGGCGCGACCGCCCGCCCGCCCGCGGACGTCCTCGCGCCGGACGAGCTCCGCGAGGTGGCCGCCGGCGTGGGGCGCCTCTCGCGCGGCCTCACTCGCGAGCGCGAGCTCGCCGGCGCCCGGTACCTGGACGACGAGCGGCTCCTCGGCGCGTACCTCCTCTTCTACTGGCCGACCTCCTACCTCCAGGCGCGCGGGACGCTCTCGGAGCTGCCACGCCGACCGCGGAGCGTCCTCGACCTCGGGAGCGGCCCCGGACCGATGGCGTTCGCGGCGCTCGACGCGGGCGCGGCCGAGGTCGTGGCCGCGGACCGCTCCGCCCGCGCCCTCGCCACCGCGCGCGCGCTCGCGGTGGACGCGGGGGAGCCCATCGCGACGCGCGAGTGGAACCCGTCGCGTGGCCGGCCTCTCGCGGAGCTCGCCGGCGGCCGCCGCTTCGACGTCGTCATCATGGGGCACGTCCTGAACGAGCTCTTCGCCGAGGGCGAGCGCAGGTCCGGCGGACCCTCCGACGAGCTCGTTCGACGCGCCGACCTCCTCGCCGAGGCGGCGGGGCTCCTCGCGCCGGAGGGCTCGCTCCTGGTCGTCGAGCCGGCGCTCCGCGACACCTCCCGCGCGCTGCTCCGCGTCCGCGACCTCCTCGTCGCGCGCGGGTTCGCGGTGCGCGCGCCGTGCCTGTTCCGCGGCGCGTGCCCGGCGCTTCTCCGCGAGACGGACTGGTGCCACGCGGAGCGGCCCATCGAGCCGCCGCCGCTCGTCGCGCAGATCGGGAAGGCCGCCGGGCTCCGCAAGGAGGCGGTGAAGATGAGCTACCTCGTGCTCGCGCCGCCGGGAGCGGCGTGGGCCGAGCCGCCGCCGGGGCGCGTCTTCCGGATCGTCTCCGAGCCGCTGCCGTCGAAGGGCCGGCTCCGGTACATGGGCTGCGGGCCGGAGGGGCGGCTCGGGCTCTCGCTCCAGGAGAAGCACGTCACCGACGGGAACCGTCGCTTCGCCTCGCTCCTGCGCGGCGACGTCATCGAGATCGTGGGCGCGGAGCCTCGCGGCGACGGCCTCGCGCTCGCCGAGGGCTCGACCGTGCGGATCGTGGCCGACGCCGGGCGGCCGGTGCCGTCGGCGCCGCCGGCCCGCGAGCCGGGCCCCGCCCGCGACCCCTGAACGACCGATCGCGATCCGGAAACTCCGGCCGCGCTCCATCTGTCCAAGTTCGGCGCGAAGAGCTCGCCGAGGCGCCATCAGTGGAGGGTGATCCAATCGAGGAGCGGACCGTACAGCCAGTCCGGCACCGCCTTCAACGTCACGAGCGGATACAGGCAGAGGCCGAACGCGAACAGGACGGCGAGCGCCCCGGCGGCGACCGCGCGGTGCCGATCGAGCAGGCCGTCCGCCACCCGCGCGATCGCGAGGAACGCCAGCGGGATCACGGCGATCGCGGAGTACACGAAGATGGCCCGCGGCAGGAGGAGGAGCGGTACGTACACAGCGATGAAGAGCGCCGCGACGAGGAGGTCGGGACGGCTCCTTCGCCGGATCGCCCCGACGGCGGTCGCCGCGACAGCCGGGAGCGTGGCGAGGAAGGCGGGCACGTTGCGGCCGATGAGGTGATAACGGGTCCACCCGTCCGCCTGCTCGACCATCGAGCTGACCAGGCCGGTGGAGACGAACCAGCGCGGCGCGATGCCCGCCTCGTGCATCGTCGGCATGAACTCGATGATTCGCTCCATGTGGAGCGCATCGAGGTGGTACTGGACGAACTCGACGAGCCCGTACCCGCGGCCGAACCACGGCAGGTACGTCGCGACGTAGACCGCTCCCGGGACGAGGACGAGCCGGGTGAGCACGTACGAGGGCGGCGGGCGCGCGCCCTCCTCCGAGCGGGCCGAGAGCACGTACCCGACGAGCACGAGCGAGGCGAGCTCGAAGTAGTGCTTGCTCGCGAAGGCGCAGCCGAGGGCCACCCCGGCGACGAGGAGGGTCCGCCGGCCCCTCGCCGCGAGCGCGGCCGCCCACGCCGCGACGAGGAAGAAGAACGTCGCCGTGACCTCGGAGAACGTCCCGCGGGCGAGGAGGATGTGGAGCGGATCGACGGCGAGAAGCCACCCCGCGACCCAGGCGACGCGGGAGCGATCCGGGAAGAGCGCGAGGCCGAGGAGCACGAGGAGGAGGGGGCTCAGTGAGCCGAGCACCACGTCGCGGGTTCGCCAGACCGTCGGCCGGTCGCCCGCCACGGCCATGCTCGCCTCGAGCAGCAGCAACGGGAGGGGTGGATTGAACCACTCGTTCTCGGTGCGTTGGCCCGTCGCGAACGCGTGCGCCGCCGGCACGTGGATGTGCTCGTCGCCCGTGTAGGCCTGGATGTCCCCGATCCCCCAGGCGCGGAGCACGAGGGACGCGGCGACGAGCACCGCCGCGCGTGCGCCGAGCTCACCGCGGATCGACATCCGGGGCCTTCGCCGGGAACGGCCGGGCGCCGTACCACTCGACCAAATCGCTTCCGGGCGCGCCGGCGAGGCGCGCGGCGATCGCGGTCAGCTCTGCGTCGCTGAACCGATCGACCTCGACGTCGGCGAGCACGGGCTCCGTGCCGGGCGGGAGGTCCACCAGCCGCGACACGATGATCGGCGTCCCCGCGTCCTGGAGCCGGAACACTCGCCCGGAGGCGGGGGCCTCGGGCACCGCGAGGAGGTTTCGCTCCACCTCCGCCCAGTCCGCGTCGGGGATGACGTGGTAGATGCGCCGGACGAGGTTCTCGTGAACCGCCCGGTAGACGAAGTTGGCGGCGGAGTCGGGGCCGGGGCCGTCGTCCATCGCCGGCCGCCGCGCGAAGTGCGCGAGCGTCCGGCCGTGGACCCCGGCGCGGCGCCAGTCGGCAAGGACGGCGGCGGGATCCGCCGCGCGGCGGATCGACCGCTCGGGGAGCACGACCCGCGCGGAGCGGCCGTGGCACTCGGCTCCCGCGACGACGGCCAGCGCCGCGATCGCGACGAGGGCGTCGCGCGCGATCGGCCTCGCTGCAGAGGCTCGGCGCGCGGTCGAGGCGAGGAGATCGCGCATGCCGCCCAGGACCGCTCCTAACCGACCGTTCGTGATTTGCGATCAGCGGCAAGGCCGCGGACCTCTACTACCATTGGCGGATCCGCGTCCGTGCTTCCCGCGGCGGTCACCGCCGGAAAAGAGCACGAACGCGGTTCCCTGTCACGTATGGCCGAGACCTTCACGGGCCCGGCCACTTCTCGCGCGTGAACGCGTGGATGCCGACGCCTGGGTGGGGGCACTAGTGCTCCCGCCCAGCCGAGTCGATCAGGCTTGCGGTGGGGCGAGTGATTTGATCTACAGCTATGGGTGAGTTCACGAGAGACAGCGCGCAGTCCGTTTCCAGGTCTCGAGCTTTCGGCCGAGGACCGGGTCGCGT
>WNGL01009681.1_pt1 | contig 13784 bp, 18 predicted proteins | sample 5400591 | NCBI WGS metagenome assembly WNGL01 (sample SAMN13153377, study PRJNA577476) | soil metagenome | isolation source: 80 cm soil or saprolite under Garry oak tree replicate 1 | place: USA:California | collected 2016-06-15
CTTCGCGATGCCGCCAAAGCGCTCGAACTCGCGCTTGCCACCGGGGTCCATGCCGGCGAGATCACAATTCGCGAGGCCTCGGTCGCAGGCCTCGCCATGCATGTGACCGAACGTATTTCGGCGCAGGCAAATGCGGGCGAGGTGCTGGTGTCAGGGGTGGTCAACGATCTGGTTGCCGGCTCCGGACTGCACTTCGTCGAACGGGGAAGCGAGACGATCGAAGGAATCGACGGCCCCACGCGACTTTTGGCCGTCATGGTCGAGCAGCACCTCCAACCCCTTGCGCGGACGGCCAGGACGCCGAACCTGGAGATCCTGACTGCGCGGGAACGGGAGGTCTTGGCGCTCATCGCCGAGGGGCTCAGCAATGCGGCGATCGCCGAACGTCTGCAGTTGAGCGATCACACCGTGAAGCGGCACGTGGCCAACATTCTGCTGAAGCTTGATCTCCCGACGCGTGCCGCCGCCGCCGCGCTTGTCGGCCGCCAGCGGTCGCTCTGACCGCGGGTAGCCCGATCGGGCCATTGCCCCGATGGTCCGTTCGGGCGAAGCGGCGTCGCCGCTTTTGCATGATCGTGGACAAATACGCGCGCCACCAGGTCGACGCAAACCAGCGGGGAGGAAGCCATGTCCGTGAAAGCGAATGGAGTGACAGGTGCGGCTCTCAAGCGAGCCATCGAAACTCGCGACGGACGCATGCTGGCGAGCTTCTATGCCGACGACGCCGTGGTGCGCATCATCGATCGCAACAATCCCCCGAGCCGACCGCGCGAAGTCAAAGGCAGGTCGGCGATCGTCACATTCTGGGACGACATCTGCAGTCGGGCGATGACGCACGAGGTCGAGACCGCCGTCGCCGAAGGCGACCGGCTTGCCTTCACGCAGGCCTGCACCTATCCCGACGGAGCAAAGGTCTTCTGCTCGGCCATGATCGAGATCAAAGGCGGAAAGATCGCGCGCCAGACCGTGGTGCAGACCTGGGACGAGTAACCCATTCGCGGAGGAGACTTCCATGTTCGTTGCACGCTGGCAGATCGACGCCCGCTTCGGGCACAAGCAGACCGTGATCGACCTCATGCAGCGCTGGCTGCGCGAGGTCGGCGCCAAGGCCGGCACCGACAAGATGGACGTGAAACTCCTGACCGGCTCGATCGGCGCGCGCGAGGCCACCATCGAGGTCAATCACACGGTACAGTCACTCGACGAGCTCGATCGCTTCTTCGCGGCGATCGGCAAGATCGAAGCGCACAAGCAATGGAGTAAGGACCTCGAGCCCTACGTGGTGTCGGGCTCCGCGTTCTGGACCATCTACCGGGTGCTGTGACGTTCAGTTTAGGCGACCGAAGTCGGATAAATCCGACTTCGGCTGGGGGAGGGCTCACCTGGGCAAGGCCTGCGGCCGAGGATTATCGTCGGCGAGCATCACTCCACTGTGACGCCGCTCGCCTTGATCGGGCCCGCCCACTTCTCGATCTCGCTCTTGACGAACTGGCCGAGATATTGCGGCGTCGCGCGGTCGTCCGACACGACGGTGGCGCCGAGCTCGGTCATCCGCGCGCGCACCGCCGGCGTCTTCATCGCCTGCACGATGGCGTCGTTGAGCTTCGCCACGATGGCGTCAGGCGCGCGCTTGGGCAGGAAGATCGCGCTCCAGGTATAGGCCTGCACGTCCGTGCCCTGTTCGAGCGTGGTCGGAAGGTTCGGCAAGACCGGCGAGCGCTCCTTGGTCATGATCGCGAGCCCCTTCACCGTGCCGCCGTCGATCTGCGGCTTGGCGGTTGCGATGATGTCGCACAGGTAGTCGATGCGGCCGCCGGTGAGGTCCTGCATTGCCGGGCCAGTGCCGCGATAGGGCACGTGGGTAATGTCGACCCCGATGACATAGTTGAGCACCACGCAGCCGAGATGCGTGGCCGAGCCGGCGCCGGCGGAGCCGTATTGCATCTTCGCCTGGTTCTGCTTGGCGTAGGCGACGAATTCCTTGAAATTGTTCGGCGGCAGGTCCTTGCGCGTGATCAGCGCGATCGGGGTCTCGGCGATCAATGCGACCGGCGTGAAATCGGTGGCGGCGTCGTAGAGCGGCCGCTTGTAGAGACTCTGGTTTTGGGCGTGGGTGCCGACGCTGGCGAGCAAGAAGCTGTAGCCGTCGGGCGCGGCGTCGGCGATGCGCTTGGAGCCGGTCATGCCGCCGGCGCCGCCGACATTCTCGATCACGATCTGCTGGCCGAGAATCTCGCTCATGCGCTGCGCCATGATCCGGCCGAGCACGTCCTGCGGGCCGCCGGCGGCGAAAGGAATGACCATGGTCATCGGGTGGTTGGGATAGGTCTGCGCCGGCGCAGAGATGCTGCTGGCGAGCAACGCGCCCAAGCTGGCGCCCAATATCTTCTTGAGCATCGTGGTCCCTCCCTGAGGAATTTCTGTCACCCTTGCGCTACTCGTTGGCCCGGTCAAGGTGCCCTCGATGCGGCGTGCGGGCGCGCTTGTGGCCACCGGGACGGCCGCGTATGAACGCAGGCAATCGTCCTTGCGGAGACGGCAAGCCCATGACCCGCGTCGCCATTGCCGGGCTCGGTGCGATCGGCCGCGTGCTGGCGCGGCGGCTCGATGACGGACTGCCCGGGCTCGCGCTCGCCTGCGCCGCGGCGCGCGACCGCCCCAAGGCGCAGGCCTGGCTCGAGGCCGAGGGCATCGCCTGCCCGCTGGTCGAGCCGGAGGCGTTTCCGGCCCATGCCGATCTCGCGATCGAATGCGCACCCTCGTCTGCGTTGGAGCGCATCTGCCGGGATGACTACCCGCAAGCCCCCGAACGGGCTCGTGGGTGCGCCCTATCTCGAGGCGAACCGCATTTCGGTCGAGGGCCTCACTGAGCCGAAGCGGGTGTTCAGCGGCTCGGCGCGCGAGGCGGCGGCGGGGTTCCCGGCCAATGTCAACGTGGCGGCCGCGCTCTCGCTTGCGGGCATCGGCCCCGACCGCACCACCATCGAGATCTGGGCCGACCCCGCGGTCGACCGCAACTGCCATTCGATCGAGGTCGACGCCGATTCCGCCAGGTTCACGTTAACCATCGAGAACATTCCTTCCGACAATCCCCGGACCGGGCGGATCACCGCGCTGTCGGTGGTGGCAGCCCTGCGGAAACTGCATGCCCCCCTGCGGGTCGGAACCTGACCCCAGCCTTGCCCGAGGGAGCTTAACGAAAGTTAATGCGGCACTGCGGCTAGACCAATGAACTAACAGGGTTTTTATGGCGACGAAGGGTCCGGAAGCTATTTCGGAAGCATTTATGGGCTATCATCGGGGCTTCGGGCGCGGCTCGGCAGGGCGAGTCCGAAGGGCGGCTCTTCGGGGTGGGGAACGTCAGCGATGAGGCCCTGTTTGCACCGATTGAACCTGGTCGCATCCCCCCGCGACTAACCAAACGAGTCGATCGTCGGGCGATGCAAGCCACATCGGACGAGGTGCTGATCGGACGGATAGCGTCCGGAGACCGGCTCGCGATGCAGGTGCTGTTCGCGCGGCACCATGTCAGGGTGTACCGGTTCGTATTGCGCATCGTCCGCGATGACACGGTGGCGGAGGACCTGATCAGCGAAGTGTTTCTCGACGTGTGGCGTCAGGCGGGTCGGTTCGAGGGGCGGGCAGCGGTTTCCACCTGGATGTTGGCGATCGCGCGGTTCAAGGCCCTGTCGGCGCTCCGGCGTCATCCGGACGAGGAGTTGGACGAGGAAACGGCGGAGGCAATCGAGGATCCGGCAGACGATCCGGAAGTTGCCGTCGGGAAGAAGGACAAGAGTGCAGCGATCCGGAAGTGCCTGCAAGGACTTTCGGCGGAACATCGGGAGATCATCGATCTCGTCTACTACCACGAGAAGTCGGTGGAAGAGGTCGCACAGATCGTCGGGATCCCGGGGAACACGGTGAAGACGCGCATGTTCTACGCGCGCAAGAGATTGGCAGAGCTGCTCAAGGCGGCAGGAATAGAAAGAGGTTGGCCATGAACATCATCAACAAAGAAGCGCCCGAGCGCCAGGACATCGAGGCTCTCCTGCCGTGGCATGCGGCCGGAACTCTGGGCCGCCGTGATGCCGAGCGGGTCGAGCAGGCGCTGGCCAGCGACCGCGAGCTCGCCCGCCAGTTCGACCTGGTCCGCGAGGAGCTCAACGAGACCATCCACTTGAACGAGTCGCTTGGCGCGCCATCCGCGCGGGCGATGGAGAAGCTGTTCGCCGCGATCGATGCCGAGGCCCCCGTCGCCCGCAAGGCCTCGTTCGACCTCGCTGGCCGCATCGCCGCGTTTCTGCAGGTCTTCTCGCCGCGCACGCTCGCCTGGTCGGCCACCGCTGCCGCGGTCGCGATCCTCGTGCAGGCGGCGGTGTTGACGACTGTCGTGGTCAAGGACCAGGGCGGCGAATATGGGTTGGCGGGCGTGGAGACCAGCGATAGCGCCCTCGCCGCAATCCGCTTCATTCCCCAGGCCAGTGTGTCCGACATCACCAAACTGCTCGATGTCCACAAGGCCATGGTGGTGGACGGACCGCGGAAGGGTGGCTTCTTCATCATCCGCCTTCCGGTGTCGAAGGCGGATCTCCCCAAGGTCATCCAGCAGATGAAGTCCGAGTCCAGAGTGGTGGAGTTCGCTGCGGAAAAACATTAGCCGGCGCTGACAGCGACTCCGAGCAATCGGAGCCGCCGCAGAAATGAGGCTCAGCGCCGGCGTAAATTGATCGCTCGCATCGCAGGTCGGAGGCCAATGATGCGCTCGGGCGGAGGATTACGGATTGCCCTCGCTCTGATCCCGCAGCCGAAGCGGACGCTGCCCCGGGCATTGGCGCTCACCGCGGTGCTGGCGGCCTTTGCGGCCGGCGAGGCGTCGGCGCAGGGCTTCGGTCCGCAGGGCCACGGCAGCCGCTTCGGGGCCGCCGCCCGCTTCAATAGCTCGCTCCCCAACAGCGCGAATAGACCCACGAAAATCGTCCGCCCCGGCGGGCTTGGCCCCTTGGCCGGCGGTCAAGGCGGATACGGTGGACGAGGCAACCCGGGCAAGGGCGGCGGCAAGCTCACGGATGGCGGACCGCATCCCCATGGCGGCGGCGACCCCCGCCCGCACCTGCCCCGTCTGCCCCATGGCCCGATCAAGCCGGGTGGACCGATCTTCGTGCCCGGTGGACCGACCGTCGCGGCGGATCCCGGCGGTCCGCCGCCGAATGGTATCGTGCCCCTCACCAGCTCCGGCGGCGGCCAAGGTTCGTCCCGCTCCGGCAACCAGGCGGTCAGTCGCGGCGGCAGCGGCGCTCCGCCCGCAGGCGAGCGGCGCTACGTGCCCGACGAGGTGGTGGTCGAAGTCGCCGCCAATACGTCGGAGCGGGCGGCTGACGCGCTGGCGCGCCGGCACCGGCTCGCCCGCCTCGAAACGGTCGACGACCGGCTCACCAATACGACCCTTTATCGCTGGCGGATCCCCGACCGGCGCGCGGTGCCCGCGGTCGTCCGCGCGCTCGCAGCCGACCGCAGCGTTCTGTCCGCGCAGCCGAACTACCTCGCTTCGCTGCAGCAGGAGGCCACGTCGCCCGCGCCTGCGGGCGAAATCGGGTTCGCGCAATATGCGCCCGCGAAGCTGCAGCTGGCGCAGGCGCACGCGCTCGCCAAAGGCGACAAGGTGCTGATCGCGGTCATCGATTCCGGCGTCGATCTCCGCCATCCGGAGCTCGCCGGCATGATCGTGGAGTCTTTCGATGCGGTCGGGTTCGGCGACAAGGTGCATTCGCACGGGACCGCGATCGCCGGAGCGATCGTCGCCCACGCGCGTCTCACCGGGGTTGCGCCCGCCGCCCGGATCCTGGCGGCAAGGGCGTTCAGCGGCCAGCGCGGCGGCAGGGGCGGCAAGGATGGATCGACGTTCAGCATCGTCCAGGCGATCGACTGGGCGGTCGCCCACGACGCGCGCATCATCAACATGAGCTTTGCGGGTCCGCGCGATCCGAAGATCGAGGAGAATCTCGCCGCCGCTGGCAAGAAGGGCATCGTGCTGGTGGCCGCTGCCGGCAACGACGGCCCGAAATCGCCGCCGCTCTATCCGGCCGCCTATCCGTTCGTGATTGCGGTCACCGCCACCGACGAAGAGGACAGGCTTCTCTCCGCCGCCAATCGCGGCCGCCACATCGCGGTCGCCGCGCCCGGGGTCGATCTCTGGCTGCCGGCGCCGAACGGGGACTATCAGATGACGACAGGCACCTCCTTTGCCGCGGCCGAGGTCAGCGGGGCGGTCGCGCTGCTCATCGAGCGCAAGCCCGATCTCGATTCCGAGGCCGTGCGCCGCGTCCTGATGTCGACCGCGCGCGATCTTGGGCCCAAGGGTTTCGACCCGGACTTCGGCGCCGGCCTGGTCGACGCCTACCAGGCGATCCTCTCGATTGCGCCCCAGGCCGCCGGCACGATCGGCGCGGGCGCCACTGCGGCGGCCCCTGGAGAGCGCGAATAATCTTGAAAATCCAATGGGCTAGCCCCTGGCGCCGGCGGCGGCTTGGGCGGCGGGGTTTTTGCGGCGAAAGGTGAAAAAATCGTTTGAACCTTTTTGCCTCCTGTCGCGACAAAGGAGTTGGAAGGCCTCACGGCCCCTCGAGTTCTACAGCCCCCGATCGGCGCTCCCGCCCCCCGATCCCCTGCGCCGATCGAAATGGCCCGCCCGGATACCCCGCCGGGCGGGTTTTTCTTTCGCGCGCTGTTTCGCATCCCCGGTTTTTTCGCCATTGTGGCCTGCGCTTGATTCGCCCGCGTCGGGATGGTGCTCGGGTGATCGGCCAGTGCCTGCTCCCGGGGCGCGGCCTCAAGTAGATCGGCGTCCAGTAAATCGGCATCCTGCGTGGAATGCGTGCACGAGTTGCGTCCGCATCCGCTCCCCGATGGCCTGACCTTGGCCATGACCGGAGCATCACGAGCCCGATTCTGCGCTACGCGACGACTCCTCGATGTCAGAACGGCCAGCCTACCGCCGGTTCGGCGAGATCGCGCAAAAGTGGCGCGCCCTTGCTCAGCGCCGTCGCGAGCATTTCGTCGAGCTCTACGCCAGCGGCCGCTGGAAGCGCTACTACAGCGAAGCCAAGTTCATCGACCGCATGCGCGAGGTCACCAGCAGCGCCGAGCGCTGGGCCGCGATTGCTCCGCCGCCGGCCGAGGGCAGCGCTTCCGCCGGGCCCGCCAGTCAAACTGAGCCACCCTCGCGCCGGACCGCGGCCTGAAGTCGGCTTTCTCTTCTCTCCCGCGCGCAAGCCTCTCGGTGGGCAGAGGGAGAAGTGCGCGGTTCAGTTCGGCACGACGTCGCCGCGGCCGACGTTGACACGCGAGGCCTCGAACGACCCGTCGGGTTTCTTGACCGCCGCGTTGATGGCGATGTGGGCGCCCGGCTTGAGCTCGCTCTTGTCGCCATTGACATAGGCCATGATGGCGGCGTCCGGGCCGATGATGATCTTCTGCTCGCCGCCCTTGTACTTGACCATCACCACCTGGCCGTTGACGCTCGCGACGGTGTTGTCGACGGTCGCGTTGGTCATGGTGGTGCCGGGCCGATTCCAGGGCCGGTGACCCTCGCCGTTGCCGCGCTGCGACTCCGCGAAGATCATGACCCGGATCGCCTTCTGGCTGCCGTCGGCCTGCGGGGTCGCGCCGACGCCGATGAAGGAATTGGGCTTGACGTCCGCGAGGGTCGCCTTGACGACGCCGAACACCGCTACGTTAGGGGTGATGTTCACCCTCGCCTCGCCCTGGGCGGTCTTGACGACGAGGGTCGGGCCGTCGATGCCTTCGATCTGGCCGACGACGGGGACGGTCTGCGGCTGTTGCGCGAAGGCCGAAGAAACCGCAAACGCCGTGACGAGCGCTGCGGCAGTCACAATCCGCGATGTCTTCATGGTTGTTCCTCCGGGAAATTGGAAATTCAGGGGGGCGGCATCAGCATACAACGGCGCACCGCGGAAGCGAAGGCCCCCGCGGCGCAATGACGAGACCGTGACATGCTGCCGCTCGGCGTCATGACCGCGGTTGTCGCGGCCATCCACGCCTTACTTGCGGCCTGGCAGACAGAAAGACGTGGATGGCCGGCACGACAGATAAGTTTACGCAGTCTGCGCAAGCTTGGCTGCGTTGCCGGCCATGACGCGTCGGATCAGAACGGCCGAGCGCCGTCGCGGCCGACGTTGATGCGCGGCGCGGTGAAGGTGCCGTCCGCCTCTTTGTTCGCCGCCAAGATGGCGAAGGGGGCGCCGGCCTTGAGGTCGCTCTTGTTGCCGACTTCATAGCGCACGATGTGCGCGTTCGCGGGCACCACGATCCGCTTGTCGCCCTCCTTGTACTTGACGACGAAGCTCGGGTCCCCGCCACTGGCTTGCGACACGACCGCACCGGTCGGCTCGACGGCGCCGTTGGTCATGGTCCCATTGGGTGCGCCGTACCATCCCGGACGATGGCCGTCGCCCTGGCCGCGCATCGATTCGGCGAAGATGTGCACTTCGACCGCCTTCTGGCTGCCATCGGCCTGCGGCACCGCGCCGCTGCCGATGTAGGCGCCGGGCTTGATGTCGGCGACCGTTGCCTTCAACACCGCGGTGACCACCACGTTGTCGGGGAGCTTGAGCGTGATCGCGGAGCCGTCGCGGCCCTTGGCGAAGACGACGTTGCCTTCGACGCGCTGGATCTCGCCGGCCAGGCGCTGGGTCTGCGGCTGTTGGGCGAGGGCCGCCGACACCGCAAGCGTCGCGACAACGGCGGTCAGAATGTGAGTTGTCCTCATGGGTCGTCCTCCTGAAAAAGTGCGCGCCGCAAGGATACGGCGGCGCGCGGGTGAAGCGAAGGTCTTCCGAAGGCTATCGGCGCCCGCTCACTGCGGCGGGGGGATTTCTTTTTCGACTTGGATATTCGCTACGTCGAGAGAGCCGTCGGGCAGCTTCGGCGCGCCGGCAACGAAGACCCGCAGGCCCGGCTTGAGGTCGGCCTTGGTGGCGGCGACCGTGGTGGCGATGATGGTCTTCGGCGTCACCAGGATCTTCTTCACGTCGGTCTTGTCGCCGGGCATCTTGTGCTCGACCGTGAGCACCTGGCCGTCGACCGCGGCCACCGACTGCTGCATCGACCCGTTGGTCATGAAAGTGGGGGAGCCCGGCGTGAGGTCCCAGTCGCCGTGGAAAGAGTTGAACGGCCCGGGCGGGAAGATGCGCAGCTCGACCGCCTCGAGCGTTCCGTCGGGGCGCGGCCGCGAGGTGATGGCGACATTGCTACTGGCCTTGACGTCGGCGAGCGAGGCCTTGACGACCCCGCGCACGGCGGCGTTGTCCTTGAGCACCAGCTTGAGGCTCGCACCGTCGCGCGACTTGACCATCACCGTGTTGCCGTCGACCTTCTCGATCGCGCCGCGCACGCGCACGTTCTGCGCCTGCGCCGAGACCGAGGTCGCCGCGACCGCCGCGACCAGCGCGGCGGCAGTCAGAATGCTTGATGTGATTCTTTTCATGTCCTTATCCTCCCGAAATATGTGGGCACCGGCACCTGCCGGGCGCACGCGAAGGGTTGTGCCGGACGTGCTCCGGCTGGCAATCCCCAGTCTACATCGGCGGGATGATGCCGTCGCGGCCATAATTGAGGGTCGCCGCCTCTAACGAGCCGTCGGGCTTCTTGGAGATTCGTTGACAACCCGCTCCCGCCGGCCTTTGTTCCATCCCGACTGCGGCCGCTGCGGCGGACCGGATCATTGCCCCATGAGATCAGCCTCAACCAGCGCCCGCAAGTCCGTCGTCACTTGCGGCCGCACTCCGAACCAGCGCGCAAAACCCTCGACCGCCTGATGCAGCAGCATCCCGAGCCCATCGACCGCGCGCAGGCCGCGCGCGCGGGCGGCCTTGAGCAGCGCGGTCTCGAGCGGGGTATAGACGATGTCGGCCACTACCGCGCTGGCGGGCAGCCGGCCGAGGTCGAGATCGAGCGGCGGCTGGCCGGCCATTCCGAGCGTGGTCGCGTTCACCAGGAGCCCCGTATTTGAAAGCGAGCCAGCGGCCTCCTCCCAGCGCATCGGATGGACCTTGTCCCCGAACCGGCGTTTGAGGACCTCCGCCCGCTCGAAGCTGCGGTTGGCGACGAGGATGCGCTCGACCCCGCGCCCGATCAACCCGAACACGACGGCGCGCCCCGCCCCGCCCGCGCCCAGCACCATCGCCGTCTTCAGCCCGCGGTCCCAATCCGGAATTGCGGCATCGAGATTGGCGATGAAGCCCTCCACATCGCTATTGCTCGCGCGCAGCCTGCCGCTATCGAGCCACAGCGTGTTGGCGGCGCCCACCGCCTTGGCCCGATCGTCGGGATCGGACGCCGCCAGCGCCGCCTCCTTGTGCGGCACCGTCACGTTGGCGCCCACATAGCCGTGCTCGGCAAGGCGGCCGACGAACTCGGCAAACCGCTCCGGCGGCACCGCCTCGCGCCGGTAGTCGGCATCGAGCCCGAGCTGCCTGATCCAATAATTGTGGATCAACGGCGAGCGGGAATGCCCGATCGGCCAACCGATCACGCAGGCGGCGCGGGGACCTCTCGCCATCGCTTCGCCGATCATCCCTGCCACGGATCGACCACCGGCACGTCAAGATCATCGAAGTGCCGCACGTTGCGGGTGGCAAGCGTCGCGCGCTGGGCGAGCGCGATGCCGGCGATCATTGTGTCGCGCACCTCTCTAGGCCGGCCGACGCGACGGCGAGCCTCCATGAGCACGGCAGCCGCTTCTGCGGCGGCTTGGTCGAAAGGCAGCACACGCTGTTCAAGCTTTTCAAGGAGGTTCGCAAAGGATGTCTCTCGCTCCAATCGCCGACGTCCGGGCGACGTTGCCAGCAGGCCGTAGCGAATTTCAAGGACCGTGACTGCCGTCGTCCAAACGGATGTCCGAGGTTGGCGATCGAGCCAAACAATAACGGCGAGCTCCGAATGCATCGCCGCAGAGAGCACGTCCGTGTCGAGGATGATCATCAATCGAACTTTGGTACTCTGAGCTTGATTCGCAGTTTGGGAATTGGGCGGTCGAGCTCAATGCCTTTGAAGCACTCTGCGATCTCCGTGCCGAGTCCCTTGCGCGGGCGGCCTTCGTCCTTCACCGCATCGCGCAGGATGTCGCGGACTTCCTCCTCCATCGAGTGCCCGTGACGCGCGGCACGGCGCTGAAGCTTGCGCTTGACCGCATCTTCGAGGTTGCGAACGATGATCTGACTCATCCGCGTTCCCTGTTATCGTTGTGCTATCATGCTAGCACACCGGCGATCCCGAATTCAACCCCGCCGCTTCCCGCCACCCGGCGAATTTTATGTGCGCTGAAGCGAAGTTTAAGCCATTTTCCCGATTGAACGAGGTGCAGGCGGCGGCGACAATCGGACGCGCTGGCGATGAGCGCGGCCGCAGGCTAAAGCGCAATCCAAAGTCGCGCGAAGAGGACCGCCGATGGATATCAAGGTAGGCAAGCAGGCGATCCGCGTCGCCACCGACAAGCTCAAGAACTGGGGCCGCTGGGGCGCCGACGACCAGATCGGGACGCTCAACCACGTCACGCCCGAGGACATCGTGCGGGCGGCAGGCCTCATCCGCACCGGCAAGGTCTTTGCGCTCGGCATCCCGCTCGATCGCAACGGACCGCAGACCGGGCTGTTCGGCGGGCGCTGGAATCCGATCCACACCATGCTCGCGACCGGCACCGACGCAGTCGCCGGCCGCCAGGATGTGGTGCCCAACATCCGCTATGCGGACGATGCCATCAACATGCCGGTCCAGTGCGCGACCCACTGGGATTCGCTCGGCCACATCTTCTACGAAGAGAAGATGTACAACGGCCACGACGCCCGCCTCGTCGATTGCAACGGGCTCGGCAAGCTCGGGATCGAGCACACCAGGAACCGGATGGTCGGCCGCGGCGTGCTGCTCGATGTCGCGCGCTTCAAGGGCGTCGCCCATCTCGACGACGGCTGCGGGATTTCCAATGACGACCTCGACAAGTGCGCCAAGCACCAGAACGTCGACATCCGCCGCGGCGACTTCGTCATCCTGCGCACCGGTCAAATGGAGCGTTGCCTCAAGGAGAAGGCATGGGGCGGCTTCGCCGGCGGCGACGCGCCGGGCGTGAAATTCGAGAATTGCTACTGGTGCCAGGACAAGCAGGTCGCCGCCATCTGCTCGGATACCTGGGGCGTCGAGGTGCGGCCGAACGAGACCACCGAGGCGAACCAGCCCTGGCACTGGGTGGTGATCCCCGCCATGGGGCTGACCATGGGCGAGATGTTCTACCTCAAGGAGCTGGCCGACGACTGCGACGCCGACGGTATCTACGAATTCTTCTTCTGCGGCCCGCCGCTCGTCATCACCGGCGCCACCGGCTCGCCGATCAATCCGCAGGCAATCAAGTAGCGTCGGGTGGGCAAGGCCTAAACCGATGTTTTGCTGTGGCCATGGCGATGCGCTGTTGCCCAGCTGGCTATCGGTAGGTCGTCGTTGTGCGCCGCTGGATGTCCGCGACGGCGACCGCCAAGGTCTCGAAGTCGATCGAGAAGATAATCCGGTAGTTGCCGACCCGCCGACGAAATGCAGCCTGCCCTTTCAGCTTGACCACGTCTCCGCTGAACGGATCGGCGCGCATGGCGTCGATTGCCGAGAGAAGACGCAATCGGTCAGCGGCGGGAACGTGCTTGAGATTTTTTTCGGCGCGGTTGCTGAGGCCGATGATCCATTCCATGGCGCAATCGATCTAGGGTGACGAATCTTCCTTCGCGAAACGCCCGGCGCGCCTCCTCGATGGCTTCGACCTCCTCAGCCGTCGGCTCCTCTTCCGAGAGCTCCGCAACCCGCTCTCTCACCCGGCGCACATAGGCGCTCCGCCCCATGTAATGGCGCAGCGCCTCCCGCACGAGCTCGGAGCGCGTCCGATGTTCCTTCTTGCGGACGCGCTCGAGCTCTTCTGCCATCGCGGGCGGGAGAGATACGGAAAACGTCGCTGACATACGACTCATGAGCATCGGCCCAGGGTTGTTACTTGATCATACATTGTAGCAACGGCGAGCATGCTGTCAAATCCGGCGCGGCCGACGGTGGGCGAGACAGGGGTCCGCGCCTTGCCCGCGCTGCGGGCTCTCCCCCGCTTGCGCGGAGAGGCTATAGTGGATCGAACGGCATCACGGAGGAGTCATGCGCGCGCTTCTGCTACTTGGCCTCATGCTCTTGAATTCACCCGCTGTAGCCGACGACAAGGCGGCGATCATCGGCACCTGGACGCTGGTCTCCGTCGTCTACGAGGACGTGGCGACCAAGGAGCGCACGCCGGTGCTCGGCGAGCATCCGCGCGGCCGCCAGATCGCCACCGCCGACGGGCGCTGGCTCGCGCTCGTCACCGGCGAGGGCCGGCCGGTGCCGACAACCGACGCGGAGCGGGCGCGGGCGCTGCAGACCATGATCGCCTATACCGGGCGCTACCGGGTCGAGGATGGCAAGGTCATCACCAAGGTCGAGGCGGCCTGGAACGAGGCCTGGGTGGGTGGCGAGCAGATCCGCTTCATTCGCTTCGAGGGCGAGCGCCTGTTCATCGAGAGCCCGCCCATGCCGCACCCCAACGTCAACAACAAGACCGTGCGCGTGATCGTGATCTGGGAGCGAGAGAAGTAGAAACTCGGGCTCGCAGCCCGTAGGGCGCAATAAGCGAAGCGCATTGCGCCATCGGACAATTCGATGCGGCGCAATACGCTCGCGACGCTCGCTATTGCGCCCTACGACCCTTTTCC
>WNGL01006488.1_pt1 | contig 13783 bp, 11 predicted proteins | sample 5400591 | NCBI WGS metagenome assembly WNGL01 (sample SAMN13153377, study PRJNA577476) | soil metagenome | isolation source: 80 cm soil or saprolite under Garry oak tree replicate 1 | place: USA:California | collected 2016-06-15
TGATTGAAGCTAACGAGGAGCACTACTTGCAAAAGGCCAACAAATATCTTTGTACTGATTAGTAACATGCATAGGCGCAGGGTCGGTTTATTTCTTCATAGATAATATCGACCCTGCTCTTACTCGTCTTCGCTATCTTCCACTTCATCCTCCATCGCCTGCACCAACTCACGATGGCCATTTTGTTTGACACATGCGTGTGGCTCCCCATCAAGAGGCGCCCTGCAAAGGGGACATACGGGCCTACCACCGCTGACCAGTATCGTGATCGAACTGGTTAATTCCTTAGCTTGCTGCAATGTGAAACGGAAAGAAAGTGTATCCTCATCACGCAGAATTACCTGGGGTTCTTGCCCTGGTTCCATCACGATTCCTAATGGAATGCTTGTCAATACCAACAAATTGCGCCTCTCATCATAACTGATACGCAGTTGACCGACCTGGAACTCAAATTCGGGTTTAGCTGAAAAGTTAGCAGGCGCTCCCCGAGGGGGTGCTGGGGGAGAAGCCTGGGCTTCGGTGCGCAATATACGTCCCTCGGTGAGCTGGGCCAGTATTCGATCAAGAGCTATAGACAGGTTATTGAGCTGTTCTTTCTCCATCCACAAGGCGACTGAGATATTGTGGATCATGGCAAACAAACGAAAACGGCGCTGACCGGGCTGGCCAATTGCTTCGGCGCCAACTATTTCAATGGGACCCAGGTCTTTACTCATAGTTAAACCTCCATCACTGCCTGGCAGAGGATACAATGAAAGCTATGTGTTACTCAATCCCAATGGAAGTAAACAGTAATCCTTGTACTAATATCCTCGCGAAGGTTCGTACCGATTTTGCAACTGCTGGCCTGAACGATATCGCTTGAGATTGTCAGCAAATAAAGCAGCGAGGCGAGCATCATAATGAACGCTGTTCCCCGAGATATGGGGCGTCAAAATAACATTCGGCATCGAGTACAGAGGGCTTTCAGAAGGCAATGGTTCCTCTTCTGTAACATCCAGTCCTGCGCCTGCAATCCAACCCTCGCGCAATGCCCGTACAAGCGCTGGTTCATCAATCACTCGTCCGCGCGCAATATTCACCAGATAGGTGTTGCTCCTCATAATGCGTAGTTCGGCTTCACCGATTAACTTCTCTGTTTCTCGTGTTAAGGGTACTGAAATAACCACGTAATCACACAGACGTAACAATTCGTGTAACTGTTCTGGTAGGAAAGATTGATCCACATTCGGTTCCTGCTCTCCAGAGTTATGGATGGAGCGCCGGGAACCAAGCACACGCATGCCAAAGGACCGACCAAGTTGAGCAATTCTACGGCCAATATTGCCAAGTCCAATGATGCCCAGGGTTTGACCTGCTAATTCATGCCCTCCAAGGTGATACCAGGTGGCGCTGCGTGCCCACACATGATCATCCTGTAGACGTACCATCTGTGGCCAGTTCCAGTTAAACATTAACATACTTCCGAAAACGTATTCACTGATAGTCTCTGCATGTATGCCTGCTGCTGTTGTCACAATCAAACCGCTATTTGCATCCAACAATCCAGTTGTTGCAAGTGAGTCGACGCCTGCTCCCGGAAATTGTAACCAGCGCAATTTGGGCGCTAGTGTACGCCAGTCAGGCGGAATGAAATAACTACATAATATCTCAGCATCGGACAAGTGGGCAGAAAGCTCATCAGCTGTGGTTACAACCACTGTTTCTGTTGCAGCGGCCTCTTTAAGAAGTTGCTGCGATTCAGTGGTGAATGGGAATGTTGTAACGACTTTCAGACTGCTAGACACTATCACGAACTACCTTTCAAAATGTAGCTACCTATTCTTCGATTAGCGAACGAATATCTTTTTCATTGGTTGTAGTTGTAGTCTATACGATGAAAGGTGTTGTGACAAGGGTTGTCGACACCTGACAATTGTCCTAATGCGAACAAATTTAGTGCAGATGCTAGCCTTCATACGTTTGAACAGGTAGAAGTATATTTACATGAGTATTGGTGAACTGGAAGATGGCTTGTTCCCGCCAGGCCATCTTCAAATATATTAGGGCCATCATCCAGAATTGCCCCTATGCAGGAAGTGAGTAGTATGATTGTCAATAACGACGTAAAACGGGGAGGAGCTGTAAATCCAGTTCAATCTAACGAAGCCCCAAATGGTTCTGTACAAAACTGGAAAGCGCCTGTATCGCAGGGAACCCTCCCTTCTCGAAGATCGAAAAGGAAAGATCATCGTCGTCTATTAGCTATACTCAGCATACTTTTACTCATAATGCTGATTCTGGCCGCTGTGCGCGTGATGAGTGTCGAGAGCGGCAACAATGACCAGTTAGTGTTACAGGTCGGGAATCAACAGCAAGCGCTCATTGATTTAAGGCAGCCGGGTATTCCTATTAGCCCCTATCTCTTTGGTGTGAATGTATTTCCTAAAGCCGGTACAACTTCGATAGACTCGGTAAATGGCAACTTCACAGGCTTTATGTCTTATGATTCACCGATTGTTGATGGTTTGCAGAATGCGGGTATCAAGCTCCTTCGCTTTCCAGGCGGGAGCTGGGGAGAGGATCAGCCGGACCAAAATCATATCCTATCTTATGAGCAGCTTTACGACTTTAGTACGTTGCTCTATCAAGTCGGAGCCGATGGGATGGTGCAGGCGCGTCTCTCCAATCCAATCAATGCTTCAGGCAATCCCGCCAGTCTTCCAGAGAGAGCTAATCTGGCTGGTAATTGGGTAGACTTTATGAGTAATCCACATAGCGTCTTTCGTAAGAAAAACGGATTTGCAAATGTACAGATCCATCCCATAAAATTCTGGTCTGTAGGCAACGAGCCAGACAAGCTTATGGATCCAGATCAACCTGGTAAACCACTCACCGTTGCAGCCTATGTGAATGACTTTATTCAATACTCAATTGCCATGCATCAAAATAATCCGACTATCGAAGTCTTTGGCCCAGAAATTAGCCAGTTCTTTGGCATTGGTGTAGGCCCAAAGGACTCAATGGGTACGCTCTGGATGGAAGGATTCTTAGAAGGCGTAGCAAAGTATGAGAAGGCTCATCCAGATCTCAAATTTCATCTTCTAGATGGAGTATCATTCCATCGCTACGAGTTTACTGATGCTAGCACCTCTCCTTCTCTATTAATGAGTAGTCCTGATGAGTGGAACTACTTGCTTCCATCACTGCGGCAGTTCGTTCGGCAGACCATGGCACGTGACGTACCGATTGCAATTACTGAAATCAATACAAATCCAAATGCCCAGGTACCGACTCGTGGACAGGCCGCTTTGTGGTGGGCCGATACGCTCGGTGCACTGATGAACCAGCAAGCTGAATTCGTGGCTTATTTCTCAGCCGAGGGTGTTACGACACCCTACCCACTATTTAACGGTAACGGCTCACAAACAGCTATGTACCGGGTAATGGAGTTGTTCTCGCATTTAGAACCCGATCTTATCCCATTGCAAATCCAGCACGATCCCGTCAGTGTCTATGCCACTCAGGATGACGCGCATCAAGCCGTTAGTCTCCTGTTCGTTAACAAATCCAGTACAAACCAACTTGCGGAGGTCAGTTCCCAGAACCAGCTTTTCGGTTTCGGTCCCTGGCATACTCAGGATGTTAGTATCGGGGCCAATAGCATAGTGCTTATTACATTACATCGTAATGGTGGTGCAGAAGCTTTTAGCTTTATTGTTCCAAGCATAGATGACGCTACCATTAATCCATTGAAGCAAACCGTATGTGGTAAGAAAACTGACCCGCTTGGATACGATATCCCATGCTAGAGAGGTTCTTAGGGGCATTGCTTCTACGAAGAACATCTGATACCTACTATTCAATCTAACCGAGGTAACGAGTGATTTTAACTGTTATTAGTCAAGTCTTTTTAATACTTTACTTTCTGATCATCATACTGATGGTATTTCAAGCTATCTTTAATATACGTTTACGCCTATTCATCTGGGAGAAGCCTGAACATGCATGGCTTAACCACGCTCCGACAGTCTTTCGTGATCCTTGCCTTACCTTTACAATTCTTTTGCCTGCCAAGAATGAAGAAGATGTCTTCCGTGAGACAATCCAAAAAGTCTACGATCTCAATTATCCGAAAGAACTCATGCAAATAATCGCTATTTGTCGCGAAGATGATCCTGGCACTATTTCCGAGGCACAGGCTAAAATCGACGAGCTTGGCGATCCAAATGTGCAATTGCTCATTTATAATGATTATCCTGTCAGTAAGCCACATGGCTTGAATCTGGGATTACAGGTAGCACGTGGCGATGTAGTGACAATCTTCGATGCGGAGGATGAACCACATCCCGATATCCTTAATATTATCAATACCTCAATGCTCAATGAGGATATTGATGCTGTGCAAAGCGGTGTACAGCTCATGAACCACAATACCAAGTGGTTCTGCTTCTTGAATGTGCTTGAATATTTCTTCTGGTTTAAGTCATCCATGCACTTCTTCGCGCGTATCGGAATGACTCCACTTGGTGGCAATACCGTATTCGTGCGACGCGAACTATTGGAACAATTAGGTGGTTGGGATGAAAACTGTCTGACTGAAGATGCAGAACTTGGCATTCGCCTCAGTCTCGCGCATGCGCGCCTGCGTATCATCTACGAAGATGAATACGTCACCCGTGAGGAGACACCGCATACAATTAAACAGTTCATCAGGCAGCGTACCCGCTGGAATCAAGGTTTCATACAAATTCTCTTCAAATGGGAATGGTTGAAGATGGAAAAGCTATCTCAACGCTTGCTAGCTTTTTATGTGCTCATCTTACCTGAAGTGCAAGCATTATTTGCAATTCTGATCCCTGTCGCAATCATTATGTTCTTTTTTGTCAAATTTCCACTCTGGCTTGCTATGCTCACTTTCATACCTCTCTATTGTTTTGTCCTGGGAGTCTTCTTGGATCTGGCAGGGCTGCATGAATTTTTGAAGGCGCATAACCGCAAGTGGAAATGGGGCGAATCGATTATCCTGGTGCTGGCTTTCTTCCCATATCAATGGATTCTAAGTATTGCCGCTCTTCGAGCTGTGTATCGTGCAATCAAGGGTACATCAAATTGGGAGAAAACTGCGCACATCGGACAGCATCGCAGTAAAATCGCTGCTTGAATAACAGTTCCAATTGATAGAAATAAGAAAGGCATATGACAGTTTCCTCTCGACCGACACCAAACTCTCAAGAGCCAGAACCACAACGTTCAGGCGTTCAGCAAACACAGAGTTCTGTTGCCCAGCCACAATCGGAAGTTGCGGTAAATCCACAGCCCTTGCCTTCATCGATACGGCGAAAAGTTGTTGGAAAACCGGGCTGGTCAAGTTCTCTTTTAAAAGATGCTTCAATACAAGCTACACTCAAACACGAAGCGACACTGCCGGAAACGGTACAGCCTGCCGGAGAAAGCGGCTTGAGCGATTCACCTGAACAAAAAGATCATATGAGAGGTGCGCTGGGCTGGTCAAGCTCTCTCTTAAAGGACGTTTCAATACAAGCTACATATAAGCAAGAAACGGCTCCGCAAGAGATTGAGAATGGCAATATCATTTTGTATCGTAGTCCCAATTTCTTCCTACGTACAGCTCATCGGCCTGGACAAAAACAGAATCCTTTGCGCAAACCGACCGGTAATACGATGGTCATGCCAAAGGCGATGCCTCATCAAGAGACACGTATTGCAGACAGTGACACTCATCTAATGCCGAATGTCACATTGAATACTGCCAAACAAACAAGGGCGATACCATTGCCAACATGGTTGGAAGCTGTACTTGTTGTTCTGAGCCTCGCAACTGCATTTGTGATTCATGCATATAACATGTTTAACTTTCCACGCTATGAGCTAGATGAAGGGACCTACATGTCCAATGCATGGGCAATTACGCAAGGGCTTATTTCGCCATATCCTTATGGCTATGGACACCCTCCCCTGGCCTGGATGCAAATTGCAGCCTGGATACAACTAACTGGTGGACCTTTTACTTTTGGCAATGCGCTCAATAGCGGTCGTGTCTTTATGCTCTTTTACGCTGTCGGTAGTGCTTTACTGGTGTACTTGATTGTGCGTCGTTGGAGTGGTAGCCTCAGCGCTGCCTTATTAGCGTTGATCATTTTCTCACTGTCACCACTCAGTGTAACATATCAACGCCAGATCTATTTGGATAACGTTGCTACATTCTGGCTATTGCTCTCACTCTATTTCCTGGCGGTCAGCGATAGTCGTCTTCTTTTTATCGTTTTAGCAGCAATTTCATTTGGCGTCTCCGTGCTCTCCAAAGAGATAATGCTGCTCTTTTTGCCAGTAATGTTATACGCTGCCTGGCTCCATACAACCAGGTTCCAACGCAAGTTTGGCCTTGTTTCATTCACCTATATCGTGATAGCTGTCTGTTCAGGTTTTGTGCTGATGGCGGTTTTGAAGGATGAGTTATTTCCCTATGCCTGGCATCTTCCGTGGGATACACATGTTCACTTGAGCATGCTAGATACCTTTGTAGGACAGTCTCAACGGAGCCAGTCCAATGGTAGTTTCATTACGAGTTGGGACGCCTGGCTCAGTCTTGATCGATTGTTTATCATTTGCAGTATAGCTGCCCCTTTATTCAATCTGCTATATGGCTTCTTGAGTCGTTGGCGTTTACTGCTTTATGTGCTGCTCTCGCTGCCCCCCTTTAGATTCTTTAATCGAGCATTTCGTAAAAAATTAAAAGTGCGTGATGCAGAACGAGTACCTGACAGATGTTTGCTTATCTCTTTGCTGGCAATCAGTTTCTGGATATTGCTTGTACGTGGTGGACAGGTGCTCTCATTCTATATCATACCGCTCATCCCTTTGATTGCCGTGAACGTCGCAATTGCCGTAAACACTATTTTGGGCTGGTTGGGCAAAGTGGTGCGTTTCGATGTTGTGCGGGCTATCTTGCTATTAGCAGTTCTGGTAGCTCTTATTCCCTACGATGTAAGGGAGATGGGAGGGATTGTCTCTCAGCATCCCACTTCAGCCCAACAACAGGCGCTAGTATGGATACGCACGCATGTTCCGCATAACTCTTTTATAGTCATTAATAGCTATATGTACGTGGATTTGCGTGTACCTGGTGGCCAGGGTGTTGGCGATGGGGCGACCTATCCTCATGCTGAGGTCTATTGGAATGTAGCTGGAGATCCAGAGCTTCACCAACAGGCACTTGATAACAACCCGGATCGCATCGACTACATCGTCGCTGATTCTGAGATGTTGCACGATATTCAAACTGTTGGCGGAGATATGAGCATCATCAATGATGCATTACAAAAATCCGTATTACGTGCAGAGTACCGTGCAGATGACCAAAATTTGCAGATTGTCATACAGGTCTGGCAAGTTATCCATAAAAATCCACCATCAAACGTCTATGCCAGCCCAGCGTCTGGAACTGGCATGGCATCTGCGAGTATCACCTCATCCCACCGCATTGGGGCCAGTATGGTGTAGGGTTGTTAGGTGATGCTTCTCCTCTCGTCTTGCCTGACATGTTGGCAGGCAAGACGGATAAGTGCCTGCGTCAACTTTGGTGGCGGTATTTCTAAGCATCAATAGAATAAATCACATTCATATAAATAAGAATGAGAAAAGGAACCTATAAACATGCTAGCAACACGACCAGATACAGATACAATAGCCGTTACTCGTACCTTTGATGGCATCGAAGTAGCGGCACATCGCATCATCGAACAAATTGGCGGTATGGACTCGGTCATGCGCGGAGCCAAAATAGCAATATTGAAACCGAACTTTGTAGCGGGTCGCAATGCCGAGACCGGTTCAACCACAAGTTTTGCTCTCCTCAAAGCCGTTGCAGAAGAAGTTCGTACCTGTGGCGCAGAGCCTGTGCTCTGCGAAACACCAGGCACAGAGTTCGACCGAGATGCCACCTATACTATTTTAGGTGTTGAAAAATTCTGTGCTGAAAATGGCATTCGCATTGTTCGTGTAGATCCAGAAGGTGGTGAGCAAGATTGGGTTGAATTACGGCCCAAGGGTGCGAAACGCTTGCGTCATTTCCGTATCCCGCGTATTCTGAGCGAGGCATGCCTCATTAACCTGCCTGTCCTCAAAACCCATGTTGTCTCCACCATGACACTCGGCATGAAAAATCCAATGGGCATTTTACCACGACCCGATCGCCGCTCGATGCATACCTTCGGTATCGACCAGAGCATAGTTGATATGAATCTTGGCATCAAACCTGACCTCACCATCATAGATGGCAGCATCGGACAGGATGGCGAGGGGCCGCTGTATGGTGATAAGGCCGATCTACACGTACTGGTGGCAGGGCGTGACAGCCTGGCAGTTGACCTGGTCTGCTGTCAAATCGTCGATGTCAAGCCACGCGATATTCCACATCTGAAGCTGGCTCTGACACAGATGGGTAAGCCATCATGGAAACTGGTTGGCGAAGACGTTGGCGTCATCAAGAAGTTCCGACTGCCGCAGCAAAAAACTCTCTACCGCTTCATCTTCTGGCTGATGTATCCACTCGATTATCCTTACACATGGATTGCGGAACGAGGCAAACATCTGTGCACCACCCTCTATGGCACGGGTTTGGTTGGCACGCGGCCGCAAATCAAAGAAGAAAATTGTACCCATTGTGGCATCTGTGTAGAAGCATGTCCGCTACCAAATGTGATTGACCTCAAGACGTTGAAGGTTGACTATCAGTCCTGCCAGCGTTGCCTACTTTGTTACGAGGCTTGTCCCGAGAATGCTATCATCGTGAAGGGGTATTCAGGAGCGAGGCAATAATTATATGACTATCTTAGTAACAGGCGCGACAGGTTTTCTAGGTTCGGCGCTGACAACTGAACTGGTAAAACAAAAGCAGAGAGTACGTATACTGGTACGAGACGAACAGAAAGCCCGTGCGCAATTTGGTGAAGTGGTCACGATCATTCGTGGCGAAATCACTGATGTAAAGCAAGTTGAACGAGCAGTTGATGGCGCGACCATCATTTATCATCTCGTAGGTCGGCTTTATCATCCCACTGTACCTGCAGAACTTTATCACTATACCCATGTCGAGGGCACGCGTTTTCTTCTCAATGCTTGTAAAGGGCAGAAGCAGTTGAAGCGTATTGTTCATTGCAGCACTACGGGGGTGCATGGAGTAACAGGTGAGACGCCTGCAGCAGAGAATGCTCCCTTTGCACCCACAAATCCCTACGAAGCTACCAAACTCCAGGGCGAATTACTTGCACTGAGGGCACATAAAGAAGATGGACTGCCTGTAAGCATAGCTCGCCCGGGTCTGGTGTATGGGCCTGGCGATCTCCATTTACTTGGCTTCTTCTCATCAATTCAAAAAGGTATGTTTCGTGTCATCGACGGGGGCAAGGCACTGCTGCATCCAATTTATATTGATGATATGACCTCGGCTTTTCTTCTATGTGCCGAGCGTCCGGAGGCCATTGGACAGAGCTATAATATCGCTGGTGAGCATCCAGTAACCATACGCGAACTGTCAACATCCGTCGCGCACTCCTTGGATCGAGAACTACCAAAGGGCAGCATCCCTCTTTGGCTAGCCAAACTTGCCTCGGACATTTTCTCAGTAATACCAGGTATCAAGGGAGAGCATGCCCCGCTTACGCGTAGTCGTATCCAGTTCCTTACGCGTAGCCGTGTCTATGATATCAGCAAAGCGAAGGCCGAATTGAGCTTTGTTCCCAACGTGGGATTAGAGATCGGGATAAAAAATACAGCCGAATGGTACAACAAGCATGGGTATTTATAGCAAATAGTTAACTTCACCTGTATGATGCGTTGATATGTATGAAGCGTAGCTTGTGCAGTTCGTTTCAATTGGTTACCCAATAATTTTTAGTTGAGGCTATGCATGCAATTCGATAATGTCGATTCACTGCCACCACCTGTTCGTCCTCGTCCGGTTCGAACTCGCCTGGTAGGTATAAAGAATGGAAAAGTAGACACACCAGTACCGCACAAAACAACAACAGAAAGCGATACAAATAGCGATGTTGCCATGCAGCCTACAATCTCCCTCGAAAAAACAGTGTCTGTTAATAAAAAATCTGTTCTGGCACCCCCATCCCATGGGGTGCATAGGAAAATATCCGCTCACCTGTTTGATGATGATATCAGTAGCCAGAGTACTATGCATCTCATGCAACTTAGTGGCATGATGCCAGCGATCCATATTCCAAAGCAAGGCGCTCAGGAGAACTCTCAAAATGCGAATGATGGGCTTAGGCTGAGGAATGAAGAAGGATACTGGCCGTATGGTATTCAACAGACTGGCCCACTGCCAGTAATAAATCTTTATGGACGCGAGCCTTTCGGCCGCACCATACCGCTTGCTTCGGTAGGAGCGCCTGCTATAGCGGCAGAAGTAAAGCAAAAACAGCCAGCCTGGAAAGCTTTGCTCAACAGTCCAACCACTAGAGTGACTATAGGTCTGCTGATTGGCGTTGGCCTGCTGTTTCTTGTTGCTCGATTTGTAAATCTACCTGTAACTATTGCTATACTGCGTATGAACCTGGCAACTCCACAAGGCATTATTCTGGCTCTACTTGCTGGTGCATGCTTTCTCATGGCGTGGTCCGTCCGTGGCATACGCTGGAAACTCTTCTTAAATCCTGTTGGCAAAGTCAGCACCTTTCAAGCAATTGCACTCTATCAGGTTGGTGTTTTCCTCAATTTCCTGCTACCAATACGTGGCGGGGAAGTTGCAAAATGCTTTATGCTCAAACGTAATGCTGATATACCCGTCAGTAAGTCACTCCCAACGGTAGCTATGGATAAAGCCCTGGATTTAATGCCTGCGCTTTTCATCATGGCTATCGTGCCCTTTCTCGGTGTGCAGATGGATATCAAGCTCTGGTTGGTACTCTGGTTCGTGAGCGGAATCCTTATCAGCCTGCTGGTTTTTGTCCTCCTCTCAGCCTGGAAACGCAATTCTGCTATTGCTTTACTTCAAAAGATGACGGGGCTGCTTCCAAAATCAATTGGGAATAAGGTTGAGGGCTTCGCTACGGGCTTTGTGGACTCTTTGTTGGCTGGTGCGAGCCAACCCAGAATATTTATTCCGGCTATTATGCTTACTGTTATAGCTGTGCTCCTTGATGGCCTCTTTGCTATGCTCGCCTTCTGGACAATCGGCTTTCATATCACCTTCGGCATGGCTCTCTTCGGTTACTCTGTCTATAACATGTTCTATATCCTGCCGACACCTCCTGGTCAAGTCGGCAGCAACGAAGCCGTGGGTCTACTCGTGTTTTCAGGATTACTACATATTCCAGCGACCCAGGTCACAGCCATGTTTGTCTTCTCCCACCCATGGGCTGCTGTGCTCATGTGCACCACTGGCCTCATCTGCCTCAGCGCCCTTGGTCTGACCATAACCGGCGCAATGAAAGTGCAGACCAATGGCGAAGATGCATTGGCGACAAAAGGAAAGGGAGCTACGGCAAAAGCGTAACAACATGTAATCTCCGCAGTCAGCTTGCGAGGCACTCTTTCTATCAAGAGTGCCTGTTTCATTCACCGTATACGGGAGGCAACTTCAGTTCGTTTCTGCTCAGGTATACGCGCTTCTGTGGCCCTCACACTACGATTAGGAGTGATAGAATGTGCCCGAGTGGGTTTGCTTTTCCCTTTCGAAAGGAAAAGACGTCGGCAGAGGAGCGAGCCTACCAGGACGATACTAACAAGGTAGATACCCAACGCCCACGGGGTCTGCGTATCACTGCCTGTACCGATACCGTGAATAGTCGCAAGGGCAAAGATGCCCAGTGTCAATACGTGCAGGCTCCTCCACAACTTGTAGCCGATGTGAGGGCGCAGCTAGGTACTGATACCTATAGCGATGCCCAGGTATAATCCGACGATGCCAAGCGCCATCCAAAATGGACGATAAGAGCTTGCGAGTGGAATGAGGATCTCTTTCAAACCAAAGTGGGTGAATGGATCTATCCAGACGGCCAGGACATGCACCACGAGAAAGATCGTGCTGAGCAATGTCAGAAAGTTGTGCAGTTCGCTGTTGAGTAATCGCGGCCAGCGGCTGGGCGATTGGATTTGCGTCGATAGTGCCAGGCCCACAATCACTGCCAGAGTGAGTAGTATATAGGCGGTAAATCCGCCTGCCCGTGCGATGTCCCAGGTGATGCTTTGCCAGATAGTATTCATTTGCTTACTTCCTCCATAAGATGTGTCGGCCATGGCTCCACAGTTTCCCACGTGCCATCCTCGTGCACTAGCAGTCCGGCGATGCGGTGCCTGCTTAGAAAATCGGCACCAGATTTCGAACCAAGAATAAATGTGACTTTTGCCGCCACCTCTGCCTGTTCGCAGCGGTCTGCCACGACGGTAACCGACCACAAATCGCTCTGGGCTGGCAGACCCGTGCGCGGGTCGAGTATATGGTGGCGCAGTATGTTGCCCTGCCGCCAGTGGCGATGAGCGATGCCAGAAGTGGCAATGGCACCGTGATGTAGTGGGATCGTCCAGTACTGCTTCTGCCCAGGAACTGCAACCAACCACTGCTCATCAGAAGGGGGGAGTCCCAGGACTGAGAGGTCTCCTCCTGCATTTACCAGTGCAGAACTTATGCCGCTCTGGTAGAGCTTCTCTAGAACTGCATCAACCGCCATGCCTTTCGCGATTCCTCCGAAATCAAGCTTGATACCGGCAGGAAGGGTCACCTGGCGACGTATCGGGTTTACCTTTATGCCACGCCATCGTCCACCTGGCTCTCCAGGGATAATAGGATCGAAACGGTTTACCGGAAGGTCATCGAAAGTACGGTCATAACCTAGCTGTTCCAATTGTTCCAGCAAGGCAGGATCATATACTCCCTCAGTAGCCTGGGCGGCTGTCAGTGCAGTTGCCAGGACTTCATAGAGCAGATCGCTGACTGCAACGGGCGTTCCTGCTCGCTGGTTGAGTTGGGAAAGCTCACTCTCCGGTAAGAAACGGCTCAATGTTTGCTCCCATGCTGAGAAGAGCGTGCGAACGATCTCAGCTCCCATCCCTGCCTGGTTTTTAGGAAGCAGCATAGAAATGGTTGTCCCCATCGCCCGGAACTCTTCGCGGCGCATACCGGGAGGAGTTGTATAGTCAGGAGGTACTGGTTCCGGTGACGGGTGTTGACGAAGAGCTGCTTGTTGAGGAGCTGTTTGTTCCACTGGTATTTCCTCCTTGTTGATTCAAGAAATTATTGCTATTTTGAGATGAAGAACTTGATTTCGAGCTTGTATTAGACGACCCTGATGTAGATTGTGTCGACTGGGTGGTAGTAGTACTGACCTGGTGCATGGCAACCAGCCCACCGAACATGCCGAAGCCTACGATTGAAGCAACAGCCAGCAATCTCTTGAGGAAATTGGCCAGGGCCAGCGCTCGTGCTTTAGGCATTTTCACCTGCGTTCCAGGCTTTTGACCAATTCCGCGTTGCGGCAACTTTTGGCTTTGCGATTGTGAGAGCTGTTGCTCACTCTGAGTCGCCGCAGGCTTGTTCTGATACAACTGATTTTGTTGTGGTATCCATGGTAAAGTTGTATTGTATTCGTATGGATTCGTTTCCATTTTTATCTCCAAACTAATTAAGAAGAATAACATTGAGAAGCGCTATCTGCCCAGATTGTACATCGGCGAACTCTCCTCATTCAGCAGGATATGTGTATATCTTGTGTCAAGCATACAGCATATATATTGGCTTTCTATTGGAAATGCATGAGAAAATTCTCAT
>WNGL01017956.1_pt1 | contig 13783 bp, 13 predicted proteins | sample 5400591 | NCBI WGS metagenome assembly WNGL01 (sample SAMN13153377, study PRJNA577476) | soil metagenome | isolation source: 80 cm soil or saprolite under Garry oak tree replicate 1 | place: USA:California | collected 2016-06-15
TGGCCGCTGTATTACCAGGAGGAGGTTGGCGTCACGGGGAATCTGCAGGCCGCGGACTTCGCCACGGTCACTCGCGAGGACGGCAAGAAGCAGACCTCGTACAAGGGCCTGCCGCTCTATTACTTCTCCGGGGACAAGGCAGCGTCGGACACGAAGGGCCAGGGCTTCAAGGATCTCTGGACCGTCGCTGCGCCTTGAGAGGGAGCGAACATGCCACGAGCCAAAGCCCTGAAGGTCCAGGTGGAGGATCGCCCCGGTGTCCTGGGCGACATCACCTCTGCCCTCGGTGACAAGAAGGTCAACGTGCGTGCCGTCCATGCCTACGCCGAAGGCGGGCGGGGGGTCGTGTGCCTCGTCGTGGACAAGCTCGCCGCGGCGAGCAAGGTGCTCTCGGCCCGCGGCCTGAAGCCCGAGGAGGAGGAGGTGCTCGAGATCCAGCTCGCCAACAAGCCGGGCACCCTGGGCGATGCCGCCAAGCTCCTCGGCGACGCCGGCGTGAACATCCGGTACGTGTTCGTCGGCGCGGGCGGCGGGCGGAAGACGACGGTCTACCTGGCGGTGTCGGACATGGCCACGGCGCTCAAGGCGCTCCGGTAGGGTGGAGGGGCAGGGCTCACCGGCCCGCGTGCATTACGGCCAGGCAGCCGGCCGGTGGGTCCTGCTGGCGACCGTGCTCGGCTCCGGCCTGGCGTTCATCGACGCCACCGTCGTCAACATCGCCTTGCCGCACATCGCCGCGAGCCTCCACGCGGACGCGCCGGGCCTGCAATGGACGGTCAACGGGTACACCCTCAGTCTCACCGCCCTCCTCCTGCTCGGCGGTTCGCTGGGCGACCGCTTCGGCCGCCGGCGGGTCTTCGTGATCGGCGTCGGCTGGTTCGCCCTGGCCTCGCTCCTGTGCGGGCTGGCGCCCAGCATCCAGGCGCTCATCGCCGCGCGGGTGCTGCAGGGCGTCGGCGGGGCCCTGCTCGCTCCGGGCGCGCTGGCGATCCTGGAGGCGTCGTTCCACCCCGAGGATCGCGCCAGGGCCATCGGCGCCTGGTCCGGCCTGGGCGGCATCGCCGGCGCGCTCGGCCCCTTCCTGGGAGGCTGGCTGGTCCAGGTCGCCACCTGGCGGCTCGTCTTCCTCATCAACGTCCCGCTGGCTGCAATCGTCGTGCTGGTCGCGTTTCGTCATGTCCCGGAGACACGCAACGCCGGCGCTGCGCGGCGGCTGGACGTCGCGGGGGTCCTCACCTGCGCCGGCGGTCTCGCCGGACTCACTTATGGATTCACCGCCTGGCCGGCGCTCGGCGCGACCTCCCCGGCCGTGATCGCCGCGCTCGGCCTCGGCGTCACGAGCATGCTCGGCTTCGTCTTGATCGAGAGGCGCTCGGCCCACCCGATGCTCCCTCTGGAGGTCTTCGCCTCCAGAGCCTTCACGGCCGCGAACCTGGTCACCTTCACGGTCTACGCCGCCCTCGGTGGCGTGCTCTTCCTCGTCGTGCTGAACCTGCAGGTCGTCGCGGGGTTCGAGCCGCTGGCCGCCGGGACCGCCATGCTCCCCGCGACCGTGCTGATGCTCCTCTTCTCCGCCGGTGCCGGCGCGCTCGCGCAACGCATCGGCCCGCGCATCCCGATGACGCTCGGCCCGGTCGTCTGCGCGGGCGCGCTCTTCCTCTTCACCCGCATCGGACCGCACGCGTCCTACCTGCACGCTGCCCTGCCAGCCGTGCTGCTGCTCGGCGCGGGCCTGTCGCTGACCGTCGCCCCGCTGACCGCCACCGCGCTCGGCTCGGTCGACGAGCGCCACGCCGGCATCGCCAGCGGCGTCAACAACGCCGTCGCCCGCGCCGCCGGCCTCCTCGCCGTCGCGGTCCTGCCCCTGGCCGCCGGCCTCGGAACCGGCAGCCTCACCGACCCCGCCGCCCTCGCACCGACCTACCGCAACGCGATGCTGATCTGCGCCGGCCTCCTGCTCGCCGGCGGCGCGACGGCCTTCGCCGCCATCCCCGGCCAGAGCGCCGGCCAGCCCCAGCCCGCAGAGCCCACCCCGGCGCCGCCGTCCAGCAGCCCGGTCAGATTTCACTGCTCGATCGCCGGCCCGCCGCTGCACCCGAGCCGCCCGTACCCGCGCGAAAGTCCTGAGCTCCCGCACGGCCCCTAGCAGCGGGGGTACTCGCGGCGGCCCGAGCGGCCCGTCACCGCCTCGACGCCCGGATCGCGAATGCCCGCGCGGTCATCCGCAGCCTGCCATCCGGCGCCGCGGGCACCAAGTCGCGCAGCCGTTCCCGCAGGGCCGCGCGCCGGGGCTCGTCCAGCGCGGCGCAGTAGCCGGGCGCCGGTCCCTGCCCGCCCAGGAACGGGGTCCAGTAGTCGTCGAAGCTCGAGAACACCGCCTCGACGTCGATGGCGCGGCCGTCGATCCGCTCGAGCCCGCTCGCCGCGAACACCCGCGCGAGGGCGTCGGGAGCGCAGATCGGGAAGCGGACCGCCTCATCGAGCGCCCGCGCCCGCTCGTCCACCCAGATCGCGGCGTCCCAGAAGCGCCGGATGGGCTGCATCTCGCTCGCGTAGTCCCACACGTACGCCGCGACGATGGCTCCAGGCCGGGCGACCCGGACCATCTCGCGGAGGGCCGCCTCCGGATCGGGGGTGAAGTTCAGGACGAGCCCGGAGACGACCGCGTCGAACGCGCAGCCGGGAAGCCGGAGGTGCGCGGCCTCCCCGGCGCGGAACTCGACGCGCGCATCCGTGACCTGGCGGCGCGCGGACGACAGGAACGGCGCGGAGGGATCGACGCCGACCACCTGCCGCGGCGAGCCACGCTCGAGGATCGCCGAGACGAGCGCTCCCGTTCCGCACCCGATGTCGAGCCACGCCCCGCCCGGCGGGATGGATAGCCAGTCGACGAACTCACGCGCCACGAGGCGACTCCAGCGCCCGACGTAAGGTTCGTAACCGGCACCGGCGTCCCAGACGTCTGTCGGCGGAGGCATGGCGCGCTCCTCGAGAGGACTCCGGTTGCCTAGCGGTGGACCACGGCCGCCGCACGCGTCAAGACCCTGACGCGCGCCGCCGGCGCGTCACCGGCTCGACGTGCCTGGACCTCCCAGGTGGGCGGGCCCAAGCCGCCATATTTCCAGGACCTGCCTGCCGGCTTCAACCTTGCAAAGCAGTGAGCGCGTGAACGAAACCGTCCTGATCGTCGAGGAGTCCCGGGCCGACGCGGCTGCACTCGCGAAGGCGCTGTGGCGCGAAGGCTACGTCACGCGGCGTGCAGTGGACGCAGCGCAGGCGCTCCGCCACGTGGGCGGCGCCCGCTCGCCCGACCTCGTGCTCATGGCGGTCGGCCCCCAAGACGCTGGCTGGTCGCAAGCGCTGCGCGCGATCAAGGAGCGCGTCCACCCGAAGTTCCTCCCGGTCACCGTCCTGTCGCCGCTCTCGGACGTGACCTCGCGGGTCGCCGCGCTGCGGGCTGGTGCCGACGACGTCGTCGCCAAGCCGTGCCCGAGCGAGGAGCTCGTGGCGCGCGTGGCGGCCATGCTGCGGATCAAGTCGTCGCAGGATGCGCTGGAGCTCGCCCGGATCGAGGCGGAGCGGCTGTCGATCACCGACCCGCTCACCGGCCTCTTCAACCGCCGCTACTTCCAGTACCGGCTCCAGCAGGAGGTGGAGCGGTGCCGGCGCTACGGCGACTCCCTCTCGCTGCTCACGCTGGACCTCGATCACTTCAAGCGCGTGAACGACCGCTACGGGCACCGGACCGGCGACGATGCGCTCCGCCTGACCGCCGAGCTCCTCACGCGCGAGCTGCGGCGCCTGGACGTCTGCACCCGCTGGGGCGGCGAGGAGTTCACGATCATCATGCCGAACACCGGCGCGGCTGGCGGACTGGTCGTGGCGCGTCGCCTGCTCCGCGCAGTGCGCGCCAAGGCGGTCCTCTCGGCAGCCCCCATCGACGAGCGCGGCGGCCTCCCCGAGCCTGTGCAGCTCACCGCGTCGTTCGGCCTGGCCAGCTATCCGGCCGCAGGCATCGAGAGCGCCGAGGCGCTCGTCCACGCGGCAGACGCCGCCATGTACCGCGCCAAGAACGAGGGCCGGAACCGGATCTGCACCGCGGATCCGGAGCGCGGCCTCCCGGCGAGCGCCGACCTCCTGCGGCTCGTCCCGATGCCGGCCTAGCTCGCGGTTGCGCGATGCCGGCGGGTAGGACACCCGCCGCCCGTATCGCACGTTGCGCCGTACCATGTTTCGGGTACATCCTGGGCTCGCTCGGCTGGACGGTGGGAAGGCGACCGCCCTTCCGCTCTCGCCAAGCGGCCAGGAGAATCAGTTGAGGCTCGTTCCGCCGCGAATCGCCTTGCCATTCGGCATCCTGGTGGCGGCCACCTTGGGCGGCGCGGTCCTCTCGTTCCGGCTGCTCGAGGTGCGCCGCAACGAGGCGGCTGCCGTGACCGACGGCTGGCGAGCGCTGGCAGTGGCGGAGCATTTCGAGGCCGCCCTGCGAGAAGCGGAGCTGGTCTGCGTCAGGGAGTTCGAACGCGCGTTCGACGTCCCGGGCTGCAGCGCTTCCTTCCGCCTCGCGGCGTCGGCGGTCGAGGATCTCTCCACGCTGCAGCGGCGCGAGCTCGGCCAGGCCGATCGGCGAGCCCTCGAGCGCCACTCGCTCGCGTCCTGGCTCGTCCTGGCGACGAACGCGGCGCTGCTGCTCCTCATCGCCGCCGCCGCGCTGGGCGTGCGCGGGCACCTGCAGGAGCGCGAGGGCCGCGAGTCGGAGCAGCGCCGCGCTCTCGAGCTCCAGCAGCGGCTCATGGGGATCGTCGGCCACGACCTGCGGACGCCTCTCAACGCGATCGCCGGCTCGGCCGCGCTCCTGGCGCACGCGCCCGACCTCCCCACCGCGCGGCTGCGCGCCGCACAGCGGATCGTCTCCAGCGCCGCTCGCATGTCGGGCCTGGTGCGGGATCTCCTCGACTACACGCGGCTCAGGGTGAGCGGCGGCTTCTCGATCGAGCCCCAGCCGACGCACCTGGGAGAGATCGCCCGCGCCGTCGCGCAGGAGGTCCGCACTGCCCGGCAAGGGAGCGTCATCGAGCTGACCGAGGCGGGCGACCTCCAGGGCCGCTGGGATCACGAGCGGATCGAGCAGGTCCTCTCGAACCTCATCGGCAATGCCTGCCACCACGGGACGGCCGGCGCGCCAGTGCAGGTGCGGCTCTCCGGGACCGAGGCCGCCGTCCGGGCCGAGGTGCACAACGAGGGGCCGCCCATTCCGCCCGTGGTGCTCCCCCTCATCTTCGAGCCGTTCCGACGCGGCGCCTCCGACCGGCGTGACGCCAGCGGCGGAGTCGGGCTCGGCCTGTTCATCGTGCGCTCGCTGGCCGAGGCGCACGGCGGGAGGATCGAGGTGGCGACCGGGCAGGGGGGGACCACCTTCACGCTCGTGCTCCCGCGCGCGCCCCCAGAGGACGTGGGCGATCGTCGCTGATGCAGTCGCGAGCGCGCAGGAGTCACGAGGACAGGGCCCGGGCCGACGGCCTGAGCACCCGGGTCCCGCGGACTCTCTCCGCCGCTTCGTCCCCACCGCGTTTCGACTGGCGATTGGCCGTGCGCACGTGGCAACCAACCTGCATCACGGCATGTAAGCGCGCTCTATCCGCGGAGGTGGTGTGTGTCCGAGAGATACGTGTGGAAGGAAGCCTTCGAGCTCGGGATCCCCGAGCTCGATGCGGAGCACCATGCCTTCCTGGACCTCATCAACGCCGTGGCCGAAGCCTTGGATCGCGGCGACCGGGAGGCGATGCGGATAGCCATCTCCAGCTTGCGCACCTACGCGGACATCCACTTTGCACATGAAGAGCAGTTCCTGGAGGCGACGGCTTGCCCGGAGCTGCCCCGCCAGAAGGCGGAGCACGCCCAGTACGTACGACAGCTGATCGACCTCCAGGGAGGCGGCGAGTCCTGCTCTCAGGCGAGCCTGGAGTTCGCGCGAAGCTGGCTCATCGATCACATCCTCGACAGCGACAAGCGCTGCGCGGCTTGGCTCCAGGCGACCGAGGCGCGGACGACCTACCCGCTGGGCGTGTGAGGCTCAGATCCGCGCAGACGGGTAGTGCGTTGTCCTACCTTCTGTCGGCTGAGCGGCGCATCCGGGCTGAAACCCGTGTGGCAGCGCGCCTCGCCCCTCCGAAGTACCCAGCTCCGCGCTTGCCCTAACGCACCGCCATGACGGCGTACGCACATCCGCGTACCCCAGGCAAGCAAGCGTGCGCCTGGTCGCATGCCCGTACTCCTTCCCCTCGCCTTGCTGTCCCATGAGCAGGTGACAGAGCGGTTGCAGCTCAACCGGAGAGGAACGGCAATGAACGCATCAGGTCAGTCGTCATGGGCGGGTGGAATCCAAGGAATATACCCGAAAGTACTGGGCATTTTGGTTGCGATCATCGCCTCGGTCGGCTCCGCTTCGGGGGCAGTCGACCCGGGCGTGCGCGGCGGAGGGGCGGGCGCGAGCGGGCCACTTCCGAACCTCACCGCGCAGGAGCTCAGCTACTTCCAGGCGGGAGCAGAGGCGTTCGGCGAGGTCGACTCGGTGAGCGGCGCCCTCCCCGGCGAGCCGGGCAGAGGGCTCGGCCCCCGCTTCAACCTGAACGGCTGCGCCGGCTGTCATGCGCAGCCGGCCATGGGTGGGACGAGCCCAGCCTTGAACCCGCAGGTCGGCGCCGCGTCGCTGGACGGCGCGCACAACGCGGTCCCGTGGTTCGTCGTCGCGAACGGTCCCGTGCGCGAGGCGCGGTTCAAGAAGAATCCCGACGGCACCGCCGACGGCGGCGTGCACGACCTCTTCGTCATCTCCGGCCGGAGCGACGCCGCGAGCTGCTCCATCGCGCAGCCCGACTTCGGCCGGCCCGGTTCTCCGCTGACGGGGCAGGGCGGCAATCCCAACGTCATCTTCCGGATCCCGACCCCGCTCTTCGGCGCCGGGCTGATCGAGGCGATCCAGGACTCGACCATCCTCGACAACGTGCGCGCGGCGGCGGACGCGAAGAAGCGCCTCGGGATCTCCGGCCACCCGAACCTCAGCGGCAACGACGGGACCGTCACCCGCTTCGGATGGAAGGCGCAGAACAAGTCGCTGCGGATGTTCGCCGGGGAGGCCTACAACGTCGAGCAGGGAGTCACCAATCAGCTCTTCGCGCAGGAGCGCGACGAGGATCCGGCCTGCCTCCTCAACGCGACGCCGGAGGACCACCTCGGCCTGGCTGCGACCACGCCCGAGGCCATCCTGTCGGATCTCGAGCACTTCACCAACTTCATGAGCCTGCTCGCTCCGCCCGCGCCGGCGCCCTCGTCGCCCTCCATCAGCAACGGCAGCCGGATCTTCGGGTCCATCGGATGCGCGCTGTGCCACACGCCGATGCTCCGCACCGGGACGAACGTGATCGCGGCGCTCAGCGGCCAGACCGTGAACCTGTTCTCGGACCTGGTCCTGCACGACATGGGGGTGGACCTCGCGGACGGTATCTCGCAGGGCGCAGCCGGCCCGCGGGAGTTCCGGACGGCTCCGCTGTGGGGCCTGGGCCAACGCCTCTTCTTCCTGCACGACGGCCGGACCGCGGACCTCGTCGACGCCATCCGGGCGCACGCCAGCACCGGCAGCGAGGCGAACGCGGTGATCTTCAAGACAGCGCTCCTCTCCGACCGGGACAAGCAGGACCTGCTGAACTTCCTGCGATCGCTCTAAACGACGGTTCGCGATTCGCGAGCGCGAATCGCGCCGTCGTTCAGCCTCGTTGGAACGAGGGCTGCGCCCTCGCCCCGTCGAGCGAAGCTCGCCGGGGCCCCACTCCTGCTCGCCGGGGCCCTTCGCGCGGCGTCGCGGCGTTCGCCGCTCCACGCCGCGCCACAGGTCGAGCGGCTTCGAGACCACCGGGAGACCGCTCCGCTCCAGCATGGATTGAGCCTGCGCCGTGTTGGCCCCGCCCGTCATGAGCACGATATGGCCGATGAGGGCCGGGCATGCCTCGACGAGTCGGCTCGCCAGCTCGACGCCGCTCATCTCGGGCATCATGACATCCGACAGGACGAGGTCCCAGTGTTCACCCGAGGTGGTGAACCGCAGCGCCTCTTTCGCAGAGGTGGCGGTCACCACCTCGTATTCATGGCGGAGCGCCCGGCTCAAGGACCGGAGTATCAGCTCCTCGTCGTCCACGATGAGCAGGCGCCTGCGCTCACCGCCATCCACTCTGCCCCGCACGGCCGGTGACCCTAGCGCGCTCGCCGGTGGTCACCGTGACGGAGATCAACCACCCGGAGTGGCTTCCCGGGGCGTCCCACGCGGAGTGGGTGCGATGGGAGCCCAGCGCGTCGTCCGGCCTGCGCGCTCGCGCGCTGGCGGGTGCGGCGCATTGTCCTTATCAGCAGGGTTCGGTCGAGGAGGTCTGCATGCACATCGCGCCCATCATCGCCGGCCTGCTGCTCTCCGGTCCGGCACTCGCTGACTGCACCCCGGCGGACGCCAAGGTCATCGCCGCAGCCGAGAGGAAGGCGAGCGACGCCGAGCACCGGGCCCAGGACGCCGAGTCCATCGCAGTGAGGTCCGGGAATCCCGGAGCGCAGGCCCGGGCCACGCGAGCGCGCGCGGAGGCATCGGCAGCCCAGCGGGCGGCGGCCGCGCTGAGGTGCGAGGCCGACCGGGGCCCGGCCACTCCTCCACCCAGAGGCCCGACGGGCTATTGATCCTCTGCATCTCCGGGCGTTTCGCGCTAACCTCCTTGCCTCATGTCCAAGGAATACACCGCTGAGCTCCTGCTCGACTTCGGCCCGGACGGCCAGAAGCTCCTGCCGGTCGTCACCCAGGACTCCACCACGAAGGACGTCCTCATCCTCGCGTTCGTGAACCAGCAGGCGTTCGAGGAGACGCGGCGGAGCGGTTGGGCGACCTACTGGAGTCGCAGCCGCAACGAGCTGTGGAAGAAGGGGCTCACCTCGGGCGACATGCTGAAGGTGGACGAGATCCGCATCAACTGCGAGCAGAACTCGCTCCTCTTCCTCGTCACGCCCCAGGGCAGGGGCGCCTGCCATGCGAAGCAGCCCGACGGCTCGCCCCACAAGTCCTGCTACTACCGGCGCATTGGCGCCGGCGACACGCTCGCGGAGGTCGATCCCTCCGCGCCCCGCTAGAACCCTGCCCTGAGCGTAGCGAAGCGGAGTCGAGGGCGGCATCCGGAAGGACACCATGGAACAGGCAAAGCTCAAGATCGGCATGCCGGCCGGCTCGCTCGCGAGCGCGCAGCGCGGCGGCAACCTCATCGACCTGCTCGCGGCGAGCGGCTTCAAGACCTCCGGCTACGACAAGGGCGGGCCGACCAGGTTCACCAGCATCAACGTGCTGTTCGGCTGGGACGGCCGCCCGCAGGAGTTCGGGGCGCAGCTCGAGCTCGGCGAGCTCGACGTCGCCATCGCCGGGGACGACTGGATCCGCGAGCGCGTGCTCGAGATGAAGCTCGAGTACGGGATCGACGTCCAGCTCGAGCGCGTGATGACGCTGAATCGCGGCGAGGTGCAGCTCGTCGGCATCGTCTCCGACCCGGCCTTCACGACCACCGAGGAGTTCCTGCGCGACCTGGCCGGCCGCAAGCAGCTGATCGTCGTCGCGTCCGAGATGCCGTACCTGGCGCTCGACTGGGTGACGCGGAAGCTGGCCGCCGTCGGGCTCGACGCACGGTTCCGGGCGCACTCGGTCCAGAAGTACAAGACGCCGCCCAAGATCCAGCAGGGCATCGTCGTCTACGAGTCCTGGGGCAAGACCGAGTCCAAGGTGAAGCACGGCGCCGTCGACCTCGGCCTCGAGATCTCGCAGACGGGCGGCGCGATCAAGAGCTACGGGCTGTCGATCGTCGAGACCGTGATGCGCTCGCAGACCAGCATCTACGTGAACCCGGCCATCAAGATGGACCCCGCCAAGGCCGAGCTGCTGGAGATGTTCCTGCTCAACCTCTACGGAGCGACGTACGCCGAGAACAAGGTGATGCTGCTCTTCAACGTCCCGAACCAGCTCTCGGGCGAGGTCGAGCAGTACCTGTCCAGGAACAACCTCTTCGGCGACGAGCCGACCGCCAACAAGGGCCGCGAATACACCGAGTACAACATCCAGGTGGACTCGAGCGATCCGGAGAAGCCGGTGGCGATGGTGCGCTACCAGCTCGCGAAGCTCGGCGCCCGCAGCATCAACACGATCCCGATCACCTCGTCGATCCCGGGGATCAAGGCGATCCGGAGGAGCGGGTAGGGCGAGGGCCATCGACCTCGTCGCGGCAGCTGGTCGACGCTTCAATCAGGAGGAGCGAGGGACGATCCGGATGGCGGGCGCCTTCACCAGCGCCGCCACGGGTGAGCCCGGAGCGAGCGCGAGCCGCCTGGCGCTGGCGCGGGTCACGAGCGCCACCAGCCGGAACCCACAGTCGAGCGTCACGCGGACGAGCGGGCCCTCCTCGGTCGTGACGCGCACGGTCCCGATGAGCTCGTTCCGCGCGCTGGTGGCAGCGGTCGGCGCCGGCTCGAGCACCACGTCCTCGGCGCGGATGCAGGCGTAGGCGTCGTCGTCGAGGTGACCGGGGTCGAGCGCCCAGAGCTGGGCAGCGCCGACCGCCACCAGTGCGAGGCCGTCGCGGCGCTCGACGAGGCGGGCCGGCGTGACGTTCTCGGTCCCGACCACGCGCGCGACCAAGAGGTCGGCCGGCGCGCTGAAGACCTCGTGGACCGCGCCCACCTGACGCACGCCGCCGTCTGCCAGGACGGCCATGCGATCGCCCAGCGCCATCGCCTCCACCCGGTCGTGGGTCACCACGACGGACGGGACGCCCGTCCGCTCGAGGAGCGCCCGCAGCTCTCCGCGGAGGTCCTCGCGGGTGGGCGCGTCCAGCGCCGAGAGGGGCTCGTCGAGGAGCAGGAGCCTCGGCCGGGGCGCGAGCGCCCGCGCGAGGGCGACGCGCTGGCGCTGTCCACCCGAGAGACGGTCGGGCCGGCGCGCCAGCAGCTCGGAGATGCGAAGCAGGCGCGCCACCTCGTCCACGCGCGCGCCGCGCTCGGCGGCGCTGGCCCCGCGCAGCGCGTAGCCGATGTTCTCCGCGACCGTCAGATGGGGAAAGAGGGCGTACTCCTGGAACAGGAGGCCGACGCCGCGACGCTGCGGGGGGACGAAGCGGCGCGCCGCGCAGTCGGCCCAGGTCTCGTCCCCGAAGCGGATGAAGCCCGCGTCGGGGTGGTCGAGCCCGGCCAGGCAGCGCAGCACGGTGGTCTTGCCCGCCCCGGAGGGCCCGTACAGGACCGTCACCCGCGCTTCGTCGAGCGGCAGGACGAGCGCCGCGCGCACCGTCGAGCCGCGCACGAACACCTTCTCGATGTCGAACGCGAGCGTGCCCATGTCAGCCGAGCAGGGATCTGCGCTGGAGCGCGTAGGTGAGGACGAGCACCGAGAACGACACGACGAGGAGGAGGAGCGAGGTCCGGCCCGCGGAGGCGTAGTCGAGCTGCTCGACGGCGTCGTAGATCGAGATCGAGAGCGTCCGCGTGGCCCCCGGGATGTTGCCGCCGACCATGAGGACCACCCCGAACTCCCCGAGCGTATGCGCGAATGCGAGCACGGCGCCGGCGATGACACCGGGCAGCGCGAGCGGGAGGCTCACGCGGCGGAAGGTCTGGAGGCGCGACTCGCCCAGGCTGTAGGACGCCTCGACGAGCCGCTGGTCCACCCGCGCCAGGGCCGCGGCGAAGGGCTGCACCGCGAAGGGGAGGCTGTAGAGGATCGACGCCAGGAGGAGTCCCTCGAAGCTGAAGGCGAGCGTGTGGCCGGTGGTGGCGACGAAGCCGCGCCCGAGGGGAGACCGCGGGCTGAACGCGACGAGCAGGTAGAAGCCGAGCACCGTCGGAGGCAAGACGAGCGGGAGCGCCACCACCGCCTCGACGAGGACCTTCCAGCGCCAGCGCGTCGTCGTGAGCCAGTGCGCGATGGGGAGCCCGAGGGCGAGGAGCGCGAGCGTGGTGAGCGCTGCGAGCAGGACGCTGAGGCGGAGGGCGGCGAGGTCCACGGGCGATCCTCACTTCACCGGAACGTCGTAGCCGTAGCGCTCGAGCACGTCCTTCGCGCCATCACCCGTGAGGAACGCCGCGAGCTCACGCGCGAGCGCAGCCTGCTTCGCCCCCTTCACGATCACGCCAGCCTGTTCGATGCGCTGGTAGCTCGAGGCGGGCACCGGCCAGCTGCGGCCCTCGTGGGAGAGCGGGGGAGTCTTCGCCAGCGAGAGCGGCAGGAACCCCGCCTGAGCGTTTCCGCTCTGCGCGAACTGGGCGGTCTGGGAGACGCTCTGTCCCATGACGAGCCGGCCCCGGAGCTTCTCGTAGAGCCCAGCCTTCTCGAGCGCGCTCTTCGCCGCGCGTCCGTAGGGAGCCAGCTCCGGGTTGGCGATGGCGAGCTTCTGCACGGAAGGGTCGGCGAGGGCGGCGAGGCCCTTCCCCTCGAGGTCGAGCTTCGAGCCGTTCGGCACCCAGACGACGAGCTTGCCATACGCGTAGGTGAACGCCTTGCCATCGGCGAGGCCCTGCTCGACGACCTTGGCCGGGAAGTCGGCGTCGCCGGAGAGGAACAGGTCGAACGGAGCTCCGCTCGAGAGCTGCGCGAAGAAGTTGCCCGAGGCGCCGAAGGTGGCCTTCACCTCGACGCCGGGCTTTCTGGCTTGGAACCGGGCGGCGATCTCCTCGAAGGCGGGCCGCAGGTTGGCCGCGACCGCCACGGCGACGGACCGCGGCTCGGCCGAGGAGCCGAGGCCGGGGAGCGCCAGAGCGGCCAGCAGCAGGAACGCGCGACAAGCCCGCATCGGGCAACCTCCATGGGTTACAATAGGCAACCAGTCGCTACATTATGCGCCGAGGTGTCGCATGGCTCAACAAGACTCGGCGTCGGCGCTCCTCACGACGGTCGAGGTCGCGAAGCTGCTGCGGGTCCACCCGAAGCACGTGTATCGGCTGCTGAGGAAGGGGTTGCCGGCGCGGCGCGTGGGATCGGAGTGGCGCTTCGAGCGCGGGGAGGTCCTCGCGTGGTCGCGCCCCGGCACGCCCGCCTCGGACCCCGGCGTCGATCCTCAGTCCACTTCCACCTCCAGCCCGTCCGCGGCCACGGCACCAGGCGTCCCCCCGCTCATCGCGGCGAACGGCGATCGCGTCGTGATGACGCTGCTCCGGCTGCTGCAGGCGTCGGGGACCTTCATCGGGCTCGTGCAGTCGGACAAGGACACGGGGTTCCGGCTGCTGACGGCGGGGAACGTGCTCGCGACGGGGAGCCACGCGGGAGGGTTCCCCACACACGCCGGCACCGAGCGTGTCGCGCGCATCCACCTCGTCACGCGCGAGATCGGCCTGGCCGCGCGCGGACGCCCGCCGAGGGTCCGGGATCTGACGAAGGCTCGCCTCGCCTCGCGGCCGCCATCGGCGGGCGTCCGCCGCTACCTGGACGAAGCACTCGCCGACGAAGGGATCGACGCCCGCGACGTCGACGCGCGTGGGATTGTCTGTGCGTCGCACCTCGAGGTGGCCTGCGCGGTGGCGCGTGGAGACGCGGACATCGGCCTCGCCTCGCGGGCGTGGGCGGAGGAGCTCGGGCTCGCCTTCCGCACGCTCGCACAGGAAGCCTATGGTCTCCTCGTCCGCGCGAAGGACCTCGGCGACCGCAGCGTCGTCCGCGTCTGCGAGGTCGCCCAGAGCGAGCGATTCCGGAGCGAGGTGGCCGGGATTCCCGGCTACGATCCGA
>WNGL01006490.1_pt1 | contig 13782 bp, 7 predicted proteins | sample 5400591 | NCBI WGS metagenome assembly WNGL01 (sample SAMN13153377, study PRJNA577476) | soil metagenome | isolation source: 80 cm soil or saprolite under Garry oak tree replicate 1 | place: USA:California | collected 2016-06-15
TGGCTGGGCGGCCCTCCCAGAGCATGAGGGCGCCGTAAAGAAGATCGGCGTGCTCCCGGAGACGCTCCTCGCCGGTGATGGCGCCGCCTTCCTTGGTGGCGACGACCTTTTTCTTGAGGTCCTCGAGCTTGGCTGCGAAATCGCTGAGCTTCGGCTTGAGTTGGTCTTTGTCCTCAAGCTTTTCGGCGTTGGCGAGCGCTACGTTGCGGGCGGCCTCGATGCGGCCAACGGCTCCGCTCATCCTGCCAAAGAGGGCGTGGACTTTCATGGCCGCGTCGAACTGAGCCTTCTTTTCGGGGAGGTTATAGGGAGCACGTCGGTCGAGATCGATTTTTATCTTTGCGTTGAGTTGCTCCTTGCCCGAAGTCAGCCGCACGGTGTAGGCGCCGGGCAGGACGCGCGGGCCCTGGGAGGCATTGAAAGCGACCTGGGCGGCGCGGGGGACGCGCGGGGGCGGCATGCGCATCGTCCAGGCGACGCGATTGATGCCACGGCGCTTGGTGGCGGGGATGGTGTCGAGGACTTTGCCGTCCGGGCCGGAGACCTCCAGTTTGAGCGGTCCGAACAGATGGCGAGCGGCCAGAAAGTAGGTTACCTCGGCGCCGGTCATCGGGTTCTCGCCGCTGAACTTGGCATCGCCATTGACCCCGCCGCCGACACTGGCCATCCGTTGCTGCGTCGTGCGGGCGTCAAGGAAAGAGGCGGGTCGGCCAAGAACGTCATCAGAAAGCGTCCGGAGAGGCGAGAGGTCATCAATGATCCAAATGCCGCGGCCATGGGTGCCCAGAATGAGATCCCCGGTCCTGGGCTGGACGACAAGATCACGAACTGCGACTGCGGGGAAATTGTTTGGTTTGAACTCCGCCCAATTCTTTCCGGCGTCAATGCTGATCCAGAGTCCGAATTCGGTGCCGGCGAAAAGCATGGACGAGCTGACGCTGTCTTCGCGGATGACGTGGGCATAGCCGCGCAGGCCCTGGGCCGGCCCTGCAATCCGCGTCCAGGTCTTCCCATAATCGGCGGTGCGATACACCCATGGATCCATGTCGCCGAACGTATGGCGGTCGAAAGTGGCGTAGGCGACTGCCGGATCGAACCGGCTGGCTTCGACGCTGGAGACCCATGAGTTTGACGGAAGATCCGGGACGTTTTTGACGAGGTTGGTCCAGCTCCTGCCTCCATCGATCGTCAGTTGGAGGTTGCCATCATCGGTTCCGACCCAGATCAGCCGGCTATTTTTTGGGGATTCGCTAATCGAATAGATGCTGGTGTGCATCTCGGCCGAGGAGTTGTCCACCGTGATGCCGCCCGACTCTTCCTGCTTCTGCTTCTCGGGATCATTGGTGGTGAGATCAGGCGAGATGCGGTCCCAGGTATCGCCGCGATCCTTCGAGCGGAAGAGGAACTGAGCGCCGATATAGACGGTGCCCTTCGTGTTCGGGCTGACGTGGATGGGGGTATTCCAGTTGAACCGGAGCTTCTCCTTGTAACCGGCTTTGGGCTGGATGTCCCTGGCCGCGTGGGTCCGGCGATTGACCCGGGCGATGTACCCGCCCTGGCCTTCAGCGTAAACGGCATCGGGCTCGGTAGGATCGACCATGGTCCAGAATCCATCGCCCCAAAAGACCGATTCCCAGCGGTCGTTGGGAATGCCGCCAGGATAATCAGTCTCACCGATCCACGAGCCGTTGTCTTGAAGCCCGCCATAGACATGGTAGGGATCGGCGTCGTCGATCGAGACGTGATAGAACTGGGCGATGGGGAGATTGTCGCCCTTCCACCAACGATTGCCGCCGTCATAAGAGAGCCACAGGCCGCCGTCATCGCCGCCGATGACATGCTTGGGGTTGTCGGGATCGATCCAAACATCGTGCCAGTCGCCGTGCGAACCGCCGCTGGTGACGGAAAAGCTTTTACCGCCGTCCTCGCTGACGATGACGTTGAGGTTCATCTTGAAGAGGCGTTGGGAGTTGCGGGGATCGACCACCAGCCGTGCGAAGTAGAAGGGACGCCAGACCATGTTGCGGCTGTTGTCGCGAGCCTCCCAGGTCTTGCCGCCGTCACCGGAGTAGAACAGGGCGGAGTCTTTACCTTCGATGAAGGCATAGATGATCTTCGGATCGGAGGGCGCGTAGGTGACCTCGACTCGACCCCAGGGCTTCGGGGGCAGGCCCGCGCTCGACTCCGCCGTCAACTCCGTCCAGGTCGTGCCGCCGTCCGCTGAACGAAACAACCCGCTGCCGCTGAAGGCCTCCGGACCATCGCCACCCGAGCGGAACGTCCAGCCTTTGCGCCGAAAATCCCACAGTCCAGCCAGGACGACCTCTGGGTTTGAAGGATCGAGCGAGACGCCGGAACAACCGGTGGAGGCATTCGATCCTTTGAGGACTAGCTTCCAGGTCTTGCCACCGTCGCTGGTTTTGTAGAGGCCGCGGTCGAGGCTGTCGCTCCACAATTTTCCTGGTACGCAGGCATAAACGACGTCGCTGTTCTTTGGGTCCACTACTATTTTCGTGATCCGCTCAGAGTTCGGCAGTCCCATGTGCTCCCAGGTTTCGCCCTCGTCGGTGGATTTATAGATGCCGTTGCCGATGGAAGCCGAGTTTCGGGTCCAGGCTTCGCCGGTGCCGGCCCAGACGATCTTCTCACTCGACGGATCGAGCGCGATGGCGCCGATGGACTGCACCGGCTGCTTATCAAAGACCGGATTAAAGGTGGTGCCTCCATCGAGCGACTTCCAAACGCCGCCGCTGGCGGCCCCCACAAAAACGATAGTCTTCCCGTTCTCGTTCCGGGCCGCCATCGCTGCGATGCGTCCGCTCATCGTGGCCGAGCCGATGTTGCGCGCGCCCAAGCCGCTGAGAACACCCGAGTCGAAGTGCGGCGCCGCGGCGTTGCCACGAGGAGCAGGCGGAGTCGAACTGCCGGGTTTCACCTGGTTGGGCGCGTCGGGCGCGGGCGGGGGAGTTGACCGCACCGCGTCCTTGGTTTTGGGGAATTGGAACAGGGCGTCCTCGAAGGTTGGGTTCGGCTCGGCCCTCTCGATGGTCAATCGCTGGCTCTTTGGTTGAGCCTTCGGCCCGGACTCGATCGCGAAGGGAATCCATACTCCCGCAACCCGTTCGTAGTTGCCGTAGTCATTCTCCTCGATCTGTTCAGTGCCTCGGATGAAGGTGTGCTTCTCCGAGCGGATGACCAGGAAGTAATCGGGATCGAGGAAGACGTACTCGAAGTCACCCGACGGACGCGTCAGCTTGAGCTTAAGCGCGTCAGTGCCATCAACGTCTTGCGAGCCGAGATAGACGAGCGCGAAGCCTTTCTCTTTCCAACCAACCAGCGGTCCTTCGAATTCGGCTCTCTGAGCGAGACCCTTCGAGTCATCGGGGGAGCTATGCTCGGGCTCTTTGCGCCCCTGAAACGGCTGCACCTGCCATCCTTCTTTGCCGTCGTAGGCGGACACTCCGGTCAGGCCCTGGAGCGAAGCTTCTTCGCGAATCATTCCAGGGCCCTTGAGCAGAGCCGTCCAAGCCAGGTCAATGCTGAAGTCCCCGCTCCCGAAAGAGATTTTGCCGACCAACCGCAGAGATTGGAGCGCGGCTAACCTGGTCTTGCCTCCGAGCGCTTCGGTATGGCGGGTGACTATCTCGTCAGCGTCCAGCGCGTGCGCAGTCCAGCCGAGCACCAGCAGGCCACCCACGAGGATTGGCACTGACGGGAACCGGCGCTTCGATGCGGCGCAGGTGTTTCGGAGTGTGAGGACTTTCATAATGCCGAGGCTAACATGAGCTGCTTTCGCGTCAAAATTATTCCCACCAGGCAATAGGAGCTTCGGGCAGGATTAAGGAGTTATGAGCGGACGCACGTGCTCAAAGGCGTGGAGGTTGACAACCGGCACCTGAACGGCGATCGAGCGGATATGCTGCTCGCGCTCGTGGCGCTTGATCGCCAAATCAGCGGCATAGAGATATGCCGCCACCCTCAAAAGATCCGAATCAGGGGAATCGAAGGCCCCCGAGATCGGCCAAGGCTGCATCATTGAGCGAGATATTCCCGCCAACCTCCACAGCCAAGGCGTTCCCGGATAGTAGATCTTTGATTTGTCCGGTGAAGCTCATGGTTGCTGCAAACGTTTGAGGATGAGCGGGTAAGCCTCTAACCAGGTCTTAGACGCAAGCTTTTGTTGAACTTCAGCCGCCTGGACTTTCTTTGCGGCTACCCCTGCGATTTGGTCTTTCATAGCTCGGACCTCGGCCACAGTCTTGCACCTGTAGTTTCGACCAACGTAGCCTGCAATATCCCTGGAAACCAAATAATCGGTAAGCTGTCGGAATAAAACGGAGGCTGGGGTTTCTCCCGCATATCCCCCGACGCTTTTACAAGCATTGCCCGTTTGGCGAACTCGCCTATCCGACCCCATAATTGGGTGTTTCCCAACGGATTGCGGAGTTCGAAACTCCTGTTTGGAGAGAACATCGCCAATCCCCTGCGAAATCAAGGTTTTCGCCGAACGTGGTGCGCGGCGACTTGAGAATGCCGACAAAGATCGAAATTCTATCTCTCTTTTCATGTGCCTTTCACTGAGAGGGACAACTTATCTAAGGGCCATTCGGATCAGTTAATGACTTTGACACATTCCCATCTTCTTAATCTTCTTAATTCGGCAGTTGCACCTATGTGGTCCGGCTGCTATGATCTTGAAGCTTGAGCGCAAAGGAAGTAGATATCCGCCAGAGTGACGATGGACAGGAACTTGGCACCCTTGCCCGTGAGCGGGTTGAGGGAAGGCACGTGTATCTTGAGCCATCTTGTCTGTCACTTTGGCGAGACAGTTTATGTGAGGAGGTGAAGCAGTTTCGTTCATTTGTCGAAGCGCTCGAAGCCTTTTTGTCAGAGCAGAGCCGGAAATCCGGGGAGGCTTTTCAAGCAAGCAGCACGGGTATGACTGATGAACTGCGGTTTGAGCACGCGGAGTGGGCGTCGGATTATTTCCGCTCTGTCGAACACGATTTACCCAGAATCCTTCGATACTCTCTTTTCGTTCACGCCTATTCCACAATTGAGTTCACGCTTGAAGGAATCGCTAACCTCTGCAATAGAGAATGGAAGCTGAGCTTATCGCCCTCCGACCTAAAGGGAAAAGGCATTCGACGGGCGAAAGACTATCTCAAAAAAGTCGCAGGAGTAGAGCTTCCTGCGAAGGGTAGGCTCTGGGAGGATATGTGCGTGCTTGCGGATATTCGGAACCTTGTTGTGCATAACAGCGGGTTTTTGCCCGAAGACGGCAAAAGGGAAACTCAAATCGAAGCTTTCCTGGCGGGGTGGAGGAATTACGTTCGTCTGGACGATGTCCGACGCTTTTCCTTCGAGCCGGGATTTGTCATCAGGGTGCTCGATGTGTTTCAGCCGCTTCTCAAAGAGTTGCTCGATTCTTTGGAAAGCGAAGAGGAGAAACGAACCTCCATAAAATCTAATAGTCATGCGCCGTGAAGGTGAACCGGATTATTTTGACGTTTTTGACGTTTCTCTTGGTGTTGCTCAACGGCGGTTGTAATAAGCAGCCCGCACCACTGACCACAGCTAACTCCACAGCGACCAACCACGCAGCGCTGCTTCCAGACGTCAAGATGATGAAGCCTGTTTCGTTATCGACGTTAATGAATAAGAACGACTTCATCATGCCTAAACCGCCGCATGGTTCAGTGCGGGTCAGTACGTTGTCTCCTGACGAGCTAGAGAAGCTCTTAGCCGATAGCACTGTGGGACCTGTGCTGGACCGCGAGACGATTGAAAAGACTAGGTCCAAAGCGGAGAAAGGGGATGCGAAGGCGCAATACGAGATGGGGAGAGTTTGTCAATATGGCAACGGCGTGACCAACGGCGCTGTTGAGGCGGTTAAATGGTATCGCAAAGCTGCCGAACAGGGGTTTGTGTCCGGCCAAAACGCGCTCGGCGGGTGCTACGAAACCGGCGAGGGCGCCGCCCAAGATTGGGTCGAAGCCGTGCAGTGGTATCGCAAAGCTGCTGAACAGGGAGACGCGCAGGCGCAATACGCCATCGGTGCCTGCTATTATTATGGTGAAGGCGTAAATCAAGCTTGGGTGGAGGCGGTGAACTGGTATCGAAAAGCGGCTGAACAGACAAACGCAGACGCCCAATTCGGCCTCGGTGTTTGCTACCAAAATGGCGAGGGTGTGACTAAGGACGTCGTCGAGGCGGTGAACTGGTATCGAAAAGCGGCTGAGCAAACAAACACTGAGGCCCAATGCGCCTTAGGCTGTTGCTACGCCACCGGCGAGGGCATAACAAAAAGCGCGGTCGAGGCGGCTCAGTGGTATCGTAAGGCGGCCGACGGCTGGGACGCTGCAGCCCAATACAACCTTGCCGTTTGCTACTATTGTGGACGTGGTGTGGCCAAGGACGCAGTTGAGGCCGCGAAGTGGATGCGCCGAGCCGCCTACAAGCATTTACCACAGGCTCAGTACAACCTCGGCGTTTTCTACGCCAACGGCGAGGGCGTAACCAAAGACTCGGTTGAGGCAGAGAGGTGGTACACCGAATCTGCCGCCGAACAGGGCGATGTATCGGCCCAGATCATGCTTGGCCAATGGTATCTGGTGGGTCGTGGCGTGACCAGAGATATGGCTGAAGCCGTCAAGTGGTTTCGGAAAGCCGCCGAACAGGGAAATGCGGAGGCCCAGTGCAAGCTTGGCTCCTGCTATCGATTTGGCGACGGCGTGACCAAGGACGCGGTCGAGGCCGTGAACTGGTATCGGAAAGCTGCTGAACAAACGAACACCGAGGCTCAATGCGCCATCGGCTGTTGCTACGCCAGCGGCGAGGGCGTAACCAAAGACGCGGTCGAGGCGGCTAAGTGGTATCGCAAGGCGGCCGACGGCTGGGACGCTGCGGCCCAGTACAACCTCGCTGTTTGTTACTATTATGGCAACGGCGTGACCAGAAATATGGCTGAATCTGCGAGGTGGTATCGCAAAGCCGCGGAGCAGGGCTATGCAGCCGCCCAAGTCAGGCTCGGCGATTGCTATTCAGTGGGCTTAGGCGCAGGCGTGGTCAAAGACGCGACTGAGGCGGTGAAGTGGTATCGGAAAGCCGCCGAGCAAGGAGATGCGACCGCCCAAGTTAACCTCGGCGGGTGCTATTACATCGGGGAAGGCGTGACCAGAGATATGGCTGACGCCGTCAAGTGGTTTCGGAAAGCCGCTGAACAGGGAAATCCGGAGGCCCAGTGCAAGCTTGGCTCCTGGTACCGATTTGGCGAAGGCGTGACCAGAGATATGGCTGACGCCGTCAGGTGGTATCGGAAAGCCGCCGAGCAAGGACATGCGACCGCCCAAGTTAACCTCGGCGGGTGCTATTACAACGGGGAAGGTGTGACCAAGGACGCGGTGGAAGCCGTCAAGTGGTATCTGAAAGCCGCCGAGCAGGGTTATGCAGCGGCCCAGTTCAGGCTTGGCGCTTGCTGTTCACAAGGCGTAGGCGTCACCAAGGACTTGGCTGGAGCTGTGAAGTGGTACCGCAAGGCCGCCGACCAAGGAAATGCAACCGCCCAAAAGAACCTCGGCTACTGCTACGCCAATGGCGACGGTGTGCGTAAGGACTATGTTGCGGCCTATAAATGGTTGAATCTTGCTTCACCTCAAGATCAAGACGGCTTTGGGGCCAAGTATAAGCTAGCAGAGGTCGAGCAGTTGATGACGTCTCAGCAGATTGCTGAGGCGCAACGGCTGGCACGCGACTTCAAGCCGCGCAAAGTGACGACGCCAGGCTCAACATCACCGCGAGAGGGTATTGAGGACTTCCCTCCCTCAAGGAGTGGCACCGGTTTCTTTATCACGGAGGATGGGTTTCTGATTACCAACGAGCATGTGGTCAAAGACGCCACGCAGGTGCGTTTGGTCACGAGCGCCGGCCTTGTCGCCGCCAGGGTGGTGAAGGCAGATGCGGCCAATGATCTGGCGCTGCTCAAGGCGGAGGGCAAGTTCGTGGCGCTGCCGGTCGCGGCGAGCCGAGGCGTGAAGTTGGGCGGTACGGTGGCTACGGTCGGCTTTCCCAACATCGGCTTGCAAGGGTTCGCGCCAAAGCTGGCCAAGGGAGAGATTGCGTCGCTCTCCGGAGCGCAGGATGACGCGCGCTATTTCCAGATCAGCGTGCCGGTGCAGCCGGGCAATTCCGGTGGGGCGCTGGTGGACGAGCGGGGCAACGTGGTGGGGCTGGTGTCCGCTAAGTTGAGCGCGCGGGCGGCGCTGGCCGAGGGCGGGGCGTTGCCGGAGAACGTGAACTACGCGGTCAAGAGCAGCTTCCTGCTGGGCTTCCTGGAATCCGTGCCGGAAGTCTCCGCGAAGCTCAAAGAGCCTAACACGAAGGATCGGAAGTTCGAGGGCGTGGTGAAGTCCGCCGAGCAAGCGGCGGTGCTGGTATTGGTGTATTGATTGGGGGCGGGCGAGCCTCAATGGTAGTAGCCTGCCTGCCGGAACGACTCCACAAAGGCGTAGTTCCGAACGCTCAATTGGAATAGGGTTGGAAAAATCCCCCGTTGGGATAGGTTGGCCGCCTCCCACTTCTCATTTGTGGGAACCAGGAACCGCTTTCAAGCCAAGCTCTCCGATCACGGTCTGGCGCTTGCTCGTGGTAGATTGCTTTTTGCGCCCCACCGATTCATTTACGTTGCGCGGGTGGTTTGGCCGGCGTGCCGATCGGTTCCGCTGGATGCGCGGTCCAACGTATGGCAGTGAGGGGTCTTTGAGGAGACCAAGGTGATATGCAACTCATAAAGCTCAGCCAAATCTTCTTCCATTTAGTGTGCCGACCATAATCGCGCATCCCTTGTCGGGTTCCTTAAGAGTGAGGCGTGGCTGATGGGCTATGTCTGCTTTGAAATCCGCTTATATCCTTTCGTCTTCCATTTGCTCAGGCAGTTCAATGCTGATTGCGATGGCCGCAGCAATAGGCCCTGAGCGTCGATAAAAAAGTGACTCGATTCGGTCCTCAGAAAGAGCCTTAAACAGTGAACCCTCTTTGCACTGAAGCAGGAGGTCCGCAATAAAGAATTCCAGGCACCACCCATAAGTATGTTCACCTTTCCCGCAGCAATCGGCAAAATCTGAAACTTTCGGAGTTGAGCCTTTGGGTTGGTTTCCGATTATTGTATGAACTGCTGCGGCAGGCACGACCCTGGTTCCCAGTGTCAAATTCCCTTTTGGTGTTTCGTAGGTTGAGAGTGGGATGCTCTGCGTGAACGGTAGCCGCCACGGGTTATAAAACTGATAATAAACGGAGAGCTTTTTCTCGCGTTGAAAATCATCAATCGCCTTCACTTGTTCGCTTCCCGCCGTGAGCGCCCCATAGACTGAATTTTCTTCAAACGAGAATTCTGTCTCCGCCGCCAGTGAGACTCTGACATCTTCAGGATCTGCCAGGCGAGCGAATCCAATATCGTAATCAATCCGATCTTCCTCTTGGACAGTGAGATTCGAGGGATAAAGCCGTTTCGATTGAAGCAGGGCAACCTTGCTTCGGACGATTTTCCCGCCACGCCGAAAAAACAGCAGCATCCCAATGTCGGCAATTTCCCACGAACCGAAATGGCGCAATCCGCCGAGGTAATGGGTTCTGATACGCACCGTCCAAGAGGAAAACGTTTTTGGCGAGGCATATTGACTGAGATATTCGATCCACGTCAGGTCGAAAGACTCCTCTGGGGCATTAGGGTTATTGCTCAGCTTTTCTGTGATGCGCTCGTTGCAGCCGCGAAAGATGTCACGCAGCCAAGTAATGATTGCTTGAGGGACCTTGATAGGGGCTTCCGGGTTCATGGCCCGGATTGAAACCAAGCCACTCGAAATTGTAAACAAAAGCTATTTCGTCGACCGTAAATGATAAGAAACAGAGGAGATTGCTTCTTGCGCCCCGCGGGTTCGTTGACGCTGCGCGGGTGAGCTGAAAAGGCTGAAATTTGGAAAATAGAAAACTCAGATCCCGGGGCCGGGGAGGAAATCCGAAGGCCGAATGACCAAATCCGAAATGAGGCGTTTCTCGGCAGGCTGCCCGAGGTTACGGTGATCGGACGCGGTAGAGGCGCAGGGGGCTGTTGGCCGCCGGCGGGTCGGTGAATTGGAACTGGCCGGGCGAAACTTCGGTGACGCCCCCGAGCGACGTCCAGTTAGTCAACGCCAGCGGCAGATTGGTGGCGGCCAGCAGGGTGAATGGGGCGCCCGGATTGTTGGTGAAGGAGAACTGGAACGAGCCGTCGGAAAGTTTCCTGGCGCCGGTCAGGGTAATGGCGGCAGCGGGCGGCGTGGACACCACCGGCCACAGGACCGGCATGGGACTGTAGGCATCGTTGGTGGTATTGTTGCCCAACTGCCCGTGATCGTTGGAACCCCATGCCCAGAGCGTCCCATCGGATTCGAGTGCCATGCTATGCCAGTCGGGTGTTTGAACCATCGTCACATAGCCGTTGCCAAAGGCCGGAACCTGGACAGGGAATGGGTGGGCCGCTTGATCGGCAGTTCCAATCCCCAACTGACCATTGTAATTTCGCCCCCAGGTCCAGACCGTGTGGTCGGCCCCGATGGCGCAGTTGTCCCTGTCTCCCGTGGCCCCGGCAAAAATCATGTTCGTCAAGCCCAGGACTTGAGTCGGCAGATTCGTGTCCAGAGTGGTTCCGTCACCGAGTTGGCCTAAATTGTTCCAGCCCCACATCCAGATGGTGCCATCGGATTTCAGCGCCTCGGGTTCCTGAAAGTCGGCAGATACGGACACGACATTTGACAACCCCACCACCTGTACGGGGCTGTAACTGGAAGCACCGAAAATCCCTTGACCCATTTCCCCTTTGCGGTCTGTTCCCCAAACTCGGACCGTGCCGTTGGACATCCGGGCCAAGCTGATGGTATAACCGGCGGAAATGCTGGCCGGGTTGGTGAGCCCGATGACCTGAATCGGCAGCGAGATAAAATTCGTTGTTGTTCCATTTCCCAACTGCCCATAGTGATTCCATCCCCAGGCCCACACGATCCCGTCCGATCTTAGCGCGAGGCAATGGTAGGCCCTGCCACTGATGGCTACGACATTGGTTAATCCACTGACTTGAACGGGCGTGTGGGCATCATTGGTCGTCCCATCACCCAGTTGGCCAAAGGCATTCCATCCCCAAGCCCACACCGTGCCGTCGGCTCTCAAAGCCAGGTTATGACTCTCCCCCGCTGAAATGGCCACAACCGAATTCAAGTAGCCGACGTTCCCCGGCCCATGCACCTTGAGCGGCATAAAACTATCGTGGTTCGTATCACTGTATGATGGGGAGACTTGGTTGTCGCCCAACTTGCCGGACACATCGCTTCCCCAGGTCCACACGCTGCCATCTGCCAGCAGCGCCATGGTGTGCCTTCCGCCTCCCCAGACCTGTTTTATCGGGGAGGGGGGCAGGTTGGTGCTCGCCTGAGATGCGGGAGATAAAGCCAACGCGGCAAGGGCCAACAGAGTGGCGTTTCTCAATTTCCTCATCAATATTCTCAAGCAGATGCAGTGCCAGCCGGGATGCGGTGGGTTCCGAAAAAGTTGGAGAAGGACTTGGTGACGCCAAGGCGTATCGAATAGAACCTCATGCCACAGTTGACGCTGTGTGAGGTCGTACGAGAGCCAGCACGGTTGGAGCAGCAGACAGTTACTTCCATCTTCCCACTTTCCGTTGCGGCGGACGAGCGGTGTTTTGGAGATAAGAACAGCGAGTAAAGTTTCGCGCGCGCAGCGGGCTTATCCTTCTCGGCGCACATCTCCAGATCGTAGCGAGCTTCGTGAATCGCTTCGATCCGAGGGTTATGCGACATCAGGGAAAACTTGCTTTAGGATTTGCTCCCGTTCTTCCGGCGGCATCGGCTCATGCCACCCTCGATAATCCTCGCGGAGCAGTTCAACTGTCGCGGCTTCCAATGCTCTCACGGTCAAAAACTAGTCTGTTGGTTAAGGGATGGCAAGAGACCAGGGCTTCGACCCAGTGGGCGCATTGACGGTTCAGTAGCCCCGAGAAAGCGATGGTAACGGATAGGGCGAGAACTGGTAGAGGGCATAAGTCATGGCGCTCGGTTTATTGTTGCTTAAGAAATTCGATCAGGCTGGGGACTTGTGCTTCCTTGTAGGCCTGGTTGAGATGGATGGACTCGACGGTCTGCGCAATTATGCGCGGACCTCCTGTAAGCCTGACATCCTTATCCTTGAAGAAAGATTCTACATCGGTTTGGCGCTCGGGCGTATCGAATCCCCTGGCTAGGATGGGAAGATTCGGCCAATCGCCGGGGAGAGCCGCAATCACCGAACCATAATGTTCCTTCAGGTAATCATAGGTGAGAGACCTGGTTTCGACGTGACTGGATAGGACGTAGAGCAGACGCATTGAGTCAGCGGGCTGAAACGCCTGAGCAGCCAACATGTCCAATGCCTTTTGCGCCAACGCGCTGTCTTTGCAGACACCCAGAGCCATAATTAGCCGTTCCCGGTCGGAAGGGTCATGGGCCTTCCTGGTCTCCGCTATCAGCCGGTCAAACAATGCTGAATCAGCGTATCGGCCGGCAATCCCCACAACCCTCGCAGCTTCATTCGGCGGAATGGCATGACGATCTTCCACCCAAGCCAAAGCCAACCGTTTGGCGTCCGCGATCAACCGGCTATCTTCACCTGCATTGGAGGCGAGAGATAGGAGTGCTAATCGCTGGAGATGTTGGTCGTCAGTCTCATGGCGAGGAGATTCCCAGGAGATGCCCTTGATCAAGGGATCAAGGCTCTTATGGACAAACCGTTGATAATTGGACTTGAGGTCAGGAGGCACCGTCTCGTTCAGGTTCATGAAAGCGGCTGCCATTTCCACGACGCGGCGCTCTGGGTCAAGGAGCAGTTTTGCTTGTAGCGGAAGAGCCTGGCCAAGTGGGAAATCTGCGCTCCACACAGCGGCGGAAAGGCTATGGCTGATACTCATGCGCTCAGCCGCCGAAAGCTTCTGCGACCCGGCTTGCAACAAGTTACTTAATAACTCCTGCTGGTACGCAGAGATGTAATATCCAGCGGCCCCGCGATTGAGCAGGAGCCAATCCAGTGCCGAGGGTTCGCCTTTGAGGCTCACGGTCTGCTGTTGATTGTCTAATGAGAGGCCAAGCTGGGCATCCTGTCCGCCACTTTGGTAACGAAGGCGAAGGGGTATGCTCCAGATGTGATTGAGGTCACCGGCCGAACCGACGGGCAAATAACGCTTTTGCGACAACAGCAGGGTCGAGTATCGGTTGGATGAGCCGGCGGTCTTAATCGAAACTAAAGGAATGCCGGGTTGATCCAGAAAGGTTGAAAATGCGGCACCGACATCCTGCCGGGCCGCTAGACTGAGTGATTTAAGAAAGTCTGCAGCGGTGGCGTTTTTGAAGGCATGACGCTTGAGATGTGTGCGGATTGCTTTTCGGAAAGTCTCCCGGCCGATTGAGGATTCAAACATGCCGAGCACCGCCGCGCCCTTGTTGTAGGTGATGTCATCAAAAGCGTTGTCGATGTCAGAGGCTGTCTGAATCGGCTGGCGAATGGACCGGGCGCTGACCAGGCTGTCAGCACTGGCGGCGCCGAAAGTTCCGCGCAGTTGGTCAAGAGTGGAGCGCCAATCGGGTTTCCAACTATCGACAATCCCTGGGGTGATCCAGGTGGCGAAAGCTTCGTTAAGCCAAAGATCATCCCACCAGGCCATTGTCACCAGGTCGCCAAACCACTGGTGAGACATTTCATGGGTGC
>WNGL01010030.1_pt1 | contig 13782 bp, 9 predicted proteins | sample 5400591 | NCBI WGS metagenome assembly WNGL01 (sample SAMN13153377, study PRJNA577476) | soil metagenome | isolation source: 80 cm soil or saprolite under Garry oak tree replicate 1 | place: USA:California | collected 2016-06-15
TGGGATCAGTTTCGAGCATTGAGCCGCTTTGAATGTAGATGTCGTGCTCGCGGGCTTTTAGTTCCAAACGTTCGGTGTGCTCATTTGGGATTTGAATTGCGAGTTTCTCGAGCAGCTCCTTGGCGGTTTCGAAGACCGGCGCCGAATGAGCGAACTCCGGAAAGACTACCAGCCGCACTGGCAGGAATGGCGCTGCTCCCGCGACCGCCGAATCGATCATGGCAAGCATGCGATCGGTATTCGCGCGCATCGCCTTTCGCTCGATCGGATTCGGCATGTCTGTTTGGCAACAGGCCACCGAATATCTAATGTGTTCCATCAGAGGACTTTTGGCTTTCCGCAAATTACGCAGATTTCGCAGATAGGAAAATTAAAGAGCGCCTGGACCGACCAGCTATCAAGACTGGCTCTAAACTCTTTTCTCCTCCTGCCTAATCAGCGTAATCTGTGTAATCTGCGGATATCACCTCGTCAAAACCGTCCCAATCGACGGTACCGGCGAAATCACGATCCGCGTGTTGTATTTCTCAATATATCTTCGCCGCTCGGCGGTCAGCGGATAATGTTCAGGCCATGAATAGGGATAATGGCTCATGCCGTGAAACGGCAAAGCCGCAAGCTGATCGGGACTCGCAGAGTTGATGTCCATCTCTTTGCTGAAACCGTCGGCATCGAGCAGGAACGTACGCGTCCAACCCACCGGCAAAGGCGGCAAAGCTGACGCATTGAACGAGAGACTAATCTCATCTCCTGGCTGGCTGATTACGAACATGTCATCGCTTTTCAAAAGCAGTTCGCGCACATCACCTTCGCGTGTGTATCGCCCGGTCATTACTTTCCAGGGCGAAGTGAATGATACCCGGCGGTAATCGTAGGCAAATGGTTCGCGGCCGTCGGGTGTCACCTCTGCCGAGAAACCGCGCCAATGCAAATCAGCGCGAGTCGGGTCGAGCCGGGTGATTTGCAGCCGTGAATTTCCATCCGACGTGTCGACCAGAATCTGGTCCCAATAGATGCGCATGTTTGTAACGAGGCGCACCTCGCGATCAGCGCTGAGAAACTTTCCAGTGAGATCGACAGTTACAGTCTGCGGCCGTCCGACGGGAATTCCAATGTCCTCGATCACCGTGCGCCAGAGTCCCTCTTTATCTTTGACCTGAAGGGCCGGCGGCTTCATCGCCTTCCCAGCCTGCGAAGCGGCAAGGTTGTCGCTCGACCATGCGTAATCGGTCCAGCCGGTCAGCAACAAAACTACTCGTTCTGCTCTGCCGCCCTCTGCCCGCGCTCGACTGCGATCACTCGCGTTTGCGGCTATGCCGCCCTGAGGTGCCGAAAGGCTCCGCCTTTCCGGGGCGGTATTCTTGATTTCTGCGCGGCTGCGCCTCGCGGTTGCGGTCGAGACGTCCGCACTCGCAGCAGGGGCAAGGTTCATCGTCAACGCATGCTCATCTGCATACCCACGAATCCGGTCAAGTTTGAAATCATCGGGCCAGCGCCGATCCATTTTCGAAATTAGATCGAGCACATCATGCCCGTGTTCATCAATCGCACTCAATGGCGGCCGCGCATTGTGTGTTACGAAAAGCTTAAACGGCTTCGGCGGATCGCTCATGCCCTCGTTCGGATACACCTCCGTGGCATTAGGATGGGCCACGACGATTAGCTGCAAGCGATCGACAAACATCGCTTCCTCAAGTTCATTCGTTACACGCAATTCATAACGTCCATCTTTTTCTTTCAGTTGATCGTCGCGGATGCGCACGTATTCTTCGGGATCGGGCTTATTGTAATGCCCGGGCTCTTCGAGATAACCCATCTCGCCGCCACCCATGAAATCAGTGACGAACTCAAAACGCTCGCCATTCCACGTATATAAATAAGGACACGACGAGGGCTTGCGATCGAGCTCGGTGATGCTTAATGAGATAAAGTTGGCGACTTCCTTCTGTGACGCAAATTCAGTTTCAGCCTGGACAATTCCGGCCGGCCAGATCACGCGCACGGCGTCCGGCTTGTCCCGCTTGCCCAAACCGAAGATCACGTCAGCCGGCGCGGGAGCCGGGGACGCTAAATACGTTTCCAACTTCTGCCACAAGCTTCCGGCACGCATTTCGACTTTTGTTTCGACCGCGCTCTTGTTGCTGATGCGGCCGTGCAGAGTTACAGCAACGGAGTGATTGCGATTCCCGCCCTCATTGCGCAGGATCTGCAGCTTACCGCCCGGCCCTCGCAATATAAGATCGACATCACCGTCACCATCGAGATCACCGGACGCGAGAGCGGTTTGACCTGAAAACATCCCGCGATCAACGAAGGTTGCATCCAGGTTTCGAAAAGCGGCAGGCAAAGCCCGCTCGCTGATATCAACGAATTCGTTACCAACGTTGCGCCATAAACGCAGGCCCTTAGTCGTAACGGCAACAAGATCGAGCAGGCCATCATTATCGTAATCCAGAAACTGCGCGGCCATCGTTTCTTTTGTAGCTGCGGGCGCTGGCGTTAGTTTGAAATGCTGATGTCCGTCGCTAACCGCTAAGACTCCGCGTCTGTCTGTCCCCAAAAAGAAATCTGTGAATCCATCTTTATTGACGTCGCCGGCTGCGGCGCACCAAAAATTGCCCTGGCTGTCGAGACCGACTTCCTTCGCCACATCGCGAAATGTTCCATCGCGCAAATTGCGAAAGAGCCTTGGCGGATCTGCCTGCGGAAGTAAGAACAGATCGACGTCGCGGCGATTGTCGTAGTCGGTCGGTATGATTGCCGACGAAGATGAAAATGAATTCCGCGCCGTTACTTTTGCGGCTTCGGTAATATCGGTAAAGGTGCCATTGCCGTTGTTTCGAAAAAGGATATTTGTGGGACCGGCTATAAAAATATCCAGATCGCCATCATGGTCCACATCCACGAAAGCCGCGGAACGATACGGCGCTCCTTTCGCCGATGGCGCTCGAATCCCGGAGTTGTTTGTGACGTCTGAAAACGCCGTCACGTCTGTGAATTTTCCGCCGTCGTTCCGCAGCAGTCTTTGTGAGAATGAAGCGTCGAAGATGTCCAAATCACCGTCTCCATCATAGTCAAAGAGTACGATTGCTTGTGAACGAGCGCTAGTTTCCAGCTTCGCGGACTCGAAACGAGAAGTGCCTTTGCGTCCAATACCCGTCGCCCTTGTATCTTTTGGCAGAAGCTTTTCAGTCGCATCTGTGAAGAAAACAGCGGGAGTATTACGATCCACCAGGTCGGCTTCAATGCCGGTTGAAACTACGGCTTCCGCGTAGTGCCCCCCCTCAAGATAATGTGTTCCAATCGTGGTGCCGGCGCCGCTTTGCTTCAGCTCCTGGAACTTTTGCAATACCCGCTGGCCTTCTTCCTTATGACCGGTACGCGTCAGCAAAATCCCGAGGTTGTAGAGCGCGGTCTCGTTGTACGGTTCAGCCGCAATCGCCCTGCGAAAAGCGCCAACTGCTTCGGCGTAGTTTTTTTGTTGGGCAAATATCTGTCCGACATTGATGTTTGAACCAACGTCATCGGGATCGATCTTCAGAACGTTTTGAAATTGAGCGTTTGCTTCTTCGAATCGATTTTGCGCCCGGGCAATGAGGCCCAGAATGTAATGCGGTTGCAGTCTGTTCGGATCCTGAACCAAGGATTTCTCAGCTTCGCGTTTCGCGCCGTCCGCATCCGGTAAGTAATAGAGTGCAATGCTGAGGTTAACCCGAGCGATTAGCAGATCCGGTTTGATTTGCAGTGCGCGCGTGAAATATTCGACAGCATCTTTTGCCTTGTATTGTTCGAGCATGGCAACGCCAAGGTTGTTGGCGCGATAAGCGGCTTCGCGTTTCTCAGATGCTGCCTGCTCAGACAGGGCGCCTGCCTGCGGCAAAGACGACGCGGCCGATGATTCAATCAAAATGGTGCCGGCAATTGCGATGGAAAGAGACAGGGCAAGCAGAATCACAAAGGCCAGCGGCGATTTCATACTCGCGTTAGGATGCCACGAACCAGCGAGAACAATCCACGGGAGTCCCGTAGGACGGAATATTTAGAGCACCGACACCCTCCATGAATCGAGAAAATTATGAACCTGGCTACGGCGCTATGAATATCTCGCTCCTACGGAGCGATTGCCCGCTTCAAAGCTCAAAGCGGTCTAGTCCGGTCACTCTCGATTTATTTTGCGGTAACGGTCACGTAATCTTTCCCGTTGTAGAATCGGATTCCATTTGCGGCGTTTGTCATCATCAATGGCCGCGGCCTTCGAAGCGCGTTGTCCTTCGTCGTTGAGATCGAGAGAATTTGATTTCCTGCCAGATCCAGAATCTGCATCTTCCCGTCATTGCTGAAACCAAATCCGTATGCTCCTGTGCCGAGATCGGAGCCATTGATCGCAATCGGCGAATCGGTTATGAAGAAGCCTTCATATTTGGCGCGCACATCGGCGGCATATCCCGCAGTATCAACCATACCGGCGATCACGAACCGTTTGGTTCCGAGACGCGCGGCCACGGAGTTGCGCATCTGTGTAGGCGCGCTCAGGCCCTGAAAATAGAATCCAGGAGGCACGACCCGATTAAGTTCCGCACCGGTGAGTATAGTTACAGAATTCTGACCGATCGCGAATACCGGTAAACAACAAATGACGGTCAGAAGTAGTGAGCTCCTAAGCAAAACCCATTTGAGATTCATCATTACTATTCCTTTCGCGGTAAGCACCAGGAGCGCGTCAATGCGGCAATATCTTACACAGGACTGGTCATGAATGCATTGACTTTTTGTTAGATCGTGACCAGCGGCAAGCTGCGATACCACTTTCCAGTCAGCTTTGCCAGAGCGTTGACGACCGCCGGCGAGATTACCGGAACCGGAGGTTCGCCGCAGCCGGTGGGCGCTTCAGTGCTGGGGACAATGTGAACGTCAACAGTTACCGGCGCGTCAACGATGTAAGGTGGCGTATAGCCGTCGAAGTTGCGTTGTTCCACGCGGCCATCTTTGAATGTGATCGCGCCCGTCAGTTGAGTTATACCGAAACCAACCCCTCCCTGAAATTGGCTTTCGATCGTTAGAGGGTTCACCGCCAGACCACAATGGACGGCAACCGTCGCCCGATGAATCTTCGGATGCTTGCTTTCGATCGAAACGTCGACGGCGCAGGCCACGGCGGTATCGAAGGATTCGTGGCAGGAAATGCCGGCAGCATGTCCCTTCGGCAAGTTGTTTCGCCAGGCAACGCTCTTTTCGTCCATCAGGTCGAGCGCCGCGCGCAGTTTCTTGGCTTCAGGTTTCAGGAGCCTACGTCGATAAGCAATCGGATCGATCCTGGCACGCGTGGCTAACTCGTCAATCAAGGTTTCCATAACGAAAGCATTGTGCGTGTGTCCTACGGAACGCCACCAGAGCACCGGCACGTTAACAGTTGGATTGTGTGCCGAGACATGAAAGTTCGGAATGTTATAGCTGGTGTCCGATGTTCCTTCAACGGTTGTTTGGTCGACGCCATTCTTAATCAGCATTACGGCAAACGGAGTCCCGGCAACCAGAGATTGTCCGACGATGACATGGCGCCAGGCTGCCGGCATTCCATCCGCACCAATACCGATCTCGACGCGATGTGCGTGCATCGGCCGATAGTAACCGCCGCGCACATCGTCTTCGCGCGTCCAAACGAGCTTTACCGGTGTGCCGCGAAGACGTTTCGCAATGACCGCCGCTTCGCGCTGCACATGCGAATCGATTACTGCTCGCCGGCCAAAACCGCCGCCGGCAAATTCAGTGTGAAAGGTAACCTGCTCAGGTTTCAGTCCGAGGACCTGGGCGATGGCCATTTGGTCCATCGTCTGAAACTGAGAAGGGACCCATGCTTCCGCGCGGTCGCCATCAAAGCGAATCGTAGTATTCAGCGGCTCCATCGGCGTGTGCGCCAGATAAGGAAATTCATACTCGGCCACAATCCGTCGGGCAGCCGGGATTCCATCTATCGCCTTATCATCACCAAGCGCAACCGCAACATTGCCCGGAGTGCGAGCCAGCTCTCTGTACGTGGTCCACAACTGCGAACTGTCCGCGTGTTCGATTCCGGATAAATCCCAGTCGACCTTCAAACGGTCGCGCGCCTGCTTCGCAGTCCAGAACTTGTCGGCAACAATTGCTACGCCGCTGCCCTTCACGAGTGGGATCTCAAACACATCGCGAACGCCCGGAATACTGCGAGCGTCCTTGTCGTCCAGGCTCTTCACGCGTCCACCGAACACGGGTGGATGAGCCACGACTGCGACCTTCATTCCGGGAAGATCCAGATCTAGTCCGAACTTCTGCGAGCCATCACATTTCGCTCTGCTATCAAGGCGCGGGACTTTCTTGCCGATAAGCCGAAACTCTGACGGATTCTTGAGACGTGCTTTCTCCGGCACCGGCTTGCGGACAGCGTCATTCGCGAGCTCGGCATAACGTGCCGATTGATTGCCTGGACCATACACGACACTTTTTTCTGTCCGGCACTGATCGGCAGTGACGTGCCAACGATCCGCGGCGGCCGCCACCAACATCGTTCGCGTCTTCGCACCTAACTCACGGTATTGCTGAAACGAGTGCGCGATGGAACCTGAGCCGCCGACCATCTGAATACCGAAAAACGGATCTTTGTAAACATCCGCCGCCGGCGCGAGTTCAGCCACCACCTGCGACCAGTCAGCGTCCATCTCATCGGCCAGAATCATTGGCAGAGAAGTCTGAACTCCCTGACCAAACTCGAGTCGATTTACCGTAATCAAGATCTTACCGTCAGGCTTAATGTGAACGAACGCGTCCGGAGGGTAAACTTTCGGCGGCGGCGCTTGATTTCCTTCCTGCGCCGTTGCGGGAAGATCGAGATACAAGGAAACCAACAGGCCGCCGGCCGCCGCGGTAGACACACGCAGGAAGCTGCGCCGGTTCAGATGCAGATCGTTTTCAAGTTTCAGTGCTGCTCGCATTGGCTGGATCTCCTTTACCGGATGTGGCACGCGCATCTTGCGCGTCATCTCACGGGCGGGACGCCCATGCCACTTTTCAAATCTGTCCTGCCGCGCTCTTGATTGCTTCACGAATGCGGACATAGGTGGCGCAGCGGCAAAGATTTCCACCCATCGATTCTTCGATGTTCGTGTCGGTTGGTTTCGCCTTGGCTTTCAGCAGGGCGACCGCGCTCATAATCTGTCCACTCTGACAATAGCCACACTGCACTACGTCTTTCTGGATCCAAGCTTCCTGCACCGCATGGCCTATGGGATCTTGTCCAATGCCTTCAATCGTTACGATCGCTCGATCACCAATCAAAGACACCGGCACGACGCATGAGCGGGTGGCTATGCCGTCAACGTGCACGGTACACGCCCCGCAGGCACTGATGCCGCAACCGTACTTCGTTCCGGTCATCTTCAGTTCTTCGCGTAAGACCCAAAGTAGCGGCGTTGATGGATCAACGTTCACCTGTTTTGACTGGCCATTTACATTGAGTTGAAAAGTTGCCATGGCTTGCCTCCTATTTTGCGCTCGGACATGGCGTGCCGGCGTCGACCCAGGTACGGGTTGCGGCGACGAACTCCGCATGGGTAAGCGGCGGCAATGTCCGCATCGTCCCGTCAGGCCGCCGGCCCGGGTTCCATGCCCAGAGAACTAAGGGCTCTTCTTCGTGATGCTTTAGCAGGCCGGGCGCATTAAGACCGTTATTCCGGGAACGATCCACCAAAGCCCGACATACCGCCCCGCTCGACAATGGTCGATCGTTTGTGTCTTGCCAACGCATTGACAACGGCGCCAGATGCCAATTCGGTCCGCCGGGCACTCCGGTACTGTCGGCGTTCTCCGATTGGTGACAGCTCACGCAGTTCAATCCGGGCACCCCTTTGCCCGCAGGACCGCGAATAACATTTGCGAAGTGACGGTGCCGGTCATCGCCCTGCTGCGGATAAGTTGTCGCTGTATGACAGTTGATGCAGCGTGGCGAAGTCAACACCGCATACACCTGCTCCCACGCGCCCAATCCATCGGCGAGTTTAAGATCAGCCGCAGAGGTTTTGTCCATAATCTCTTTGCTGGCTTGCGTTGACAGAGCAACACAAGTCACGAACATGACAAGCATCAAGAAGAAAACTGGGAGCAGCAATCGATGGTTTACCCACATAGTCGCCTCCCTTCGATACGATCATTCGAAGATCGCCCGCGGTTGCCAGTTTCAATCAGAACCTAAAGGGGGATTTGCCCTTAAGGTAACACTCTTGCCGAGAAAAAGTAACTGTGGCACGAACAGAAGGCGAATCAACGTCAGAGGACAGCACCTCACCTCATCCCGTTGGATCGGTGTGGATATGGGCCCTGGTGCGGGGGATTTCCGCTTCTATAGTTCTTAAGACCTTCACCGTGAGATCGTGCGCTTCTTCGAACCGCTTGTTCCGATCGACTTCCAAATGTAAGTCAACGAACCTTTGAGAACCCGATCTGCGCGTTCGCAAGTCATGGAACCCCTGTACACCCTCAGACTTGTAGCGCGCCACAATCTCAGCAATCTTATCGTCTATCTCTGCGGGCAGCCGTCGGTCCATCAGGATATGCACCGATTCGCGCGCCAATCCAAGAGCTGATTTAAGAATATAGAGCGCAATAGCAAAAGAGATCAGCGGGTCGGCCAGGCTCCAATGGGTGAACACTGCCAGAAGTAATGCCACCAGCACACCAGCGTTTATGTAGATGTCCGCCATGTAATGAAGCGCGTCCGCGCTAAGCGCCAGTGAATCCGTCTCGCGTGCGGCACGTCGTAGCCTCTTCACCAGCCATATGCTTGCCGCGATGGCGACTATCATGCTAGCGATCCCGATCGCTTCGGAGCGAGTCTGGTGCGGTTCTCTAATTCTGTGGACCGCCTCCCAAACGATGAACACGCCGGAGACGCCGATGACAATCGCCTGGAAGAGACCCGTCAGAGATTCGGCTTTACCGTGGCCGTAAGCGTGATCTTCGTCAGCGGGGCGGGATGCCGCGCGCACGGCGATGAAGTTCAACGTAGACGCAAAGAGATCGAGCACGGAATCGAGCAGCGAAGCCCAAACGCTAAGGGAGCCTGTCAGCCAGCCCGACGAGGTTTTGAGTGCGATCAGGAAGACGGCGACGAAGATGGAAAGACGCGCCGCAGAGTGTTTCATCGCCGTTTCCCGATCTGCGGTTGATTGAATGCTTGGCAGGACAGCCATAATCATGTTCACTCAACTGCTTCCCAGAGGCTCTGCACAGCGGAGTAATCGCGAGCACAAATGAGTAGTTCAATAGTGATACTTGAAGAAGATATGACTTGTCGAGTTGGGCGGCAAATGGCCCGAATTTTCTTAGCGCACGTTGGTGAGCGCGTAATAGCCCTCTTTGCTGCGCACAAACAGACGCGGCAATCCGCGCGGAGGAATGACTTTGACTTTGAGATGGTGCCAGCTGCCATCGGGCTTGAAGTCCCTGGGCTTGTAGCCAATGGAGTATTGATGGCGGAGTTCGAGCGCGATTTGCTCGAAGATGTCATCCATCTCGGCATTACTTCGCGGAAAGAATGCCTTGCCCCCAGACTCTCCCGAGATCTCGTCCAGGATTCCTGAGCCTTCCAAAGCCAGTGAGCCACTGCCTGATTCTTCAATTCCCACCGAATAGATAGCGACATCGGACTCTTTCAACATCTTGCGCAAGTCATTGGAGGTGTAACGGGAGCTGTTGTCTTGCCCATCGCTGATCACGAGCACTGCACGTTTGGGGTAAATGCCACGTTGGACCCTTTCGGCGGCGAGATAAACGCCATCATAAAATGCTGTGTTCCCCTTCGTCTGCACGAACGTCAGTTTCTCCAGGATCGCCTTGCTGTCCCGCGTGCGATCCATCGTGAGGAAGGCGCGGCCACTCTCTAGGGTAATAAGAAAGTACTCGTCCTTATCGAGGCTGGTTTCGAAAAAGTGCGCCAGCGCATTCTTAGCGCGTTGCACTTTGTCACCGCTCATTGAGCCAGTGAGATCAAACACGATGCCGATGCTCAATGGTGCATCATCATCACTGAAAAATGTGATGTCCTCTGCCTCTTTATCGTCATAGACGGCGAAGGCCTTCTTTGACAAGCCGGAGACGAACCTGCCATAGGTGTCGGTTACCGTGACATTGAAGGAGATTAAATCAGTATTAACCAGTACTGACTCGTTGCCAGGGTTGTTCGGCTGCTGCGGCGCTGGTTGAGATGACGGCACCGGGCTGGGCTGAATAAGTGGTTCCGGCTTTTCTTGAGCGAGAATTGACACAGGACGAGACAGGACAATGAAGGCAAGGACAGCGAAGAAGAACAGTCCCGCCGAAACCGTATGCTCAACTCTCATGGCTCTCCTCTTTTCTGAAACGCGAATGCCAAATATCTGGAGGCTTGCTTGCTCAGAAGCTTTCGCTTCCAAACGAGTTGTCTGGGGAGACACAATGACGGTACTGGCCCGTAACGCTATTCTACTAGTACGCACTCGCGAGAAACAATCGGTTTTGGAGATATCGTGTGGAAGAGGTGGGTCCGCTTTCCGATCAGCAAACGCGCACTTCCTTTTTCTATTCCATCCACAATGTGTCTGGCCACGCGCTTAATTGGCGGGCTTCGCGTCTCAATGAATTCTTCCTCAAGATGCTTCTTACTAATGGCCCAGGCAGGTGAACTTCCAATCGCCGCATTCGTACCACTCACAAGTGTTTTGTGACAATCTGGCTCGTGGGTACGCGTGCCTTCAAACGATGCAGGGTTTGATACAACCCCATCTCTGCCCGTCCCATAAAAATGAACTCAGTTATCACCCCTTTGGTTCGGAACAGATTCTTCGATTCCCGCAGAAAGTCTCGCAGGAATGTGGCGTCACCGAAATCGAAGGACTGATGCTTCTCCGGCTTTGGCGGATAGACCTTGCGATAAAAATTCTCCGCGAAACCGATGATTGCCCGGCGGGCGCCCGGCAGTAACTTCTCGCCGGCCTGTTCGTAATAGCTTTCAAGCAACCGGCGGAAGTCCTCAGAGCCGGTCGAGCCGGGATAAAGACAGACGCTCCGCAGGTAAGCAGCAGATTCAGGGCTGAGGTACTTTACGCAGCCGAAGTCCACCAGTGAGATACCCGCGTCATCGTTGAAGAGATAGTTGCCCCAGTGAGGATCAGCGTGAAGAGCTTCGATCTTATAGATCTGAAAATGGAAAAGCTCGAAAAGATGCGCGCCCAATTGATTCCGAAGTTTTTGCGAAGGACGCTGCGCGAGAAAATCTTCGAGATGCCGGCCGGTCATTAGCGACATCGTCAACACTTTATCGGAAGAGTACTCCCGAAAAACACGCGGAACCCTAACGAAAGAGAGCGGCGCCAGGCGGTCGGCAAGGAACTCGATATTATCAGCTTCCCGTTGGTAGTCGGTTTCCGCGATGATTTGCTCTTCAATCTCGTCAATTGCTGACTTCGGTATATGACCCGACGCTTGCGCCGGCTTAGAGAAGCTGCGAAATAATCTAAAGTCGTTTTCGATTGCGCGGCGGATGCCCGGATACTGAATCTTCACAGCGACGCGTTGGCCCTCACGAGTCACGGCGTGATGCACCTGACCGAGTGATGCGGCGGCAAAAGGCTCCGGGGTAAACTGCTTGAAGATCTCTTCGGGCTCGCGCCCCAGGCTCCCCTTGATCTGCACTCGGACCAACGATGGATGCATGCCCGGCGCTTCCATCTGCAGCGTTGCCAACTCGGCGAGGATTTCATCGGGAAGCACACCTGTCTGCAAGCTCAACATCTGGCCGAGCTTCATTGCCGGTCCACGCAATGCCTGCATCTCATTGGCCATCCTTCGAGCGGCATGGGTATGCGTGGATTTCAGTTTGATTTTGCCCTTGGCCTCCCCCAGAAATGCTCGCTGCAACAAGTAGCCGACATAACTGCCCGCAATGTCCGCTCCCATCGAAGCCATGCTGAGCGCCCGTCCAGTCGTCGTGTTCTTCTGAGATGACATCTACAGCTTCCCCTGCTTGAGCACTGAGACGCCGATGGCCAGCGACCGATCCAGAAACGCCAGCGTGTGCTGCTTACCGGGCGACGAATCGTGCAGCCAGTAAAGCAGCGCGCCGAGGTAGTAGATCCAGAAGACCTCGGGCGCCAAAAACGTGAGCGGACTGGGTCGATGTTTCGGCAACGATTCGTCGATCAGCTCTTGAACGAAGCCGACGTAACGATGTCGAAGTTCCTGCGCGCGATGGCTGAAAATACCGAGCGGCGAAGCCGGCTTCAGAGCATGAATGAAGGCCGCGCCGATGAAACGTTCGTATGGCGCCAGAAACTCGAGTTGGCTGTGCACGAGGGCGAAGAGCTTTTCTTCCAGAGGCGCCTTTCGCAGACGGGGATTGTCGCGGACGGAAGCAATTGCCTGGTCCACCTCCTGCTCGAAGAAATGCAAAGCGATATCTTCCTTGGTTCTGAAATAGTTGAAGACGGTACCTTCGGCAATCCCGGCCTTGCGCGCAATTGCCCTGGTCGTGGTAGCGTCAAAGCCCTTGGTTTGAAAGAGAGACAACGCGGCCGTCACAATTCGCTTTCGAATCGCTGCTTTGTTCTGCGCGCGCTTTCCCATCAGCCTCTTGTTTGAGGCGGCGCCACCGCGCGGCTTCTGTTTCGAGGTAGTTTTCTTCTTTGCGGTCATAGTCTAATCCGTGAGTATGCTCACACAATATATGAGTACACTCACGGACTTGTCAACCTCGCGCCCCGTCTTCGGTCTATTTGCCCCCGCGGGCCGTCGCTGTGGGCCACACGAACGTGCACGACGCCGGCACCGCCAGCGCCGTCGGCGTGATCTTAAGCGGCGTCAGGTTGTTCTTCGTTAGCAGGCTGTTGAATCCGACCAGGTCCACGCCGAGCATCGTTTTCCACCCGTTCAACGTCGCGGTGAACTCCTTGCAACCCGATTCCCATGTATCAACCTCCGCCTTGGTGGGCGGCATGTCGATGCCGTTCTGCGCGAACGGCGCGAGGACCGTGTTGAAGATCCCGCTGATCGAGTTGAACGCCAACAGGCTGCCCGGTACGCGTGCGGGGCCACCACCGAATCCGCCTCCACCGCCGCCACCGCGTCCGCCGGACCCCCTGGCACCGCTGATCGTCGCCAGCTTCGCATTGAGAGCGGTCGCGGCCGTCGCGACATCCGCTGGCAGCGAGCCGCGCGCGATCGCGGCCAGCTGTGCCCGCACCGCGGCCACTTCCTCGTTGGCGGCGTAGCTGTCCTTCATGCCCTGCCAGGCGGCCATCGCCAGTTTGTTCTGTGTCCGCACCGCCGACATCACCGGCGCGCCCTCGCCGACGCGCGGATCGTTGTGCACGACGAGGGTCTGCGTGTACGTGGCGCCGTCCACCAGCAGCTTGACGGTGTACGTGCCCGGCAACGCGAGCGGCCCGTGCGGCGCCGGCGTGACCTGGCCCGGCGCGGAGTTCATCTGGTTATTGATGTCGGCGTTGTAGCCGGGCGGGTCGTCATAACGCAGATCCCAATTGATGCGATTCGTCCCGACGTTCGTCGAGAGCGCGCGCTCAGACGAGGACATCAGCCAATAATCGGGATACGGCGGCCGCTCGTACATCGGCGGCGGCGTGCTCGTGATCGTCCGTACCAACTTATTCGCCGAGTCGAAGATCTGCAGCTTGATCTCGCCGGCCGGCTTCGTGCTCAGGTGATAGTAGAGGAGGGCTCCGAACGGCGGGTTCGACGCGTGCGGCATCTCGGGGTTCATCG
>WNGL01012896.1_pt1 | contig 13779 bp, 12 predicted proteins | sample 5400591 | NCBI WGS metagenome assembly WNGL01 (sample SAMN13153377, study PRJNA577476) | soil metagenome | isolation source: 80 cm soil or saprolite under Garry oak tree replicate 1 | place: USA:California | collected 2016-06-15
AACCAGCTGGGGCGCAGGGCGCCCATCGCTGCGCTCGATCCGCTCAGCGAGTCGCTGCTGGTCGGCCCTGAGCTTCTGCGTGAGCTCCGCCAATCGCATTTCAGGCGGTGACAGCTGCCGGGCAGAGAGGGCCTGGTCGATGCCGGTCGCCACCACGGACACGCGAATGACCCCATCCAGACCCTCGTCGAAGGTGGCGCCCACGATGATGTTGGCGTCCTGGTCCACCTCTTCCCTGATGCGGGTCGCCGCCTCGTCAACCTCGTAGAGCGTGAGGTCGCGGCCGCCGGTGATGGAAATCAAGAGCCCCTTGGCGCCCTTCATCGAGGCATCGTCGATCAGCGGGTTCGAGATCGCGGCCTCGGCCGCCGAGAGCGCACGTTTCTCGCCCGAGGCCTCGCCGGTGCCCATCATCGCCTTGCCCATCTCGCGCATGACCGCGCGCACGTCGGCGAAGTCGAGATTGATGAGGCCTTCCTTCACCATCAGGTCGGTGATGCAGGCGACACCCGAATAGAGCACCTGATCCGCCATCGCAAAGGCGTCGGCGAAGGTCGTCTTTTCATTCGCCACCCGGAACAGGTTCTGGTTCGGGATGATCAGCAGCGTGTCGACGACCTTGTGCAGTTCCTGGATACCGGCTTCGGCGACGCGCATGCGCCGCACACCCTCGAAGTGGAACGGCTTGGTGACCACGCCCACGGTGAGGATGCCCATCTCCTTCGCGCAGTGCGCGACGACAGGCGCTGCGCCGGTGCCGGTGCCCCCACCCATGCCCGCGGTGACGAATACCATATGGGCGCCGGCGAGATGGTCGCGGATCTCGTCGATCACCTCCTCGGCGGCGGCGCGCCCGACCTCGGGCTGCGAGCCGGCGCCAAGCCCCTCGGTCACCTGCACGCCCATCTGGATGATGCGCTCGGCCTTGGACATGGTGAGCGCCTGGGCATCCGTGTTGGCGACGACGAAGTCGACACCCTGGAGCCCGCTCGTGATCATGTTGTTGACGGCGTTGCCGCCGGCACCGCCGGTCCCGAATACCGTGATCCGCGGTTTCAACTCGCGGATGTCGGGGATTTTCAGATTGATAGTCATGGCTGCCTCTTCATTGCGCGGCGATCGCATTTGCGTTTACGCAGCCCGCGTAAACTTGACTGCGATGACGCCGCCGGGTCGGGCCGGTCCGCCCGCCGGCCGTTGGGAACCTCGTCCTTCGGGTCATCAGAAGCTCTCGCGAAGCCATCGTCCGACCCTTGTGAAATAGCCGCCTGTACCTGTCGCTTGATGCCGCGTACGCCGCGGTTCGAAATGTTCGAGATGCACCGCCTGCGGATAGACGAGGAGCCCCGTCGCCACCGCGAAAGCCGGCCCTTTGGCTGCCTCCGGCAGGCCGGCAATGCCGAGGGGCCGCCCGATCCGCACCGGCCGGCCGATGATCTGCGTCGCCAGGTCGGGGAGGCCGGTCAGTTGACAGGCTCCGCCGGTAAGGATCACGCGCCCGCGCAGCTCGGCGGCGAACGGAGAGTTCGCCAACCGGTCGCGCACCATTTCCAGAATCTCTTCGACCCGTGGCTTGATGATGCGCACGAGCCCGGCGCGCGACACGAATTGCGGCGCCTCGCGGTCGTCCTGGTTGACCGGAGGGATGCTAATCATGTCGCGTTCGTCCGATCCGCCCGCGAGCACGCTGCCATAGAGAGTCTTGATCCGCTCGGCGTCGGCAATCCGGGCGTTGAGGCCGCGCGCGATGTCCATCGTCACGTGCTGCCCGCCGACCGCAAAGCCGTCGCCATGGACAAGCCGGCCGCCGGCGAAGACCGCGATCGTGGTCGTGCCAGCGCCCATGTCGACGAGCGCCGCGCCGAGATCGGCCTCATCGTCAGCGAGGGCGGAGAGCCCGGCTGCATAGGGGCTTGCCGCCATCGCGCCGACGTCGAGATGGCAGCGCTCGATCGCCAACATCAGGTTGCGTGCGACCGACATGTCCGCGGTCATCACGTGCATGTCGATGCCGAAGTGACGGCCGAGCATGCCACGCGGGTCGCGAATGCCGGTCGCCTCGTCGAGCGAATAGCCGATCGGCAGTGAATGCAGAACGGCGCGGCCCGGACGGATCGAGTGCTGGCTGCCCGCGGACAGAACCCGGGCAATGTCGCCGTCGGTGACGGTCGAGCCGGCAACGGTCACGGAGGCGGAGAAGAGCTCGCTTCCGGGTTTGCCGGCCGACACCGAAACCACCACGGATTCGAGCTGCATGTTGGCGGCGCGTTCGGCGAGGTCGATCGCCTGGCGAATGGCCTCCTCGGCCGCAGCGAGATCGACCACCGTGCCCGCCTTGATTCCGCGGGCGAGGGTGTGGCCGAAACCCAGCAGGTCGACGGTGTGGCTGCGGCGGAGCAAGACGTCCTGCGGCGCCTGCGGCTTGAGCCGCGCGATCAGGCAGGCGATCTTGCTGGTTCCGACATCGAGGGCGGCAACCAGCGCCGAGCGCTTGGGCGACAGCGGCTTGGTCTTCGGCGTGAGGCCGAGTTGGAGGGCGTTCATGCCTTGCCCTCCTTCTTCCCTAGCTTCTTCTCCTTCTCCTTGAGCGCATCCGCACGTGCCTGGGCGGCGGCGGCCGAAAGGCGCACCGTTACCCGGTCGGGAAGCCGCAGGTCGATCGCAAGGAGGTCGCGCGAGATCAGCTTGGCGTCACGGTCGAGCGCAATGAGCCGGTCGAGCGCGGCGGCCACGTCGACCTCGGGCAGGCGCACGTCAAGGCCGTTCTTGAGCCGCAGGTTCCAGCGGCGCTCGCCGACCAGCACCGACGCGCGCACCTGACCGCGGATCTCCGGATAGCGGTCGAGGAGGGCGAGGAACTCTTTCGCTCTGGTCTCGGCGCCAACGCCGACCACGAGCGGCAGCTGCAGCAGGCGCGGCGCCACGAAGGCCTCGAGCACAGTGCCGTCATGCGCGATGACAGAGGCGCGGCCGCCCCTCTGCCAGAGCGCGAAGGCCGCGCGCTCCTTGATGCCGATCTGTAGCTCGCCGGGATAGAGCTTGAGCACGCTTGCGTCCGCAATCCACGGATTGGTCTTGAGCCGCTCGCGTACCGTCTCGACATCGAGGAACAGGAGCGAGGTGTGGCCCGTCACACCCGCAACGGCGAGAATTTCTTCCCGGCTCACATGCTGGTTGCCGCTGAGGGCGAGCGCGACAATGCGGAAGCCGAGCGCATTGGCCCCCCCATCGCGCACGTCCTTCAGCACCGCGACGACCACCGGAACGTGGTCGCCCTTGACGACGCCATAGGCGAGGCTTGCCACAATGACGACAACTGTCGCGGCGATGCCCGCCCCGCGCGGGAGCCGGGTCCCGAGGATCGATATCCAGGAGCGTCGTACCAGCCGACCGAAGCGAGAGGGGGGCATGGGCACGTCATCCCGCCGGCGGGGCCGCGCGGCGCGCGCAGACGGCCCCAATGCGCGCGCGGTCGCCGGCCGCGCCCGCCCTGGCACGAGCCACTTCAGCGATTGAGCGAGGCGTCCTCGACCATCCATCGCACCAGCTCATCGAACGTGATGCCCGCGTACGCCGCGAGCTCGGGCACGAGCGACGTCGCGGTCATGCCAGGTTGTGTGTTGATCTCGAGACAGACCAGCCCTCCCATCCCCTCGATGCGGTCGTCGTAGCGGAAGTCCGCCCGGCTCACGCCCCGGCAGCCGAGCGCGCGGTGCGCCGCCAGCGCTAGTCTTCGGGCCTGGTGGTAAACAAAAGATGAAACCGGAGCCGGGAGGAGGTGTTTTGAGCCGCCGGGCGCGTATTTCGACTCATAGTCGTAGAATCGTACCGTCGGCACGATCTCGATCACCCCCAGCGCTTCCTCGCCCATGATCGCGCAGGTCAATTCCTTGCCGGCAATGTATTTTTCGACGACGACCCGCTCCCCATAGGGCCAATCGTCGCGGTTGAGCTCCTGCGGGGGGTGGCTGCGATCCTCGGTGACGATGAAAACGCCGACGCTCGACCCCTCGGCGACCGGCTTGATGACATAAGGGGGCGGCAGCGGGTGGGCTTTGGCCACCTCGAAGCGCGAGGCCACGATCCCCTCCGGCACCGGGACGCCGGCGGCGCGAAACAACTCCTTGGCCACGTCCTTCTGCATGGCAAGCGCCGAGGCGAGCACGCCCGAATGCGTATAGGGGATGGCGAGGATTTCGAGCATCCCTTGCAAGGTGCCGTCCTCGCCCGGACGCCCGTGCAGCATATTGAGGGCGACATCGGGTTTCACCGTGGTCAGCACCGTGGCGATGTCGCGCCCGACATCGATGCGCGTGACCCGATAGCCGAGCCGCGTGAGCGCCTCGGCGCAGGACCTGCCGGAGCGAAGCGAGACCTCGCGCTCCGCCGACCAGCCCCCCATCAGAACGGCGACATGCTTGCTCATGGCGCAGCCCACCCTCAGCGGCGACCCCTGATTCGCTTGGGTCTCAATAGAATCGAGAATGAGCGGCGCGTCGAGAGTTTCGGCACCATTCGTCATTGTCCCGGAGATTGCGGCTTTGGTTCAGCCGGCACGCTCGGTCGGCAGCGAAAAGCCGTCGTAAAGCCAGGCCAGGCACCTGAAGATGTGGTCCTCCGACCACTCCGCGACAGTGGTCTCATTGCGCACGTCCCGCGCGATGCCGCCGGCGTGGTAGAACTCCCAAAGCGAGCGGGACTCGAGCTGGACGCGCGCGGTGCGCAGCAAGCGCGCCTGCTCGTACTTGCGGAAGGCTGCCGGGAAGTCGCCTTGCGTGGCGTGGATCAGCTCGCCGAGGCAGAGGCCGTCCTCGATCGCCATGCAGGCGCCCTGCGCGAGCGACTGCAGTGTCGGATGCGCGGCATCGCCGAGGAGCACGACCCTGCCCTTGTGCCAGTGGCGGATCGGGTCGCGGTCGCCGATTTGCCAGCGCCGTTCGAGATCCATCATCGCGAGCAGCGCCCGCATCGAGGGATGCGCGTCCCGATAGGTCCGTTCGAGCTCCGACCGATAGGCCGCGGCATCGCCCTTCTCGGCGTAGGTGGGACTTCGAAACACGGCGACGATGTTGAACAGCGTGCCATGGCGCAGGGGATAGTGAACGATGTGAAATCCCGGCCCTCCCCACAACACGACGTGATCGCGGTGCACGTCCGCGGTGAGGTCGGCCATGGGGACGATCGTGCGGTGCGCCACATAGCCGATCGGGCGCGGCTCGCCGTCGGCCAGCAACTGGGCGCGAATATCGGAGCGCAGGCCGTCCGCTCCGATGAGCGCCGCGCCCTCGAAGGCCCGCCCGTCCGCCGCGGTTACCGACACCCGATCGCCGCGGTCCTCGAAATTCGTGACCATGGCGTCGGCCACGAGCTCGATCTCGCCCATGCGCTTGCACGCGTCGAGCAGAGCGAGGTGCAGGTCGATACGGTGAATAATGATGTAGGGATGCTTGAAGCGGTTGCGGAACGATGCTCCGGTCGGGATGCGCACCAGCTCGTCGCCGGTGAAGGCATCGCGCATGAGCAGGGCGGGCGGAGCGTCGGCCTGGGCCAGGACCTGGTCGCTCACTCCGATGCGGTCGAAGACGTGAAAGACATTGGGACCGAACTGGATCCCATATCCGATCGCGCCGAACTCGGGTGCGCCTTCGAGCACGCGGACCGGTCGCCCCCTGCGCGCGAGCGCAAGCGCGGTTGTCAGTCCGCCGAGCCCGCCCCCGGCGATCAGGATGGGTTGCTCGCTCGTTGCCACTTCCGGCTCCGGAAAGCGCCAAGGCGGACCAGCGTCATTGCGATTTCTGGTGCAGTCATACTATCCCGATCCGCTTGATTTCCCATTCGAGCTCGACCCCGGAATTCTCTTGCACGCGCCGGCGCACCGTCTCGCCGAGCGTCTCGATGTCGGCGGCGCTGGCATTGCCGAGGTTGATGAGGAAGTTGCAGTGCATCTCGGACACCTGCGCGCCGCCGATTTTGAGGCCGCGGCAGCCGGCGGCATCGATGAGCTGCCAGGCCTTCTTCCCCGGCGGGTTCTTGAAGGTCGAGCCGCCGGTGCGGCTCTTGATCGGCTGCGTCGCCTCGCGTGCTTCCGTGATCTTGCCCATCTCGGCGGCAATGGCGGCCGGATCGCCGGGCACGCCCGCAAACACCGCCTCGGTGAAGATGATATCGTCCGGCGCGCCGCAATGGCGGTAGGCGTAATGCATGTCGCCGCTGGCGAAGACGCGGACGCGGCCCTGCCGGTCGACCCCGCGCGCCGCGATCAATGCATCCTTGGTCTCGCGGCCATAGGCCCCGCCGTTCATGCGCAGCGCCCCGCCGATTGCGCCCGGAATGCCGCGGAAGAAGGCGAGCCCCCCGATGCCCGTTTCCTGCGCGGCGCGCGCGACCTTCACGTCCGGCACCCCCGCGCCGACGCGGATGCGCGAGCCATCCTCGACCTTGACCTCGCCGAACCCGCGCCCGAGCCGGATCGCCACGCCCGGCACGCCGCCGTCGCGCACGATCAGGTTCGAGCCGAGCCCGATGACGGTGACGGGGATGTCGGCTGGCAGGTGCGCGAGCAGATAGGCGAGATCTTCCTCGTCCTCCGGCATGAACAAAACCTGCGCCGGCCCGCCGACGCGGAACCAGGTCAGCTCCGCCAGTGGTTGGTTCGGCAAGAGCCGCCCGCGCAGCTCGGGCATCTGTGCCGTCAGTTTAGGGATGATGTCGGGGAACGCCATTTGACCACCAACCTCGCCGATCGTAGTTCAGGCCTCGCGCCGTACGCAGATTTCGGGAGATTCGTCAGCTTCGTTCTTGCCACGTTCGGGGATTCCGTCGGCCATGAAAACAAGCCACTACGTTAATCTCCCGATCAGATGCAATGTAGATCAAACCGTAAGGGAATCGACGAAGTCCCGCGCGGCGAAATTGTCCCCATACTGTCTGATATTGGAAGGGGCTGTGCTGGATCGTCACCAGCATCGCGTCCACGGCGTGAACAAAATCGGCACCCAGTCCCGGGCGCCGCTGGTCATACCAATCCCTGGCTTCGGCGATTTCGGCTTCGGCCTCTGGTCCAAGGATCAGCTCGCGGTTCACTTATAACGCGCCAGCAGCCGCGCTTTGACTTCTTCCCACTTGGACGCCCTGCCTGGATTGCGGACGTGCTCGGCATGCCGTCGATCGATCTCTTGTTTTTGCTCGGAGGTCAGCGGTGGCATGTCCTCCGGTTCGATACTGTCCCACAAGTCTTGCGCGAGCTGAATCCGTTCTACTGGGGTCAACTCCAGGAGTTCCCTAAGCACGGCCTTATTCATTTGGTTTCCCTTGCGTCGCCACGTTGCAGGATAGCGAAATCGATCGAGAGTGACAACGAATGGGCCTATCTGATGGTGTGTGATAATTCACGTCACGCCACCTTCCCCAGCGCGGCCAGTTCCCCCGGCAGCGCATAGGCCCATTGGGTGATGTTTCCGGCACCGAGGCAGACCACGATGTCGCCCTGCCGCGCGAGGCGACCGACGATGCGGGCAAGATCCTGCGGGCTGTCGAGCGGGATCACCTGCCGGTGCCCGCGCGCCCGTATTCCCGCCACCAGCGAGTCGCGATCGGCGCCGGGGATTGGCGCCTCGCCCGCCGGATAGACGTGCGCGATGATCACGGTATCGGCATCGTTGAAGCAGGTGCAGAACGGCTCGAACAGCGAGGCGAGGCGCGTGTAGCGGTGGGGCTGCATCACGGCGATCACCTGGCCATGGGTGGATTCACGCGCCGCCCGCAGCACCGCGGCGATCTCGACCGGGTGGTGGCCGTAATCGTCGATGATCGGAATGCCGTTCCATTCGCCGGTGCGGGTGAAACGCCGGCGCACGCCGCCGAAGCCCGCGAGCGCCTTGCGGATCGTTTCGACGCCGATCTTGAGCTCGTGCGCAACCGCGATCGCAGCGGTGGCGTTGAGCGCGTTGTGGCGTCCGGGCATCGGCAGCGTCAGCTGCCTCATCTCGTGCGCGGTCTCGCCGGCGCGGTCGCGGAACACGACCGAGAAGCGCGAGCTGCCGTTGGCGTGATCGAGATCGACCAGACGCGCGTCGGCCTGCGGATTCTCGCCATAGGTGACGATGCGGCGATCCTCGATGCGGCCGACGAGTTGTTGCACCACCGCATGGTCGGTGCACATCACTGCGAAGCCATAGAATGGCACGTTCTCGACGAAGCCGCGAAAAGCCTCCTGCACCGCCTCGAAGGTCTTGAAATGGTCGAGATGCTCGGGATCGACATTGGTGACGATCGCGATGTCCGTGGGCAGCTTGAGGAAGGTTCCGTCCGATTCGTCGGCCTCGACCACCATCCAGTCACCGGCGCCAAGCCGCGCGTTGGTGCCATAGGCCTCGATGATCCCGCCGTTGATGACAGTCGGGTCGAAGCCGCCGGCGTCGAGCAGGGTCGCCACCAGCGAGGTCGTGGTCGTCTTGCCGTGGGTGCCAGCGATGGCGACGCAGCTCTTGAGCCGCATCAGCTCGGCGAGCATCTCGGCGCGGCGGACGACCGGCAGGCGTTGCGCGCGGGCGGCGACGAGCTCCGGATTGTCGCGCTTGATCGCCGAGGAGACAACGACCACGTCGGCGCCGTCGATGTTTTGCGCCGCATGGCCGATCGCGATCTTCACGCCCTTGTCGCGCAGCCGCTTGACATTGGCGCCCTCCGCGACGTCGGAGCCGATGACGGTATAGCCGAGATTGAGCAAGACCTCGGCGATCCCGCTCATGCCGATGCCGCCGATGCCCACGAAATGGATCGGACCAATGTCACGCGGTAGCTGCATGCAATTATCCTTCGCAGTTCGGCTGCAGGCGGTGAGAAGTGCAAACCGTCTTGCGCCGAAACCCCATGTTCAAACTCCTACCCGCGGAAACCCCGCCAGATGGAGCACCAGATCGGCAAGCCGTTCGGCGGCGTCGAGCGTGCCCTGCAAGCGGGCCGCCAGCGCCATTGCTACGAGTTTTTTCGGCGCGCTGGCAAGCTGCATGATCTCCGCGGCCAGCCGCTCGGGCGTGAACTCTTCCTGCCGCAGACGGATTGCGCCGCCCGCCGTCTCCAGTACGGCGGCGTTGGCCATTTGGTCCTGATCGAGCGCGTGCGGCAGCGGCACCAGGATCGCGGGCCGGCCGATCGCCGCCAGTTCCGCGACTGTTCCCGCCCCCGACCGCGAAATGACCAGATGGGCCGCCGCGATCCGCGCCGGCAAATCGGGGAAGAACGGGGCGACCTCGCTGCTGATCTTGAGCCGGGCATAGCTCTCGCGGACACGCCCGAGATCCTCCTCGCGCGCCTGCTGAGCAAGGAGGAGGCGCGTGCGCAGCGCGACATCGAGCTTTGTGATCGCCGGCGGCATGATATCGGCCATGACTTTTGCGCCCTGGCTGCCGCCGAAGACCAGCAGGCGAAAGAGGCCGCCGGGCTCGGGCGCGAGGTAAGCAGATGCCGCCGCCGCAATCACCTGCGGCCGCAGCGGCGATGCCAGAAACCGGTTGGCCCGTCCCATCACTGCATTCTGCTCGTGGATGACCGTCGGAATCCCCCACAGCGTTGCCGCCAGCACCGGCGGCACCGTCGGATAGCCGCCGAAGCCGACCACAGCCGCCGGCTGGATGCGTCGGATGAGTTCATGCGCCCGCACGAGTCCGCCGATCAAGATCGCTCCGGTGCGCGCGAGCGCAATCGGATTGCGGGAGCGCACGGTCTCGCTCGGGATCACGTGAACCTGTCTGGCCGGAAACGTTCCGCGATAACGCCCGCCGCGCGCGTCGGTCGCGAGATCGACGATGACGCCGCGCCGCGTGAGCGCCGCCGCCAGCGCTTCGGCGGGAAACAGGTGTCCGCCGGTTCCGCCGGCGGCGAGCAGCACGAGTGGCGTGCCGGCCTCGTTCATCAGGCCGCGCTCCCGGCGGGGGCGAACTCGCCGTGGTTCGCCAGCAACTCGGCACGCGGGCGCTCACGCGTGAGCGCCAGCAGCATCCCCATGCCCCAGGCGAGCGAAATCATCGAGGAACCGCCATAGGAGATGAACGGCAGCGTCATGCCCTTGGCGGGCATCAGGTGGGTATTGACCGCCATGTTAATGGCGGACTGCAGGCCAAACAGGATCGACAGACCGGCCGCCGCGAAGCGCCGGAACGGATCCTCGTTGGCGACCGCATGACGCAGCCCGCGCAGCACGATGAACGCGAACAGCGTCAGCAGTGCCAGACAGAGCACGATGCCGAATTCCTCGGCGGCGACTGCGAAGACGAAATCGGTGTGGCTCTCGGGCAGGATGCGCTTGACGGTGCCCTCGCCGGGGCCGCGCCCGAACCAGCCGCCGCGCAGGAACGACTCCAAAGCCTGGTCGATGTTGAACGTGTCGCCCGAGGCCGGGTCGAGGAAGCGCTGGATGCGGCGCGCGACATGCGGGATCGTCACGTAGGCGCCGGCGAGCCCCACCACGGCGGCACCGCCGAGGCCGAGCACCCAAACGAGCCTCATGCCGGCGAGGAAGAACAGCGCACCCCAAACGAGAGCGATCAGCATCGTCTGCCCGAAGTCGGGCTGCAGTACGAGCGCCGACGCCACCAGAAGGAGCAGCGCGAGCGCCATGGTGTTGGCCGGCATTTCCGGCCGCCGCGCGGATTCGCCAAAAAGCCAGGCGATCAGGATCACGAAGGCGGGCTTGAGGAATTCGGAGGGCTGGATGTTGACCCCGAGAATGACGATCCAGCGCCGCGCGCCCTTGACCTCGGCGCCGTAGACGAGCGTGGCCGCGACCAGCATCAGGCTCACGACGAACATGACGACTGCGATGCGCCTGATGTGCCTCGGGGGAAGGAGTGACGTCAGCAGCAGCACGGCGATCGCGGGGATCAGGTAGAGCACATGCCGGTTGACGAAGTAGAACGGTTCGAGCCCGAGCCGGGCGGCGACCGGCGGGCTCGCCGCAAGCGAGAGCACGATGCCGCCGAGCATCAGCGCGAGTAGCGCCGCCAGCATCAGCCGGTCAACCGTCCACCACCAGGCCGCAAAGGGTGTGCGTTCAGCGCGCGAGACCATGGGCAGACCTCCCCCGAAGCCAGGATGGCTTCCGCTCCGAGCCAGACTATGGTTGCCAAGCTGTTAAGAAAAAATTTCGATCTTGGGGGCTGAGCACCCGTCATTGCCCGTCCGACGGCGCAGGGCCCATCGTCCATCATTGTTGAATTTGTCGATCGCAGCATGATCGCAGCCGATGAATTCTAGTGACCTGCCGGCGCAATTCCAGGCAGTGACCGCACCAGCTCACGAAAGGCGTCGCCGCGCGCCTCGAAATTTCGGAACTGATCGAAAGAAGCGCAGGCCGGCGACAGCAGCACGACCGCTTCCCTCATGTCCGCCGCCTCGGCATCGCGGGCAGCGAGCGCAACCGCGCGATCGAGCGTACCAGCGACGACATGCGGCACCTGGCTGTCCAGCTCGGAGGCAAAGCCCGCGGCCGCCTCGCCGATCAGGTAGGCCTTGCGGATGCGCGGGAAGTAGCCCGAGAGCGAGGAAATGCCGCCGGTCTTCGGCTTGCCCCCGGCGATCCAGAAAATGTCGGAATAGCAGGCGAGCGCACGGGCGGCGGAATCGGGATTGGTCGCCTTCGAATCGTTGACGAACAGCACATTGGCCGCACGGCCGATCTCCTCCATCCGATGCGCGAGGCCGGGGAACGAGCGCAGCCCGTGCTGGATCGCTGCGGTCCCGAGACCGAGCGCAAGCGCGGCGCCGGTCGCACAGGCGGCGTTCTGCGCATTGTGCAGCCCGCGCAGCGAGCCGATCCGGCCGAGATGCGCGACCCTGCGCGCGCCGCCGTCCGCGGCCTGCATGATCTCCTCGGCCTCGACATAGAGGCCATCCGCGAGCGGGCGGCGCACCGAGACCCGCATCACGCGCCTGCCGGCGCGCTCGATGCGGTCGGCGGCGGCCGCGCACCAGCTGTCGTCGACGCCGACGATTGCGGTGCCGCCATCCTGCACGCCGGCGACCAGGCGCTCCTTGACCGCGGCATAGTTGCGCAGCGTGCCGTGGCGGTCGAGATGGTCCTCGGTAATGTTGAGGAGGATGCCGATGGAGGGATCGAGCGAAGGCGCAAGATCGATCTGGTAGGAGGAGACCTCGATCACATGCATGCGGCCGGCGCGCGGCGGCGCGAGCGAAAGGATCGCGGTGCCGATATTGCCGCCGAGCTGAGTATCGTGGCCGGCGGAGGCGAGCAGATGGGCGGTGAGGGCGGTCGTCGTCGATTTGCCGTTGGTGCCGGTGACGGCGACGAACGGCGCCTTCGGCGCGTGGCGCCGCCGCTCGCGGCAAAACAGCTCGATGTCGCCGATCACCTCGACCGCGGCGGCGCGCGCCAGTCCCACCGACCAGTGCGGCACCGGATGGGTCAGCGGCACCCCGGGCGCCAGCACGAGCGCGGAGATTCCCGACCAGTCGACGCGGCGTAAATCGGCGGTGGCAAAGCCCGCCTGCGCGGTCTCCGTCATTTTCTTCGCGTCATCGTCGCAGGCGATGACCTCGGCGCCGCCAGCTGCGAGCGCGCGGCAGCTCGCGAGCCCCGAGCCGCCGAGGCCGAACACGGCGACCTTCTTGCCGGCGAAGGTCGTAGCGGGGGTCATCGCAGCTTCAGCGTGGACAGCCCCGCGAGTGCGAGCACCACCGAGACGATCCAGAAACGGATCACGATCTGCGGCTCGGTCCAGCCGAGCTGCTCGAAATGGTGATGGATCGGCGCCATCTTGAACACGCGCTTGCCGGTGAGCTTGAACGACAGGATCTGAACGATCACCGACACCGCTTCGAGCACGAACAGGCCGCCGATCACCGCCAGCACGATCTCGTGCTTCGTCGCGACCGCGATCGCGCCGATCATGCCGCCGAGCGCGAGCGAGCCGGTGTCGCCCATGAAGATCGAGGCGGGCGGTGCGTTGAACCAGAGGAAACCGAGGCCGGCGCCGATCACCGACCCGCACAGCACGGCAAGCTCGCCGGTGCCCGAGACGTAATGGATGTTGAGGTATTCCGCAAACACGGTGTTGCCGGCGAGATAGGCGATCGCCGAACGCGACGAAGAACCAGCTCAGTGGGACGATCAACTCCTTGAAGAACGGAAAGACCAGCGTCGCGCCCGGCGGCGAGCGGCCGAGCTGCAACGCTTGCCAGACCTCCTGCGGGCCGAGGATCAACAGGCACGCGACTGCCGCGATCACCGCCTCGACGACGATGCGGCTGCGCACCGAGACGCCGAGGTGGCTTTGCTTGGTGACCTTGAGATAGTCGTCGTAGAAGCCGACCGCCCCGAATGAGAGCGTGACCCCGAGCACGATCCACACATAGCGATTGGCCGGATTGGCCCACAGCACGGTCGCGACCACGATCCCGGGCAGGATCATCAGCCCGCCCATGGTAGGCGTGCCCTTCTTGGTGACGAGGTGCGATTGCGGGCCGTCGGCGCGGATCGGCTGGCCCTTGCCCTGTCTGAGCCGCAGGTGATCGATGATCCACGGCCCGAACAGGAACACGAAGACAAGCGCCGTGATCATCGCGCCGCCGGTGCGAAAAGTAATGTAGCGGAAGACGTTGAGGACAGAGAGCTTGTCGGCGAGTTCGATCAGGTAATAGAGCATGGATCAGCCTTGCACCGACGCCGCCGCCAACGCCTCGCGGCGGGAGAAGCTGCGCTCGAGCGCCTTCACGACCGGGCCCATCCGCGAGCCGAGCGAGCCCTTGACCATGACCGCGTCG
>WNGL01006497.1_pt1 | contig 13777 bp, 11 predicted proteins | sample 5400591 | NCBI WGS metagenome assembly WNGL01 (sample SAMN13153377, study PRJNA577476) | soil metagenome | isolation source: 80 cm soil or saprolite under Garry oak tree replicate 1 | place: USA:California | collected 2016-06-15
GAAAGGGCCGCGGCCACGACCTCTACTCGATTCGCGATCACCAACCCAGCGATGGCGCGCGCTTCGTGGACTGGAAGGCTTCGGCGCGCTCCCGCTCGCTCAAGGTCCGCGAGTTCACCCGCGAAGACGAGCGCCGCGTGGTCCTGGTGCTTGACTCGTTTCTGTACTCGGGCGATGTGCCTGGTTACCTGTCGCCCGGGCAGGCAGCTGAAAAATTTGAGCGCGCGGTAACTCTTTGCGCTTGCCTGGCTTGGCACTTCTATGAAATTGATGCCGTGCTCGCCTGTCGCACCGGAAGCGCGTCCACCCCTCTCGCGCCCGCAGGAGAAACGATCTACGACGTGCTGCGTCACCTTGCGCTTCTAGAATCGCGCCCGCTCGAACGCGGCCACGGCCTTCTCAGCCAGCTTGTCGACGAAACCGATCTCTTCAAGATCATCATCACCAGCCAGCCGCGCGGCTCCATCCCCACGCATCTCTGGAGCTCCTCGTATTTCATCTTTATGCAGTCTCTTTAGTGGTGCTCCCACATCTGGCTGTGCCCGCTGTTTTTTTTTGCCAGTGAATTGCACAGCTCGCTGTGCCAGAATGCTCCGGAAAATGAAGTTCTCCTCCAAACACCTCCATCGTATCCAAGCGCTTCTGCTCGGCTGGTTTCACAAATGCAAGCGCGACCTACCCTGGCGGCGCACACGCGATCCCTATCGCATCTGGCTCTCTGAAATCATGCTGCAGCAGACGCGCGTCACAGCCGTCGTGCCTTTCTACGAAAAATTCATTGCGCGATTTCCCACCGTGGGTTCGCTCGCCGGCGCACGCACCGAGGAAGTGCTGCGCCTGTGGTCCGGCTTGGGCTATTACAGCCGCGCGCGCAATCTCCGCCGCGGGGCAAAAGAAATTGTCGCGCGCCACGGCGGAAAATTTCCTCGCCATTTGGACGCGGCGCTCGCCCTTCCGGGCGTGGGCCGCTATACGGCGTCAGCAGTTCTGAGCATTGCTTACGGGGAACCGCACGCGGTCTTGGATGGCAACGTCGCGCGCGTACTCGCGCGTCTCGATGGAACGCGCGGCGATTTGCACGCGCCTTCGCAGTGGAAGAAGTTCCAGGGCGAAGCGCAAGTTCTCCTCGCGCCCGACGCGCCCGGCGACTGGAACCAAGCCCTGATGGAACTGGGCGCGACGCTCTGTACGCCGCGTTCGCCCCGCTGCACGGAATGTCCCCTGTCGCGTTGGTGCACTGCCCGGCGCCTGGGTCTTACAGAAAAAATTCCCGCAAAACGCGCCGAGCGTCCGGCGGTCAAAATCCAGATTGCCGCCGCAGTGCTTTTGGATCCCCACGGTCACACGTTGTTGGTTAAACCCGGGCGAACGAATTTGAATGGGCGAAGCGGACCTGATCTGGCAGACCTGTTCTCCCGTATGTGGCAGTTCCCCGCAATGCGCGTCCGCCGCAGCCCTCGCGCCCAGTTGGCCGGCTTTTTGAAGAAATCGTTCGGCTCGTTGCAAACAGCCGTGCACATGCTTCATCCCCTGCGAACCGCGCGGCATGCGGTGACGTACCGTGCTCTGACGCTGAGGCCATATCTCCTCAGGGTAGAGCAGCTCCCGCATGCACCCGAGTCGCGGCGCCCGGCTCTAAAGCATCTCGGCAGCCTGCCAGTCTCCAGCGCCACGCGCAAGATCGCCGCCGCCGCGCAAGACTGACCGATTTCCCGTTCAGCGTTATCTGTTTCGCTTGTCTCGCAGATACCCACGGCCTCCGGATGCTAGAATTCCAGTTTGCGTATGAAAGACGCCGCCCCTGCCATCGCGACCTCCTCTGTGGATCGCTACACGCAGATTTCGCTCTATCTCCTTCTGGTGACGGGCGTATTGACTTTGCTCTCGACCGGCAAGGTGGACCTCGTATCGGTCTTGACGGCAGCGGCCGCGCTCCTGGTGAAGGGAGCCCGCTGGTGGCGCGGCTATGGCCCGGAACTATCACATCGCCGCGCGACCCAGCTTGTCATCGCCTACTTCCTGTTTTTTCCTCTGGACCTTTGGATATTTTCGCGGTCGCTGGCCACGGGAGCACCTAATCCGGCGTTATATGCGGCGCTGCTCGCCGCAATTCATCTGCTGCTTTTCGCCATCGGCGTGCGCCTCTATAGCGCCGCCTCGACGCGCGATTACTTTTTTCTCGGTCTTCTCGCCTTCGCTGCGGTCCTTGCCTCGGCAATTCTGACGGTAGATACGGCGTTCCTTATTCTCTTGCTGCTCTTTCTCGGCCTTGCTGTCTCGACCTTCATCGGCGTCGAAATGCACCGGAGCGCCGAAGGCGCGGTTTCGCCTCTTCTCGATGCCGGCAGTCCAGCCGCCCGCCGGCTGCACCGCGCCTTGGCAATCACTTCCGCCGCGGTTGCCGTGTGCGCGCTGACGTTTGGGACGGGGATCTTCCTTCTCTTTCCGCGGCTCGCCGCCGGATATTTTTCCGCCCTGAATTTTCAGCCGTCGCTGATTTCCGGCTTCTCCGATAACGTCGAACTCGGCCAGATCGGTGAAATCAAGAAAAACTCCGCAGTGGTCATGCGTGTCAAAGTCGAAGGTGGGACGCTGCGCAGCGACCGGATTCGCTGGCGCGGCGTTGTGTTGACAACGTTCGACGGCAAGCGTTGGTTTAACTTGCGACCCAGTTCCGAAACCCTCTCCCCCGGAAGCGATGGCTGGTTTTTCCTGGGCGAAGCCGCGCCCGCCTTGCGCTCGAATTCCATTCGCATGGACTACAGAGTGCTGCTCAATCCGGTGGCTTCCGATGCGTTGTTTGTCTCGTCGCAACCCGTCTCCATCCGCGGGAACTTTTCTTCCGCTACCGGTTTAGGTTTCGCCGCGGTCCGCCGGAATTTTCTATTTTCGGACCGCCAGACCAAGGCTCTTTCCAATCCTTTTCACAATTACTCGAATCTGCGCTATGAAGCGAGTTCACTGGTGCCCGCGGTCCGTCCACAGAAGCTCCGCGCTGCCTCTTCCGCGTATTCTCCTGAAATCCGCGACATCTATTTGCAGCTCCCCGCGCTCGACCCTCGCATACGCGCACTGGCGCGCCAGACTACGGTTTCCGCTCCCACGGCCTACGACAAGGCTGCGGCAATCGAATCGTATTTGGCGACTCGCTACGGCTATACCCTTGATCTTTCCGGCACGCCGGGAAAGGATCCACTTTCGTACTTCCTCTTCAATCGCCGCGCCGGACACTGCGAATATTTTGCCGCCGCGATGACCGTGATGCTCCGCTCGCTCGGCATTCCCGCGCGCTACGTCAATGGATTTCTGCCGGGCGAATACAACGACGTCGGCGAAGACTACATCATCCGCGCCAGCGACGCGCATAGCTGGGTCGAGGTCTATTTCCCGGAATACGGCTGGATCACCTTCGATCCCACGCCGCCGTCTCCCGACTCAAAAAGGGGACGCTTCACACGCCTGGCCTACTATTGGGATTGGTTCGAGCTCACCTGGAACGAATGGATCATCAATTACGACTTCGCCCACCAAGTAACGCTGGCGCAAGGCGTCCGCGATACCTCAAAAAGCTGGTCCGAGCGAGCACGGAGTTTTTATTCCCGTTTTCGCGACCGGAGCATTGCGCGAATCTCCACGTGGGAACGATGGGCCAAGCGCTCACCCTACCTTGTGCCGCTGGCCGTCGTTGTGGGGTTCGTGCTGCTTCTCCTTCTGCGGGGACGCGCGCTCGCACGAATGATCTGGATACTCTGGCGCGTACACCTTTCCCCGCCAAAAGACGCATCGCCGCGCCTCGCAACGCTGCAATACGAGCAGCTCCTGCGCCTGCTCGGGCGCCGCGGCTGGAAGAAGTCCATCGCACAAACCCCGCTCGAATTCGTCGCCACGCTCCCGCAGGCGGAACTGGCCACGCCCGTCGGCGAGTTCACGCGCCTTTATCAAGAAGCTCGCTTCGGCAGCCAGCCGAGCGACCCCCAGAAAATGAATTCTCTCCTCGAAAACATTCGCCAATTGCTGCGCGGTGGCTCCGCCAAGCAGCGCTCTTCGGCCTGAAACGCCGCCCCGCGCGCATATGCTAGAATAAGTAGTTTCGAGTTCCTCGCAAATGTCCGCAATCGCGCCTAAAGTCGGTTTCGTCAGTCTCGGCTGTCCCAAGAACCTTGTGGATAGCGAGGTCATGATGGGCATTTTGGCGCGTCACGGTTATGCGCTGACCCCGCGCGCCGCCGAAGCTGAAATCCTGGTGGTCAATACGTGCAGCTTCATCGGGCCCGCGCAGCAAGAATCGGTGGACACAATTCTGGAAATGGCCGAATACAAGAAATTCGGCGCCGCGCAGAAGCTCATCGTTGCGGGCTGCTTGGTCGAGCGCTATCGCGAGCAAATTCTCGAGCAGATTCCGGAAGTGGACGCCGTCGTGGGGACCGGCGAAGTCGAACGGATTCTCGAAGCGGTCCAGGGCAGCCTGCGCGTTCTTCCAGCCGAGCCGCCCGCGTTCCTTTACCATGACCTGACGCCGCGCGTCCTCAGCACGCTGCGCCACTCCGCCTACATCAAGATTGCCGAAGGCTGCGACCACCCGTGCAGCTTCTGCATCATCCCGCAGCTTCGCGGAAAATTCCGCAGCCGCCGGTTTGAATCCGTCGTCCGCGAAGCCCAGCAATTGGCGCGCGCTGGTGTCCGCGAGGTGACCCTCATCGGCCAGGACACCACTTCGTATGGCGAGGATCTCAGCCTGCGCGATGGCCTCGCGCTGCTCCTCGACCGCCTCGCGCAAATCGAAGATCTCTTCTGGGTGCGCTTTCTCTATTGCTATCCGAATCGCGTCACGCAGAAATTGCTGGACACCATCGCCGCGCATCCTCGCCTCGTCAAGTACATGGACATGCCGTTGCAGCATGCCAGCCGCAAGGTCCTCGCGCTCATGAAGCGCGGTTCGAGCGGCGACGCCTTCCTGAAATTGCTCGAACGCATTCGTGGCACCGTCACCGGCATTTCGTTGCGCACTTCATTCATCGTCGGCTTCCCCGGCGAAACCGAGAACGATTTCGACGAACTTTACGATTTCGTTCGCGCCGCACAATTCGATTGGATGGGCGTTTTCGAATACTCCGACGTGGACAACGCCTCCAGCTTCGCGCTCGGTCAAAAAGTGGATGCAGAGACCATCGCCGTGCGCCGCGAGCGCCTGATGGCCATCCAAAAGAGAATCTCCCGGCAGAAACTCCGCCAGCGTGTTGGCAAGAGGGTTTCCGCGCTCGTCGAAGGCCCCTCGAAAGAAAATGAACTGGTCTGGGAGGCGCGCCTCGAGGGTATGGCTCCTGAAATTGACGGCAGACTCTTCCTCACAGATATTGAAACCCAATCGGGCGAGACTGCGCGTCCCGGCGACCTCGCCCGAGTGGAAATCACCAAAGCCGATGCCTACGACCTCATTGGCCGCGTCATCGAAATTCTCCAACGCCGCCCGAGCGTATCAGCCGATCCCGCCAACGTCTCTTCCGCCACTTCAGCGGCCGCACCTGCATTCCCGGCCGCGCCCGTCCAGCGCATCTCCACCGGTGCACCCCTACGCATCCTGAGTTAAGATTGCTGCCCTGATTCTTTCACCGGGGGCACGAATCACGCATCCATGACGCACCACTGCCCAATCTGCAAAGCCTCGACGGACTCCGCCAAGCATCCCGACTTCCCTTTTTGCAGCGAGCGCTGCCGCCTGCTGGACCTCGGCAACTGGGCCGCCGAACGCTACGTCGTTTCCGAGCCTGTCGTTGACGAACCTTCTCCCGAAAAACCGGACCCGAATGAGACCGAACACTGACGCTGCGGCGCCTCCCGCTGCCCCCAAACCGCGCTTCGCTCTATTTCTCGCCACAGGTTTCGGAATCGGGTACATTTCCAAAGCCCCCGGGACATTTGGTTCTCTGGTCGGATTGGCTCTCGCTCTTATAACGAATTCATCTGTCGCAGCGCGCGCTCTTTGGAATCTGGGGCTCGACATGCCGGTGGTCCTCGGCCGCCCGATTTCAACCGTTGTGCTCTTCTCCGCAATCGTGTTCCTGGTTGTGTCGCGCCTCGGTGTCTGGAGCGCCTCGCGAGTCGCCGCCTATGCCGGAATCTCAGACCCTCAGTACGTCGTAATTGACGAAGTATCCGGCCAGCACCTTACGCTGCTTCTCGGCGGCGGGCTGCTGGGCCTGCTAAACTGGAAATTGCTGCTCGCGGGTTTTATACTTTTTCGCGTGTTCGATATTTGGAAGCCGTTTCCCGTGCGGCAGGCGGAGTCATTGCCCGGCGGCTGGGGGATCATGGCCGATGACTGGCTGGCCGCCGTTTACGCCGCGCTGGGACTCTGGCTCCTGAGATGGCTTGGCCTCTAATGCCATTCGGACTAACACAGAGCGGCAACGGCATCCCGCGCATCGAACGTGTCGCGCCCGCTGCGGCCATTGCCGGCGGTGAAGTCGAAATCCACGGCAGCGGCTTCGTGTCGCACAACAACACACGTCCCCGCGTGCGCTTTGGCGAGGTCGAAGGCGAGCTGCTTCTCTCTGCGGAAAACTTTCTGATTGCCCGTGTTCCCGAAGGCGCATCGGAAGGCGCCATGCGCGTTGCCACCGCGCGCTCCGAAAGCGCACCCTTTCCGATCTCTCTTGGCGTGCAAATTGCCGACAACCTGCACCCGGTCGCCAATCCCGTCGTGGACGCCGAAGGCAATACTTATGTGACATTCAGCGGTCAGCGCGGGCACAAAGTGCCCGTCTCGCTTTACAAGATCACCGCAAATTACACAATCAAGCCGTTTGTCACCGATCTGGTGAATCCCTCGGGGCTGGCTCTCGATCGTTCAGGAATGCTTTACGTCTCCTGCCGCAATGACGGCACGATTCATCGTGTAACGCCCGACGGCCGCTCCCAGCTCTGGATCGAGGGCATGGGAATCGCCACAGGCCTGGCCTTTGACTCCGCCGGCAATCTTTATGTGGGCGACCGCAGCGGCACAATTTTCAAAATCAGTGGCAACCGCGAAGTTTTTGTATTTGCCACGCTGGAACCCTCCATCGCCGCCTACCATTTGGCTTTTCATCCGTCGGGAGATCTGTACGTCACCGGGCCCACGACGTCAAGTTTTGACCACGTCTACCGCGTCACGCAGGGCGGTGAAGTGACCACCTTTTATCGAGGTCTCGGCCGCCCGCAGGGTCTGGCCTTCGACCGCAACGGCAATCTGTTTGTTGCCGCTTCGCTCAGCGGCCGCCGCGGTTTGGTTCGCGTCACGCCGCAGGGCCGCGCCGAGTTTGTCCTTAGCGGCTCGGGCCTTGTAGGACTAGCCCTTCTGGCGACGAGCCGCGCCGTCCTCGCCACGAACAGCGCCCTCTTTACGCTCGATTGGGATGTCGCCGGTCTTCCCCTTGCGGGGTCGCCGCTGCGATGAAGGCTGAAATCATTGCGGTCGGCTCCGAACTGCTCACTCCGGATCGCCTGGACACCAATTCGTTGTTCCTCACCGAGCAGCTCAATCGTCTCGGCATCGAAATCGTGCGCAAGACCGTCGTCGGCGACCTGCGCTCGCAAGTTCACGACGCGTTTCGCGGCGCGCTCGACCGCGTGGAGTTGGTTGTCTCCATCGGCGGACTCGGCCCCACCGAAGACGACCTCACGCGCGAAACCGTCGCGGAGATGCTTGGCCGAAAACTCATCCGCAACGACGCCATCATTCATGAAATCGAAGCGCGCTTCCGCAAGTTCGGCCGCACCATGCCAGAGATCAATGTGCGCCAGGCGATGGTGCCCGAAGGCGCGGCCGTGCTCGACAACCCCAATGGCACCGCTCCGGGCCTTTGGCTCGAGGACCACGGCCGCATCATCGTTCTTCTTCCCGGCCCGCCTCACGAGTTGATGCCGATGTACAGAAACCACGTCGAGCCGCGCCTGTCCCGCGGGAAGATTGCGCTGCGCCTCTTCCATCGCGAGTTGCGCGTCGCGGGCATGGGCGAGTCGGACCTCGAGCAGCGCATCGCGCCGATTTACAAGCGTTACAAGGATCAGGTCCACACCACCATCCTTGCTTCGCCCGGTGAGATTCAAATTCACCTCCGTGCCTGGTCCGCGGATGCCATCGCGACTGAAAAACTGCTCGACGAGTTGGTGAAAGGCTTCCAGCTCGCTCTTGGCGAAAATATTTTCACGCTCGAAGGCGACACCCTCGAAGAAGTCGTCGCGCGCGAGTTGAAGGAAAATCAGGCCAGCGTCGCCGTCGCCGAAAGTTGTACCGGGGGCCTGCTTTCCGAACGGCTCACCAGCCTCGCGGGGAGCTCCACGTATTTTCTCGGCGGCGCAGTCTGCTACAGCAACGAAATGAAAGCAGCCTGGGCGGATGTGCCCGCCGAACTCATCGCCTCAAAGGGAGCGGTCAGCGCGGAAGTCGCCGTCGCGCTCGCCGAGGGCGTCCGCCGCCGCACGGGGAGCACGCTGGGCGTCGGCGTCACCGGCGTTGCTGGTCCGGGCGGGGGCTCGGAAGAAAAACCCGTCGGCACGGTGCACATTGCTCTCGCTCATTCCAGCGGCACGCGCGAACGCGGAGTGGTGTTCCCCGGCGATCGCGAGCGCATTCGTTGGCAGGCGTCACAGTCGGCTCTGGACATGATCCGCCGCCACTTTCTCTACGCAGGCCAGGCTAAGAAGCAGGCGAAAGGCTAAGCGCTTGCGCGTCTTCGTGGCCATGGATCTCAACGAGGGCGTCCGGCAGAACATCGCGCAGCTCATGAAAGAACTTGCCCCCGCAGCGCGTGGTGCTCGCTGGGTACAAACAGAAGGGATGCACGTCACCCTCAAATTCATCGGTGAAACTGTTCCCGAGATGGTAGAGCGCGTGAAAACTGCTCTCGCGGACCTCCGTTCCGCAAAGCCTGTCGAAATGAGCTTTCGCGAAGTCGGCTGTTTCCCAAACGAGCGCCGCCCGCGTGTCCTCTGGGCAGGGATTGAAGCCACGCCGAATCTCGCCGAAGTCAGGGCCGAAGTCGAACGAAGGCTTTTCTTGCTCGGCATCGCTCGCGAGGAGCGCGCCTTTCACCCACACTTAACCCTCGCACGGTTCAAGCAACCCCAAAGCCAACCGCGCCTCGCAGAAGCAATGCGCGAACTGTGCGCCCGGGAATTTGGGGCGGCGCGTATCAGCGAATTCCATTTGTACCAAAGCAAATTGAAGCCCGACGGCGCTGAATACGAACGGCTCGCCACTTTCGCGTTTACGGGCCCGGAGAAATGATCGCGCGATGAACCACGATGATTTGCTTGCACTCGCCTGGGTGCCCCTGACCGCGTATCTTCTTGGCTCAGTCCCGTTCGGCCTCCTCATTACGAAACTGGGCGGCCGAGGCGATATCCGCGCCGTTGGCAGCGGAAACATCGGGGCCGCGAACGTCACGCGCGCCGTGGGCCTCGGCGGAGGTGCGATGACGCTGCTTCTCGACGCCGGAAAGGGTTATCTTGGCGTCTGGCTCCCCGCACACTTCATCCGCGATTCCATTTCCCTCAGCCCGTTTAATCCTTCTCGGATTGATTGGATGATGGTGGCGGCGCTGGCAGCCATCGCCGGCCATCTGTTTCCGGTGTGGCTCAAGTTTCGAGGCGGAAAAGGGGTGGCCACGGCCGCCGGCGGGTTCCTGATGATTTCCGTTCCTGCGGTTTTGGCGGCCCTGGCAATCTTTGTTGCGGTCGTCGCGTTCTGGCGTTACATCTCGTTGGGCTCGATCGCCGCGGCCGCATCTCTGCCATTCTTGATGTATCTCGTATATGCGCCGCGTCACGCTCCCCCGCACGTGGTTTCCATCGGCGTCGCGCTTGCCTCCATCCTGATTATCTTCCGCCATCGCCGCAACATTGAGCGGCTGCTCACTGGGACAGAACCCCCGCTGACCTTTCGCCGACGCCCATGAAAAAGATCGCCATCCTTGGCGGGGGAAGCTGGGGCACAGCCCTCGCGATTGTTCTATCACGCAGCCGTATGCCGCATCGCCTCGTGCTGTGGGTTCACGACCCAGCCGTCTACGAAAAAATCCGGACCACCCGCATCAACGAAACCTACCTCCCGGGTTTTCCGCTCCCCCCGGATACTGAGGTGACGCATCAAGCCTCCGCCGCACTCCATGGCGCCGCCGTCGTCGTCGGAGTGATGCCCTCCGCTAACGCCCGCGCCGTCTACACCGAAATGCTTCCGTACTTCACTCCGGAAATGGTGTTCGTCAGCGCCACCAAGGGACTCGAGCCCCGCACTCACGCGCGCATGAGCGAAGTTCTGCACCAGGTTATTTCCGCGAAATTCCTCCCGCGCGTTGCCGCGCTCTCCGGCCCTTCGTTTGCGCTGGAAGTCGCGCGGGGAGACCCCACAGCCATTGTCATCGCCTCGCGCGACGGCCAGCTTGCCTCCTCGATTCAGGAAGAGTTTTCCGGCCCGACATTCCGGCTCTACACCAACGACGACCTCCTCGGCGTCGAACTGGGCGGCGCCGTGAAGAATGTTATCGCGCTGGCGGCCGGGATTTGCCACGGTCTTGGTCTCGGCCACAATACCCTCGCGGCCCTCATCACGCGCGGCTTGGCAGAGATGGCGCGCCTGGCGATTACCCTGGGAGCGCGCCCGGAAACCCTCGCAGGCCTCGCCGGAATGGGCGATTTGGTCCTGACCTGCACCGGCGCACTCAGCCGGAACCGCTCCGTGGGAATTGAACTCGCCAAGGGTCGCCCGTTGGCCGAAATCCTTTCAGGTATGCGCATGGTCGCGGAAGGGGTCGGCACGACGGCCGCAACGCTCGAATTAGCCCGCGCCGCCGAGGTCGAAATGCCCATTACAGAACAGATGAACGCCGTCCTCCACGAAGGACGCCCCCCTCGCGATGCCATCCGCGAAATGATGGAGCGCCGCCTCAAGCAGGAATAGCGCGGCTATCACCGGGGAGCCTTTTCAGCCTTCCTCCCCTTAACACATCGGCTAACCGGTTTCTTCGACTCCCTTCCTTCCGGCAGCCCCGCTTCCGTAGAATGGACTGAGCGACCCGTGCGCACAGACCGATTCATCCCGGCCCTCTCTGGTCGTCCGCGCATCCTCTGGATAGTGCTGGGCGCCCTCCTGCTCGTCAGCGTCGTGCCGATCAGCTTGTATCACCGCCAGGTTCTGAAGCTCAGCCAGGAAAAGCTGGTGGACACCGAGCGCGTCCAGCAGACCGAGTTGACTCGCTCTCTGGCCGGCGAAATCCAGCTTTTTGAATCGAACCTTACCCAGCAGCTCCTCGCCGAGCGCCAGATCATGGCGCTGTCGGATTTGATTCAGGACGTGGATGACCCCGTGCGCGAACCGAAGGTCACCCGGCTGCTCGAGAACTTTGTCGACAGCAACCCTGACATCCTTTACCTGACGGCCGTGGGAATAAAGGCAAAGGGCACGGCGGCCTCTCGGCCCGATTTTCGTGCTGAACAGGACCCCTTCGTCAGCAAAGCCTTGCAACGCGCCTTTGCGACATGCGTGCAGGCGCAGTCCCTGAAATTCCGCAGCGATCCCCTGGCGCTGGCGCCGGACAACCGCCCGGCATTCATCATCGCGGTCCCGCTCAAATCGGACGATCAATTCACCGGCATGCTCGCGGCGGTAGTTTCCCTTAAAGCTATTGTCAGGCGACTGGTGGAAACCAGCGTGCGCGGCCGGTCGGTTTACGTCGTGGACCACTATGGTCATATCGTCGCGCACCACGACACGCGGATTGTTCCGGGGACCGACGATTCCGCCTCGCCGGTCGTGGCCAAGATTCGTTCGCTCTCCCCGGAGTTCCGCGCCACGGAAACGACGCAATTTGAGCTGCCCGACAACAACCGCACGATTGAAATGGTCGGCACCTATACCACGTTTCCCGAGGTCAACTGGGCGGTGATCGCCCAGCGGAGTCTCGAGCAAGCCCGCGAAGATGCTGGCGTCACCGAACTCAATACGCAGGCATTTGCTTTCGTCTCGGTCGCCACCATGGTCGCTTTGTTCTTGGGTTATTTCTTTGCAGTCGGCATCAGCACGCCAATCCGCGGCCTGGCGAATTCCACGCGTGCCATCAGCCGTGGCGATTTCCACGAGCGCGCGCCGGTCCGCGGGGCCGCCGAAATCAGCGATCTCGCGCAGACCTTCAACAAGATGGCCGGCGACATCGAAGAAAAGATCGAGCAGCTCAAGGAAGCCGCCGAAGAAAACCATGAGCTCTTCCTCGGCTCCATCCGCATGCTCGCCGCGGCGATCGACGAAAAGGATCCCTATACGCGAGGCCATTCGGGGCGCGTGGCCAAGTACTCTCTCCTCATTGCCCAGCAACTCGGCCTTTCCACCGAGGAGCTCGACAAAATCCGCATCGCCGCGCTCCTGCACGATGTCGGCAAAATCGGCGTGGACGACCGCGTCCTCAAAAAGCCCGGCGCTCTGACTCCGGAAGAGTTCGACTTGATGAAGCAGCACACCGTCAAAGGCGCTAACATCATGCGCCCGGTCGCGCAGCTCAAGGAAATGATTCCCGGCATTGAGCTGCACCACGAGCACATGGACGGCCGCGGCTATCCGTACGGCAAGAAATCGGCCGATATTCCACTGATGGCGCGCATCATTGCCGTCGCGGACACCCTCGACGCCATGACCACCAACCGCCCCTACCAATCAGCGATGGAGATTGACTACGCCCTCGGGAAAATCCGCGCCCTCGTGGGAACTAAGTTTGACCCCGATGTTGTGGATGCCTTGGAACTGGTCGTAAAGGCCGGCAAGCTTCGTTTGGCCGCCGTCGAAGTTCCCGTCTGATTCGTTCCCCCCTCTGCGGCGAGTAATTGCTTTGCTCCAGCCGAAATCCGCTCACACGTCGAGGTCTTTCGGCGGGCCGGAAGGGGGGCGCACCGTTCACCGCTCCAATGACGCCTCAGTTGTTGCCTCTGCCGGTTTTTGCCGAGCAAGGCTCTACAGTATTTCACCTAACGGCGAATTCAAGGATTCACCTGATTCCCATTCTCGCCCGCTTCTGTATCGTTGCCGAATACGTGCGCGCTACGACTGGTTTGTCTCGGCGGCTCAAGACCCCAGGCTGTGGAGAAACAGTGGCAATTCTTCCTTCGGAGAAGAACTACTGCGGAGGTCAGCTCATGCGACTGCTTCGATTCTTTGCGTGGATTACGGTTGTCTGCTTATTTGTTGCCTCGCCCTTAGTGTTGCTTTTCCAGGGCGCGCCCTCTGTCTCTGCTCAGGTGGGAACGCCTCTCTGGAGAATGCCGGGGCTGCGCTTCGCCGTCGCACAGTACCTCTCTCCGGCTCTCCGCATTCGTCCCCGCGGATCGGCTCCCACGTAGCTGTTCTGCTAGAATGAATCCTTCAGCCATACACCGGCCGTTTCACGCATGATTACACTGTTTGGAAAACCCGAACCCTCGCTGCTCGAACGCCTCAAGCAGTCTGTGGGGAAAACACGTTCAGAGCTTTCCGCGCGCGTCGAAGAAATTTTCAAGGGCGAGAAGAAGATAGAACCTGTCGTCCTCTCCAAGCTCGAGAACGTGCTTCTGGCCGCGGATCTGGGTGTGCGCACCACGCGCGACGTCCTCGCCGCCGTGCGCGATAAGGTTGATCGTCACGTCCTCTCCGACGCCGCCCATCTCAAGCAGGAAATCAAGGCGCAACTCATGAGTATTCTGTCAGCTTCCGACGGCGCAGCTCCCGCAACTCCGCCCGTCCGTGGTGAGGAAGTCGCCGAGAACGGCGCGGACC
>WNGL01015437.1_pt1 | contig 13768 bp, 13 predicted proteins | sample 5400591 | NCBI WGS metagenome assembly WNGL01 (sample SAMN13153377, study PRJNA577476) | soil metagenome | isolation source: 80 cm soil or saprolite under Garry oak tree replicate 1 | place: USA:California | collected 2016-06-15
TCATCGCGCACGTTCACAAAGATGGCATGGTTGTCCTTATGATCCCCTCGAGAAAGCGATCATAAAATTGTGCAGCAGGCTGGTGCACAATTGGCGATGGTGCCGATTTCCGCCTGGTGCTCATGCTTCCCGAGACCGCATGAAGCGCGGAAAATAGCAGAAATTTAGTTCTTTGAGGAGCGGAAAAAGAAGCAAGGCAAAACAGTGCCGTCACAGTACGAAGGATTTGGTCTGGGTCGGTGCAGAAATCTGCGAAGAGCGCGACGCCAGCAACAACGTCACGAGCTCTTCGGCAAGCGCCCTTCATCTGCATCGATAAATTGAAATGCCGTCTCTATGTCTGATCTGTCTGTCATTCCAGCTTCTTGTTTCCGGCGTTTTAGAATCTCGGAAACTTCATCGTTCCAGCCGCGCTTGCGCATGAATTCATTCCAAACGTAAACGTCATCCTCAGACGGTCGGCGTCCATTGTCGAAACACCATTGCAAAATCTCCTCATCCGCGCCGCCCCGTTTCACCCGCTCGACCAATTGATCGTAATTGATTCGAAGAAACTTCACGCATTTTTCGTCGAAGCCTTTTCCGAGATTCGGGTGATAATCCGGAGGCAGTTCGCCTTTGGCATGCAGCCGGATTTTGTCGAGCATGCGGCCGAAATAAAAGAGGCCCCCGATTTTTTCGCGAGGACTGCGAAGATTAGCGGTCGCCATCAAAAGCAGTTTGTGCGCTTTCCAGCGGGGTTCAAGCGCATGAAGATAATCCCTCACCTTAATCCTCTCCCTTTGGGAAAGGGCGAGGCGAACTCTCTCGCATTGCTGAATTGATTTGGATGCCACTGCGGCAGGCGTAGTATCGTGTGTCTGGAGTTCTCCTCTTCGCGGTTTGGGAGACGATTGGGGTGAGGGGAAGTTGTTTTTGCTTAGCCAAATTGCGATTCAGTGCGTTAATTGGTAGCGATGGATCGGATCGTGGGAATTGAAACCGAGTATGGCTGTCTCCTGAGCGAAGAGGAGCCGCATGGAAACTCCGAGCTCTGGCCGGCCAAGGTAAAGAACTATCTTTTCCGGAAAGCCGAGGCCGGCACGATCGATCTGCACTACCGGGATTATGAGGAGCCGCCGGGCAACGGAGGTTTTCTTCTCAATGGCGGGCGTCTGTACCTCGACATGGGGCATATCGAGTACGCATCGCCGGAGTGTTTGCATCTGCATGATCTCATTGCTCACGAGCTTGCCGGGGACTACCTGCTCCAATCATCACTGATTGCTCTCGGCGCCGAGGGCCGCGTCTCGTTTATCAAAAACAATGTCGATCACCACACCGGGGCCACATTTGGTTGCCACGAGAATTATTTGATGAAACGCGAGGCGCAGTTCACGCCGCCGATTCTTGGAACGCTGCTCACTTTTCTGGCCACGCGGCAGATCTTTACCGGCGCGGGGCGGGTCGGTCAGTCGAATCCGCTCGCCTTCGATTTCGAGCCGCCGCAGCCAGCGGCGCAGGTGAGATTTCAGCTCAGTCAACGGGCTGACCACATCGTGAACGACATTTATCAATGGGTGCAGTTCAACCGCGCCATCATTAACGCGCGCGATGAGCCATTAGCCGATTATCGAAAATATCGACGGCTTCATTTGCTCATTGGCGATTCCAACATGAGTCCGTATGCCACAGCTCTTAAAATCGGGACCACCGCGTGCGTTTTATCGTTGCTAGAGGAGAACGCTTTGCCGCGCAATCTGGTCCTGGCCGACGCTGTGCAGAGCACCCGCGACATCTCACGCGATGCCAGCCAAAAATGGATTGTCCAACTTGAGAATGGCAAAACCATGGGTGCGATCGATGTTCAATGGCAATTCCACGAGCTGGCACAGAAACGTCTCCGTAATAGCAGCGCGGAAACATACTGGCTGCTGGAAAACTGGGGCTTTGTCCTCGAAGCGTTGGAACAAAATCCAGAATCGCTCATCGGCGGAGTCGATTGGATTACGAAAAAATGGCTGCTCGACACTTTTGTGGACGCGGAAAAATTGAACTGGGACGATCCCTGGCTGCAAAGCATCGATCTCGAGTATCACAATATCGACCCGGTTCGGGGCTTGTTCTTCAGTGTTACCCCTGGCAAGCGAATTGCGGAGTGGAACAACAGTGTCCGACGTCCCAGCGCGACGCACGTTCCTCCGGCTAACACGCGCGCATCCGGTCGCGGCCAAGCAGTTGCTTTTTTCCAGTCCAGCGGAGGCGAGCTGCCCTACGTCGTCAATTGGGATTCCATCGCCTGTGACAGCCGCGATTTTCTCGTCATGGGGGATCCCTTTCAAACTTATGACGAAGAAGTGCGCAGCTTTCTCGCGAAGCCGCGGCCCTCTGGCGGCTCGAGCGATGAAGCGCGGTGATTTGCGGATTGATGCCGCTTTAATCGAGGCGATTCAGGAAGGAGATGCCGTAATTTTCCTGTAGATTGGGCGCCTCGGCGGCGACCTGCGCCGCGTCGAGCTCGATCTGCTTTGGATCTTCTTCAGTCTCGATCTTGATGAAGCCCTCGACCGGCTGCTTCACTGCTTCAGCCAAATCGGCTAACGATTTAATTTCTCTACCGTTGACTTTTGTAACGGTCAGATAAGCGAGGTCGTCATAGCCGATTGTGCTATTGGCTGGCAGGACTTGGCTCAGAATCACCACGCGGCGGTTGGCATCCGGAAAGAGTTCCGATTGGAACCGGTCGAAATAGACTAGCCGTTGTGGCGCTTCTCTTTGCCAGTTGGGCCCCCATTCTTTGAGATATTGACGGGAAAGTTCCTGAAAAATCAGGCCACCGAGAACATAATAGCGGGGCGGTTGATCCAAATTGTATGGCGGGCTGACGTAATCCTTCGCGTCGCGATGCTCTAGCGTCACATTTAGCTGCATCGGCTTGCCATTGCGCTGAATGCGGAACGGAACTACATCGCCCGAATACACGTGCGCAGTCAGTAGATTCGTAAACTCGATCTTGCCGTAGAGTGGATCGACATAATTTCCGTTTTGATCGATCTCGTGATTCGCTACGGCAGTTACAATGTCACCAACCTGCAAGCCGGCTTTCATCGCTGGCGTATTTGGTTCCACGTTGTTCACGTAAACCCCGCCGGCTTTGCCGGTTTCTCCGGCGAACTGGCGCAGTTCCGGATCACGCGTCGGGAAAAATGAAAAACCAGCCGAGGGGAAACCTCGATACTTCTGGCTCTCGGCCTCCTTTAAGAAATGCGTGATGATCGGCGCGGGAATGGCGTCGAGCAGTTGCGAGCGCGAATCGTAACGGAGCAGCAATCCGGCGAGCTTATTGTTTTTGACCAGCGGCACGGTGTAACTGTTCTCCCGGTACTGCATCGGGATACTGATGCGGTAAGTAAGAAATTGCCCAACATCGATCGGATACTGGGTCATTTGCACGGTTGTCACCAGTCCCTCGGTAGCGAGCAAGGCGCCGGTCGGCTCCAGTTGCCACGCGGCAAGTCGATCGCCGACCACGGTGTCGGGAGTAATTTCGAGCGGAGTGATTCCGTCCAAGAATTTTTTCTCTGTCGGTTCGAGCAGCGCCAGATTCGCTTCATAATCGATCACCTGTACGTTGGCCGCGGTCTTCTCTCCGGACTCCGCGCGCTCGAGTTCGACGTAATTTTGATTTGCAACCAAGTCCGCAGTGACAAGGACGCGCCCGTTGGACAGCACCGCGCCGAGCGCCCGCTTTGAAAACGGGGCTTTCTTTTGCCACGGCCGAAAGTAATCATAAGATTGTCCGGTCACATTTACGCGGACGAGCGCCAACTGCTTTGGCGCCTTCACTGGGGCTGGAAGAGCGGGCTCCTTTTTAGCCAGCGCACCCGTGGCCGCAACGAGAAGAATTCCAAAAAAGATATAAGAACGCCTGGGCATCTTTAAATTTTGCTCACCTGTTGTGGGGTTTTCGAGATAGGTTGTTCCTCGAGATTTTGTTCTTTCAAGACGTTGTAACGCGCCTTGATTCGCTCGCGTGCGGCTTCCACTTTAGCGCGGTCGAGCACCAGAGGAGGCCCATCGCCGATCATGCGAATGACGAAATGCTCCGGCGCCTCAGCAAAAGCGCTGGCCAGTTCGTCCAGTGTGTGAATTTTCTTCCCGTTCACTTCATCGACAATTCCCCCGCGATATGGCCCGAGATAGGTATTGATCGGGTCGGGGAGAATATTCGTCAGCACAATTACGTCGGGATGCTGCAGGTAAATCTGTTCCTGAACGAAATATTCGAAGAAATGGCGAAGCCGCAGATCAGTTGGCCGATAAGTTTCAAGTGAATCGAGGTTCAGCGGTTGAAAAAGTAAGCCGCCATAAAGCACGTAGCGGGGATGCACATCATAGCTATGGCCCAGAATCAGATAGGGCCAGGGGGTAAAGAGCTTGACCGTGACCGTCATTGGTTTCTTGTCACGCCAGATATCGAACTTGACTGAATCGCCTCGGAATTTTCGTTCGACTACTTCCTGAAATTCCGCGCGTTCGCCTTCCAGTTCGACATTTGAATCACTCGCGATCGGATGACCATCGACGGCCAGCAGGACATCGCCGGGGCGGAGAATATCAGCCGAGGGCCCGGCCGCGACCACTGTGCTCACGAGTACGCCGCGGTCGTCGTCGTTTAGGCCGAGAAATTTTCTCTGCGCCGGATTTTGGAGCTTGGCATACGTAATTCCAAGGTCGGGATACTTGTCGTAGTGCGCGTCGCTGATGTCCTTCAAGAACCGGGTAATCACCGGCGTCGGGATCATATAGGCGACGCCTTGCGCGACATCGCCGCTGTAACCTTGAAAAGCAACGCCGACGACCTTGCTATCTTGCATTACCGGTCCGCCGCTGTTGCCGGGATTGATCTGCGCGCTGATCTGGATCGCGAGGTGCTGGTCGATGGACGAATGCGTGTAGAGCTGAAAATCAACCCGCGACACGATTCCAGTGGTAACCGACATCCGCTCGCCGCCGATCGGATAACCATAGGCCGAAACGGTCGATTCCAGCGCGGGGATCCCGCCGAATTTCAGCGGGATCATGTTTTTGAAAAAATCCGGAGCCGGCACCGTGATCAGCGCCAAATCACAATCGTTGGCTAGGAACTGCACTTTCGCCGGATATTTGTTCGGATCGCCGTCACGTTCAACCGTCAGGTAGCGGCTGTTGCTCACGACGTGCGCGTTGGTCATGATGCGATTGCCGTCGATAACGAAGCCGGCGCCGACACTGCGCTGCAGACCTCCGGCATTCCATGGCGCTTTGTAATCCGGCTCTGCTGCGGTGTTCGTAATGCGAACGAGACTCTTTTGGACAGGGCCATTCTGCCTGAGCGGGAGTGTTCGGCATACGGGCGCCTGCAGGCGGCCGCTGCGGTTCGATCGGAGAGGGTGCGGGCGTGCTTTCTTGCGCGTAGCAGGTCGCGCTGAGCAGCAAAGCAACCCAAACAAAAATAAACGCACGCTTCATGGGCAGAAAGGCTGAAAAATCAAACGAAGTAACCGAAAATCAAGATTCGAATCTGCATCTGCAAGTGGCCTTTGAACAGAAACTGACATAAAAAACCCAATCGCCGTTCAACCATTTAAGGGCGGAACGCGACTTCGCGCCGACGCCATACCGCTGCGGCGGGGAGGAGGCCAGGCGCGTTGGCAGCAATCTCCGAAGGCGCAGCATTTCAAATTCCAGCCCGATCGAGAATCGATCTGAGCACCTCCTCAGCCTCGAAAAATTCACGCGCGAGAATCCTAGCACTGCGCGAATGCTTTGGATAGTCGCCGTTGATTGCTTTCACTGCATCGACAATTTCGTCCAAAGACCGGAACGACAAAAGTCCAGTTCTGCCTCCATAGTTCTTGGTGAACCCGGTTTCCTGAGTGATTACCGGACGGCCGGCGGCTAGGTAACACGCACTGCGGTCGCTGAACCAGCCGGTATTTAGCCGGACGTATTGATCTTTCGCCACTGTAAACTCCCCTTTTGAGCGGCGGATGTAATCACGATAAAGCCAGTAATCGACGCTCATTTGCAGCGGGCAACGCAGCCGCCAGCCGCTCCGCTCAAATCTGCGCCGCGTATTTCCGTCTTCGATGTTTGTCGCCAGCTCAAACGTTTCCCCTGATTCCTTAGGTGCATTGATAAAACGCAAAAATTCACGCGACTTGCTCCACAGATATTTCGACCCGCGCCAGGTAATATCTTTCAAACCGCTCGTGGACCAGTTTGCCACTGAGGTGAAAACCGCCGCACGCGAGGGCGCGCGACTGGTTTTCCAAAGATCCGTGACCACCGGTTGCCGGGTCGGCAACCATTTGAAACCATGCGTCGGGACGGGAAACACTTTTGTGCCGATATTCTCACCAAATGTGAACAGCGCGCGATGCCGCCGCAGATACTCGATTGTCGATTTTACGCCATTGTCGATCTTGATTTGCTCAACGCCGGGATCGCTCTCGATGTAAAGGATTCGATCAGAAACGAGCAAGTCGTCATTGAATTCCTGCGTGCCGCAAATGTTCAGGATCGCGTCGGCCTCACGATAGAGCCGCCGGATAGTTTTTAACGGCAAGCCGGCAGTTGGATTGCGTGGTAAATAGCGAGCGCAAAACCCCCAGCGATTTTTGAATCCAAACTCTCGCGCCAGGCGAGAGAGAAGGTGTGCCGCGTAATCGAACTCATTGGTTACTTCAAACGTCTCCGGGTTGTACGGAAGCCGGGCCGAGTCTTCGACGTAAAAGACACCGTGACCGAGCCGTTGCAGCCCGACGATATAATGGACGTGCTGCCAGATCACGCCCGCGATCGGCATCGAACCCATGAAGCCCATAACGACAATTTTCTTTCTTTTCATTCTAACGAGGCGTGAATCGTGATCAGTCAATTGTGAATCGAGAATCCCGCTCCATTCACTGATCGCCAGTCACTATTCACAGTTGCCTGACCACAACCGCTGGGTTCCCAGCCACGACGGTATTTGCCTCAACAGACTTCGTTACTACTGATCCAGCAGCAACCACGGAGTTGTCGCCGATGGTGACGCCCTTCAAAATCACGGCGTTCATGCCAATCCAAACGTTGTCCGCTATTTTCACCGGGGCGGTTTTCAATTGCGGCCGGGGGGGGCGCTCTTTGAAAAACGGCGCAAGCGCTTGCGCGTCGATCAGGCGTTGCGCCGGTTCGAGGGGATGAAAATCCGAATCGGCGATTCCGACGTTCCACGAAATCAGGCAATATGAGCCGATGTCGATCTTTTCCTCCGCCATGATGAGTGCGCCGTTGAGCAGAGTGAAATCGCCGATCGTACATGTACCACTCTCGCCGAGAGAAAACGAACAGCCGGCGTAGCACGAAACGTGTTTGCCGATCACGACCGCGCGCGACTTTTTGTTGCGCAGTTTCCTGAAAATTTGGGCGCTCTCGCAATAAAATCCTTCGCCAAACTGGACGTTTGGCGGGATTGGGTCCGGCCACCAGTCGCCTTCCACATGTCGGTCTTCGCGGACGTTGCTCATATATTGTTGGGCAAGTTTGCAACTTGCCCGAGCAACTTGCAAAGTTGCGCCACGTTATGTCGGGAATTTTCCTGAACTGTAAAGTTTGGCGTAAATGCCGCCGCGCGCGATCAGATCCGGGCCGCGTCCTTTCTCGGCGATCCGTCCGTGTTCCAAGACAATGATTTGATCGAGGCCATGAATCGTCGCCAGACGATGGGTTGCAATTAATGTGGTGCGGCCGCGCATTAATTCTTTGATTGTTTCCATGATTGCCGATTCCGTGGCTGGATCGAGCGCCGAGGTCGGTTCGTCGAGCAATAAAATCGGCGCGTTTTTCAGAAATGCGCGCGCGATGCCGATGCGCTGCCGTTGACCCACGCTCAGATGGCCGCCGCGTTCGCCGACCAGACTTGCATAGCCATTGGGCAACTGCCGAATGAAATCGTCGGCCTGCGCGCGACGCGCTGCCTGAATAATCTCTTCTTCCGTCGCATTTGGCCGACCGTAGGCGATGTTCTCGCGAACAGTGGTGGAAAAGAGCAGCGTGTCCTGTAAAACCAAGCTAATCTGCGCGCGCAGAGATTTTTTTGTGATTTTGCGCAGATTGCGCCCATCCAGCGCAATCGAACCGGAAGTTGGATCGTAAAAACGCGGAACCAGACTCATCAACGTGCTTTTCCCAGCACCGGTTCCTCCAACAAGCCCGACGATTTGATTTGGTGAAATGTCAAGATCGAGATCGTGCAGGACCAGTCGATCTGGCGCATAACGAAAGGAAACATTTTCAAATTGTAGCGCGCCATTTGTTTCTGCGATTGGAATCGCCTCCGGCAAATCGATGACATCGTCCTGCCGATCCAAAACTTCGAAGCAACGTTTTGCACCGGCGGTGGCGCCTTCCATCGCCCAGGTCGTGTAGGTGAGCGATTCAAGCGGTTGATAGAGCATCAGCAAATAAGCGCTGAAGACTAGAAGCGAACCGAGGCTGAGCGTACCCGCGAGGACATGCAATGTTCCCACGTAATACATCGCTGCCGTGCCGATGACCATGAGTGTGCTGATCACCAGTGCGCTGTTCACATTTGTCAAAGTGAGCCGCAGGTTTGCCTGCAAGCTCTGGCGCGCTTGCTGATGAAATTGCCGGACTTCGAAGTCCTCGCGTCCAAAGGCATGCACCATCCGGATCGAGCTCAGGCCTTCCTGCGCCTGGGCAAGCACCGCGCTTTCCTGTTCCTGAATCGAGGTCGATTCGCGGCGAATCCGGTGGGCGAAGAAATAAATCGCGCCCACGATCAGCGGCACAATCGCCAGGGAAAGCAGCGTCAGTCTCCAGTCGAGTCTCACCATGACAACAAATGTGCCGAGGAGTGTGACTACAGATGCGAAGATGTTTGTGAAGCCCTTGTTGTAGATCGTCTGGAACGACTGCGAATCATAGGCGACGCGAAAACTGGAGTCGGTGGATCGTCGCGCATCGTGGTATTTGAGCGAGAGCGACTGCAGATATGCGTAGAGATCGGTGCGCAATTTGAGGAGCGCCTGCAGGCCGATTTTTACGAACAGGTAATTCGTGATCCAATTAATGATTCCCCACGCGAACTGGATTACGACGAGGGCGAGACAGAGCAGGGGAACCCATGTGCGCCAATCGCCGCGTGCAGCGGGCGCGGCTCGCAGAAAATCGTCCACGATGATTTTGAACGGCCATGGCTTGAGCAGATTTAAGGCAATGCCGCAAAGCGAGAGAAATAAGCCGAGCATCGTTTGTCCCCAGAAAGGCTCGTAATAGCGAAGGACGCGCCGGTAGATCGACATGTGAATTTCGGATTGCGGATTTTAGATTTTCGACTGAACTACGACGGACCCATCACGGATCGCCGTCGAGAGATTCCTCGACATCGCTTGGATGACAACATGCATCATTTTCTTCAAATTTGGTTTGGCTGGGTGCTAAGCGGCGGTTACGTCGGCATTATCGTGTTGATGGCGATGGGAAGCACGCCATTACCCGTTCCGGCCGAAGCCGTGCTGCCGCCCGCGGCATTCCTGGCCGCGCAAGGCAGGCTCAATCCTGTTGGTGTGATCTTGGCGGGAACGCTCGGCGCATACCTTGGCGCTGCGTTAATGTATTGGATTTCCCGGTGGATCGGGCGGCCACTGGTTCTGCAATTTGGCCGCTTCATCTTACTTACTCCGAACAAGCTCGAACACGCAGAGCACTGGCTCAATCGCTACGAAGCTGGCGGGGTCTTTTTTGCACGGGTGCTGCCAGTTGTGCGACATCTCATTTCCATTCCGGCCGGCATCGTTCGGATGAATTTTGTTGTCTTTAGTCTGGTCACCATTCTCGGCTCGGCGATTTCCTGCAGCATCCTCGCTTATCTGGGACATCGAGCATATTTGGTAGAACCCGAGCTTCTGACAAATCCCGAAGCGATGGTTCACTTTATCCGTGGTCAATCGCGCGGCATCTTACTTGTGGTTACGTTATTCGCCGCACTTTATATGCTGACGCTGCGATTAATGAAGCCACGCTCTGGTTCGCGCTCCTGAGTAGACTTTGCGGCATCCTGCCGCTGCCCGGCAGCCCTCGGCTGTTCGAAGATTGAACAAAAGTGTCGTTCGACTGTCACAACTAAAGTGCACAAGGATTGAATAACTGCACACGGCAGCATGGATGAGGTATTCACAATGAGCAGTGGCACCAGAGTTGCTCCTGGCAAAAAGGGGCACCACATGAAAAGGCATCGCCAAATTCTGAAGCCGCGCGCCAGGCTTTCACTTGGGGATTTGATCCTGGCAGTGAGTTCCTGCACCAGGAATAAGAAAGAAACAGTCGCAACGGTTGCAGACCTTTTCGCCAGCGGCAAGGTGCTGTTGCAAAATGACGGGCGCTTCATGCGTGCCCGCGTTTGCTGAGGCAAAGAGCGCCATCGGCTTTCAGTTCCACTGCGTTATCGCGCTGGCGCAACCACACGCGCCCCTTCATCTGCACGATTTCATTTTGGAAATTCTCGGCAGAGACTTTATCTTCGCGCGGTGATCGATCGTTATTCCCGGTCGGAGATGCGCAAAATCTGGTCGGATGAGCGCAAGTTTCAGATTTGGCTGGAGATTGAAGTGCTCGCCTGCGAGACGATGGCGGAGCTTGGCGAGATTCCAAAAGAGGACGCTGCGGAAATTCGGAAGCGAGCGCGGTTCTCCATTCCCGGAATCCTGGAGATCGAGAAGCGAACAAATCACGACGTCATCGCTTTTCTCGAAAACGTTGCTGAATCGGTGGGGCCAGCATCGCGCTGGATCCATCAGGGGCTAACTTCATCGGATATCCTGGACACGACCATCGCAGTGCAACTGACAGAGTCGTGCCAAGTTCTTTTGGACGATTTGAAATCTCTGCGGACGGCAATCGCGAAACAGGCGCGGCGGTTCAAAACGACCCCGATGATTGGCCGCAGTCACGGCGTGCACGCGGAGCCGATCACATTTGGATTAAAGCTGGCGCTCATGTTCGACGAATTCGGACGCGCGGAGGAACGTCTCACCCAGACGCGCGAGCGGATTCGCGTCGGCAAAATAAGCGGAGCAGTCGGCACGCATGCACATGTCGATCCAAAGATTGAGCGTGCGGTTTGCGAGAGGCTCGGATTAAAACCGGCGACACTTTCAACGCAGATCGTACAGCGCGATCGCCATGCGGAATTTATGACTACCCTGGCCGTCATTGCCTCGAGTATCGACCGTTGGGCTACGGAATTTCGGCATCTCCAGCGTACCGAAGTGCTCGAAGTGGAAGAATTCTTTGGCGAAGGCCAGAAAGGCAGTTCCGCCATGCCGCATAAACGCAATCCGATCACGAGTGAGCGTTTGAGCGGTTTGGCGCGTGTCGTTCGCGGTAACGCGATTGTTGCGCTGGAGAACGTGGCTCTCTGGCACGAGCGCGACATTAGTCATTCGAGCGCCGAGCGTATCATTCTGCCGGACTCATGTATCCTGCTCGATTACATGCTCGTGAAATTGCGAGACATCGTCGAAAAGTTGCAGGTCTATCCGGAGCGAATGGCGCAAAACCTCGCTGTGACGAAAGGTCTCTATTTCAGCCAGTCGATTTTGCTAGCGCTTACTCGCGCGGGCGCAGAGCGCAAAATCGCCTATGAAGCCGTGCAACGCGCTGCGATGCGAACCTGGAAAGGTGCAGGGACATTTGCCGAAAATGCAAAGCAGGAGCCAGAAATCACAACCTGGCTCTCCGATTCCGACATCGAACGTCTTTGCTCGCTCGACATTCATTTCAAACATATCGATGCTACATTCAGAGCGCTTGGCTTGGATTAACTTGGCTTCCAGAAGCTTGGTCTGCGCGCTCCTTGGCGCGCTCTGGCTCTCACTTGTCAGTTGTACGCAACACTATGATCAGAAGGAAGCGGAGCGCTATATTATTGAGAGCGAGCGGCAGTGGGCGGAATCAGTCGCCAGCGGCGACAGCAGCGTCGTCGAACGCATTCTTGCCGACGATTTTGTTGGCGTCGATCCCAAGGGGGGGCATGTATGGCAAGGCGAAAATGGTTTCCGAAACGCGTGACGCGCCAAAGTATTTCGCTTCGAACCACGTCAACGAAGTGAAAGTCAGATTTTACAGTGATACCGCGGTGGCTCAGGGAAATGAAAGTTGGGAGCGACACAACGGTGAGCGCGGACGCTTTGTTTGGACGGACACTTGGCTTTGGCGTCACGGGCGTTGGCAGATCGTGGCAGCCGAGGATTTAATCGCGCCGGAGTCCTCTCGGTAATCAGCGGTAGCTATTCGTATCGGAGCGCTTCGATCGGATCGAGATTGGCGGCGCGATAGGCGGGGTAGAGGCCGAAGCCAATGCCGATTGCAGAGCAGACGAGAAGACCGGCTATCGCCCAGCCGAATGGGAAGATAACATCCACTTTCAGCCAAATGGCGAGCAAATCGCCGCCGATAACTCCAAGAAGAATTCCAAGGATGCCGCCAGCCTCCGAGATGAATACTGCTTCGGCAAGAAATTGCCGCAAAATGTCGCGACTGCGGGCGCCGATCGATTTACGCACTCCAATTTCCTTCGTCCGTTCGGTGACGCTCACCAGCATAATATTCATAATCCCGATTCCCGCAGCAAGGAGCGCGATAAAACTGACGACGAACGCGCCGATGCGGACGATGCCAGCGACCGATGTGAACGCGCTTTTGAGTGAATCGTTCGAATAAATCTCGAAATCGTTTTCCTGGTTGGCACGCAGCCCGCGCGCAATACGCATCGCACTGATGGCTTTGTCCAATGTCCGGTTGTAAGTCTCCGCGGAGAAGGCTTGCGTCGCGATGTTTACGGTCCGTTTCGCTTCGCCGTAATCCTCGAAGAATCGCGTGATCGGCATGATGCAGACATCGTCCTGACTTTGGCCGAAGGAGGTTCCTTTTTCCGCAAGCACACCAATGATCGTGTAAGTATGGCCGCTTACTCTAATGACCTTGCCGATCGGCATCTCGTGAGGGAACAAACGTTTCTCGATCATTTTTCCGACGACAATCACCCGGCGCGCAAGATCGACGTCTTCATCGTTTAAGTTGCGGCCGTAGCCGAGGGTGTAGGCGTTTGCCGTGAGAAAGCTCCGATTCGTCCCGACGACGGAAAGGCTCGGCGTCGTCTTGATGCCGTTGTAAACCGCCTGGGCCTTAAGATCACGGCCGAAACTCTTGAGACAAATCTCCCGCGCCTGCCCTTCCATTAACTGGTAATAGCGCATGGCCTCGCGATAAGTGATGTTGCGGCGGTTCTGATATTTTTTCTTCACGCTGCCGCCGGCTTCGACGTTTACCGGGTATTTGGCGAACTGGAAAATGTTTGAGCCAAGAAAACTGATACCGTTTTCGATCGAATATTGCAGTGCGCCGATCGCAGTCATTACTGAAATGACCGAGAAAACACCGATGGTGATGCCGATCATGGTCAGACCAGCGCGCAGCTTGTTCGCGCCAAGCGAGGCCAGTGCCATTTTTATGATTTCGCCGAATAACATGGTGAATCTATTTACCGCAGAGGACGCAGAGTTCGCGGAGGAGAATCATAAGCTGATCTCTTCAACAAGCCCTAGAACGCGTCGGCGTACCCCGTGCTTTAATAGCTCGACATTGAAGTTGATGAGCAATCCGATTTTCCAGCCACCGAGCTTCAAATAGCTTAGCAATTGGGCTTCATGAATCGGTAGCAGCGAATCAATTGCTTTGATCT
>WNGL01006504.1_pt1 | contig 13767 bp, 8 predicted proteins | sample 5400591 | NCBI WGS metagenome assembly WNGL01 (sample SAMN13153377, study PRJNA577476) | soil metagenome | isolation source: 80 cm soil or saprolite under Garry oak tree replicate 1 | place: USA:California | collected 2016-06-15
ACACCCTCTCTAAAGAGTTCAATGAGAGCAAAGAATACGACGTGATTTTGATGAATCCGCCTTTCAAGGGTGCTGTGGATAAGAACGATGTCAACCCGACGCTGCCCAGCAACACCACCAAATCAGAACTCCTTTTCCTACATCTGATCGTGCGTGCCCTGGATATGGGCGGCAGGTCTGCCGTGATTGTGCCAGATGGTGTCCTCTTTGGTTCAGGCAGGGCGCATGTGGAAACGCGCAAGAAATTGATCGAGCACAACCGTCTGGACGGTGTGATCTCTATGCCCAGCGGTATTTTCAAACCCTACGCTGGTGTCTCGACCGCCGTACTTTTCCTGACGCGTGGCGGCACGACGGATCGCATCTGGTTCTACGATATGGAGCACGATGGCTTCTCTCTTGATGATAAACGTCAGCGGGTAGTGGAAAACGATATTCCTGATACCCTCGTTTGCTGGCGTAACCGGCACAACCCTATTTTCCAGGGAGAACGCGAACAGCGGCTCAATGAACTGCGAGCACAGATTGCACCCCTTAAAACCGAGCGATTGCAGCTCCAGGCCGGGATCAACCGCTTGACCTTCGAAAGTGTCATCGCGGCTGAAGATGATACCCATGTTCATACAGAACTAGAGACTGCTCGGCACAAAGACGCCGAACTCATAGCTCAGATTCACCCTCTTCAGGCTGAGATCAACCAGCTCAACCGCCAGTTCTGGGTTACGAAAGAGCAGGTTCGTGCTAATAACTATGACCTTTCAGCCAGTCGCTACCGACAATTGGAACAGGATGAGGTATATTATGAGAAGCCGGAGGTGACGATGGAGAGGCTGTTGAGCTTGGAGAAGGTAGTGGTTAAAGAAATTGAAGAAATTAGCAATTTTCTAGAAATAAGGTGAGCTCATTTATGGCAGCAGCTGAGTTGTGGAAACTACCGCCTACATGGCAATGGGTAAATTTGGGTGAAATAAGTGAAGTTGTGAGCAAAGGAACTACACCAACAACTGTCGGATGCTCTTTTACAAAGATAGGGATCCCTTTTTTAAGGGCTGAAGATATTTCTGGGGGGGCGATAAATCCTCTTTCGGTAGCTTTTCACATCGATTTGAAAACACACAATACAACCTTGGCTCGTTCACAGCTAAGACCAGGAGACTTACTTATAACAATTGCAGGTACTTTAGGACGCGCGGGTTACGTACCCAACATTGCAACCTCACTCAATTGTAACCAAGCAATTGCTTTTATACGCTTGAAATCTAACCTGATGGATGTCAAATTCGCCTATTTTGCTTGCCAATATAATAATCTGATTAATTCATTAGTAGATGTTAAAAAAGTGGCTACTATTGGTAATCTCAATCTTCAACAAATACAGGACTTTAAAATTCCCCTTCCCCCTTTGTCCGAGCAACGTCGCATCGTCTCCATGCTTGAAAAAGCCGACCGTTTACGTCGCCTCCGTCGCTATGCGCTGGAATTGAGCGGTACGTATTTGCAGGCTGTGTTTTTGGAGATGTTTGGGGACCCGGTGATGAATCCGAAGGGATGGGAACTCCAAACATTGGGGGATGTCGTACACTCCGCACAAGATGGACCCCACGTTAGTCCCGATTATTCAGAAACAGGTGTTCCCTTTCTCTCTACACGCAATATAAGACCGGGCCAAGTAATATGGGAAGATTTAAAATTTATTTCTCGTGAAGAGGCTGAGAAACATTGGCAAAAATGTAAACCACAATGGGGTGATATTCTTTACACAAAAGGAGGAACAACTGGTTTAGCAAAAGCAATCGACTTCGATAGAGAAGTAGCAGTTTGGGTTCATATTGCTCTCTTAAAGCCTAATAATAAGCTTGTTGATTCCTTGTGGCTTGAGAGCATGCTGAACTCAGCTTTCTGCTACAATCAATCACAAGAACTCACACATGGTATAGCTAATCATGATCTAGGACTTACCCGTATGATTAAAATCAAGCTGTACCTACCCCCCTTGTCACTTCAAAGAGAGTTTGCACGGATTGCAAAAAAATATACACAGTTACTTGCTCAGCAGAAAGAAGCAGAGCGCCAAGCAGAACACCTCTTTCAAACGCTTCTACACAAGGCATTTCAAGGTGATCTGGATGAGGCAGGTAGGTTGTCGCCAAATGTAGAGATAGTTAATCAGCAAACGTCGAGTTTTGTAGATATTGCTGAGCCGATCAATACAGATGCTTATCAATTGGCTTTGCCGTTGGAGTAGTCCAATTTTATGGAACTGAAATTAGAGGGTAAGGTGGAAGGTGTGACATCTATATTGAAGAGAAGATTTATCAGAGTCTTTCGCCACTCTCAGTCTTGTGCATCAAAAGCGGAAGGAACTAATGTCGTTTCTTTCTACCTCCTCGATGGATGTTGGAAAGGGATCTTTTCATGACAACTGATGCAACTCCTGCGTATCGGGGATACCGGCTTCAGCATTTATACACGCTCTGGCGTATTTTACAAGCCGGTGACCAAGAGGGTATTGTCTTTCAGATTGAAGGGCAGGAAGACCTTGATATTTTGGACTGCAGCGGCACCCTTTTAGACGTGCAACAAGTCAAAGCCTATGACGATGATCTTACGCTCTCCACTTTTTCTCCGGACAAACCTGATTCATTCTTCTATCGAATCGCTCGGCTTGTGAAGACAATGCCTCACCCGATCAGCAGCATTGTGAGCTTTGGCAACGTTGGCTCAGAATTACGCAAAGCTCTTACGGAAGATGGGGTTGATCGGCGGAGGGTCGCCAGAAAACTGAGCAGCTATCAGCAGATTTCTGAGGAAGATGCCATCACTGTCTTGAAAGCGATACGTCTTCTTCTTGTTGAAGAGACTGACCTGACTGCGAAGGTATTTGGAGCTCTGCGTCAAAGTCTAACCGGCGTTGATCCGGAAGCGGCCTTTGATCTTCTCAGCTTCTGGCTGTATCGGTGTGCCGAGAAGAAATGTCGGCTGACTCGACAGGATGTGATCGAGAAAGTGAACAGTGTAGGACGCTTTCTTGCTGAGCGGGCTGCTCATCATCGCCAGTGGTTCACGTCGATTATTCCTATCGAAGATCATCCCATTGACGCACAGCGAGCACGCCTCACCGAGTCCTTTTTCCGTGGAGTTGCTGCTAGATACGACCACATCCTGGCCGGTCTGGACGTACGACGCCCCGACAAATTGCAGGAGATTGCCCAAAAATTCGCGGAGCATCAGGTCATCATCATTCATGGAGCCTCTGGACAGGGAAAGTCGACGCTGGCTTATCGCTACTTGCATGAGTCCTTTCCGAGCCAGTGGCGCTTCCAGGTCCGCGTTGTCGATGGGAGGGAGCACGCGTTGAGTATTGCCCTAGCATTGAGTGGGCACGCTGATGTGCTTGGCATGCCACTTGCCATCTACATCGACGTTTCACCAAGAGATAGTGGCTGGCTTGACCTCGTTGAGCAGTTGTCGCGCCACCCACAGATCCAGATCCTTGTCACTGTTCGCGAGGAAGATTTTCGACGTGCGACCATCTCTAGAGCTGACATGGATGTTGAGACCGTGGCGCTAGCATTTGAGCGCACTGAGGCAGAACAGATCTATTCCCGGCTCCAGGGGAAACGGCAACCGGCTCGGCTGCTCAACTTTCAGGACGCGTGGAATCTCTTCGGTGGCGAGGGTCCTCTTATGGAGTTTGTCTATCTGGTAACGCAGGGAGAGACACTGCGCGAGCGGCTCCAGGGGCAAGTGAAACGCCTCCAGGATGATGTCTTAGCGCAGCGCTATCCTCCTGGTATCCTTGACCTGCTCAGGCTCGTTTCGGTCGCCTCTGCCTCTGAAGCGCAGATACAGGCGAAATCCCTGCTGAACTCGTTGCAGTTGCCGGCTCCAGACAGGGTACTGGAACTCCTGGAAGAAGAGTATCTCATCAGGCGCAGTGACAACGAATCGCTCCTTCAAGGTTTGCATCCCATCCGCTCAGCCATCCTCGTCGAGCTCCTCACCGATCCTCCTGCTGTCTCGACCTGGTTGGAAAGCGCATGCACCTGTTTGCCGTTTCTCTACGGGCCAGATGTTGAGCCTTTTTTGCTCTACGCCTTCTCTCGTCGCCAGATGGAGCGTGAACTGCTGCTTGCGTTTCTTGCGTCGTACCAGACCGATCAGTGGACTGTCTTAACTGGGATTATGAGAGCACTGCTCTGGCTCGGGATACAGGACTACGCCAAAGCAAATTTGCCGTTGATCGAGGAGGTCGTTGGAAAGGTGGGCCTCGGCTGGTATCTAGTTTTGGACACTGATATTACCGGCGCCAATCCGGGAGCCGCTGGATGGATGTGGGAGCGCCTGGAACACAATATCTCAACCGAAGGAAAGCAACAGATGCAGGCGTTTCGAGCGCGTCAAAGTGACAAAAAGCAAGCGCTCGCCCACGCCAAAGCCTGGTTGTCGCATCAAGATCTGAGAAGATTTCGTATCCCTGTATCGGAAAGCGACTGGTCTGCGCTAGCAGAGGGACTTTTCTGGGTGGGGCATCTGGACGTTCAGTGGCAGTTGGAAGAGTGGCTGGTGCGACTTGATTTTGAGTCAGCCCTTGATAGGCTGCCGCTCGATACATTGGCCAATCTGGTTCTCGGAATATCGCATGCTTATGGCGATCGTATTCCTGACTGGCTAGAGCATGTTCGCCCGCGTCTCTTACACCGTTTTCAACGCGAAACGCAGACCGCTATCGTGGATGGCGATGGAACGACACTAACCGCCCACTTCCTCATGCCGTTAGCGTTTTTCGAAGAGAACGCATCTCAAAATGAAGGGATAGCCGCTTGCGAGGCGGACGATCACTTACATGCTGAAACCATGAAGCGTATTACCTTCTTACGCAATGTGTTCCCCGAGCGGGATGCGTATGCGAGCCAGGGATATGGCCACCGGCTTGTAGAGGCCCTTAATGCACACGACAGTACTCACAAAACCGGTATTCCCCGCGTGCAACTGCCACCAGACTACCTGACGATGGTCAATGGCACATTTCGTGGCAACGTTCACTACGCAATGCGGTCGGCGACTTGGCAGGAGTATACCGAACGCGCCTTGCAGCTTCGAAAAGCCGTATTGAGTGCATTGCAAGAACTGGAACGGGGACTTCAAGTCTATTTCCGGAAGCAGCAATCGATGCAGGTCTTTGGTTCTTTCGTCGATATAACCCATTGGACCTATTGTCAGCAATTGCTGCGTACTCCCCCACTCCTCCCAAAATGTGCAGTGGATGAATGGGGATTTGTTGATGAAGTCAGCGCAAGGCGCACAAAACGCTCCCAATCGGATGCACTAGAACAGGATGAGAGCGAGCACTCCACGCAGCCGGAGAGCAGGGGGCTGGTGTTCCAGGAGTATAACACACTCTTGAATACGTTCGCGGAGTACACGCGTACTCTTTCCAATTTCTTTGGAGACGGACAATCTGTCCTCGTCATGCGCATCAATGCAGCGTTAGAGAAGCGCACGAATACCAAAGCGGAGCGTATGCATACGGCAGAGCGGGAAGTGTCCAAGGGAATGAACCCTGATGTGTTCCATCTCTCTACGCTCAATTTTGGCGACGCGCTTCTGACGCTGACAGCATTTCAACGAGAATTTCACCGTCTTCTAGTTCCCTTTTGCTCCATCGCTGAACTGACGGAGTTGGAACTTCAGGAGCAGCGAGTCTTCTGCCGCCTCTGGAACATGTGGTACTTTTTTGCTTTTCACCCGCAGCTGATCATACCCAATGCGATCGAGGAATGCACGGAGAAGCTCGAGGTGAAACGGCAAATGGCCCAAAGAGATGTACGAAAGGCCTTTCGTCGTCTTGCTCAGGAAGGGCTGCAGGTAGATATTTTGTCCAGAACAGTGCCATGGAATCGTGAACCCGCCCTCTGGATCACCGTTGATGCGAAGGAGCCACTCGACGCATACCGTTCAGGAGAGCGTGTCATCGCAGTGCTGCGAAAGGCAATGCATCGCGTGAACGAGAAACTTCTCCGCCGCTACGCGCTTGGCTTCCTTACTACATATGCGCTCATTGTCCCTGTTGTACAAGGCAAGAGCCTCACGGCTCAAGCCTGGCGCGTCTTCCTCCCTGGCTTCCTTGTCAGTGATGACGAAAGCCCGCTTCTCCCTGTCCCGCAGTCTCTTCCTCCAGATATGCTGGCCTCGCTTGGCATCGAGGTGTGGGCACTGCCACAGGTCGAAGTGACAAAACAGGGATGGGAAAGAACAGTGGAATTGTCATTGCTGACCGCGCATCTCCGAGATATTCAGCGGCTTCCATCTTTTGAAGATGGGCAGGAGAGAGAACTCATTCGTCCATACATCGACCAGATCGTTGCACGTATCAATACTGTCCTCGTGGAGGTCCTGCATATAGAGAAAGCGCTCATTGATAGATGGAATAGCCTCTCTCCTACTGATCTAATTCAGCGACCACCTCTCGCGCAGGCGATGCATCTCCTCCGTGAGTTGCATTTGAGCATTCTGCCGACGGCTGACTTTCAGGGTGAGGTGGAAATCCGCCTGGAGCGAATTGCGGAATGGGCACAACGACTGGAAAAAGGCCGTGAGAATGCCTTCCTGAGCTATTTACTCTCTGCCGCTGATGCGCTGGATGAGAAAAAGGTGATTTGAGAGGGTAAAGAGAGGAAGAATGCCATAATGCAGAAGTAGATGAGGAGTTTATCTATGATGGCAATAATAATTGTCACTCTAGGTGAGTACCAACTACTGAAAATAGTGATGAAAATGGGTATCAAATCAAGCTCATAAAGTCGCAAGACGAATAGACTAATGACTCTTCGAAACAAGAGCAAGTTCACTTTACAGGAACGCTTTGCTGACTTCGCTTAACGGGCGGTCCGATTACAATGCTTCAGGAGGGAATACTCTTTTATGAAACAACTGGATAATCAGCACGAAAAGAGTTATATAGTCAAATACCATCCTCAGAATAATACCATTGAGGGATGGTCTGTAAAACGCTTGCCATTCGAACCGAAGGGCTGGCTCATAGATTTCCGGGATGATCTGCGGACAGCGATACATAGCTTGCAATGTCATCCCAGGCAAATTCTCCACGCTGTGTATGCCACATCACAAAGTGGGTTTTGCGATATCGAGAATATTTTGTTCTACAATGTTGGCCCTGGTCATTTCGCATCTCTGATGACCGCTGGTCTTCGCTTCGAGCGATGCTATTCCTATCCCGGCCCACCTTATCCTTTAAGTGCTCCCCATCTGCACTACCATCGTTACACCATGGAGGATACTCACGGCGATTTCTCTGGTTGGCAAACCAGCAAGTTAGTGGCAGCTTGGGAGAATGTAGAGATTCCCCATTCGATCGGGAAAATAACGGCAACGAATATTTGGTATCGTCTCCGATCTCGCCCTCTGAAGACTTTCCATATGCCAGAACATCCACTCGCGCAATTCGGCCTCAGCATAACAGTGACGGTACCGAATACAAGCAAGGCAACATTAGCTCCTCTCATAAAGCCCATCATAGACGGAGTCGTCTCGGCCTTCCATGTCTATAGAGGAGCAGAAATCGAACGGATCAGCCAATGGTTAGGAGCTGAACTGAGTCAGGCTCCTAATGAGATAGCAGATCTGCTACAACAACCAGATCAAGCTGTCCTAGGAGGACGACGAGTAGTATATCCATTTAGAAATTTCTACAAGTGGGATCCAGCTGACGATCTCTGCCTTGCTGCTGAATTGTTTCTACAGGCACACGCTGGCAAGGATTGGCTGCTCTCTGGCAAACTGTACGAGCTTCAGTATCGTGAGCAACCTTTTGGGTAAGGGCGAGGACATGCTGGAGATATATGCTTCTCCGGCACGATGACCTCAAAAATGCCTTCAACAGGTCGGAGAATCAGCATTATTTCGGGCTTCCACCTTCCTAAATCGTGTCGCAGATTCAGTGGAGTGCTGAGCATGTGTTAGCAGATCTGCTAATGCAAACATTCGCTACACATTAGCAGACATATTCCAGCACACATATACTACGTTTTTATCTGCTAATGGCCTTTAGCAGAAGTTCATGCGTATGTATAGATTTGGAGAACCATCATGCAGAAATGGGGAAATATTCCTGGCGAGCTTTGAATTGGTCTATTCAGGCTACATTTCTATTCCGAGTTCATGTTCCTACCAGGTGCAAAACCCGGATAATCACAGTGAAATCCGCTCGTGGCAATGGATTGCTGCCCTTTTTCCACCGACGCTTCTGAGAGGTGATTTTTGCGGTCCTGGGTATCATACCACCTTCCCTGTGTCAGCCACTTTCGTTCATCCTGGCGAGTGGAATCTCTGTTCTATTACTTTCTGCAGAGAGATTGACAAGGGTTTTAGGGGCTGGTAGGATGGGGTTGGAGATGCAGAACTGATGGGGATTAGTTTTAGATGTCAGGATGGTTCAGCCTGACACACAGGCTCTTGTGGTGGTAGCCACCGAGCTGGATAAGGAGTATGCATGCCGTTCGCTGAGTGGTATCTTTCGCCGTGGGGTAGTCACCAGGACTCTGCCAGGGTTCAAATCGATCCGGCGGAGATTCGGGGAGGCCGGGGTCCCTTTGGCCTGGTACTCTTCTTGCCCTATAAGCTTCCTAAGCAGGAAGGATCCTCCGCATCCCTAAACCTGCTCTCGCTCGAAGGCTGGATCGGACTGGGTAATGTCACTGAGTCCGACGCCAGACTGCAGATTCCCTCTCAGATTCTCTGGCCCGGTCCTCAATATCGGCTCCAGGTGCCCATTACCGACGCACAGATCGAGGCCATTGAGCAGATACGCAATGGAGGCCGGGCGAATCTGGTTGTCTGGCTTGGGGGAGTGGCTTCTAGTGGCCAGAGGTTGCTGCCAGTACAAAGCACCAACTCAAACTATCTACTCGTTGAACGTGAGCGCTGGTTGGCTGTCTTACAACAGTTGGGGGCCGGCACCCGGCGACTGGTAGAACTGCCTGAACCGCGCTTGCCGCGAGGAGAGCAACACTGGGCAGAATGCATGCGTCTCTTGGACGAGGCGACCAGATTTTACCAGAGTGGCGACTATGAACATGCGTTAATAAACTGCCGGTCGGTTATTGAGGGTATTCCCCGCGTGCTCTGTGCTGTTTGGGGGTTGACGCTCCAAGGCCGAAGCTTCAGGGAAAGGGCCCAAAGCTTGAGAGATCAACTGAGCGCTGCTTGGCCAGAAGATCGCTGGACACCAGAAACACTCCAATTTTTGCTCACTGGGGCTTGGCATTGGTTAGCTCCAACGCCGCACTATGGCATGGACATACCGCTGCGAGAGGAAGCCGCCTTTGTTCTGGGACTCTGCACCGATCTTTTGCACTTCGCTGGACAGGTGCTTCAGGCGCATCCTGATTTCATCGTGAGGCAGCGAGAGGAGAAGGTATGACACAGGCGCTCATGATCCCCATCGGCCACCCTTGCGCAGGCCGTCGAATTTGGCATCGGCGCGTGGATCCACGAGGAGTTCGGCCACACCGAGAGCGAGAAAACCCACACGACTTACACCAAGATGATCACCGCCTTTCATCAGCTATTCTAGTAAAGCGGCTCTTTGAGGTCCCGATGCCTTGCGGTTGGCGCCAGCCGACGTAATATCTGGCCTTTGCCAGAGTCAAGAAGGGAAGGATGTTGCGGAGAATGGCGGATAGCAGGTCGATGCCGAGAAGTAGCATTCTTATCCGCTCTTTGAGAAAGTCGGAACTGTAGTGTTTGTGATTTATAAAGGATTCTGTGATGAAGCTCTCATTAAGCATCGCTCAGCAGGGCAATCTTTATCCACCAGTATATAATTGTCTTCGTTCTTTGCCTGATTGTGCTCTACACCATTCAGACCATGGGTTACGCCACCCCTTAGGGATTTACTCACTATCTTTAGGTCGTGTGGTACAAGCGTTTAAAATGGTCCTCGATGAAAATGATAAAATTTATCAAACGCCAACTGATAGCAATGGTAGTTGCAATTTTGAGACAACCGCTCTGCTGAAAGCACAGCAAGAATTGCTCGATGCCCTTATGGCTCATATTGATGATTGTTACCAGATATTGAAAGCATTATATCCAGCGAATAGAAATGGAGCAAGGAAACCTGCTCACTTTGCTCATCAGTGGCTGTACCAAGCAAAACATCCAACGGTTGAGTTTTTCAAAGACCAAATTAATTCCTATCGAGAGACATTTGCTCCTATTGATAACAAAATGAAACATGAACATGGCCGTTTAAGATCTATTGTGATGCGTCATCCTGCACTTCTTGATGTTCCACACATACGTATTGCTGGCTACTTCGTTGAAGGTGTTGATAGTCATCAAACGCTTGGCCCTGATCGAGAAATTCATGAAGGGAAATATGCGATCTCCTTTCATTATGATTTACGGCATCATTTTGTTCATCTCTATACGATTGGTCATTTTCTTGCACAGGCTCTTGTAGATGTTATCAAGATTGAATATCTTCCAGGTTTCAAGCCTGAGCAGTATGTGAGCGTCTCCCAGTCCGAAATAGAAAAAATAAAAAGCATTGCGGAAAGGATCACCCGCTTACCATTTCTTTTTTATATGAATGAAGTGACGAAGCCTGTACCTTCTGTGAATCTTCTCATAACAAATGAAGATATTACACTAATCATTCACGAGAAGTTGGTATTTAAGACGCTAGCTTCGTTGCGTTCTAGTACTCTGAACCCTTATCAAATTGAAATACAGTATGGAGGTGATAGTGTATCGCGATCTTGGAAACTTCCATACATGGGACTACAAATGAATATAAGTGTGAATCGGCAAGGAGAAATACTTGAAATATGTGTAACAGAAAAGAATGAATAAAGATCATAAAGGCAAGGAGCGTGAAGGATGGCTATTCGAGTGTGTATCGCAGGCGCGACCGGCAGGGCCGTGACGGGCGCCATCTTAGCGTGTGCAAAGCAGCGCCAGGCCCATCGGATCTGGATGTATGCCACGCGAGATGGTCAAGCGATCTCTGAACGAGCAGGGTTCGTGGCGAAACGGAGACACACGCTTGAGATGGAACTGCTCTGGTAAGCTGTTGTGTTTGTCTGCAGACCGCTCGCAAATCGCCTGCTGGTTCTATGAGGGGAGAAGGAATGAGTTGCGAGCCTCATGAGAGCGCAGAGATCGAGGCAACGCTGGCGAAAGATGTCGGATCTCAAAGATAGTGAGACTGTGATCATAGTTACTGAGACTGTGATCACAGTTATTGAGAACTAGTTTTCAAAGATAGTGAGACCAGACTGAAAGGGGATATAATTTTTCACAGATATCTGGTGGGCCATTATCATCAAAGTATTGGGACTGTTAGAGGCTGTGTGTAAAGTGGTTTGAGACCCCTCAAAAAGAGCGCTGAGCAAAAACGAGATATATCTTATCAAGCTGCTCTCTAAGCGCAAGAAGCCTATCTTTCCACACAGCCTCTTACACTTTGCTCATTGGAGATGTCCTCCCAGAAGTCATAGGCTCATGAAGAGCGGCGAAATAATCGAGCAGAAGCCGATGCACAAAAATATAACTTCCGCCCAACTTCCGCAAAAGTAACCGCCCAGCCGCCTCGTCCAAAAATGGTACGAGATCCCAGGGTAAGTCACCTCGCAGCGAGAGAAAGAAGCGCAGGAGAAAGTGCTTCACAAAAGCTTCCAGCCCTACAAGCACCCCTGCGATCAGCCCTGTGACCAGCCCTGTGACCAGCCCTGCAATGAGTCCGAAGGTAGCTCCCCTGATGAGCCCCACGATCACTCCTATGACTAGCCCTCCGGAGACCCCTGTAACCAATCCTATGGCCAGACCCGTTTTGCCAGAGCGCCAGATCCCTTCATTGGGAGAGAGGGAGGAATGTTCTGGAAGCCGTCTCTCTGAGAGCCCTGCGCCTGGCAGCCCGACCAGTCCTCCCATCACGCTGAAGACCAGCCCGAAGACCGCTGCTCTACCCAGCGCGCTGGCCAACCCTGCGATGAGCCCTGCGACCAGCCCGAATACCAGCCCTAAGGTCAACCCGAATACGAGCCCTGACAGCCCTTTTTTCCAAGACCAGGTAAGCTCTTCCGCCGAATGTACTCCCGTATCAAGCACTCTGATCAGCGCTGCGACCAGCCCTCCATCCAGCCCTTCAGCCAGTCCGATAGACAATCCGAAGGTCAGTCCCAAGACCAGCCCTGCGATGGAGCCAGCGATCAAGCCTGGGGCCAGTCCTAAGCTCACTCCTGCAACCAGCCCTACGACCAGCCCTAAAACCAGCCCTCCGGCCAACCCTGCAACCAGCCCTGACCACGCTCTTTTCCAGGACCAGGTAAGCGCTTCTGCCGAATGTCCTCCAGCATCCAGCCCTCTCACCACCTCTCTCATCAGCACTCCTGTCGGTCCTGTGACCAGCCCGATACCGACTCCTCCGACCAGTCCTCCAATGGGTACGGTGGGCAGGTGTCCAAGCAGCCCTGCAAGCAACTCTGCAAGCAACCCGACAAGCAGCCCCATGCCCAGTGCCCTGAACAGGCCTAAACAGGCATGATAGAGAAACCTCCCCCTTCTTGAAAGCCAGGCTGGTTGCAGGTTCTCTACAGAGAAGACGGTCTGGTCATGCCGTTGCATCTGCCTTGCTAGAAACATCAGCCAGCCGATCACCTGTTGCGGCTCCCAGCGCTTTGACTGATTGCGCCGTCTAAGCATGCGATCCACATAGGTGGCAAAGATGAGGTGTTGCATCTCTGCGCGTGTTTTCCCTATCGGAACGTCCGCTACCGTTGCCCCCTGGTACGCAAGGGTAAAGATGTTGAGCATGAGCGGCTGGCGTGCCAGACTGTGCAGCTCGGCATCTTCATTCAGCGCCTGCTTGAGCGCTTTTACCTGTTCCCCGGCCTGTTCAAGATACAGGTTGATCTGTTCATCGGTAAGAGGTAAGATGCTGACTGCGTGCTGAAGCGTAACGCGGGTGGAGAGCGCGTCATATTCTTCGCTTCGACAGCAGACGACCAGGGGACTGTCCCTACGCTCCTCCAGACGGGACTGGTAATAGGTATTGATGGCCTGCACACAAGCAGCACGTGCTTCCTTTGCTACTTCATCCAGTCCATCAAGCAGAGGCAGGACTTGATCAGCGTCTATCCACTCCTGTCCGATCTTGCGAGGCACGTGGTATTTCGTTCGCAGTTCTTCTACCAGCCATGTCCTCAAAGATTGGCGTTGCTCTGCCCATGACGAGAGATTAAACACAATCGGGAGACGAAGCTGCTCATCCTGCTCTGCCCGCTCAAGCAGGCTGCGAGTCAGCTCTAAGAGCAGCGTTGTTTTTCCGGCCCCTGGCTCCCCCAGCAGAAGGAGTTCCCCATTGGCTCTGTCAAACACCTGCACGATAGTCGTTCCATCAGGAAGCGACTGAGGGGCGTGATCCAGTTCCTGGATCTGGAGTCGCCAGGGATTGGCCAGCATGTCTGGACGATCTTGCAGGTGCAATTCAATCTCGGCGGCGTGATGCAACGAGTGCGTGAGCAGTCCATCAATCCAGATCGTCCGCACTTGCTTGAGCATGCGGATGCGATTTTGTTGGTTGGGCATCGAAAGTGGAACTGGAGGTTGCACGAGAGGCCTTTGCTGCTCGATCATCCGGCGAAGACCCTGCGTATGCTCTTGAGGGAGAGTATGCGGTGTTGCTTGGAGAGGTTCACGGCCCAATGCCCGGAACAGCAGGGTCAGTAGCACCAGGCAGAT
>WNGL01033513.1_pt1 | contig 13764 bp, 12 predicted proteins | sample 5400591 | NCBI WGS metagenome assembly WNGL01 (sample SAMN13153377, study PRJNA577476) | soil metagenome | isolation source: 80 cm soil or saprolite under Garry oak tree replicate 1 | place: USA:California | collected 2016-06-15
GCCGATCTTCGGGTGCTTGGCCACCGCGGAGACCATGTTGAGGGCGATGGGCTTGACCGCCGGCCCGCAGTAGCCGCCGTGCGAGGACTTGCCGTCCACGATCGGCCGGGGGGCCAGGGTCTCGAGGTCGATGCCCATGATGCTGTTGATCGTGTTGATCAGGGAGATGCCGTCGGCGCCTCCCTCGGCCGCGGCGGCGCCGATGTAGGTCACGTCCGAGATGTTGGGGGTGAGCTTCACCAGCACCGGGGTCCGGGCCACTTCCTTGACCCAGGAGACGATGAGCTTCGTGTACTCGGGCACCTGGCCGACCGCCGAGCCCATCCCGCGCTCGCTCATGCCGTGCGGGCAGCCGAAGTTCAGCTCCAGACCGTCCGCCCCCGCGTCCTCCGCCCGCCGGACGATCTCGTGCCAGACCTCGCGCTTCGACTCCACCATCAGCGAGGCCACCACCGCGTTCCGCGGCCAGCGCTTCTTGACCTCGGCGATCTCGCGCAGGTTGTCCTCGACGGGCCGGTCGGAGATCAGCTCGATGTTGTTGAAGCCCATCACCCGGCTCGTCCCCAGGTCGACCCCTCCGTAGCGGGAGCTGGTGTTGACGATGGGCTCCCCGATCGTCTTCCAGACGGCGCCTCCCCAGCCCGCGTCGAAGGCCCGCAGGACCTGGTAGGCGGTGTTGGCGGGCGGCCCCGAGGCCACCCAGAAGGGGTTCGGGCTCTTGATGCCCCCGCAGTCCGTGCTCAGGTCCGCCATGCGATCCTCCTCACGCCGACGCCCGCGGCTGGCCCAGGTCCGCGTCGATCGCGCGGGCCGCCGCCTTGCCCTCCGCGACCGCGTTGACGACTTCCTTGCCGCCGTTCACGCAGTCGCCCCCCGCGTAGACCCCGCGGAGGCTGGTGCGGCCGGAGCCGTCCACCTTCAGCCGGCCTCCGTCCAGGGTGATCCCGGGGAACATGCGGGTGAGCCAGTCCACCGCCTTCTGCTGTCCCACCGCCACGATGGCCATGTCGCAGGGGATGTGGAACTCGGACCCGTGTCCCACCGCCACGATGGCCATGTCGCAGGGGATGTGGAACTCGGACCCGCCCACCGGTTGGACGGAGCGCCGCCCGGAGGCGTCGGCCACGACCTCGGTCCTCAGGCACTCGATGGCCTCCAGGGCGTCCTGGCCGAGGAAGCGCACGGGGGCCGCGTAGTAGACGTAAGTTACCCCGTCCGACTTGGCGAGCTCGTGCTCGTAGTGGTAGGCGGGGACGTCCTGGGGGCCGCGCCGGTAGACCACGAGCACGTTCTCGGCTCCCAGCCGCTTGGCCTGGGTGGCCGCGTCGACCGAGGTGTTGCCGGCGCCGATGACCACCACGGTTTGGCCGACGTCGACCCGCCGGAACGGCTCGTTCTTGATGCGGTCGATGAAGCCGAGCGCGTCGACCACGCCTAGCAGGTCCTCGCCGGGCAAGCGCAGGCGCTCGGTGGCCCCCAGACCGATCCCGAGGAAGAGCGCGTCGGACTCGCCGCGGAGCTGCTCCACCGAGACCTGCTTGCCGACCTCGACCCCGTCCCGGATCTCCACCCCCAGCGAGCGCACCAGATCGACCTCGCGCAGGGCGTCCCGGGCCCGCGTCTTGTAGGCGGCGATGCCGTGGGTGTTGAGGCCGCCCGGGACCGCCCGCTTCTCGTAGATCCGGCAGGCGTAGCCCAGGCGGGCCAGCTCCGCCGCGCAGCCGAAGCTGGCGGGCCCCGCGCCGATCAAGGCCACCCGGCGCCGGTTGGGAGCTCCCGCCTTCAGGACCCGGATGCCCCGGTCCAGCACGTGGTCCGTGGCCACGCGCTGCAGGGCGCCGATCATGACCGGCCGCTTGTGCTCCTGGTTGAGGACGCAGGCGCCCTCGCAAAGGGCCTCCACCGGGCAGACCCGGGCGCAGGAGTGGCCGAGGACGTTGGCCTCCAGGATGGTCCGGGCCGAGCCCCGGAGGTTGCCGGTGACGATCTTCTTGATGAAGGACGGAATGTCGATCTCGGTGGGGCAAGCTTTGATGCAGGGGGCGTCGTAGCAGAAGAGGCAGCGTGCGGCCTCCGCCACCGCGGCCGTCTCCGGGAGACGCGGGTTGATGTCTGCGAAGTTGCGCTCGTAGACCGCATCGTCCAGCTTCGGCGCAACGTGCTTCACGCTCAACGCTCCCGGAGGGTCGATCCCGCGGCGACTCTAGCCCCGCCCATCCAGGGTGTCAACGCGAGGGGTGGACTACTCGATCCGGGTGGCGGTCCGGGTCTCCCCGCCGAGCCGGAAGCTCAGCCCCGCGACCCGGCCGTCCGCGCGGAGGTCGAAGTCGACGTCGCCGGCCGTCCAGCGGAGAGAGAACTCGCGCTCCGAGTGGGGAACCAGCTCGAGGGCGAGGGGGTTGTACTGGAAGTCACAATAGAGCTGCCGGTCGCGCCGGGAGACGGTGTAGGTGGTGGCCGCTTCTCCAACGACGCGGTATTTCCCCACGTATCGGTCCAGCGAAGCGGCCTTCAGGTTCACCACCGGCCGTGGATCGGGCTTCGCGGGACCGGGCGCCGTCTCTTCCGGAAGCTCCCGCAGCCACAGATTGCGATATCGGACCGGATTCCCGTGGTCCTGGAAGGCCAGGGGCAGCTTGTCGGCATGCGCGGTGTAGGGCAGGTGCTGCAGCCACGCGGTCGGTCCCCAGGGCTCGACGCCGTCCTGGACGAGGATGCCGTTGTGGAGCACGGTCACCCGCGCGGGCTGGACCAGGGACCCGTCCGGACGAAAGCGCGGCCGCCGGAACACGATGTCGTAGGTCTGCCATTCGCCGGGCGGCCGGCAGGCGTTGACCAGCGGCGGATACTGTCCGTAGATCGCGGCCGCCTGCCCGTCGGGGTAGGTGTCGTTCTGATACGAATCGAGCACCTGCACCTCGTAGAGCCCCATCAAGAAGACTCCGCTGTTCCCCCGGCCCTGGCCTTCGCCGCGCGGGGGCACGGGCGCCGCCCATTCGACGTGGAGCTGCACGTCGCCGAAGGCCCGGGCGGAGTACAGGTAGCCGCTGCCCGGGACCGACTCGATCGCGCCCTCCTTGATGACCCACTTGGCGGGGCCGCCCTCGGCGCTGCGCCATTCGGCGAGGCTCGTGCCGTCGAAGAGGACCAGGGCGTCCGGCGGAGCCGGCACCGGGAGCGCCTGCCTGGTGGGCGTAACCACCGGCGGCCGCGGCCGGGCCATGTCGTGCGCCTTCCAGCGGGCCGGCGACTGGGCGCGGGAAGGAGCGGCCGTGAGGAGGAGGAACGAGCAGGAGAGGAGGAAGGGTGATTTCATGGCCTCTCAGGTAACCCAATCGGCCCCGCGTTGCAAGTCGCGGCGTTGACAGGGCTCGCGGCGCTTCTGTAGCATCATCGCCTTCCCGCCCGGAGGCGCCCATGAGCACGACCCTGGTCCGCAACGGCACCGTGGTCACCGCCGCGGACCGCTACCAGGCCGACGTCTACATCGATCGGGGCGTGATCACCCTCATCGGCCAGGGCCGGCACCACCACCCTCATCGACTTCGCCATCCAGGGCTTCGGGGAGGGGCTCTACCCGGCCTTCGAGGGCTGGATGAAGCGGGCGGAGGGACGGGCCGTCGTCGATTACGCCTTCCACATGATCGTGCGGGAGCTGACCGACCAGGTCGGGAGCGAGATGGACAAGATGGTCCGGCACGAGGGCATCACGTCTTTCAAGCTCTTCATGGCCTACCCCGGCGTCTTCATGGTGGACGACGCCACGATCTTCAAGGCGCTGCTCAGGACGCGGGAGAACGGCGGCCTCATCTGCATGCACGCGGAGAACGGCGGGGTCATCGACACCCTCGTGAAGGAGGCCCTGCGCAAGGGTCAGACCGCGCCCAAGTACCACGCCCTCACCCGGCCCACGCGGGCGGAAGGTGAGGCCACCGGCCGCGCCATCGCCCTGGCCGAGATGGCGGGGGTGCCCATCTACATCGTGCACCTCTCGTGCTCGGACGCGCTGGAGAAGGTGAAGCAGGCGCGCGACATGGGCCTGCCGGCCTACGCGGAGACCTGCCCGCAGTACCTGTTCCTCTCGTACGACGACTACGAAAGGCCCGGGTTCGAAGGGGCCAAGTACGTGATGTCGCCGCCCCTGCGCGAGAAATGGAACCAGGAGGCGCTCTGGAAGGGCCTGGTCAAGAACGACCTCCAGGTCGTGTCCACCGACCACTGCCCGTTCTGCATGAACGAGCCTCCCCAGAAGCAGGCCGGCAAGGACGACTTCTCGAAGATCCCGAACGGCGCCCCGGGGATCGAGACCCGCCTCATGCTGGTGTGGGACGGGGGCGTGCGCACCGGCAAGATCGACATGCACCGCTTCGTGGAGATCGTGTCCACGAGCCCCGCCAAGATGTTCGGGCTGTGGCCGAAGAAGGGCACGATCGCCGTCGGCTCCGACGGCGACATGGTGCTGTTCGACCCCGAAAAGGAGACGACCCTGTCGGCCAAGACCCACCACATGAAGGTGGACTACAACCCCTACGAGGGGCGGGTGGTGAAGGGCGGCCCCGCCGTGGTCCTCTCCCGCGGCGAGGTCGTCGTCGACCACGGTGAGTTCAAGGGCAAGAAGGGGCGTGGGCAGTTCGTCAAGCGCCAGCCGGGGAAGCCGCTGGTCCCGTGAGCGCCGCATCGCCGCCGATGACGGGAAACGAGAAAAGGCACCCCGACGGGCGCGTGGAGCTCGTCGACACCCGTCGGATCGCGGCCAGCCCCCTGTACAACCACGACCTGGCCCCCGTGCCCGTGGAGAGGCGCAACTGGACGACCTACAACTACGCGGCTCTCTGGGTCAGCATGGCCCACTGCATCCCCACCTACATGCTGGCCGCGGGGCTCATGTCCACCGGGATGAACTGGTGGCAGGCCCTCATCACGATCCTCCTCGGCAACACCATCGTCCTGGCGCCGATCCTGCTGAACTCGCACCCCGGCACCAAGTACGGGATCCCGTTCCCCGTGTTCGCGCGAGCCTCCTACGGCACGATCGGCTCCAACCTGCCGGCCCTGATGCGGGCCCTCGTGGCCTGCGGCTGGTTCGGCATCCAGTCCTGGATCGGCGGGGAGGCCCTGCACACCCTCTTCGCGAGCGTGATCCCCCGCTGGGCGAGTCTCCTCGGCCCGGGCTTCTCCGGCCACACCGGCACCGAGTGGCTCTCCTTCCTGCTCTTCTGGGGGCTCAACGTCCTCATCATCTACGAGGGCATGGACGTGCTCCGGGTGGTGGAGAACTGGGCGGCTCCCTTCGTGCTCGTCATGGCGGGGGCCCTCCTCGTCTGGGCGGTCCGGGAGGCCAAGGGGCTGGGCCCCCTGCTCGCCCAGCCGGGGAGGTTCCACACCCCGGGCGAGTTCCTCCCCGTGTTCATCCCGTCCCTGACCGCGATGATCGGCTACTGGGCCACCCTCTCCCTGAACATGCCCGACTTCACGCGCTTCGGCCGAAGCCAGCGCGAACAGATGGTGGGCCAGGTGGTCGCGCTGCCCACCACCATGTCCGTCTTCGCCGCCATGGGCGTCCTCATCACCAGCGCCACCGTCATCATCTACGGGGAGTCGATCTGGGACCCCGTGAAGCTCGTGGGCCGGTTCACTTCGCCGGTGGTAGTGGCCTTCGCCATGTTCACCGCAGTGGTCGCCACCCTGTCGGTGAACATCGCCGCCAACGTGGTTTCCCCGGCCAACGACTTCGCGAACGCGTTTCCCCGCCTCATCAGCTTCAAGACGGGAGGGCTCATCACCGGGCTGGTGGGGATCCTCATGCAGCCATGGCGGCTCCTGGCCGACGCCTCGGGATACATCTACAACTGGCTGCTCGGCTACTCCGGAGGTCTGGGCTCCATCGCGGGCGTCCTCATCGCGGACTACTGGCTGGTGCGGCGGCGGAGCCTCCGCCTGGAGGACCTTTATCTGACCCAGGGCGCTTACACCTATCGCGGGGGCTGGAACCTGCCGGCGGTGGCGGCCACCGGGCTGGGCTGTGCGATGGCGTGGGGGGGCCTGCTCCTGGCCCCTCTCCGGCCCCTCTACGACTACGCCTGGTTCGTGGGTTTCGCCGCGGCTTTCGTCGTCTACGCCGCCCTCATGCGCGGCGCGTCGGCCGTGGACTCGAGGGGCGTGCCGAAGGAGGCGTCATGAAGGAGAAGGGCCGCAGGAAGAACGCACCGGGCGAGGCGCCCCCCGCGTCCCCGACCTACGAGGAGATCGCGCAGCGGGCCTACGAGATCTACCTCGCGCGGGGCGGGGGGCCGGGTCGGGAGGACGAGGATTGGCAGCAAGCGGAGCGCGAGCTGCGCGAGGCGCGGGAGAAGGCGGCGAGATCCCGGCCCTGACGCCGGCGCCTACGAGGGCGGCCGCCTCAGTCGCAGCGAAGGGCCGACATCGGGTCGAGACGCGAGGCGCGGAGGGATGGCAGCCACGCGGCCAGCAAAGCACTGATCACGAGCACGACCACGGCCACCGCCAGCGTCGCCGAATCCTGTCCGGCGATCCCGAACAGCATGCTCTGCACGAGACGCGCACCCACCAGGGCGCCCCCGAGGCCGAGCGCCACCCCGATGGCGACCGGCCCGAGTGAGAGAAGTCTAGCCCCAGCTCTCCTAAGCGGTCAAGGGGAAAGGGGCCGCCTCAGCCCTGCAGCAGGTCCGCGGAGGTCAGCTCCGGGGCGGCGGGCAGGTCCTCGTAGGCCAGCAGGCCGAGGTCCTCGTAGTGCGGGCGCAGGCGCTCCGGGATGAGACGGATGCGCTTCAGGTTCGGGACGATGCGGGTGAACATGGTCTGCCGGAACTGCCGCATCACCGGCGAGGCGAGCAGGTGCCCGTCCCAGGCGGCGCGGCTCATGGCGTGGGCGTAGTGCTCCTCGTAGAACTCGTGGATGAGGAAACGGTTCCGGAGGAGGAGGGCCATCTCGAAGGCCCAGTCCTGGCGGTCGCGGAGCTCGGCCTCGCGGAGATCGTCCGTGTAGCACTCCTCGAGGGCGAGCACGCCAAAGTGCACGTGGCGCGCCTCGTCGGTGATCACGTAGCGCAGCAGCTCCTGGAGGAGGGGCTCCCGGGTCTGGCGCCGGATCATGGAGAAGGCGCCCAGGGCCAACCCCTCGATCATGATCTGCATGCCGAGGAACTTGACGTCCCAGCGGGAGTCGCTCATGAGGGCGTCGATGATCACGTAGAGGTTGTCGTCGATGTCGTAGCGCTTCTCGAGCTTGGTGGTGAGGTAGCGATGGAACACCTCGACGTGCCGGCCCTCGTCCATGACCTGAGTGCTGCCGTAGAGCTTGCCGTCCAGCCACCGGACCGCGGTCGTGAGCTGGGCCGCCGCGAAGAGCGCGCCCTGCTCGCCGTGCAGGAACTGGGAGAGCAGCCAGGCGAGGTAGGCCCGTTTCTGCTCGACCTTTTGGGCGGGGCTCGCCTTTCGGTAGCCGGGCAGGTCGGCGAAGGGCAGGTAGGCCTCGGGCAGCAGGTCCCGCTCGGGATGGGCGGGGTCGACGGTCAAGGACCAGTCGAGGGCGGTGTCGGCGTCCCACTGCGACCGCTTGGCCGCGGAATGGAGGCGCGCGAGGTCGGGCCGGCTCCTCTCGTAGGTCCAGTCGAAGTGGACGGCGTGCGTGCTGTCGATCTCGGTCGCGGACCGGCCCTTGGCCGCCTGGCGCAGGAAGCCCCGCACCGCCGGCCCGAGGAGGGACAGGAGCACGCGCGGGTTTCTGACGCGGACCGCGTCCCGGAACGTGTCCCGGTTGTCGCGGAGGTTCCGCAGGACCGCGCCGAGGTTCATGGGCGCCTTCCGGCTAACGCACCTTGTCGATCTCGGCCAGCAGCTCCTGGTTGGTGCGGCTCATGCCCAGCTCGGGCTCCACGTGCTTCCAGCGCACCTTTCCCTGCTTGTCCACCAGGAAGTAGGCGCGCTTGGTGAAGAACTTCTCCTCGTCGAGGACGCCGTAGGCGCGGCCCGCCTCCCGCTTGAAGTCCGAGAGGATGTTGTGGGTCATCTTGTGCTTCGACCGGAACTCGTTCTGGGATGGGGTGGCGTCCACGCTGATCGGCAAGACCACCGTGTCCTTCCCCTCGAACTTCGCGTAGTCCTCGGTGAACGCGCAGTTCTCCTTGGTGCAGACCCCCGTGAAGGCGAGGGGGAAGAAGGCGAGGAGGACGTTCTTTTGCCCCTTGAACTGGGAGAGGCTGACGGTCTCCCCCGAGGTGGACTTGAGCGAGAAGTCCGGGGCTTTGTCTCCGACGCGGGGCTCAGGCATGGCCGCAGGTTACGCCACGTCGGCCTCCGTAGTAAAGTGGAGGGAGAAGGAGGCACCTTTGGACCCGTCGACCGCCGAGCGCCCCGGCCGCAACGACCCCTGCCATTGCGGCTCCGGACGCAAGTACAAGCAGTGCTGCCTGGACAAGGACGAGACGAGGCGGCGGTGCGCGCCGCGCGGGCGAAGACGGCCGAAACGGCGGGAGCCCCCGAGGCCGACGCCCCGGCCGCGGCCTCCCCCCCGCCGACCCCCCGGCACGCGACCCAGCAGCCCTGGAAGAAAGGGGCCACGAACACGCGGGGCTTTCAGCGCATGAGCACGCCCCGCAAGGTGGGAGGCGGCTAGTCGCTGACCAGGATCTCAGGACTCACGAAGGGTGGCCCGAACCTGGCCGGCCAGGGACATGGGATCGAACGGCTTGGTCAGCACTCCCGCCGCCCCGAGGTCGCGCAGCCGCTCCAGCTCGGAGAGCAGGGCCTTGGCGGTCAGGAAGATCACGGGAATGTCGGCCGTCTGCGGGTTGCTCCGCAAAGCGGCCAGGGTCGAGGGCCCGTCGAGCCCGGGCATCATGACGTCGAGCAGGATCGCGTCGGGGTGCGCGTCCTGGGCCGTCTTGATCCCGTCCATTCCGTTCGGGGCCTCGAGCACGTCCATCGCGCCGACGCGGCCGAGGGCCAGGTGGGCGATCCGGCGAATGTCCGCTTCGTCGTCGATGATCAGGATCCTCATCGGACGTGCCGCTTACGAGGCCAGGTCCCAGTTCGCCCAGGTCTGCGTCCGCGGCGTGGCGCGACGGACCCAGGGGCCAGAGCTGTAGACGGCCTGCAACCGATCGAACTCCGCGCGAAGCAGTGCGAGCACGCTTCGGCAGGCGGCCAGCTCCCCGGGCGAGAGGATCTGCCCACCCTGCAGGAGCGGCGCACAGATCCGCTCTCCCTTTCGGCCGAGCGTGCTCACCACCGAGAAGCCGTAGGTGAACCCGCCGCCGGCGAGGCCCAGGAAGCGGCGGTGCAGGTGCTCCAGGGCGGTGAGGTCGGGATTCGCCTCGAGTCGGCGGACCAAGCGGTCGATGTGGCCGAGGTTCTCGTTCGCCTCACCGACGTATTCGGTTCGCAGGTCCTGCAAGGTCTCGTGCACAGTAGCCATGCCCCTCGTATGAGCAAGGGCGGGGCCAGGGCCCTTAGGACAGAAAGTGCTGTATTCCAGTTACTTACGGAGATGGCCCGTTCTCCGTTCTCGGGAAGTCGTCCCGAGCCGTGGAGATTTTCCCGGCTCCCCCCGAGGGGGTCGGCCCGCTTCGCCGGAGTTCATTACGAATCCAAGACCTCGCGGACCTTGCGGGCCAGGGCGTCGGGGCTGAAAGGCTTCTCGATGAAGGGCACGCCGGCGTCGAGCACGCCGTGATGGGCGATCGCGTCGTCGGTGTATCCCGACATGTAGAGGACCCTGGTCTCGGGGTGGGTTTCGGCCAGGCGGCCCGCCAGCTCGCGTCCGGAGAGACGCGGCATCACCACGTCGGTCAAGACGAGGTGGATGGGGCCCGGATGCCGCTGCGCCGCCTCCAGCGCCTGCGGCCCCGCCCCGGGCGCGAGCACCGTGTAGCCGCGCTCCTCGAGGATCTCCTTGATCATCTCCGCCAGGCTCTGCTCGTCCTCGGCCAGGAGGACCGTCTCTCCGCCCCGCGCCGGCGCCGACTCCGGCCTCCGGGGGACGGGCTCCACCGCCTCGTCGACCCGAGGCAGGTAGATCTTGACCGTGGTCCCCAACCCCGGCTCGCTGTAGACCCACACGTGCCCGTCGCTCTGCTTCACGATGCCGTAGACCATGGCCAGGCCCAGGCCCGTCCCCTTGCCGAGCTCCTTCGTGGTGAAGAAGGGCTCGAAGACGTGCTTCAGGGTCTCGGCGTCCATCCCGATCCCCGTGTCGCTGAGGGCCAGCAGGACGTAGCGCCCCGCCCGTCCCCCGGCGTGGGTCCGCGCCCAGCCCTCTTCCAGATCGGCGTTCCGCAGCTCGATCTGCAGCTTCCCGCCCCGGGGCATGGCGTCACGGGCGTTCACGGCCAGGTTCATGATCACCTGCTCGATCTGCCCGGGGTCCGCCTTCACATGGCCGAGGTCGGTAGCGCTCGCCGTGAGGAGCTCGACGTCCTCGCCGATCAGCCGGCGGAGCATCGGGGTGAGCTCCCGCACGGCCTCTCCCAGATCGAGGATGCGCGGCTGGAGCACCTGCCGGCGGCTGAAGGCGAGGAGCTGCCGAACGAGGGAGGCGGCGCGGTCGGCGGACCGGCGGATCTGCTCCACCCGCCTCGTCCGCGGATCCTGGGGGGAGATCTCCCGCTGGAGCATGTCGCCGTAGCCGGTGATGACCGCGAGGATGTTGTTGAAGTCGTGGGCGATCCCGCCCGCGAGCCGGCCGACCGCCTCCATCTTCTGCGCCTGGCGGAGCTGCCCCTCGAGCTGGCGGTGCTCGGTCAGGTCGCGCAGGGCGCTGAAGTGACGGCCGGGCACGACGTTGCCGGTCGTGCTCGCCTCCACCTGCCGCGTGGTCCCGTCCGGGCGTAACACGGGATGGCTCGCGCGGAAGCGGCCGGTGGCCTGCACGGCCGCCAGCACCTGGTCGAAGTGGAAGCCGGGCTCGGCGAACTCGACCACCTTCCGCTTCAGAAGATCCGCGCGGGGTAGCCCGTACAACTGACAGGCCGCGGGGTTCGCCTCCAGGAAGCCTCCCTGGTCGTCGGTGACGATCATCGCGTCCAGAGCGCCGTCGAAGACCGCCCGGAACTGCTCCTCGCTCTCGCGGAGCGCGTCCTCGGCGCGCTTCTGCTCGGAGACGTCGCGGCCGTTGATCACGATCCCCCGGACGGCCGCGGTCACCAGATGGTTGGTGGCCAGGGCCGCAACCACCCGCCAGCCGCCTTCGGCGTGGCGCAGCCGTCCCTCCCAGGACACCGCCTGGCGGGGTCGGGCGAGCATCTGCCGGAAGGTCTCGAGCGCCGCCGGCAGGTCATCCGGGGCCACGAACTGGCGGAAGTCGGCGCCGACCACATCCGGGAGGGCGTGGCCGAGGACCCGCACCACCGAGGGGCTCGCGTACGTGATGCGGCCTTCGGCGTCCGTCATCCACACGAGGTCGGAGCCGTTCTCCACCAGGGCCCGGAACAGGCTATCGCTCGCGCGCAGCGCGTCCTGTGCCCCCCCGCCCCCGGTCACGTCGAGCTGCCCACGGCAGTCTGGTCCCTCATCCGCGGCGCCGCTTCAGCCCCGGGGCTTCTCGAGGACCAGGACCCGCAGGGGGTCGGCCACCGGGGTCAGGCTCCGAGGGCGTGACTCACCGCCCGCACCAGCTCCTCGAGCTCGAAGGGCTTGGCCAGGACGGGGGCGCCGATGCTACGGATGAAGGCGGCGGTGCTGGGGGAGAGGGTGTCGCCGGTCACGAACACGAAGCGCCGGGCCAGCTCGGGGTGCAGACGCTGCACCTCCTGATGGAACCGGGGGCCGTCCATGTCGGGCATGCGCAGGTCGGACAGCACGAGATCGTAGCGCCGCTCGCGCAGGCGCTCGAAGGCGGCGGCGGCGGTGACGGCGGTGTCCGCGGTGTGCCCCGCCAGGGCCAGGGCGTCGCGCATGACCCCGGCGAGATCCGCCTCGTCGTCCACCACCAGGATGGTGAGGGGCCCGGGGGAGGGCCCGGCTCCCGGCGCGGACGGCGTGGCCTCCATCGGGGCGGGTGCGAAGGGCAGCTCCACCACGAAGCGGGCGCCTTCTCCGGGAGCGCCCTCGACGCGCAGCTCCCCTCCGTGGTCCTGCACGATCGTCCGGCAGAGGGGCAGGCCGAGGCCGGTTCCTTCTCCCGCCGGCTTGGTGCTGAAGAAGGGCTCGAAGATCCGCTCCCGGAGGTCGGCCGGGATGCCCGGCCCGTTGTCCTCCACCACCAGCCGGATGACCGGCGCTTGCGGGTCCACCTGGGCGCGCACCGAGAGCCGCCTTTTCCCCGTCGTCTGGCGAAGTGCGTGGTGGGCGTTGATGACCAGGTTCACGAGGACCTGGCGCAGCCGATCGGGGTCGGCGGCGGGGAGCTGCGGCAGATCCTCCGCCAGGTCGACCTCCACCTCGACGCCGTCCACCCGGAAGCCGTAGGCCAGGATCTCCAGGGTCTCCCGCACCAGGCGCCGCAGGTCCACCGGCTCCCGCTCGGGCGGACGGCGGCGCGCGAGAGCGAGGAAGTTCCGCATGATGCGCGAACAACGGTCGGCGGCCTGCATGAGCTTTTCCGCCCGGTCGGCGAAGGGGCCCTCGCCGGCCTTGCGCTTCAGCAGGGTGGCGTGGCCCATCAGAAGGGCGAGCGGGTTGTTGAGCTCGTGGGCCACCCCCGCCACCACGCTGGCCACCACCTCGAGGTGCTCGTTGCGGAGCAGCATCTCGCGCTGGAGGTGCATCGCTTCCTCGGCCCGCCGCCGCGCGGTGTGCTCCTCGGCCTCGTGGAGGGCGCGCTCCACGGCCGGAGCGAGGCGGGAGAGGCGGTCCTTGAGGACAAAGTCCGTAGCACCCCGCCGGAGCATGTCGATCGCGAGATCCTCCCCGATCACTCCCGACACCACGATGAAGGGCGTCTCGGGATGGAGCGAGTGGGCCAGGGCGAGGGCGGCGCTTCCGTCGAAGCCCGGGAGCCCGTAGTCCGAGAGGATGAGGTCGAACGGGCCTTCGGAGAGGGCGGCCGTATATCCCTCCCGAGAATCGACGCGCCGGATCTCGCAGGAGAGGCCCGCTCCCGCGAGGAGCCGCGCGACCAGTTCGGCGTCCGCGGGATTGTCCTCCAGAAGGAGTATGCGCGCCTTACGGCTCATCGCGCGCTGGGCGCCGATCCGGGGTTCCGATGGCAGGTCCCTCCCCTAGGAGATGCGCGAAGCCGTCAGCCCGCGATTTCCGAACGGCGGCTCTTCGATCCACGCCACTATAGCACGCCGCTTGGAAGAGCCGCCACGGATTGCGACGCGGCTTGGGCCGTTTCAGGCCGAAGTTCTCTCGCCCGTGCAATAGCCTGTACGCAAAACGTATCTCAGGGGTCCTCGCCGAGCGCATTGAACAGGAACCGATAGACGTCGGCCTGCTCCTCGATCTGCTTGGAGACAGGCTTGCCGGCGCCGTGCCCGGCTCTCGTCTCCACGCGGATCAGCACGGGCCGGTGGCCGTCGGTGGCCGCCTGCAGCCGGGCCGCGAACTTCTTCGCCATCCCCGGCGCCACCCGGTCGTCGGTATCGGCGGTGGTGACCAGGGTCGGCGGATAGGCGACGCCATCCTTGACGTTGTGGAGCGGGGAGTAGCGGTACAGGACGGGGAACATCTTCGGGTCGTCGGCGGAGCCGTACTCGGGGATCCAGAAGCGGCCGACCGTGAACCGGTGGTAGCGCAGCATGTCGGCCACCGGCACCTGGCAGACCACCGCCCCGAACAGCTCCGGGCGCTGCGTCATCACCG
>WNGL01007091.1_pt1 | contig 13763 bp, 10 predicted proteins | sample 5400591 | NCBI WGS metagenome assembly WNGL01 (sample SAMN13153377, study PRJNA577476) | soil metagenome | isolation source: 80 cm soil or saprolite under Garry oak tree replicate 1 | place: USA:California | collected 2016-06-15
GAGCGTCGAGCATTGGCTCAACATGGACACCCTGGGCCTATTGCAACAACTCGGCGTAATGCCTGCGCCAGGACAACAGGTATAAGGCCTGACGGCCACAAGCGGTGTCACTACCTGTCACAGCACATCAGCGCGACAGGTAGTGACACCAACACAAAGCAGTGGAACCGGTAAGACCCAGGAGGGGAATTCTTCACCTGGTACAGCATGCTTTATTCCTTCAAGACGTAGCCGACCCCGCGCACCGTATAGATGAGGCGTGGTTCGCCCTCGGCTTCCAGTTTGCTGCGCAAGTAGCCAACGTAGACCTCCATCACATTGGAGGAGCCTTCGAATTCCATGCCCCAGACCCGGTCCAGGATGATCTCACGGGTGAGTACCTGGCGCGGGCGCCGCAGCAAGAGGGCCAATAACTCGTACTCGGTGGGAGACAGTTCAATCTCGCGCGCGCCACGATGGGCCACGCGTGTACCGGTATCCAGCTCGACATCGGCGTAGCGCAGCAGCTCGTGCCGCTCCTCCTGGCTGCGGCGCAGCAGCGCCTTGACGCGGGCCACCAGTTCTTCGGGGGCAAACGGTTTCACCAGGTAGTCATCGACGCCCCGCTCGAATCCTTCCACGCGGTCAGCAATGGCGTCGCGAGCGGTGAGCATCAGGATGGGCACGTTGTCGCCTGCCGTTCGCAACCGTTGCGCCACCTCCAGACCGTTTAGCCCCGGCAGCATGAGATCCAGGATGATCAGATCAGGTGGGCGCTCCAGTGCGCGATTGAGGGCCTCAGGGCCGCTGGCCGCAATGGCTACACTGTACCCCTCAAAGGCCAGAACGCGCCGCAGCAGGTCCGTGATGCGTGGATCGTCATCGACGATCAGAATATGTGCTTTCATAGTTTTCTCTCCATCTGTCCTGTAGAAGAGCAGAGTCGCTGGTTCTCGGAGCAAGAGGGCCTCTACCGCGGTCGCTACTCTGTAGGTTTGTCTCTCCGCTTGCTATGAGCAAGTATAGCACGGCCAGATGAAGCGATTCTTAGACGAACCTGAGATGGACCTGAGAGCGAGGTTCATCCAGCTTCTTCTGTTTGACATGATAGACCGGTACCCCTCATGCGAGAGGAAGCCAGACGCTGAAGGTGCTGCCTTTGCCGGGTTCACTCTGAGCGGTGATGTGACCGCCAAGCTGCTCTACTAAGGTCTGCGCGATGGAGAGGCCTAAGCCGGTGCCCTGGCGGGAGCGGGCGCGGTCGGCGCGGTAGAAGCGCTCGAAGATGTGCGGCAGATCAGCAGGTTCAATGCCGATGCCTGTATCACGGATGCGCAGTACGGCCTGATCGTCGACTCGCTCCAATGAGACGATGACCCGGCTCGCCCCTTCCTGCTGGCGCAGCGGAGTATACTTGAGGGCGTTGTCAAGCAAGACCAGGGTGACCCGGCGCAGGCTCTCTTCCTCGCCACGCACGCGCACCGGCTCGACGTGGCCGACCTCCAGCTGCACCTGCGACCCCTCGACGTCCAGGCGCCTCCTCAGTTGGCGCACCAGTTGGAGTACCGCGCGGTCCAGTTCGACCGGTGGAGTACTTCGTGTACTCTCCACGGCCGCTCTCTCCGTTGCCTGGTCTGTTGGCGATGGGCCCGTGCTAGCATCGGCACGGGCCAGCAGTAGCAACTCCTCCACGAGTGCTGCGAGGCGGAGCGTCTCCTCGTGGGCATCGGCCAGCATGGTACGGCGCTCCCCTTGAGGCAGCTCCTCGACATGGCGCTGCAAGAAGGCCAGGTTGCCCTGGATGGTGGTGAGCGGCGCGCGCAGTTCGTGCGAGGCGTCGGCCACGAAGCGGCGCTGGGTCTGGGTGGCGCTTTCCAACGACGCGAGCATCTCATTGAACGTCTCCACAACCTGCGCCAGTTCGTCGCGCCCGCGCGGGTGCTGCACGCGCTGGCTCAAGTTGCCCAGGCGCGTACCTCGTGCAGTGGAGGCGGCGATGGAGCGCGCCGTGGTCACCAGGTCCGACAGAGGATGCAGCACACGCGTGGCGATCAGCCAACTTGCAAGCAGCGTTCCCGCCAGGGTGGCGGCTCCCGATAGCAGGAGCAGCGCGCGGAGCAACAGCAGGGTGGCGTCGACATCGGAGAGTGACTTGGCGACCAGCAGCACGCCAATGACCGGGCCATTACCCATCGGCACCCCGTCGGTGTTCCCACTCACGCCATGCACCGGCGCTCGGATGGGCAGCGCTTCTACACGCACATGCTGCCCTTCCACCACCGTATCGTACAGCACAGGGGGCTGGCCAGCCAGCGATGCGCTGGCTGTCTCATTGCTGAGGGGAATACGCGTACCATTCGTCGAGAGATAGCGCACCTGGCTCTGGGTGTCCAGGACCTCAACCACGACGCCGGGATCGCGGTACGTGTCGACCACACGCAGCGTCAGTTGACTTGACCGCCAGTACGGTGGAGCGTCAGATAGATCATCCAGCACGTCGAGCATAGCGACGCGCGCCTCCGTCCGGACGGCGCTGTTCACGCTGGTATCAACGGCCCCGGTCGTCAACAGCAGGAATAGCAGCGCAAAGAAACCCAGGGCTACGGCAAGAAGTGAGCCGTACCAGAGGAGGAGCCGCAGCCGGAGCGAACGGGGGAGTGACCGCCTGGGCTGCACTACCTTACGTGTAGGCATGACCATTTTCATCGTGATGCTCGCTGCCGAAAGGCAGGACTCGTGTATTCCATGCTATATGGGAGTATAGCATAGAAGTGCGGAGCGTCCCAAAACCATTATTTGTCTTCTCCTTGATCTGCAATTTCCTGGATACATCCAGAAATCTTTTTACAGGGTTGATCTCTCCCGACTCCGCCAGGGGAGATGTCTAGAGCATATCGCACCAGGGTGAATTGATCCTGTGCAGTAGCTGAGACGAATCTGAGAATGTATCGCCACTTTTAAGCTCCTTCGAGTTGCCGCCGAACAGGTTGATCAGGCTCAGAAAGAGGTTCAGAATATCGAGGTAGATCTTTCTTACTCTTTCATAGGGCGCGCTCGCTTCTCGGTAGAAACCCCAAACAGAGCTGGGTGATGTACCACGCCTGTCGGCACGAGCAGGTTCAAAAATGTGCGTGTGACGATGATGGCGGTAAACATACTGACCAGCACCCCCAGCAGCAGGGTGGTTGCGAATCCTACAATGAGACTGGCGCCAAAGTTATTGCCAAAGACATACAATACAGCGCAGGTAATCATGGTGGTGATATTTGAATCCCGGATAGAAGGCCAGGCCCGTTTCCAGCCGATAGCGATAGCCGCAGCCAGCAATCTCCCCGCCCGCAACTCCTCCTTGACCCGTTCAAAGACGAGCACGTTGGCATCCACTGCCATGCCAATCGAAAGGATAAACCCGGCGATACCCGCCAGCGTGAGCGTTACGCCAACCAGCTTGAAGATGGCGAACGTCAGGGCGGTGTAGAGAAGCAGCGCGAAGTCCGCGAGCAGGCCAGGAAGGCGGTAGTACACCAGCATAAATAGCATGACCATGCCGATGCCGATGGCACCTGCGACCTGGCTTTTGTTCAGAGAATCCTGCCCCAGGGTGGGGCCAATCGTCTGCTGGCTGGCGATTTTCAAGGCGATGGGAAGCGCTCCATAGCGCAGGACTGTTGCAGTACGCTGCGCCTCTTCGTTGGTAAACTGACCCGTAATCACGCCCGGCCCGGTAATAGCGCTCTGAATGGTGGCCGATTGGATGACTTCCCGGTCAAGCGTGACGGTCAGAATATTTCCCCGATTCTGCCGGGTAAGATCGCTGAAACGTCCCACGGCGTCGCCTTGCATCGCGAAGTTGATCTGCGGTCGTCCTGTCTGCTCCTCGACACCCACGCCGATTTGACCGGGGTCCAGGTCTTTCCCGGTAAATGGAGGATTGCCACCCGGATTGTACTGGGTGAACTGCTCAGGGTTGAAGCGCGAGCCAGGAGAAAGCATCCCTTGCGGTGCGGGGCCAGTGTTCCAGAACTCCAGTTTCCCTGTTTTGAGGAGCGAGTTTACTGCTTCGTTGCGATTGCCGCTCGTGAAGCCGGGCAGTTCAACCGAGAGACGTGGTTGCCCATTGCTCGTCTGCACACGCACAATCGGCTCGTTGACCCCCAGTCCGCCGTTGACGCGCTGCTCGATTTGATCTCTTGCCGCCTCCATCTCGCGCGCAAGCGTTTCTCCGCCCAGAGACGGTGTCCGCTCAGGCTCCAGGAGGACGCGAACGCCTCCCTGCAAGTCCAGACCCAGCCGGGCCTTCAGCGGGTGATGGATACCAAGCCAATCGATATGCAGGCCCAGGTTATGAGGCCAGTCAATATATGCCGCACATCCTGCTACCACGAGGATAAACAGGAGCAGGGCCAGAGTTTTTCGTTGCATAGCGTTTTATCCCGTATTCAATAGACTCGGGAGAGAGGGCTGTCTAGCGCCTGCGCCTTCTATTCCACAGGGTAAGTATAGTCCCTTTGTATGAAGCAGAACTGTGATTGAACTGAATTGAGGCTGAGAATGCGCCTGGGTAGAGAAGTGACTGCTTTCTCTGATGCATCTGGTGGTTAGATCAGGTCATGGCGCATGGCTTCGGCGACGGCCTGGGCTCGATCGGTGACCTGCAACTTGCGGTAAATGTCCTGCATCTTGCGTTTGACCTGCACCTCACTCCAGAACAGTTGCTTGCCGATCGCTTTATTGGTCCATCCTTGCGAGGCAAATTGGAGACACTCGATCTCGGTCGCGCTCAGCCCCCAATCCAGGCGATTCTGCTCTTTGGCCAGGCGACGAAACTCGATCACCATCTGGGTCACCGCCTGGGTTTCCCCCAGAATGCGTTCCCCGCAATGCACGGCTCGCAGCGCCCGGCCTAGATCCTCGATGGACAGCGTTTTTTGCAAGTAGCCATGCACCCCGATGCGCACCGCTTCGAACAGCAGTTTTTCATCATTGGTACCGGCGTATAATACCACACGAGTCTCTGGGGAGCTTCGCAGTAACTGTTTGGCAATCGTCATGCCGCTGACATGATCCAGCGCGATCCCGACTAACACAATATCAGGCTTCAATTTAGTATTGAGCGAGAGCGCGACTTTCTCATTCTCGGCCTCTGCGACGACCTCCAAGTCCTGCTCCTTATTGAGCATCACGCGTATGCCCTGGCGCAGGATCACATGATCATCGACTACCATCAGGCGGATGTGAGCATCTTTACGCTCTACTACTGGTGGCTCCATAACCTTTCCTCGCTTGCTTCAGCTAGTGCAGCAGTATTCATTCAACACAAGCGCAGATACTACTTTCTGCCAGAGTCCACTGGCTTCAAACAGGCGAAAAACGCTTTCTTCTCAAACCACGAAAATTTGCACGAAGACACTGCTCTGTACTATGGAACCCTGGCCGTCCAATTCGGTCACGTGGGCGGTGAGCAGGTGCGTTCGGGTCTCTCCGGCCGTGGCCCCTCTCAGGTCAAACTCCAGGTCAATGTCCTGTACGGAGTGCCGAAGTACCTTGCCTTCGGTGATCCAGATCACCTGCAAGGGTGCTCGCATCTCTTTCAGGTCAATACTATAGCTGCCTTTGATCGGCTTGAGAGCAGCATATGCCTCACTCACGCGCAACCGAATATCTCCTTTGATCACGACTTTTGGAGCGCTAGTGGCGAGGGCGGGAATGTCTGATAGCTGCGTTACTTCATCGAAAAGAGGATTGGAACGCGCTGCCGAATAGGTACGCTGCGCCTGTTCTGTATATGCACTCATGTCTAGCTCCTCCCGTGTTCTTGCGAAAGTGATTCGTCATCTCCCACAAGCATAGCGGATGGACGTGAGTTGACCCTGTAAAATAGCTGAGACAGAGATGAGAATGCCTATCCAGATACCTGACAGCCTTCCCTTGATGTCCGCATGGTCCGCTTCACTGTTTGCAAAAACTCGTAGACGGTGGCTTTGCCAGAGGAGTTGCTCTCTCCCTGGACGGTGCTTGCTTGCCTTAGTTGATCAAGGGCAACAAGGAGTTCATCGGTTGGCAGTTCCCTGACGTGCCCATCGTCTCGCATGAGATATGCAAATAGCTCTTGATACATGGTTGATCTGCTTCCAGCAAACAAAAGAAGGGGTACTTCCGGATCGGAGAGCTGGCAAAGCAGCAATGCTTGCTCAGCTCTCCGACCTTTCCATCATGGAAACCTTCGCCAGCTCGTTCCTTGTCGATAGACGGCTTGAACTTGACTCTGGCATCTACAGTCTAGCAGGTCTAGCTGAACTGAGGCTGTATTGAAGCTGTGCTGAAGCTGAGAAAGCAAGCAAGCAAGCAGGGCTGCTAGAAAGGACTCTCAGACCCATCTCACACATCCCTCAGAATCGTCTCATCCTCATGGCCTATACTTACCGCAGGCAGATGGAGAAAACGGCAAAATGCCTCTACTCCCCCATTCTCCATCTACTTACCATGCTATGGAGATGAAAGAAGGAGGAAATAAGTGATTGAAATTTTGGGGGCAGTGGGAAGCATTATCCTGATAGATCTGGTTCTGAGTGGTGATAACGCTCTGGTCATCGGAGCAGCCGCAGCTGGATTACCGAGGCGGCAGCGCTGGTACGCCATTGCCCTGGGCGGTAGTGGGGCCATTGTCCTGCGCATTACCTTCGCTGTCATTGCGACGTTACTGCTACGGCTGCCACTGCTTCAGGCGATAGGAGGACTCCTCCTCTTGATGATCGCCATACGGCTCCTGATGGATCGAAGCGATGCGAAGCACACGAAGTCTGTTGAACGCGCAAGCTCGCCGCAAGAGGGTAAGTTTGGCCTGGCGACGGACGCACTGGTTACGAAGAATTTTTGGGCGGCTATGCTGACCATCCTGGTGGCAGATGTGACGATGAGCCTGGATAATGTGCTGGCTATCGGCGCGCTGGCGCAGGGCAATTTGCCGCTCCTGGCGGCGGGTCTGCTCCTGAGCATTGTACTGCTGTTACTCGGCAGCGCACTCGTGGCTGAACTGATTGGGCGTTTGCCATGGCTGCTGGATGTTGCCGCGCTTGTACTGGCGTGGACGGCGGCGAACATGATCCTCGACGACATTCGCCTGGGGCCATTACTCGAGCATTTTCCCTGGACGCGCATTGTTCTTCCAGCAGTAGCGTTTGGGATCGTTATCGCCGCAAATATGCTCTTGCGCCTGCGCGATAGTCAACGCGCAGGTAAGAAGCTTGTTCACTAGAACACTTGCTACAATCTGGAAAGAGCCTGGATCTGCTCTCCGTCGCCTTTCAATCGGTCACGGTGTACTGCATGTAAAGTTGGGTCTCTTCGAAGTTGGCCTTGAAAGATTGCCAGGCGGCGTTGCTTATGCCGCCTGGTTGTTGCTTTGGATAGGCATCGTCAACCCGCATGACCCGCTGGCTTGTCTTTTCCTCCAGGCGCTGTAATAGGGGATCGAACGGCATGTCCCACCGCTTCTTCACTGCCATCTCGCGATTGACAGGAATCATGGCAACCAGGTCCGGGCTGGTCATCAGTTCCAGGCCCTTGGGGACTGCACTGAGGCCGCGTACGGTTGCGTTGAAACTGCCATGATGGCCCACCTTGTACAGCACCGTGCGCGCTAACAGGTCTCCAATGCGGATGGTTTGCATGGCTCCGGTAGGGTCAGGAACCGACCACGAGAGATTGTCCCAGGAAAGCCAATTGCCTATCTGAGCATCTGCGACAAACAGCAGCACCTTTTTCGTGTTGACAAGTTCAATAGCGAGCGCCAGGCTGGTGTTGTTGGTATAGCTGTCGAGTTGGAGCGCGAGGTCTCCAGCTGCGCCTAACCAGTCGTCATCGATACGCCGCCATGCCTGGTCATCCTGTCTCGCGTTCTGCTGCTGTCCATCCTGTGCTGCCTTTTCCCCTGGTGCCGACTCCTCGAAGCCGTAGTGGATGCGGAAGAACTCGTACTGCTTCGCCTCTGCGGATGGAATGCGCAGCATCTGGTCGAAGGGAAAGCTGAGTTCGCGCAGTTCTTGATCTGTGGGAGATACCTGTGTTTGGTCTTGCACCGCCATGTAAAAAGCCGTTCGAGCGGTCAGCGCGGAGCCTTGTGTATAGACTTCTCGTCCTTTCACGGTAGGATTGATGTCTTTAAGGACCTTCTCGTCCTGGGGCGGGCCGAGCACATAGATTCGTACACCTGAAACCTCCGGTAGCCCGCTGGCTCGCGGCAGAGACAGAGGTTCCTCACCGGGACGGCGATACTCCGGCGCAGCATCCATCTTGCTCACGAAAGCGCGGATCGCCTCGAGGGCCGCCCCCGTACTGGCGCTGCCCAGGGCGTTGCCAGGTGCGACCGAAGGATCGCCAAAGAAGTGCAGCAGGTTGGTGATAGGTTCCACGGACTCGGCATCGCGGGCGCGGTTCACTGCCAGATGCAGGGCCTGGTGGTCCCGTTGGAATTCTGTTCGCAGTTGCTGCGCCAGCTTGTCAGAGGGGTCTTCCGTCCAGGCCAGCCAGAGGTTGTGAATCCGCATGCGCTGGAAGATCTCGCCAGCCTGAATGAAGCCAGACAGGTGATCCCAGTGCTCATGGGTGGCTACCAACAAATGAATATCCCCGCCGGTCGCCGCCTCGATGTCTGTGGCAACTGCCTGCATGACCTGTGACGGGTTCTGCGTGCCGAAAATAACCCCACAATCAATCAGCATATAAAAGGCCTGTCCGGCCTGTCCCGTGGGAAACGCCAGCAGGAAACAGTCGCCCAGTCCCTGCCGGTACATACGGACGGTAACCCCAGAAGCGGGGGGGTGTAGTGTGGCCATGCCAGGTTCTCCTACTCTATTGCGCGATGTAGAAAAGCGAACGGCTCTTTCAGCCCACTCTGGATTGCACTCCCGAAATACATGGCGCGCAGCGAAGGCTCAGTGCCAGCCGTCAGGAACTGACGTTGTCGTGCCAACCGATGCGCGCTGAGGATGTTCTTGACGATGCAATACCGTACCTTTGAGTTCAGGGGATCGACCAGCAGGCTGCATCCACCCCGAAAGATGAAGTCAGCCTGCGGAGTTGGATTCAAAGACCCGCTCTCGACCTGGTCCTGGATGTCCAGGTCAAAATATCCCGCTTTCTGCTGCGTAATTTCAATCACCAGGTCTACCAGCAGCTCGCCGTCTGGACCCACACGGCGTGCCGGGCGCAGCGAGTGAACTTCGAACTTCGCATCGGGTTTCCTCAGATCCAGTCCGAGCACATCCTGGAGGTCTCGCGCCGTACCCTTGAGCCAGTCGTGCAGTTCGGCCCGTGCCTGACGGAATAGTTCGTACACTTCCTCGCGCCTGCCGGAGAGGTTCCACTCGTGTAGCATGTTGCGCAGTTTTTGAAGCACGGGCAGGACACGCGGATGGAAATTCGGGTCGGTTGGCTCCTGCCAGCGCAAGTTGTCTATCGACAGGCTGCGCACGTCGAGTGGATAAATGCCATGCTGGCGGAACGCCTCGACGATGGCGAGCCGGTAGCCCAGGTCGTCATCGCGCACGAGGTCGTAGTCTGCGGTAATCAGCGCCCGCAGGTAATCGCCGAAGGTCAGGTCGACGGGTGGGCAGTAGTCCAGGGCGCGAATGCACATGTTGAGGATGTGCTGCGCGGATTTGGCGGCCTCGCTCGCCAGCCTGTTGACGAGGTCGGGGTGTAGTTGTCCAGCCGGCAATACCCCGGTTCCGTTCGTTGCAATGCGCAGGAGGTCGGCGATGCGCGACTTGTAGATCGACACGAAGGCATCGAAGACGGCGGCTACGAGTAGGGAACCGCGGGCGTGCGGCTCGAACGTGCAGTCGATTTCCAGTGGGTCTGGTTCTTTGCGCTGCCACATGCCGTTTGCGTCGAACGCACCGAGCGCGTCGCGCAACGCAGCGTGCGACCCGGTAGCTTGCCCAAACTCCTGGGCGAGCTGTGCGAGCAGGTTCTCGCTGGCCAGGTCACCGCGCGTCCTGGCGATTTGCTGGCGCAGAACGTCGGGGAAGGAAAAATGTTGAAAGAGCGCGACGATATCGGCGAAGCCCTCGTGAAAAGCCAGCACATCAGGGTTGCTGGCCTCTTCGAAGCGGCGGTGCATGCCATCGAGCAAGGCATGCGTCGTTTCATGCGCAACGACATCGTGCGAGAGGCAGGTGAAGACCGTGCCGCCGGGCAGGTGGTAGCGCGAATCGTTTGAGGACGCGGGAAAGTAGCCAAAGAGCAGCGCTTTTTTCTGCGGGCTGTAATAGGCGTTGGCCTCGCGCAGCGCATGGGGATAGATGCGCAGGCGCTGCATATAGCTTTCGGTGAACGTCGCTGCTGCCTGCCCGTCGCTTCCCTCAGCAATGATGTGTGGCGCCCAGAAAGCAGTGCGGCCCAGCGCTCGCTCGAAGTTGCGAATGGTCGTCATGGCTATGGCGTAGACCATCTGCTGGTGAAACTGCGGGTTGCCCTCCGACGGCGCCAGCCCATCCTGGGCCAGCAGATAGGGCTGGTTGAGATCAACCGGCGCGTAGAAGCAGTCGCTAGCCGGGTCAACGTCGACCACTTCGAGGTACTCACCGACCGGGCCAGGCTGTAAAATATCCTTCCCTGTCTCGAGTTCGAACTCCCAGGGCACCTTCATCGTGACCACGTTCACCAGCGCATTTTCCAACTGCATGGAGAGGCTGGGGTCAAAGGCATAGGCGCGCAATCGACGGAAGGGGGGACGCTCGATTGGAATGGCGCGGGTTCGCACGGCCGGGTGGTCACTACTCGCAAGGGGAGGTGACTCCCCAGGTGATGTGAGCGACCCCTCTTTGGGTTGGGGTATCTCGCTTTGCAACATAGGTGCCCTTTCCTGTTCGTTTATGCCCCAAACACAAAAACTGTCCCGGCCAGCATCCCGTAGAGTAGCACCAGCAGCAGACCCTCCAGCCAGACCAGTTCACCGTCCCGAGTGATTTCGCTGAAGAGGAAGGCCGCCAGCCCCAGCGCACCAATCTCCACGACACTAAAGATCAGGTCCAGGCGGTGCGGGGCCAGCAGGCTGAACAGCACCAGGATCGGTGCCACGAGAAGGGCAATCTGGATCGACGAGCCGGCGGAAGCCGCCAGTACCATGCCCATGCGTTTGTCGAGCGCCATGCTGATGGTGTTGAAGTATTCTGGGATGCCGCCGATCAGGGGTACGAAGACCAGACCGACAAAGGCCGGGTTCCAACCGAGCACTTTAGTGACCGGTTCAATCGTCCCTACCAGGATATCCGACACGATGCCGACCCCCACGGTGGCAGCGACGAGCAGGAGGAGCGCTCGCCAGAGATTCGGCTTAGGCTCTTCCTTTGGTTTCGCCGCAGTTCGCGGCGGTGGCGTCGCCTCTTCTCTGGAAGGCGATTTCGCTGCAACTGCCGACATCGGGGTGCCATCCCCCCCAACGTCCAGGGAAGGCTGCCCGCTCTCGCTCGCCTCATGAGCTGCAATGGTCTGGACGGTGCTGTCAATCTGGCGCAACACCCCGCTCTTCTGAGGATTGGCACTGTGAGCCACCTGGCTTCGATAGGCGAGCAGACGTGCGATGGCGGCCTCTGAACGTGCGCCCAACACCGGGTCGATCACGTCGCCCTCCCCCTCTGCTTCTGGTTCGGTATCGCGAACGCGAAAGACGCTGAAGAGGATCGAGGCGAAATACCCCAGCAGGAGCAGCACCGCGATAAAGTCGGAAAGCAAGATGCCGCGCTCGACGATCTGCGTCTGGCCTGAACGCGAAGCCAGGATTTCGGCGACGGCGGGCAGAAACAGTCCACCCAGGCAGAGCGCCAGCAGGGAGGAGTATTGGCTGGCCGGGCGCACCTCGAAGCGCAGACGACCATGCTTGAGGCCTCCCACACAGGTCGCGATCCCCAGAACCAGCAGCACATTCCCCAGGATCGACCCGATGATGGAAGCCCTGACCACATCCACCAGCCCCTCACTGAGGGCGAACAAACCGATGATCAATTCGGTCGCGTTGCCGAACGTCGCGAACAGCAACCCACCGATGCGCTCGCCCGTATGTTCGGCCACCTGCTCCACGGACTGCCCGATTAGAGCGGCCAGCGGCAGAATCCCCAGTCCCGCGATGACAAACAACAGCAGTGGCGGTATGGCTATATGCAAGAATGCCAGCACTACCGCCAGCGCAGCGAAGACCAAAAGACCGTAGAACCAGCGAGACATACTCCCTCCCTTTTCTGGATGATCTCCCCTTTCTCCCGCGAGCAGCAAGTAATGCCGCCCTCCTTAGTAAAACGCATTTCAACTTTGCTGTCCACCGTAATTATACGGAGAGAGAAGGCCCAACTCCTGATCCATTTGACCGCATAGCTGCATTAGTATACAATATGACCGGACAACTACTACCCTGAGAATAGAAGCGACGGCAATAGCTTCTCCGGGTATGACAATAAGTAGGATGGAGGAAAGTACGATGATCCCCCACGATGACTTTACCCCACATGGGTACCTGGATAATCCCTATCACTCCTGGAAACTCAATCCCAGCGGGATGCTACGCTCGATGGCTCCATTGGGAATGGGCTGGCACGTGCCGAACCTGGGGAGCTATGTCAATAACCAGTTTCAGTATACGGCTCACCTCACGATTGGACTGCAGATCGACCATCTTGTGCTGGTCACGCCAGAGGATTTTCGTCGCCATAAATGTACGATCAACAGCCAGCTGCACACCAAAAATCGCCTTGAATATAGCTGTCTCGTGCCGAAATATGGGGTGACGCTCACGGCGCGTTATTTCCTGGTCAATGAACACGCGCTGGGCTGCATAGTAACGCTCTCGACCACCTCTAGCAGGCCACTGCCCATTACCTGTTACTTGATTCACTTGCATACACACAATCCACACACCAGCCGTTTGTGGGAGCACGGCCTGTACGCGCTGCAAGACCGCGAACGGGGCTATGGCATGCTGGGGCTTGCCAGCGAGGGGGATGTCTTTACGCATGGGGCACGCGCTGCTGATAGCACGGCGCTCTCGTGGGAAGAAATGGGGTTTGCCATCTCACTGACGGATATTTCAGCGTGGGCACATGGAGTGAATATACCCCGACCACAGATCACCCAGCGCCAGCAGGAGAATGGCTGGCAGCTGCGCGTACTGGCTTTACCCTGCTCATTCGCACTTGATGGCCAGTAGTGCAGAGCGTAGTCAAACTGCCGACGATGAACGATTCTGGCAGCTGGCACCACAGCTCTCCGGGGATTGGCCTGCGCATTGGCGGCGTGGCTTTGTGTATGACCTGGAAACGCTGCGTATGGTTATACGCCCCCCGGCTGGCGTCATCCCGCATCCCTGGGATAGCATGCAGATACAGGCTCCGCGCACGGTGCTGGCCGAGGCCGCGATGGACGCGCTCTACCTGAGTTATGCCGATCCTGAACTGGCTGCGGAAGTTATCCTGGGGCATTTCGAGTCATCTCCTCACCCGAATCTGCCGTGTATGCGTGAGGCTGGGAGCTACAATATGGTCGCGGATGATGGGCAGCTTTGTGGTACGGCTCCCGCGTGGGGGTTTCCTATCTGGTGTTGCGACCAGATATTTCGCAGGACGGGAGATGTGCAATGGCTGCGCAGACTCTACCGGGGAGCGGCAGGGTATTTACGCTGGTGGCTGGAGCACCGGCGTGATGCTGAGGGCTGGCTGGGCTATGCCTGTTCTTGGGAAAGCGGCCAGGATGTCTCTACCCGTTTTGGGCCACAACAGACGGGGGGCAGCATT
>WNGL01009039.1_pt1 | contig 13758 bp, 16 predicted proteins | sample 5400591 | NCBI WGS metagenome assembly WNGL01 (sample SAMN13153377, study PRJNA577476) | soil metagenome | isolation source: 80 cm soil or saprolite under Garry oak tree replicate 1 | place: USA:California | collected 2016-06-15
ACTGTCGTGATGGCCCCAGACGGCCGCGCGCTCCACGTCAACTACGGATACGCGCCGGCGACCAAGCTGGACCGCCAGCTGGCCGAGGCGCGAAACGGTTCTGCAATGGAGCACGCCGCCACCGCCTAAGCTGGTCCACCGATGCTTCGGCTGGTCCTGGTTTCCATCGCGATGCTCGTCGTCGCTGCCGGCTGCGGCCAATCGCAGTCGCCGACGTCCAGCGAGCTGGTGCTGGGGGCGATCTACCCACTCAGCGGCTCGCAGGCCCAGGGCGGCAAGGAGGAGCTGGCAGGTGTCAAGGCCGCCCTCCAGCTGGCCGAGGGCAGCGGCGCCATCAAGACAAAGGTCCGCCTCGACGTCGTCGACGCGACCACGCCGGAGGCGGCGACCGCCGCCGTCGACCACCTGGTGCGCGACGACCACGTGCCTGCGATTTTTGGCACCTACGGCAGCACGCTTTCGGCGGCCGCATCGGCCCGCGCCGAGCAGTTGAAGACCGTTTACTGGGAGACGGGCGCAGTGGCGGATCCCATCACGGCCCACCGCCGCTACGTGTTCCGTACGGTCGCCACCGGAAGCTCGCTCGGGCGCATGGCGGTCACGTTCACAAACGAAGTCCTTATCCCGAGCTACCACCTGCAGGCGCCGCGGGTCGTGGTCATCCAGGTCGGCGACGTGTACGGCCGCTCCGTCGGTGGCGGCGAGGTCGCCCTGGCCGCCAAGCTGGGCGTCTCGGTGGCGGACGTCGTCGAGTACAACCCGTACGCATACGACGCCGACGCGATCGCGGCCCGCGTCGCCGCCATGCACCCGGATTTCGTCTGGGACGTGAGCTACCTGGACGACGGCGTCGCGATCTGGCAGGCGCTGCTTCGCGACCATGTCGCACTGAAGGGAGCGATCGGCACCAGCTCGGCCTTCTGCATGCCCGACTTCGGCAGGCGCCTGGGCTCCGGCGCGGTCGGCGTGTACGCGGCCGACAAGCCCGACGGCGACATCAGCTCCGCAGCCCTCTCTCCAGCAGGGCGGGCCCTGCTGGATGAGGCGCGTTCCGTGTATGCACGCACCAATGGCGGCGCATCGATGTCGATTCCCGCGCTGGCCGGATTCGTCGGTGGCTGGACCCTTTTCCACGACGTCCTCGGCGCGTTGCCCACCTCGGTAAGCTCGGAGTCCATTCGGGCCGCAGCGTTGAACGTCGACGTGCCGGTCGGCGACAGCGTCAACGGCGGCGGCGTGCGGTTCGGCGCGGCAGGCTCCCTGGATGAGGGTCAGAACACGCGTGCGGCGGCGGTGGTGGGTCAGTGGCAGGCGGTGGGGGTCATGAGGGTCGTTTACCCGTCCGCTTACGCGACCGGAAGCCCGCAGCTTTCCGTGCAGTCGCCTTAGACCCTAGCTTCCTGGCGCTCTCCAGGCCATCGAGGATCAGGTCCAGCCCGCGGAGGTCGGGGCTAGCATCGGCGGTTTTGCGGAGGGATACGTGGATCCCAAGATGTACGCCGCCGGCAACGCGCCGGCCACGGCTGGAAACCTTGTCGCAAACTCCGGACTTGTCCGGATGGGAGTCGTGTCCCACCTGTTGGACGCGACGTTCTTCATCTTTCTGGCCCTGACCCTCTACATCCTGCTGAAGCACGTGCACAAGAGCGTGGCCCGAGTCGTGGTGGCGTAGGGTCGCCGGACCGGGTCTGGTCCGGGACTGCATCAGGCTCGGCGCCCACGGATGGCGGAGCAGAGCTTCGTGCGCCGAGATGGCGCGCCCGCGCGCAGCCGTCTTCCAGGGAGCTCGTTCGGCGGGCAAAGCGATCTCGCCAAAAACGAGGTCGACGATGCCGTCGAGAATGTCGTCCTTGTTGGCGACGTGGTTATACAGTGACATCGCCTCGACGCCGAGCTTCTCGCCGAGCTTGCGCATGCTGAGTGACTCGATCCCATCCTTATCGGCAAGATCCAGGGCTGCGCGCAGCACCCGCTCACGGCTCAAGGGGGCTCGTTGCTTGGTGGTCGGGACGGTTTGTGTGGCCATCGGGTGTTCCTCTTGACAAACTTACAGCGTATGTGCAAACTTACGCCATAAGCTTACACCGTATGTTCCAGGAGCGCACCATGACCTCACCCAAACGTCTCGCGCGAATCGCCGGCGCCCTCTACCTGCTCGTCGGCATCTTCGGCGGTTTTGCGGAGGGATACGTGGATCCCAAGATGTACGCCGCCGGCAACGCGGCGGCCACGGCTGGAAACCTTGTCGCAAACTCCGGACTTGTCCGGATGGGAGTCGTGTCCCACCTGTTGGACGCGACGTTCTTCATCTTTCTGGCCCTGACCCTCTACATCCTGCTGAAGCACGTGCACAAGAGCGTGGCCAATGCGGTCTTCGAGTTCGAAGGTATGCGGGTCGCAACCGACGGTTCCTACGCGGCCGCCTTGGGCATCCCTGGTTCAAACGCCCTGGTGCAGCTCCTGCTCGACATGCAGCACTACGGGACATTCATCGCGCAAGTCTTCTTCGGCCTGTGGCTGGTGCCGCTCGGGTACCTCGCGTACGAGTCATCAGGCTTGCTCCCCAAGTGGCTCGGAGTCTTGCTCATCGTTGGTGGCGTCTGCTACATCGTGGACCTGCTCGCGGCCTTCCTTGCCCCCGACCTCGGTCCGAAGTTGCACGGCTTCGTTGTCATCCCGGCGGCAATTGCGGAAGTCTCGACCGTCCTGTACCTGCTGGTGGTCGGCGTGAAGACACCAAAGCCACAGCGCGCACTCGCCGCATCCGTCGCTGCGTAAAGCTGTAACTCCCCACCCAGCCGCGCCCATGGGGCGCGGCCGACCTCCCCGCGGCGCGGGGAGGCAACGCCTATTCCAGGGAGCGTTGGACCAGCGTGATGTCCATCCAGCGGTCGAACTTGTGCGCCGCATTTCGGATCGTGCCGACCGCTTCGAAGCCCAGGCGGGCGTGAAGTTGGAGCCCGGAACGGTTGTCGGTCGCAATCGTGGCCACGATCGTGCGGTAGCCGAGGCCACGCGCCTCGTTGATCAGCTCGCTGAGGAGGGCCTTGCCAATCCCGCGGCCCTGGTGGACGGGGTCGACGTAGACGAGATCCTCCACCACGTCGAAGCCTCGCTGATTCCACGGAAAGAGTCGAGCCCAACCGACGACTCCGGTCTCGTCGGTAGCGACCAGCAGCTTGGACCTCTTGCCATGAGCCTCCCACCAGTGCGCCGCCTCCTCGGTGTCGAGCGGCTCGGAGTCGATGGTGGCGAAGGTCTGGTTCACCGCCCAGTTGTAGATGCCGACGATCGCGCGCAGGTCGTCGTGGGTGGCGGCTCGGATGGCTGCTGCCTTGGCTGCTTTCGCCATTACTCAGTGATCATTGCACGTGAATCCGCTCCGGGGTGACCTTGACGATCACGCGCGTCTGGTCCGGCCGGAAACCCTTGAACGCCCGCCCCGTGTACATGCGCGCAAGCTTCTCGATGTGCTCCTTGGCGCCCTCGGTGATCAGCTCCGCCCGGCCCCGGATGGCGAGGGCGTCGTGGTAAGGGCGCTTGGGGTCGAAGACGGTGATCGCAACCCGGTTGTCTCGCGCGAGGTTGCGGGCTTTGAGGCGCGGGAAAGCCGTGTTGAAGTAGATGAACCGGCCGTCGGTTTCGATCCAGACGATGGTCGCCTCGGGGCTGCAGTCGGGCATAACGGTCGCGACCGTCGCGTAGTGCAGACCGTTCAGGATCCGAACCTGTCTCTGCGTGAGCTTGATCACGCTGATATTGTCCGCGGGCATGGCTGCTGAGCGCCGTCCCGACATCCGCACGCCCCTGCCAGGCCCGAAGGCTGCCGAATGGATCGCACGGGACGCCAAGGCGATGTCGCCGAGCTTCACGCGGACCTACCCGTTCGTCATGGACCACGGCAGCGGGTGCTGGGTGACCGACGTCGACGGCAACCGATTCCTGGACTTCACCGCCGGCATCGCGGTCGTCACCACCGGGCACTCGCACCCTCGCGTCGTAGCCGCCATCGAAGAGCAGGCCCGGAAGTTCCTGCACATGTCGGGCACGGATTTCTACTACCGCACCGAGATCGAGCTGGCCGAGCGGCTCGAGGCCAAGATCCTGCCCGGCACGCCGGCGAAGGTGTTCTTCACGAACTCGGGGGCCGAGGCGATCGAAGGCGCCATGAAGCTTGCCCGCTACGCAACCGGCCGCCCCAGCTACATCGCCTTCATCGGCGCCTTCCACGGCCGGACCTTCGGCGCGCTTTCGCTGACCGCGTCCAAGGCCAGCCAGCGCCGTCGGTTTGCACCGCTGCTGTCGTCCGTGTTCCACGCGCCCTACCCCTCCGCGGCGCGAGGTGTGACGACCGACCAGACGATGGCCCACCTCGAGGAGCTGTTCAGCACCGTCGCGCCGGCCGAAAGCGTGGCTGCCGTCTTCGTCGAGCCCATCCAGGGCGAGGGCGGCTATCTCGTCCCACCGGACGACTTCCTGCCGCGCCTGCGCGAGCTGACCGGCAAGTACGGGATCCTGCTCGTCGCCGACGAGGTGCAGTCGGGCATGGGCCGCACGGGGAACCTGCTCGCGGTGGAGCATTGGGACGTCGAGCCCGACATCGTCTGTCTCGCCAAGGGCATCGCGTCTGGCCTGCCGCTCGGCGCCTTTGTTGCACGGGCGGAGCAGATGAGCTGGCCGCCGGGCTCACACGGGAGCACGTTCGGCGGCAATCCAATTGCCTGCGCAGCCGGGCTGGTCACTCTCGACCTCCTCGAGGAGGGACTCATGGAGAACGCCGCGAAAGTCGGCGCGCAGCTGCAGGACGGGCTGCGCGAGATCGCGTCCACCCACAGCGAGATCACAGACGTCCGCGGACTCGGCCTGATGCTGGCGCTGGAGCTGAAGACCGCTGATGCGGCGAACCAGCTGGTGCAGAACGCCTTCGACCGCGGGCTCCTGCTGCTTACGGCCGGCTCGCGCGCGGTTCGCATCTGCCCGCCCCTCGTGCTCGATTCCGAAGAGGCCGCAACCGGCCTCGAGATAATCGAAGCGGCGCTGCCCTAACCCCCGAACTTCGCCGGAAACCTGGCTGCGGCCGCGGTGGCGATGACGTCCGCGATGGGATACGTCGCCGATGCCGCCGTGTGATCGTCAGAGGCGACCTGCGCCAACGCCTTCGAGTGCTGTTCGTCGATCACCTTGATCAGATCCGCCACCTGGCTCTGGACCGGGTAGCCGATCGCGGCGTCGGTCAGGTCGACCGAGTCATGCACGAGGCTCGTGAACTGCGACACGAAGTCGTTCGACAGGCTGTCGGAGGCGGCCTGCCGGCTCGAGGCTGCTGCGTTGCTCGCGTAAACGACCAGCTCGGCGTCACGCGCGTTCCACACCTGGTCGAACCTGGTGCCGATCGCTGTTCCAAACACCTGGCTGAAGAGGGTTCCCAATGCATCGGCGTTGGCCGAAAACGCAGTCAGGGCCGCCGCTTGCTCCCTGTTGCGGCCGGCCGCCGTGGCGCCGGTTGCCATCGTGGCGAGGTAGGAATGCTCCTCGAGCAGGGCCGCGAGCGAGACGCGGAAGTCGACCGCCTTGTTGGAGGGATCGCCGGGATACCTGTCCTGGAACTTTCGAGCGATCGCGGGCGCGAGGGCGTCGCCGATACGCGACGCCTGGGCGTAGGCGCGGTGCAGGTCCGCGAACATCTTGGTGTTGTTCAGCGCCGCCTGGTCGTCGATGATCGCCTTGGTCTCCAGCACTTGCTCGGTCGCCAGTTGGGTGATGGGATCGAGCGGTATCGACGTCATCGAGCTCATGAACTGCGCGAACTTGGGCACGAAGCCGTTGACGAGCCCGGACGCCGCGCCGTTGGATTCGGCCGCGTTGTGGCTGACGATGCCGACCGTGTAGTCGACGAAGTAGTTGTTCTGCTCGGCCCAGACCTGGCCGAAGCGAGTGGCCGCGCTGGTTCCCAACGCGGAGCTCATGACATCACTGAGATCGCTCGCGTTGATCGTGAGCAGGGTGGCGTAACCCTTGTATTCGTCGGCGCGGTTCGCGGCGGCGGCAAGCGACTCCTTGGCGATCACCATGACGTGCTCGCCGAGCAGAGCGTCGAGGCGGACCCTGAGGTCGGCCGCCTTCGAGTCGGCCGTGATGCGAGGACTGCTCGGCGATGAGGTCCGCGTGCCCGACGCGGTCGTTCCCGATGTCGAGCTGGAGCACGAGATGGCGGCCAGGATCGCGATCACGACGAGTGCCCCGAGCCGGAAGAAACTCAAACCACCAGGGTCTTACCATGATTCGGCCATGGCGGAATGGCTGCTGGTGGACGGGTCGAGCCTCATCTTTCGGGCTTTCTACGGAGTTCCGCAGACGAACGTCGCCCCCGATGGGACGCTGATCAACGCGGTCAGAGGCTTCCTCGACAACCTCGCGCGAATCGTCACCGAGCGCAAGCCGCGACGGGTGGCGGTCACCACCGACGAGGACTGGCGCCCGGATTGGCGAGTGAAATTGATTCCGAGCTACAAGGAGCACCGGACCGGCGAGCCGGTGCCGCATGCCCTCGAGCCGCAGATGCCGGTGATCATGGAAGCGCTGGCGGCAGTCGGCGTCGACGCCGTGGGCCTCGAAGACTACGAGGCAGAGGACATCATCGCCACGCTGGTCTCGAAGGTGAAGCCACCGGTCGAGATCGTGAGCGGCGATCGCGACCTGTTCAGCCTCATACGCGACCGCGACGTGGTCGTGCTCTACCCGGAGAAGGGAGGGCTGGCGCTCGTCGACGAGGACGAGGTGGCGCGGCGCTACTCCATCCCCGGGCGCTCGTACGCAGATTTCGCGATTCTGCGCGGCGATCCCTCGGACGGTCTTCCCGGCCTCGCGGGCGTCGGGCCCAAGAAGGCGGCCGACCTGGTGCGCCGCTACGGTTCGGTGCAGGCGATGATCGATGCGGGGGTGTTTCGGTCCGCTGACGCCGAGTACCTCGACAAGGCGAGCCGGGTCGTGCCCCCCGTAACCGACCTCAAGATCAAGGTGCCGCCCGGCCGCCGAGACCGCTATCCGGAACACCCCAGGAAGGTAGAGGAGATGGGTGCGCGCTACGGGGTGGGAGGCTCCCTGAAGCGACTCTCAGAGGCTCTCGGCAAGATGCCCAGGTGACTTACGAACTGCTTACATCGCGCAGGGGATGATCTGACGTCCGGTCGCGATCGTATTTCCTGTTGTGACCCTGACGTGGATCCTGCTGCAGCGGCGAGGCCCGAGGTGGAACCGTGGAGGTAGGGCTGTGCGCCTCATGCAGGCACTCGCGGACGATTCCGGGCAAGCACAGCACGTTCTGGATGTGCGAGAGGTCGAAGACGGACCCGTCGTTTCCCCGCTACCCGCGCCTGCCCGTGCTGCGCTGCCGCGGATACGAGTCTCGAGGGACCGCCACTAAGGAACCGGACTCGCAACCCTGATCAGGGCCAGGGGCTGACCTGCCGCACCGCCGAACGTCGTCGGACTGTGCGACCCGGTCATCGGCATCTCGGCGATCATCCCGGCGTCGTTGACCGCGTAGAGGTTCGCGCCGTCGGGGCTCATCGCGAGGCTCCAAACGGTCCAGCCCGACAGCTGGCGGTCGTGCGCCTTCAGCGAGGCGGTGTCGACCCACACCAGTCCGGTCTTGCCTGCGACCACCAGCGTCTTGCCGTCGGGGCTGAGCACCGCGCCGCTCGCTCCGAACTCCTTGGCCTCGACGTCCTGGATGAAGAATCCCGAGCCGGCCGTCGCGATGGCGATGTGGCCGGTCCGTGCAATCGAGGGCGGAGCGTTGCCGTTCAGGTTGATGTCCGCGATGATTCCGGTCGCTCCGTTGGCGGCGTACAGACGCGAGCTGTCTGCATTGAGGGCCAACGACCAGTGGAACTCGTTGACGTCGGCCGAATAGCCGGTGCCGGGAAGTTCGATGCAGTACGCGATCCCCGACTCGTCGAGCGCGAGCGCGTGGATGAACGAGCTCTTGTCCTGGCGGACGTACACGCTGTAGAGCCACTGACCGTCTCGTGACGGAACTCCGCTCAGGCGCAGGCCGCCCATTGCGGTGCTGCCGTCGGCTTTGTCGAAGATGACGTTCGGGTAGAGCTGGCCTGCCCCGACGTCATAACGACGCACGAAGTACTCGGCGTCGGTGACGTACTGGATCACGAAGATGCGCTGGCCATCGTTGCTGACGGCATCAAAGGTGAAGAAGCCCTTGAGATCGACATGCACTGGTGCCTTTGCGTATGAGGTGTCGATCAGAAGCAGGTGGGTCGCGCTGGGAATGGTGGAGGTGGAATCGAATGCCTGTAGGACGAGCCAGCGGCCGTCCTGAGAGAGGCCGCCCGGCACTCCGTTCATCGTCGCCGGTGGCAATTCGTAGGCGCCCGGCAATACCAGCGTATGCAGGGTGGCTCCGGTCAATGGATCGATGTCCGCCAGCGTCTTCCCCGTGATCGCGTAGAGGTGCGTCCAGCCAGGCGAAGGACTGCCCAGCGGGAGGCGGAGCTCGACCGAGTGCGAGCGCGAGTCGATCACCGATACGTTCTGGGAGCTGCTGGTGGAGGCCGCCTCGTACAGCTTGTAGTGCCCGGTCGGAGCCGGACCTCCGGGCATCCGCCCGCAGCCGGCCACGATCATCAAAGCCCCGATCGCCAGGACCAAACCTCGCATGTTCTTCACCTCGCCTCCCATACACCGCTGCCAGCAGCTGGGTTCCCTCAGGTGAGCGAGGCGGCGATCTCCAGGGCCTGGGATTTCGTCATATCGCCTTCGATGCGGACCACGGTGCCGTTGTCGTCGATCAGCAGAGTGTTGGTCGCCAGCCGCAGCGTTTCGTCACGGGTGTTGCCGTCTGCGTCGATGAAAAAGAAGTCGTGAGGCTTGCCGCTGATCCAGTAGCCCTGGTGACCGTTCACGGTCACCTCCTCCATGGTGGTGCCGTTGCCGATGATCTTCCCGAAGAACTGGGAGTTGGCTTCGCCGGTGGCCTCGGTGATGAGCACCGCGACACCGGTCTCGCCCGAAGTCTTCAAGCCGGGGCGAGCCGAAAACACGAGGGTTACCTCACCCTGAGGCGGGCCATTTGGCGGCAGCTGCAGGTAGACCTCGTCGGGCTGGCCGAGCGAGGGCGGCACTACGATGTGCCACTTCACCTTGCTCTGCGCTTCCGCCAGCGTGGTCAGGTTGCCGAGGCCGAGCCTCTGGCCAAGCGGGCCGGGAGGCCGCGGCGAAGGCGTGGGGATGACGCTCTGCCGGTTGAAGGTGGTGTGGAGATTGATCCAGCTCGCGATCGCCTCCCTGGACGGGGCGTAGGCGAGCAGGGCCGCCAGGGCGATCAGGACAAGGGCCGCCGCCAGCGCCCACTGCCTCCCGCGCCAATGGCGCGGGGACCCCAGAGCACGCCCAGCCGGGACTGGTGTTGCGATCCGGGCCCTGACCCTACCCGCGAGAGCAGGCGTGGGCGGCCAGTCGATCGCCTCCCGAATGGAGTCGAGGCGCTGCTCGAGCTCTGCGGCCTCAGGCATGTGCCCCCTCCTCGACCCGCTGCCGAAGGCGCGCCAGGGCTCGCGACAGCCGCGACTTGACGGTGCCCTCCGGAATCTTCAGGGCGGCCGCCGTCTCCTCTCCGCTGAGCTCGAGGAAGTAGCGGCTGGCGATGACCAGGCGGTCCTCTTCGCTGAGCTTGTTGACCATGGCCAGCAGAAAGCGGTGATCCTCTGCCGCCACGGCCGCCGCCTCAGGGGATGGGGCCGCATCCCCCGGGCGGAAGCCTTCGGCCAGCCGAACGTCGAGCTGGTGGCGCCGGCCCGCCGAGCGGGCGCGGTTGCGCGCCTCGTTCGCGACGATGCGCAGAAGCCATGGCCTTGGCTCCGCCCCTTCGCGGAACGTCGCCAGAGCGCGGTAAGCCTTCACGAATCCCTCCTGCGCGGCGTCCTCGGCGTCGGCCGCCGAGCCGGTGATCACGTATGCAGTTCGAAAAGCGATGTCCTGGTACCGCCGCACAATCTCCTCGTAGGCGACCTGATCTCCGCGCCGAGCGCGCGCAAAAAGATCGCCATCCTTTGGTCGGCCCTCCATCGGACGCATCTATTACAACCGCAGGGGCATCATGGTTCCCTTGCTCCCCACCTGTGGGGCGCTGGATTTGCAACTCACCGATGGATGGATGTGTTGTAAAGGAGTGATGGAGGGCGTAGAGGTCCTGTTCGAGCGGATGGTCGACGAGCACAAGGACCGCATCTTCGCGGCCAGCCTGGCCATGACCGGAAACCGCCACGACGCGGAAGAGGTAGCCCAGGACACCTTCTTCCGCGCCTTCCGCGCGCTCCAGACCTACTCCCCCGAGCGCATACGAGACCTCAAAGAACGGGCGTGGCTGCACCGCATCGCGGTGAACGTGGTCAGGAACCGGGTGAGAGGCGTGCGGCCAAGACTGGTCGAGCTGAACGGAAGCCATCCGGATCGGTCGCCCGGGCCGGAGGCGAATGTGATGGAGCGTATGCAGATCGACGAGCTGGCAACGCGAGTGGCCGGGCTGCCGATGCGATATCGCGAAGCGGTGGTGCTCCGCCATGTCCGCGACCTTTCCTATGCGGAGGTGGCGGAGGCGCTCGGACAACCGGTGGGAACTGTGAAGGCCAACGTGCACCGCGGGCTCAAATTACTCAGAGGAGACAACGATGATCGCGCTGACGACTGACTTGAAGAGGCTCGGCGGCGTCAAGGCGCCTGCCGGCTTTGCGGACCGTGTGCTCTCGCAGGCAGGTGTGTCCGACTCCTATGCACCGTTCGAGACCGTGTTGGGCGAGGTCTTCGTGGCCTGGAACCGGCAGGGCGTCTCGGCAGCCATGCGTGCGGCATCGGCCGCCGAGTTCGAGGCGTGGTTCCGCAAGGATGTCGGGAGGTCGCTTTCTCGCGCCGTCGCTCCGCCTGAGCTGGTTGCGAAGATCCAGGACGAGCTCAACGGCAAGCGCCGCATGCGGTTCGACCTGCGTGGCCTGACTCCATTCGAGCAGGCCGTGCTGCGCAAGACGCGCGAGATCCGGCGCGGCGAGGTCCGGCCTTACGGCTGGGTCGCGCGCGAGATCGGGCACCCCGCCGCGGTACGCGCCGTGGGCACCGCGCTGGCCAACAATCCGATCCCATACTTCATCCCCTGCCACCGCGTGGTGCGCACCGACGGCAAGATCGGGAACTACGGCGGCGGTGGGCCGGAGGCGAAGCGTGCCATCCTCACCCTCGAGGGCGTTCGCCTCGCGAGGCTGCAAGAGATGGCTCGCTCCGGCTATCGCTACCAGGGCATGAAGTCGACCAAGATCTTCTGCTTCCCGACCTGCTACACCGGCCGGCACGCGCTCGAGAAGAACATCGTGTGGTTGCGGGATGAGGCGAGCGCGCGAGCCGCGGGGTTCAGACCCTGCAAAGTGTGCCGGCCGGCGGTGGTTGCCTAGCCCAGAGAGTGGATGTCGGGCAGCTCTCGGTAGAGGCCCGCGTAGTCGAGCCCATAGCCGATGACGAAGCGGTCGGGGATGACGAAGCCGCGAAAGTCGATCTTCACGTCAACGACGCGACGGGCCGGACGGTCGAGCAATGCCGCGAGCTTCAGTGACGCTGGCTTGGCCTGATGGACACGCTTGGTGACCGCCTCAGCGGTGCGCCCCGAGTCGACGATGTCTTCGACCAGCAGCACGTGCCGATCGGCGAACGTGCCCTCGACCATGTGCGCCAGGCGCACCCTGCCGCTGCTGGCAACGCCTGTGCCGTAGCTCGCGGCACGCACGAACTCGAGCTCGGCCGGGACGCGAAGGCTGCGCAGCAGGTCGGCGGCGAAAACCGTGGCGCCCTTGAGGATCACGAGCATCACCAGCGGGGTCTCGATGTCCGCGTACGCGTCAGAGATCTGCCGGCCGAGAAAACGGACGCGGCGCGAAATGCGAGCGGCGCTGATCATGGCCTTTCCCGAGCTGCTGTTCGCGGCCGGTTTGGTCTGGGTCAGCACTTCGGCCATGAGCTTTCTAGGTTAAAGCCTGCAGGGGCGTCACGGAGGCGGCAATGGGCGAGATGCGTCGATACTTCGCGTGATATCTGCTGAGCACACCGTCGACGTTGATCGCCTTGCCATCGTGGTACACGCCCGGAGTCCGGCCACCATGTGGAGTGTGGCCGAACACGACGCGGCGACTATTGGTTGCTTGCAGCCATCTCTGTAGCCGTTCGGGCTGCTGCTCGAATACGTTTTTCGCGCTCAACACCTCCCACAGCTCCTGCTCGCCCTCATGCATCAATAGATCGCGCGCGCGCGAGTTGATCGCATCGACCACATCGACCGCCTTATCGATCCATCGCGAATATCCATCGTGGCCGCAGTGCTGGACCAACGTGGCATCGGCCAGGCGGACCATCGCGGGACGTTCACGCAGCCACGCCTGCAGCGCTGCATCGCGCGCCAGCTCGTCGAGGTCGTGTCTTTGGCCGCCGATTGACATCCAGAAACCGATGCGCGAAGGATCGCGCAGCGCCCACAGCATCGCCACCTCGTGGTTGCCGATCACCACCGTGGTGTTCGGTCGGTCGCGCGCGTAGCGAAGGGCGCCGACCCCGAACAATCCGTAATCCACGAGGTCCCCGACGAACACGGTGTGCCATAGATCGGTGGGGTAGGAACGGAGCGCCTGGAAGAGCCGCTCGAGGTCGCCGTGGACGTCCCCGACGATCAGGACCGGCAGGTTTTCTGGAGCCTCCCCCGCGCGCTCGAGGAAGGCGGCCATGCCACGATGCTAACCTTGCCTTCGGCCGGTAGGGGCGTAGCTCAGCCTGGTCAGAGCATCGGTCTCCAAAACCGAGGGCCGAGGGTTCGAATCCTTCCGCCCCTGCCACGTTTTCGAATACGAATCCGCTCGGTTGCTCCGTGGCAAGCGGTCGATGTACAGCCAAGATGTACAGCCCGCGACGGGGCGAGGAGTAATGCGATGCGAGATGTGCACGTGAACCGGACCGTCGACTCGACCTCAAACCGCCCAAGCGCAATCCTCGACGCTGCGCTGTCAGAAGCGCAGGTCGAGCGGTTCGAGGCATATGTCGCGTGGGCGAAAGGGGGCGAGAACCCAGGCGTCGATAAGGCTCCGGTCGGGTTCTCGACAGCCGCCACCAACGGGAAGTTCTCCATAATCCACGACTCAATCAACACTGAGCTCCCCCCTGGTTCGACCTACAACGACATCGCGACATTCATCGATGACGCGTTGGCGTTCGCCACGAAGGACGACTGAGAACTAGATGCAGACTGTATTACCCGCGCGTTGATCCGGTCATCGCCGAGGTTTCGCTAACAACCGGCGCGCGTCGGGTGCGGCGGGCAGAGTCTTCAGCAGGTCGTTCCAAGCGGTTGGTCCTTCGCCGATCTGAGAGGCAAGACGGCGGTGCGCGATGTCATAGAGCCTCAATGCTTGTTCGAGCATCGCAAGGAGCCATGCGGGACGCAGCTCGACGCGCGCCCATTTGCTCCCGGGTTCCTCGCCAGGAAATGTCGCGGCCTGCGCGAGTAGTGCCCAAGGAACCGAGTGAGTGAATCCAGACAGCAAGCGATAGAGAGCCGTTCCGGTGGGATCAGCGTCGGGACCGGCGATATCCGGCAGGAGTTGGCCGAAGAGTGTTGTGGCTGACGTCCGCGGCTGGCCAAAATGCGACGGCTTGGTTAGTCTTCTTGTCCCGGACTAGGCGATGACCAAGGGTGTGGGGTTCAAAAATCAC
>WNGL01018223.1_pt1 | contig 13758 bp, 7 predicted proteins | sample 5400591 | NCBI WGS metagenome assembly WNGL01 (sample SAMN13153377, study PRJNA577476) | soil metagenome | isolation source: 80 cm soil or saprolite under Garry oak tree replicate 1 | place: USA:California | collected 2016-06-15
GCCCGGCCTCGTGGAGATGTGGCGAATCCTCAGGCTGGCCTTGGCCCATCGCCGAGAGCCACTCCCGTTTGGGCGAGCCGTGTCGGAGCTTGTCCTTCGGTACCTCCGCAACCGAGGCGTCCCAATTGGCGGGCGGTTGCTCGACGTCGGCACGGGATCGGGCACCCTCCCGGAGGCGCTCTCTTCGGCGGGCGGGATCCCCGTCGCTCTGGATATCGCGGATCGGAGGGTCGCCGGGGTCGGGAGGACTGCCTTCTCGATCGGGCGCGGTGAACGGCTGCCCTTCCGCAGCTCGTCTTTCGAATTAGTCCTGTCCTCGAACGTGCTCGAGCACGTAGGGGATCCTTGGAGGGTCATCGACGAGCTAATGCGAGTGTGCCGCCCGGGAGGGTTCGTTTACTTGTCCTGGACCAACTGGTATTCGCCGTTCGGAGGCCACGATTGGAGCCCTCTTCACTACCTGGGCCCGCGCCTGGGCCCGCGCCTGTTCGAGGCTATCCGCGGCCGACCACCCTTGATCGTCCCCGGCAGGAACCTGTTCCCCTTGCACGTCGGACAGGTGATCCGAGGGCTGGAGGCTCGGGAAACGACGATCGTCGATGTGGCGCCCCGGTACTGGCCATCCCTCAAGTTCTTGGGCCGAGTTCCTATCCTCCGCGAGTTCGCCATGTGGAACTGCGTGATCCTTCTGCGACGGGGTAACCACCGGCGGCGTGCTCCCTCATGACTCTGGGTGGCCTCAGCTATCGGCGAACAATGCGAGCCGCGACGAGCCCGAGAGCAAAGGCAAGGGTGCATCCGCTGAGCAACAGCGCGAGCGCGTACGGGCGTTGCGGTGCGAACCTCACCGAGACTGTGAACGAACCCGTGCGGGATATTCGCCAGCCAGCCGAATAGCCGTCCAGAAGGAGCGGAGGCCCCAAGTCCTGCCCGTCGATGGAAGCCTTCCACCGGCTATCGTAGTTCTGGCCAATCGAGAGGTAGAAGGGTTCGATGGCTTCTCGAACGGCGACGTTATAAGCCCCGGACCACCGTGACGACGAGGAAACGGATGGCCGAGATGTTCCCAGAGGCGACTGACCCACCCCGGACGTCTGGAGCATGACGGAGTCGGCCTGGAATCCGCTGCCGGCAATGAGTTCGTGCCACCCCGCCCCAAGGATGAAGGGAGCAGGGTTGCAGGTGGCGAGGGGCAACTCCTCACCTCGCAGAAACTGCCCTATCGTCCCGACGGGGCGGACCAGAACCGCCTTCCCATCGATCCAGAGCCCGGACGCGAGAACGCTGCAAGGCAGAGGGGCATCGTCGTGAACGCGCAGCGGAGGGACCCCAAGGATATGAACCTCCTTGATCTCCACCGGCTTCGGCGCGGGCGAACCGAGCGAGAAAGCTTCGTCGACCCGGAGCGTCACCGACGATGTGATTCGAGGTGGGAATGTCATCACCAATTCCCCGGTCTTCGGGTCGGTCAGCGTGCCGGTCGCTGCACTGCCGTCTGAAAAGGTGGCCGTCAATCGGAATATCGCGCTCCGGCCGGGCCCGACCCCCGAATCCACAACCACCTGACCGATCTCGCGGGCCGGGAAGTGAATGGATAGCCACTCCCCATAGGCATGGCGGGGCACCCATGCTGTGGCCTCGTTGCCGTCGAAGGCGGCACTCCCTCGCACGGAGGGATCGCCCAGGGAACGGCTGGACGAGGTCACCCAGACGCGCTTGGGACCGAACACTGTTCGGTCGATCTTGTCGTCGGTTGCGGTTCGGTTCAGATGGACGAAGCCGGACAGTCCGAACGCCGAGTCTCCAGCAACCTGGAATCGGCGGGCGATGCGAACCTCCTCGTCCGCTTGGCCCGGGGCGTCGGTCCGCGACCGCTCGAACACGTACGTGAACGGCAGACCGGCCAGCGAGGCCACACCCCGCGTCGTCTTCGAAGCGACGTCGAAGAGATCGCTCGGGACCTGAATAACCTCGGCCGGGCTCACCCCTGGAATCCCGATGTCCGCTATGCCCGCCTCGGTCTGCTGGCCGAACCGAGGGCTCGGTCCGACCGAGAGAATCCGCACGCGAACCCAGGACACCCGCGTGGTTGGGAAGGTGATCGTCGTGGGACCGCTCGGGAGCAGCCGACGGGTCACTGATGATCCGTCGGAGAACTCCACCCGAACACGCTGAATCGTCCGAAGCTGTGCCGCGCCAGCTTGGGCCACGGAGATGGTGGACAGGAGGGCCGGCTGGCGCAGCGTCGCCTGAATCCAGCTGCCCGTTGGATCGGAACCGTTCCCCACGAGCCACCACGTGCTCGGGTCGCCGTCAAATGCGTTGGCCGGCCGGAACTGGGGGCTCGTGCCGAACAGGGAGCCGTACGAGGAGGCGCTGATGGACTGGAGTCCTGGGTATTCGGCTACGGACTGGGTATCGGCTCGGTCGTTGAACAGGAGGTACCCGACGGGTCGTCCGGCCAATGTCTGTCGCGGCGCCAGCGTGTAGGAATGCGGAGCGTTCGGGGCCGAGAAGGACCAGACCCGTCGCCGGTTGCTGTCGGTCAAGATGAAAGAAGGCCGGCCTTCTGCCAGTATCCTCTGGAGCCCTGCCGGGGAGAGCGTTCCCGAGAACAGCACGGGGGGATCACCGGTGAGGAGGCCACTCCGTGCCGCCTCGGCCACTCCGAATCCGTCTCCGGAGAGGACGATTGGTGCGCCCCCCTGCGAGTGGATGATCGGCGAGGGATTTGCCACAGTTAGGATCTGCACGGGCGGCAGTGTGTGTTCCATGGCGTTCGCCAGCCCGCGTCGGAATTCGCCGACTACGTTTTCGCCCCGACGCCCGAACGAGTCTAACTGCCGAATCTGCGGATCCTCCAATAGAACTTGAAGGCGAGCGGGGCGGACAGTGCGGCTCCTAACCCAATCGAGGTCGTCCTGGAGAACCACATCGCGCACGCCCAGATATCGGAAGAGCTGGGCAGACCCGCGGGCGGGCAAGCCATCGAAGTACGGCTGCTCGAGTGCAGCGACCAGGTTGGACCCGTATCGCTGAGCCACGGGGAGCCGCAAGGGGGAAACGGCTGAAATCATGGGATCGGTGGCAGCCACCCCTTCTTTCAGGCTGCCCCACCGATACGTCGTCCAGCCGGTGGCCGGGGCGAAGAATGCCCGGTAAGCATGGTCCCTTCCGTCGAGGACGGCCAACGCCTGCCGCCAGTAGGCGGGGACCGGAGGCGCTCCATGTGCTGGATTGTACAAACCCCCGGTCCACAGGGGATACGCATTGAGGGCAAGCACCAGACTGGTCAGGGTGACCAAGCCGACCCTTCTGCAACGGTAGGAACGTGTGAGATCCAGGTGGGCCCAAAGTGCTTCCACCCCGATGCCGGCGAGCACAGCGAAAGCCAGGTTCACTTCGGCAGTGAACTTGTAGGTGGTGCGGAGGCCTGCCGCACCCCTCAGATGGTCATAGGCCAGGGTCAGCAAGTGCCCGAATGGAGTGGGGGCTCTCACGGGGAACACCCCGGCCGAAACGAACACGCCCGCCCCGGCGAGTAGCACGAGGAACAGGCGGAAGCGCAGCCTGAGAAGCCACGCCGAGAGGAAAGCTCCCACTGGTACGGCATAACCGCTCAGGACGAGCAGCGGCGAAGTGACGTACGAACGAGCCGTCGGGATCCAGGGCCCCGACCGGTCTCCGCCGTATAGCTGCCAGAAGCCAAGCCCGCGCAGGGCCTCTGCCGGGCTCGAACTCACGTTGATAGTGCTGGCCTGTTCTGCGAACTTGAGCGCGTTGGCAACCTCGGGCGAGCTGAACAGGAAGAGCCAGTACGCATTCAGACCGACGAAGAAGACAAAGGACCACAGGGCGAACCGAGCGGCCGCCCCCAAGGAAACGCGCTTGTCGACGGCCGCAACCCACATCATGAGGGCTCCAGCGGTCAACAGGACATAGATCTGCGGAGCTCCATTCCCTCCCCCCATCGCGAATGCGGTCAATCCGAACAGGGCTGGCCAGAGCAGCCCCGGCTTCCCAATTCCCCTCAGCGTCACGAGCAGCAGGAGCGGGAGGAGAACGTACGGGAGGAACACCGGTGTAAAGGTCAATCCGTAGCCGAATGCATACGGAGTCAGTGCGTACGTCAGCCCCGAAACCAAAGGTGCCATGACCGTGCGCCGTTTCCGAAGCTCATCGACCAGAAGGATGGTTGAGCCTGCGGCTGCAAACAGCAGCATGCCATGCCAGAGGCGTTCGGCCACCCACGCGGAAGCGTGCAACGACCGCAGGAGCCAGATGGCGACGCCCATCGGGAAGATCATGCCGTCGTGCTGTTCGTACCCAAGGGACGGACTCGGTCGCCACAGTGCGAGCGCCCGAGCGAGATAGGTGGCCGGATGAAACCATACCGAATCGTGCGTGTCGAAAACGTAGCGACCAGGTGAGGATAGGAACGGCAGCGCCAGCATGGCCAGGGCCAGCGCCACCCACATGAAGGTTCGAGCCGGAGAAGCGCGGAGGTTGCCGAGATGGAGGCGGCCCCCGCCCTGTTCGCCACGAACCAGCACCGTCACAGGAGGCTACCCACGGGCGATCATTGATGTTCCTCATGACCTGCTCTCAGCTGGAGTTCCTCCTCGCGGGTCCGCGGAATACGCGGCGAAGGGACAGGCTTGGGGCCCATTGTCCAAGGATTGTGTCGAGTCGACTGCCGATCCGCAACGGCCGTCAGTCTGCCAGGGTGGCCCTTGTCCTCACTAGGCGGCCGAAGGTCTCCCCACGCGAATCTGGTCGACGCAAACATGGCGTCCTCCGCTATCGATGGTGACGGACGTTGCCGGCCCGCGATGGATCAAGGTGAGCCCGTGCAGGCCGCGGACGAATGTAACTGGCTGCCGATCGGAATCCACGGAGACGAACCCGCCACCAGACCGGTCGGTGTAGTAAGTGAGCCACACCCACCAGACCCTGGCAGGGAGCGGTCGCTGGAGGGTTGCGGTTACAGTCGTTAGATACACCAACCTCGAGCAGCCCGTTCGCGCCCCACGGGCCGCCGAACTCATGGGGACGACGCTGGCCGGCCGCAGGCGGCCCGCCTTGTCAAACAACCAGATGTGCTCGTCGGGGCGGTCCCAACGAACGCGGGGAGCGATGGGATCGAGCGCTTCAGACAGTTGGTAGGCTGCAGGGGCGAGACCGGCTGCCCTCGGAGGAAGATATGCGTCATAAATCGATGCGCCCGGATGCGACGCGAGCGCTACCTTCACGTTGGCAAGCCAGCTCTTTGCGGAGTATCGGTCGGCCAGGCCAGCCACCTGGTAGCTGGTGATGAGCGCGGAGAACGAGTAGAGGAGGATCAGTCCGATTCCGAGCATCCGAGCCCCGGTCTCTGTGCGGCCGCTCAAGAGCCCCCGCAAGCCCAGACGCCTCGCCGAGTCGCCGCCCGAGTCCGGCGTGAGTTCCAGGAAGAGACGTTCGCGTGGCCAGACCACATCGCCCTGTCGTTCCAGCGGGACCATGAATGCGAGAGCGATCGCAAGCGCCAAGACGGGCACCACGTCGGCGAAGTATCGAGGAGCCAAGCCGAGAACCTCCGGTGAGAACGTCCCCACCCTGGCAGACGCCACGAGCACCACGGACAATACGGTGTATACGAGTGGAAGAACCCAGGCCCTCCACGCCTGTCGGTCTCGAGCGACCGAAACGCCCACAATGGCGGCGGCCAGGATCCAGGTCATTATCCGAGGAGCGGTGGAGAGCTCGTGAAGGGTCGCCTTCCCTCCGGGCGCCCATGGGCCGCCCAGGGCGGAAGGGATTATTGATGAACCAACAGCCGTACTGAACGTTCTCCACAACGCCCCGATGGTGGGAATCGAGGAGAACCCCCCCTGGGCCACGGCGAAATACCAGACGCCGTACGGAATCGTCAGGCCGACGAGCAGAACCCACAGCATTCGGCGACCAACGAGCACGTTGCGAAGGCGAGGCCGGCCGTGGCCCTCGCCCAAGAACAGGACGCCGAACATCGCGACCAGAGGCGGGATCAGCAGCGCCTTCTCCCAGAAGAGAAGCGCCCCCGCGTAACAAAGCGCTGGTCCACAACAGCACCGGTGGGAGTGACAGTGGGCATAGAACGAATAGCGCCAAGGGGATGAGATTCGCCGGGCTATCCCCGAAGAGAGCCTGGAGGAGTTTCCACATGAGCACCCCGCCGAGCACCGTGGCGATGAGTAGCGGCGCCATCGCCAACGCATAGTTCAGAGGCGCTATGCGCGTCACCAACCAGACAATGGTGGATCGGCCAGGCAGAAGGTGCCCCTTGTAGAGCATGGTCACAAATCGGAAGAACGGAATTTGGCTCGCGTCGTGAATGTACCGCCAATCCTCTCCCTGAAACGTCCACCGCATCTGGGCCCACCATCTCCAAAGAGCAGCGAAGCTCACGATGCCGTAGGCGAGAGAGGCGTTCAAAGACTGTGGCCGGATCCGGATCACTCGTGGAGCGGTCTCCGTCGCTTCAGCGCGCTCACGGCCCACTCCCTCGGTGGGTACGGTTCTCGCCACGACGCATCCCAGCCTTTCGGTAGTCTGAACCGGTGGCCCCACGGAGGGGCTTGCCCACAATAGGCTAAGCCTCGATCCTATGTCCAGCATGCCGATCCGGACGTTCCCTGGCAGTCCCAAGCAGCGACTGGGCGTCGGGAGGCGACAAGTAGTCCCTCGATCCGCGGCGGTTGGATGTATGGTCGGATACCCTAGCGTCAACATGACCCGTCTCGGAGGCGGCCAGCATGGCCCTTGACTCGCTACGCCAGCGTAGCTCGGCCTGGGCGGAACGCGTAGCCCCAACGGGCGTGCGAGAAGTCGTGCAGAGGGCCGTGTACTCAGGCGCGCGGCGCCTTCCCTCCTTCGGCCATCTCACCAGTCTCATGTCCCGGTACACCGTGGATCACCTCGTGAACACGGAGCGCCGGGAGTTCGAGGCGTGTCTGCGGGGGTTTCTCGCAATGCGGGACGCGACTGTGGAAGGCTATCGCGATCCGGCCCACCAGCGAGATCTGTCGATCCAGTTCCATTGGGGCCACGACCACGATTTCGGTTCGTTCGCTTTGAAGGGACGGATGGGGGACCGACATCTCAGGCTCATGGCCACCTTCATCGACCAGCTTGGTGCTCTCCCTCTCGATCTCTCCGGAAAACGGGTGCTGGATGTCGGCTGCTGGACCGGCGGCACCAGTTTACTGCTCTGTGCAATGGGCGCTCAGGTTGTCGCAGTAGAGGAGGTCAAGAAGTACGTCGACTGCCTCCTGTACCTAAAGCAGGCCTTCGATATCTCGACTCTTGAGCCGAAGAACGTTTCCCTCTATGATTGCATCGGGCCAGACTTCGATGACGGGTTTGATTTCGTTCTGTTCGCAGGCGTCCTGTATCACGTGACGGATCCGATTCTCGCTCTCCGAATCACCTTCGACGCCCTGACCGACGGTGGCCGATGCCTGGTCGAGACCGCCTGCCACCCGGCTCGTGGGCATGTCCTCGGCTACGAGGGACCCAGACGGTTCCTGGGGGGCAACGCGGACGACCAGAATCGAGTTGGCTGGAATTGGCTGCTTCCATCCCGATCATCTCTCCGCAAAATGATGGAAGATGTCGGGTTCACCGACGTGAAGGTTCGGCGTGCCCCCGTCCGGCGTGCTTTCGCAGCAGCTCGAAGAGCCCGGCATGTCGACATGCTCCGGGCGGGACTCTCGCTCCGTTCCATCCGATGAGCGAACCCAGCAGGTCTGATCCAATAGTCCGGCGCCGGCCCAGGCCTCGGACGGTAATGTGGATGGCGCTTGCTGTTGGATTCCTCGCGCTCCCCTTTCTGTCGGCCCCCGGCCGTTACGTGTTCGACACGCGTGACACGCTGTGGATGCAACCAACAGCCTATCTAACCCGGGGCCTCGCGCTGTGGCAACCCACGCCCTATCTCGGGAATCAGGATGGGATTCTCCTGCCAATGGCAGGAGTGGTATGGCTCCTTCGAACCCTGGGGCTGTCGGCTTGGGTCACGGAGCGGCTCTGGCACGGGTTCCTCCTGCTCGTCACAACTGGCAGCACGATCATGCTCGTGGATGCTTTCCGGGGTCGAAGGACGCTCATCGCCCCACTGTCAGCGGGTTTGGCGTATACCCTCACCCCGTACGTCATCGGGTACGGTCTGCCATTCACTCCCGTCTTCCTGCCTTACGTGCTAATGCCCTTGCTGCTGCTCGTCGTCTTGAAGGGACTCGGCCGACGAGGACCTCTTTGGCCTGCGCTGTTCGGCTTGGTGACCTTCTTCATGGGAGGGGGGAATGGCGCACCTCAAATCTACGCACTTCTCACCGCGTTCACACTGGCCGCCTGGCTCGTCTTCGTCGAGCATGGCGTGACGCTTCGCCGCGGTGCGGCATTCGCCGTTTGGTCGCTCGCGTTCTTTGTCGGCCTAAACGCCTACTGGTTGGTGCTCTTCAATTCGCCCGAGGTCTTCAACGCCTTGAAGTTCTCGGAGCAGCCAGACAGCATCAACATCACGTCAAGCGCTGGAGAGGCGCTCCGAGGGCTAGGGTTCTGGGCGTTCTACGGCGGAAGCCAATTCGGGCCATGGATCGCTCCGGTTCGAGAGTACATCACCTCGCTCTGGCTGGTTATGACCGGTCTTGCCATTCCCATCGGGGCTTTCATCTCCGCCTGGCTCGTGACCTGGCGTTTCCGCCTTTACGTACTGCTGTTAGTTACGCTAGCGGTCTTCGTCTCCGTTGGGATTTTCCCGGTCCCATCACCAAGCCCCTTCGGACATTTCCTGCTCTACGCCTATGGACACATCCCGGGGGTGGAGGGCCTTCGAACGACATACAAGGTGACCGGCGACGTCAATCTCGGGGTCGCCATCTTGGCGGGCATCGGCCTTGAGGCGCTTTGGACGAATCTGAGCGGGAGGCGACGGGTGGTGCTCCGACTGGGCGTTCTCAGCCTGGTGGTGGCGATCATAGGGGCGAACGGTTACCCGCTCTTTACGGGCCGGCTATACAACATCCAGCGGAGCACCTCTGGCCTTCCAGCCTACTGGCAGGATGCTCTCAAGGAGCTCGACCGGCGAGACACTGCCTACCGAGCCTTCCTCGCACCATCAACGTATTGGACGACGTATCGGTGGGGCTCCATCAAGAACAGCGTCCTGGCCGCGGACCCGAAGCTGAACGCTGTCTATCCGCTTCGGCTACCGATCGACCAGCGGTACGGCTCGAACCTCGTCGCGGCCACCGAGGAGCCCTACCTCGAGGGCACGTCCGCGAAGGGTACCGCACAACTCCTGCGGTACTTGGGAGTGCGGGACGTAGTTCTGCAGAACGACATCGATTGGAGACGAAGTCGGACCGCACGACCCTCCGAGCTGGTGTCCCTCCGAGGAGATCCCGACCTTCAGCCAGCCCTACGTTTCGGCCGGCCCGGCGAGAACGTGACGGATCGCTCCGATGGATCCGAGCAAGCTGCGGCCGAGCGGCTCCTTTCCCCCGTCGAGGTGCTTTCGGTTCGGGACCCGATTCCCATGGTCCGGGCGGAGCAGCCCGTCCCGATCGTGCTGTCTGGAGACGGGTTCGGCGTGGCCAATGCTGCGCGTCAGGGGCTCCTTGAACCAAGGGTGCCGCTCCTGTACTCAGGCGGCCTCACCACGAAGGAACTGGAGGCTCTCCTGTCGGAGGGGTCGCCATCCTTTATCGTGACGGATACCAATCGCCGACGGGTCTGGTACTTTTCCTCGCCGCGGTCGCCCTTCTCATACACTCTCCAGCATGGTCAGACGATTGCCGACAAACCCACCGGCTATCTGCTCTTCAATGACAGGCCATCCACCCAAACGGCTGCCCTCTACCCGGGCCTGCGGACGATCACGGCGAGCGGATACGGATCGGTCTTCGGGACCAGCCCTCAATACCGACCCGCCAACGCCTTCGACGGCGACCCTAAGACGTGGTGGCTGGTAGGCAGCGGGAAGACCCCTGAAGGGGCGTGGATTCAGGCAACATTGGCTCACCCAATACTCCTTTCGTCGATCAGCGTGGCTCAGCCGGACGCGTGGTGGCTTCGGGAGGTCAGGACAATACGGGTCTCGTTCTCCGACGGTTCCTCGATCGACGCTCAAGTTGCCAGAGGCCGGCGGGCCACGATCGTATTCCCCCAGCGTCGCACTTCCTGGGTTCGAATCACGCTGACCTCTACGGGAGCTAGCCCGCTGCCCTCGCGTCTGGCCGGGACGGCGTTGTCGGAGGTGGGGCTCCCCGGGATTCACCCCGCTCCGACGATCCAAGTCCCAAACGACCTGTTCAAGACCGCCAGCCGGGCTCCCCAAACCATGAGCAGGCTGGCCACGGCCCCGTTCATCTATCTCTTCCAGCGTGCCAGGAGCTACTACCCGGGTGGACCCGACGAGGAAGTCGACATCGCCAGGCGGTTCGAAGTCGCGGGAGCCCACTCCTTTGCGCTCTCTGGGTCCGCGCGTCTGAATGTCGCCGCAACGGATGATCAATTGGACCAGGCCCTTCTGGGGCCTCGATTCACCGTAGTGCAGTCGTCCAGCCGCCTGTACGGTAGCCCTCTGCTGCGCGGAAGTGCGGCCCTTGACGGGGATCCCTCCACCCAGTGGGTTCCGAGGGGAACGATCGGAGAGCGGTTGATGATTCGGTTCCCAGCGCACCCCATTAACCGAGTCGTTGTGGATACGGCAGTCGGGCGGGGCCGCCTTCAAATCACACGCGTCCGGGCTGTTTTCTCCGATGGCACCAGCGTCTTCGGAACTCCCTCAGACCCATCGTCGGGAGTCATCACGATGACCTTTCCGGTGCGCTCCGTCTCAAGCATCACGCTTTTCGTGGACAGGGTGTTCGCACGTTCGTCTCATACCCCGAGGCTGATTGGCATATCGGAGGTTCATATCCCAGGAGTCCATCCGTTGCCGATCACCTCGATCACTCCATTGCCATGTAGTCGAGGACAGGCGAGTCTGGATGGCCACCCGTTGCCGATCCGACCGGTCGGCACCGTGGGGGACTTCCTCGCAGGGAAGGAACTGCCCCTCACAACGTGCGACGGCCTACCGGTCGAACTTGACTCCGGCACGCACGACTTGGCGGTGGGAGGTGGACTCCAGCCGGACGTGATCATGCTCCGAAGCGGGGTGGTTCGACCGTTCGAGGACTCCGAATCCCTACCCGATGTTCGGGCGACGCATAACGCGGGCGGGCAGTACAGGATCCAAGTGTCGGGAGCAAAAGGTCCTTACTACTTGGTTCTCGGCCAGAATTGGGACACGGAGTGGGGGGCGTCGATCCAGGGCAAGGACCTTGGGCCGCCGTCGCTCCTGGACGGGTACTCGGCCGGGTGGCGCGTCGATCGCGCTGGCTCGTACCTGATCACCGTACGGTATCGGAAACAGGCCGCATACGAATTGGCGTTGCTCGTGTCCGCCGTGACGCTCTTCGTATGCGTAGGGCTGATGGCTTGGAGCCTACTTCGGAGGCGAAGGGATTGATCCGCCTCCTAGTTCAAGCATCTCGCCAGGATGGTTCCGTTTACATTCAGGATCGGGAGTTAGCGCCTTCCGCTCGAAGGCCTAGGCGGCAGAACTGGTCGATGGCATGGTGGCTGCGGCCGGAGAGGGGAGCGTTTCACCAAGCCAAGGGCGAGCGCCTCGTTCGCGGTATCGTTCGGGCGATTCTCTGAGGGGCGGCATGCGACGAACATTCGCGTACGTCTCTTTCGTCCCAGGGGTCGTGCTCATCGCCCTGAGTCCCCTGCTCCGTTGGTACTCGTACCCTCGTGTGGCGAAAGCCCCCACGGACGTCTACGACCGCTCGGTGAACGTGGGGCGCGGTAGCTACTTCAGCCCGGCAACCCTGTCCCTAGTCCGGGATCGCCCCCTCCGCAACGTGTCGATTGCGAAGGGTGATCCTGCTGCCAGCACACACGACGTGGCTGTTGTGCGCTTCATCACCCATACCTACGACCCATACACCGGGACGGACATCGCGTACACACAGGATGTGTACGCGATGGACCGAATCACCGGCTACGCGTTGCACTGCTGCGGGGAGTATCCGCGGCACGAGGGTCTCACCCTGAAGTTTCCCTTCGACACGCAGAAGCGCACGTATCTCTTGTACGACGTCACCGCGCTGAAAGCGTTCCCCGCCACCTACGTGAGGACCGAGGTCGTCGAGGGGCTGAAGTGCTACGTGTTCGTGAGCGAGGTTCCCCAGACGGGCATCGGGGGTCTCGGTCTGCCGGGCGTGTTGGCCGGCCAACCGGACACGCCGAGCGTGGCGACGAACCGCTACTACTCTGCGACCACGACGCTCTGGGTTGAACCGTTCACAGGAGCGATCATCAAGGTGAAGCAACACGTCCGACAGTGGCTGACTTATAGCACCGGAGCGCCCCTCCTCACGCTTGTCGACGCGACCTTCCAGAGCAGCCAAGCGCACAACGAAGACACCGCCCGCCAGGTCAGAACGAAGTTCAGCCAGCTCCAACTGCTCAGGAACACCCTTCCTATCTACGCGCCGGCGGGCGGCGTGATCCTGGTCGCGGTCGGCCTGGTCCTTCTATTCCGGCCCAGCCGCAGGAGTCAGAGAGGCAGCACCAGGTCTGGGGCCGCTCCGATGGGACCGAGCGTCTAAGCCGGATCGTTCCCCTCCCGACGAGCCGCCGGGCCCGTCTCGATCGCCGCTGGGCTCGTGATGGTCGGCGCGCCGTTTGCCCCGGGCTACTCCCTCCTCTACCGCATGGGTTCGTGCCAGACCCCCAGGTTGTCGATCCCGCTCGTGGGGGTCTCCGGCGCGCCTCCCCCTGACCCGGGCTTCAACCGCCCCTTGGGGGCCGTCGGGGGACCCCAAGACGACCGGGCCGAGATTCAGGCGCTCGCCGATCCTCGCCAGCTGGACACCTCGGGCATCGAACCAGGATCAACCCCACCGCGCTGGACCGCGGGAGCCTTCCGAAGGTCCGTGATTGCGCCACGTTCACCTCCAGCCCGCGGAGCTCGGTTGACCTGCTCCCCAGTTCGACCAGATCTACGGCACCCACGTGGTCGAGCATCTTGCACGCCCGCCGCGGTGTTCCAGGCTGCCATCGCGCCCTCCGCCGCGACGGCGTGCTGTGTACTCATGACGCCGAACGCCCCATCCACGGGCCTGAGGCTGTTCCGCGACTTGTGGTGGAACCTCGACGACCCGACCCTACAGCCGGTTCTTCACCCTCCGGTCGATCCAGCTGAGGCTGGGCGCCACCGACTTCATGGCCGGGTGGTCCAAGCGCCGACTGGGAAACCCTGACGCTGGAGATCACCAGCTGATCGGGGCGCTCCGGGGCGACTCCGGCGAGCACGGCGTCCTAAGGTGCACGACGGCCCTCTCCTAACGGCCGCTCTCCTCCCGGCGGCCATGGGGGCCCGGCTCCCAGTGGCCCAGCCTCTCGCCCAGTGTGGAGGTGGTGGCCCAAACGGCGGCCTGCGCCGGCTGATGCCCCGAGGATGTTCGTCACGGTCTGTCACACATGTTCCACACCCGGCTAACATGGCGGCTCAGTCCCTCGGGTACCATTGCCGCGGCGGCAGAGCGAGCATCCAACCGATCGACGCCGGCGGTCGCCCCCACAAATTGCTCATGAAACTACAAACGAGGGCCCAACCCGACCAAGCGGACGTTTCGATGGAGGCCGCCCCGCCGGAGAGCGGCCGATTCGGTGCGTGGC
>WNGL01006514.1_pt1 | contig 13754 bp, 14 predicted proteins | sample 5400591 | NCBI WGS metagenome assembly WNGL01 (sample SAMN13153377, study PRJNA577476) | soil metagenome | isolation source: 80 cm soil or saprolite under Garry oak tree replicate 1 | place: USA:California | collected 2016-06-15
GTTGCTCGTGGCAATCGGAGTTGGCAGCGCCGCGGCGTTGATCGGGCGCTATCACTGGTTTTTCCTCATCACCGGCATGGCAGTCCTTGCTTGGGCGTGGGCCAAATATCTGCGTGAGAAAACCGTTTGCGATTGCGAGAACAGACCGATGGGAGGGCGACGAAGCGGAATGCTCACGTTGCTCGTCACCACCGTGCTCGTGCTCGGTTTCGCCGGCCTGAACATAAGCCGCTACGTGTTCGCAACCACGCCTGCTACCGTACAAACACAAACGCCGCTCGCGAACGGACTAAATCGCATCGTCCTTTCCGTGGAGGGACTGAGCTGCGTGACCTGCGAAATTCCCGTACGCCACGCGCTCAGGCGAATCGATGGCGTCGAATCCGCGCATGTCAGTGCCGCGACTAAAACTGCCACCGTCGATTACGAACCGGCGAAAACGAATCCGGAACAATTAGTCGCGGCAATCAATTCTACCGGGTATCGCGCAACGTTGCCTAACAAAGTGAATGACTCGGCATTTATGGCCAAGAACAAGAAAGGTAATGATACTCAAACAGAACTTGCTTCGACGAGTGGCGGTGAAAACGGAGCGGCCACCACAGCGAGTAGGATCAGCGTATTCAAGGCTCCGTTAGTCTGTCCGGCCGCGCCGCAGATTGGTTGCGGCAGCGCTTCAAAGCCGATTCTTTTAGACTTGGAGCGGCAGCCCGGCGTGCTCGAAGCATGGTTAAACCGCGCTGGAACAATAATCGCCGTTGTATGGAAACCCGAGTCGAGCGTTGAAACTCGAGGCAACGTGGCGGCGGAACTAAAAGAAGACCACGCAGTGGAGATGCAAGGAAAGTCTCGCGATGAAGCCGTGAAAGACTTCTTGTCCGGAAGAGGGTGGTATCGAGGCGCTGATGTGGACCGATTGAGCGAGGAAGAAGCTGGCATTATCGCTGCGAGACTAGTTCGCTGGGTACGAGCAAAGAGGGCACTAGCGAAAGACAAAGCCGAAGGGCTTCAACGCGCCATCGAGGATACGTTGCGCAAAGATTTAACTGGCAAGAGCACCGGCCCAAACCGACTCGAGGACGTCGCACGCGAATATCTCGATCAAGAGCAAATAAAGATTTTCAAAGAGTCAATCAAAGACGAAGTGGCGATCGAAAACGGTGAGAAGCCCGTGCCGAAGGAACACTAAGATATGGCGAGCGGACCGATCTTGCAGTCGATTATCACTTGTCCGCGGTGTAGGCATCGGGCCAAAAAAACCATGCCGACGAATGCTTGTCTTTTCTTTTACGATTGTCCAGTGTGTGGTGCAAAATTAAGGCCGAAGGCCGGTGACTGTTGCGTCTTTTGCAGTCACGGATCAGTACCCTGTCCACCTGTTCAGACGGGATCACTATGTTGTTCCTGAAATTCGCCCCCGAGACTATACAAAGGTGACTACAGGTTCGCTCAATTCTCAGGCATTGGTTCGACAACCGCGCAAGGCCCTGCCGATGGGGCGTGCGCTCCGCATCCTGCTCGGCCTTGTGCTGATCGTTTACACGGTACCTGTTTACTTCCAAGTGCCCATGCGATTTGCCGTCGGCGCTTGGCTGCTCGTGGTTGGGTTGATTGGCGCCTACAGCCTAATCCATATCGTTGTATCGCGACGCATCGTTGCCTTTGGCCCGTTCCTTGGGGCGATCGTGTCGCTAGCGTTGCCCGTCGCGTTGTATGTTGCCGGCTATTCCGGGTTACCGATTTTTGGCCACGGAAAGGGTCAGCTCGCAACAGTTACCTTTCTCGGTATTTCCTTGGTAGTTGCTGGTGTGCGCGCCGCTCCCGGTTGTGAATTGATGGCAATCCCCGGTGTTCTCTTTGGAATGCACACCGAACTGGCGTGTCTCATCTTCTCTCCCCTCGACAGGCTCGAGCGCAAGTGGCGGAGCAAGCGCGGCGTTTAACGTCAGTGCGTTCAGTCGGACATGAAATTACTGCCCAAACTAAAAGAGCAGGCGTCGCGACTGAAGAGTGAGCTTCACGCGCTTTGGCTCGCGTACTCCGACCCGCGCACACCTTGGTTAGCGCGCCTGTTGATCGTGTGCATCATCGCCTATGCGCTTAGCCCAATCGATCTGATTCCTGATCCAATTCCTATCATTGGTCATCTCGACGATTTGATCCTGCTCCCCATCGGCATCGCACTCGCAATTCGAATGATTCCCGATTCCGTAATGACCGATTGCCGGGAACGCGCACGCCAAGCGAATTTCGATAAGCCGTCGCAGTGGAAATGGACCGGAGCCGCCTTTGTGGTGATTGTGTGGCTACTAATCGCCATGTGGATATGGCGATTGATTCATCGCGAAGCTTAATGGTCGATCTTTTCCGCCTATTGGACGGACTCGTCCCCGTGGCGAGCACGAACTAATCAGTACTCGCTTTTGATCGCGGGTTCACCTTGAAAATTGCAATTTGTCGTGCCGCACATTCGCGAAACTGGTCAGGTTTTGCCGAGCGCAAAACGAAAAGAAATTAGCCCGATGCGTGTCTGACGCATTGAACGCAACCGGAAGATTTATGGGGCCAGATGTCGGCGCGGCCAGAGCCGACATGTCCGGCGATTGGAACGCCAAGATTTTTCCGACGGTTCACACGGACAGGGTCAGCAGAGTTTTTCGGTCACCGCGAAATGAAGATGCGCCTATTAAAAACAAAAATCGCAAGCCGCTGATCGCAGCTGACCTCTGGCAGATTCATTGGGCCAGGGGCACGAATATTCTCCTGGCCCTGAACTGTCAAGGCTGCGACCTCGGCGTCCGCAACTGACAATCGGGCCACGCCGGCGAGTCGGGCGCATTCAGCGGGCTCATCGGTGCAGGGATGGGCACCGCCGGATCGAGCACGCCGATGCGCTTGTTCACCCAGTGCACCTGGTACGCCCACGCGGGGAGCGGCGCTGCCTTCGGCGTGCACGACCAGTTGTTGAAGTGGAGGTTCACGAGATAGAAGTTCCGCTTCAGCTTCCGGATCACCTCGACAATCTTCGGATCGTCGAAGCCGTGCAGCTCCATTGCGATCTGCGGAATTGAAGCCAGCAGCTCGTCAGGGGCTGCGAGGAGCGAATCCCATTCCGCGCCCTCGATGTCCATCTTGACGATCAGACGCCGCCCGGTGTCGCCGTTTCTCCTGATCTGGTTTTCCAGTGTGTCGAAGAAACGCGGTCCCCTGTAGCCGGTGCGATCGCCGACGCATTCGTTATGAAACACGAACGTGCCGCCATTGCAGGTTGGACGCGCGGGATCAAAACAGTCGTACTCATGCACCGGGACGTGATACCGGTGCGACACCTCGCACCCCCAGTCGTCGTTCCCGCCAACGCCGTACGAGTAGCCTGCATCGAGCGGCTCAATCAGATTCTCGCACATTAGGTATCCGCCGTCATTGGCGCTGCCGAAGTGCTTCAACGTACAGTTCTTCAACGCGACCGGCTGAAGTTCCGCAAGAATAGCCTCGCGCAGCTTGCGGCCGGCCGCCTGGTGTGCGAGATCGCCAATCACGACGGCAGCGGCAGCTGCCAGAGCGATGATGACGAACGTGATGCGGATGGACGGTCGTTTCATGCGGTGCGTTGCATCGATCGCGGTGTCTTACCAAAGTTCGGCAACCGTAAAATGAACATGAGCTGGCTCGATCCCGAGACAAAGGATTTGAACAATTTGGCTTTTCGGATAATCGAAGAAGAGTCGTGAATCAACGAATCGCAAAGCTGAGCCAGTTTGCCCTCGTCATGCTGACGATTGTGGCGTGGTTCTCAATTTCGAATCATTGCGCAGTGGGCGCGCTGGTCGCTGCGCATAAGCAGCCCGCGATGATGCAAATGCATTGTCACGACAAGCAATCACCGCCGCCCAAGAAGAGCGGCGATGAAGAAATGCCGTGCTGTAAGGTCCTCCGCGCGACGGTCGCGGGCGAAGCGAAGATTCTGCAGGTCACGAGCAAAGATTTTCTTCCAATCCAAAGCTGGATTGCTACCGAACTAATCTTCGCGGACGAAACGCCCTTCCATCGCGCGCCGCTCGAGCTCGACACCGGGCCACCATTCGCAGTCTCGTTCGCTGAATCTGTTTTGCAGCGGAGCATTCTCGCTCACGCTCCTCCTCTTTCTCTGAGCTAACGATCGATCTCCTCGCAGGAGTTCTCGCGATCGTTCGCTAATCGTGCTGCTCGTTCGACGCGGATTGCCTCGTCACGGCAGCATCACCTCGGCGTGCGCATGTGCATCGTCGTTTCACTTTGAACCGCAATTGAATTCAACCAAAAACTTATGAACAAAATAACGATCAAACATCAATTAGTCGTTCTGCTCGCGATCGGTGCGGCAGGCGTGATTGCTGCCGGCACAGCGTTCGCGGCAAATCTCTCGGACAAAGACAAGCAGTTCCTCGCTGCGTACGACAAAGTCAACACGGCCTTGGTCGCTGACGATGTCAGCGGAGCTAAAGCGGCAGCTGCCGATCTTGGCGATGCGGGCGTTGACCTGGCGAAAAGCAACTCGCTACAGGAAGCGCGCAACGCATTTGAAAAACTGAGCGTGCGGGCGAAGCACCTCGCCGCCGGTCAATCCGGTTATCACGTCTTCCATTGCCCAATGCTGAAGAAGGATTGGGTGCAAACCTCGACGAAGACGGCCAATCCTTACGGCGGAAAAGACATGGTCGCCTGTGGGGAAATGCAGAAGTAATCGAACAGAGAAAAACCAAAGAACAAAACAAAATGAAGAAACGAAACATTATCTTATCACTGGCAGCTGCGGCCATCTTCGCGGCATACCCAGCTATTGCTCACGAAGGTCATGAACACGGGCAGAAAGATGAGCTCGCATCCGGCGAGACGAAAAAGATCACCGGCGAAGTTCTGGATATGGCCTGCTACATCGACCACAACGCGACCGGCGAAAAGCACGCGGATTGCGCGAAGAAGTGCATCTTGAGCGGATTGCCTGTCGGCATCAAAGGTGACGACGGCAAAACGTATTTGCTAATCGGCGAGCACAAGTCGTTGAAAGCCGAGCTTGCACAATACGCCGCGAAGAAAATTACCGTCGAAGGCAAGATCACTTCCCGCGACGGCATCAACATGATCGAGAACGCGGAAATCCAGAAATAGCAAATCGAATGGGAGCGGGACTGGCGTTCGATCCGCCGCTCCGCGCTTCTGAGTAAATGAATTCTTTCTACCAACATCTCAACGCGCCGGAATACATGCACGTTTTGCTCAACCCGGTGCCGGTTTACGGATTGGCCATGGGCTTTATCGCGCTCCTGGGCGCGTTGGTTTGGCGAAACCGCGGCGCACGAATCGCAGCGCTTGCCCTAATATTTCTGGGCGGCCTTTCCGCATGGCCGGTCTATCAGTACGGCGAAGCCGCATACGATCGGGTCAAAGCAATGGCTGATTCTGCCGGCGATCAATGGCTGGATGAACACATGCGTCGCGGTGAGCAGTTGATCTACGTGTTTTATGTTGTTGCAGCGTTGTCGGTCATTGCCATCGCTGCGGAATTTAAATCACCGCGGGCCGCGGTTCCGTTGGCAGTAGCGACGGTCATTCTCGCCGGCGCAAATCTCGGCATCGGCGGTTACATCGCGTACGCAGGTGGTTACGTACGTCACCGGGAATTTCGCTTCGAACCGCCGCCACCGCCGACGCAGGTCGCAGAACATCACCATGGCGAAAAGCAGCATAGTGCCGAGGAGCATCAGCACGGAACCGAACAGAAGAAAGCGGAATCGCCACATCCGCAGATGGAGCATGCTGGACATGAACAAATGCAGCAGCCGCAGCAGCCGGAAGGCGAAAAGGCGAAGACCGACGAAGAACAAAAGCGATTGGAAGCAAGTCGCCTGCAATTGGAGGCGAGCCGGCTACAACTCGAAGCGAGCCGAAAACAGCTCGAGGTCGCTGGCGGAGCAAGCCCGTCCCCGAGCGCCAGTGGAAGTCCGGGCGCTTCACCAACTCCACAGCCGTCGCCCGAGCAGCACAAACACGATGAACATCAGCATGATGAACATAAACCGTGATCAAATGATGGCCCGCATTGGCGTTTGTCGATTCGTTCTTTTGATTTGCGTAGCCGGATTTATCGCTGGCTGCGCGACGGAGCCGCCGCCACTGCCACCGAATAATCCGGCCGACCCGCAGGTGCGCGCTTCATCCAAAAAGCCGCGCAATGTGTTGCTGCGTGATGAGGTAACGCTCGCAATCCAAAAGGAGTTGAGCTCAACGCAAGTCCTGGCCAAGAGCGCCGAGAGCATGCAACACGACATGCAGAACATGCCCGGCATGCAACATGGCGAGATGCAGCACGAGGGCATGGAAGGTCACGAAGGTATGCAGCCGAAGAATGCCGAATCAGAAAAGAAAGCGCTTGCCAATGAGATAAAGAAAACCTCCGACGAAATGAAAGCGACCTCGGATGCAATGAAACAAAAATCGGACGAAATGAAAGCCGGTGCTCCGATTTACACATGCCCGATGCATCCGCAGATCCACTCCGACAAGCCGGGAAAATGCCCAATATGCGGCATGAAACTCATCAAAAAAGAAAGAGCGCATGAAAGTCATTAAGAACTCAGTCCTTGTCCTGACCGCAGGCGCCGTTGCCAATTGCGCGCATGTCGATCCAAATCCGGCGTTTCATGATTTGGCGACAACGGTTCATCTTCGCACAGGCAAACGCGTGCAATGGAATCGAGGGACCGCTGAGGACGCGCAAGCTCAGGCAGCAGTCGCCTCTCTGTTGAGTCGCCCACTTACCGCGGATTCGGCAGTGCAAATCGCACTGCTCAACAATCACAATCTGCAAGTGACGTACGAAGAACTCGGCATCGCGCAGGCGGATTTGGTCGAAGCCGGCTTACTCAGGAATCCCATATTTACCTTTGAGCGGCGATTTCCAGGGCAAGCGCTGGAGGCGGATCTTCTGAAGGAGTTCATCGACATCTTGTTGTTGCCGCTCCGCAAGCGAATCGCGGCTGCGCAATTCGAAGTGGCCAAGTTCCGCGTTGGTCACGAAATTCTCAGCGTCGCGGCTGATGTGCGCGCAGCGTTTTACCAGCATCAAGGCGATCAACAGCTTGTCGATCTTAGACACACGGTTGCCGATGCGACAGAACGCACTGCTGAAGCGGCGTTGCGGATGCATCAGGCGGGCAATCTGAAAAGCTTGGATCTCGCGAGCGAACAGGCGTCCCATGCGCAGGCGAAAATTGAGCTCGCGAAAGCAAATAGTGAAGCGGTGCAAAGTCGCGAGAAGTTAAACAAGCTCATGGGCGCGTTCGGCGCGCAGACCAATTGGGCGGTCGCGCCGCGATTACCTGATCTTCCGGGCAGCCAACTTTCCACGTCGCAACTTGAATCACGCGCAATTGAACAACGACTCGATCTCGCTGCTGCCCGTCAGCAATTCATTGCCGAGGCACGTGCGCGTGGGATCGCAAGAGCAGAGGCGATTTTGCAAGGCGCAGAAATCGGCGGCCACTATGAGCACGAGATTGAGGGCAGCGTGCACTCGATTGGACCAAGTGTGAATGTGCCAATCCCGATCTTCAATCAGGGTCAAACGGCTGTTGCCCGCAGGAACGCAAAGATGCGCCAAGCTGAGCAACGCTATCTCGCGCTCGCAGCCGATATTCGCTCCGATGTACGCGCCGCGCGCGACAAGATGCTGCTCTCGCGGCAGCAGGTTGAATATTTCAAATCCACTGCGCTGCCCACTCGCACGCGAGTGACCGAAGAATCGCAACTCGAATACAACGCGATGCAGATCGGACCGTTTCAACTTCTGCAAGCAAAACAAGAGGAAGTTAAGACGGGCGCCGATTCCGTCGAGGCGCTGCGCGATTATTGGATTGCGCGCGCGGAACTGGAAAAAGCAGTTGGCGGGAGCTTGAGTGGAAAGTTTATGTCACTTCAAAGCGAACCAAAGGAGGCAACTCAGTGATTATGATTACACGACGGAAATTTCTAACGAGTGCGGGAGTACTCGCCGGCAGCGCGGCAGTTTTGCAAAGACTCGGGTCTGCGCAGGAAGTAAAAACGCGCGAACCCGGCAAGCCGCGCGAAACCACGGCGGCAGCAAACAAGAATAAGCCACTGATCGAGCGCGTGGATCCGAAACCAACGCAGCCGCCCGGCGAGGTGGGAAAAGATTACACGCCGGTAATCACGCCCAACAATGTCTCGCTGCCGTGGAAAATTGTCGATGGAGTGAAAGTGTATCACCTGATCGCCGAAGAAGTGGATCACGAGTTCGCGCCGGGAATGAAGGTGAAGTGCTGGGGATTCAACGGACGCGTGCACGGGCCAACGATCGAAGCGGTAGAAGGCGATCGCGTTCGCATTTACGTGACAAACAATCTTCCCGAGGCGACAAGCGTTCACTGGCACGGGATTCTGTTGCCAAACGGAATGGATGGTGTGGCCGGCTTGAGTCAGAAGGCGATTCAGCCGGGGGAGACCTTTCGCTACGAGTTCACGCTGCGTCAGCACGGAACCCACATGTACCACTCGCATAGCGATGAGATGACGCAGATGGCGCTCGGCGCGATGGGCCTGTTCATCGTTCACCCGCGACGCCCTCGCGATCAACGACCGGATCGCGATTTTGCCTTCATGCTCGGCGAATGGCGATTGGACACCGGCACATCAAGGCCGAATCCAAACGAGATGACGGATTTCAACGTGTTCACATTCAATGCAAAAATTTTCCCGGCAACGGAACCGATGGTGGCAAAATTAGGCGATCGCGTGCGCATCCGGTTGGCGAACGTCGCGGCGATGAGTCATCATCCGATCCATTTGCACGGCTATCAATTCCGCGTGACCGAAACCGACGGCGGGCAAATTCCTGAATCAGCTCAGCCAGTCGAAACCACGGTTCTGGTAGCGATCGGTCAATCGCGGACGTTTGATTTTGTCGCCGATCAACCTGGCGACTGGGCGATGCATTGCCACATGACGCATCACGTGATGACGCAAATGGGCGACAAATTCCCGAACATGATCGGCGTCGAACCTGGCAAACTGGATGAAAAAGTACGCGCCAGTCTTCTGCCGGGATACATGACAATGGGAACTAACGGCATGGGCGAGATGGCAACCATGCAAATGAAGATGCCGCGAAACAGCCTGCCGATGATCGGCGCGCCCGGACCGTTTGATGTCATCGACATGAGTGGGCTGCTGACCGTGCTAAAAGTTCGCGAAGGAATCACGAGCTACGAAGATCCTGGTTGGTATCAGCATCCGCCGGGGACCGTCGCAACGCTTGCTGCGGCAGATCAGCTGCGGCGCGACGGCGTGGAGATACCAAGAGGAAAAACGCCGCCGCCTTCAGCGCATCAGCATCCGGGTTGAGCTTGCAATTCACTAAATATGTCTGGCTGAACCTGGCTACCTGGAACGACAAGAAAGGCTCATTGTTTGCCAAAGCATGGGCAGTTATACGCCCCGGAGCGTGAGATTATTCTTCGATGACATAAGCAATCCACAGGAAAGAGAACTCAATAAATAATCTGATTAAAATATGAAGAGGTCCACAAACTGTCGCGTTCTATCCAAACGAATGGTCGTCGTTCGATTCGTGTTTGTTGCAACACTTGCTATCGCGTTAGTTTCGTTTCATGCAGACGCGGCGTCTCCCTCGCCGGGCGAAGCGAAAAACGACGCTGCGCTGAAGCAGCAAATTGCCGAACTGCAAAGCAAGGTTAAGCAGTTGGAAAGGATGCTTGCCGGTCATGCTCAACAACCCGGCGCCTCGCCGTCGATGGCCGGCATGACTCCAGCGCCGGCTGGCGGTTCCATGTCGATGGGCATGGGCGATATGAACATGGGCGGAATGCAGAACAAACCTTCGTCCGAGCAGAGCGATATGATGAGCATGATGGGAATGATGAAAGAGATGAAGATGGGCGCGATGCCCGCTGCATCTTCTGGCATGGCCGCCATGCCCCCGTCTGCATTACCGGGATTTCCGGGTGTCTCACATCTCTATCACATCGGCGCGACCGGATTCTTTCTCGATCACGCAGAACACATCAACCTCTCGTCCGATCAGCAAATTGCGCTCAACAAAGTAAAAGACCAGGCAATCGCCGCGAAAACGGACAGTGATCGCCAGATTGAATCGGCGGAGCAACAGCTTGCCGATCTCACCGCCGCCGATCAGCCCGACGCAGCGAAGATCGACAAGAAAGTGCACGAGATTGAAAAGCTGCGCGTCCAGCAGCGTCTTGCTTTCATTCGCGCCGTCGGCAAAGCGGCGACGTTGCTAACTGATGATCAACGCAAAATCCTCACCGGCGCGATGCAATCGACGACTCCCGCGGCGGCGCCATCCGCAACGATGTCTCCGATGTCCGATATGTAGAGGTCATTGTCGATCTTATGTTGGCGCAATCCCGAATCGCAAAACGCGTTGCGTGCGCTGCCTCGCTTATTGCGAGCGTCGGGATTTTATTGCCGAGCGCAACACGCGCGCAGATCTCACAAGAAGAACACCTAAAACATCACCCTGAACAAGCTGCGCCAGCAGCACAGCCCGGTGCGTCTCCTTCCGCGACCGCGCCTGGCATGATGGAAGGAATGGGCGAGATGATGCGCGGAATGCACGGCGTTCCGCCAAAGCAGCTTTATCCCACGCTGATGTCGCTGCCGTCGCTGTCGCCGGAGCAGCGGCAACAAGTGCAGCAACAAGCGAACGAGCGGATGCAATCCGGGACCGCGTTGATGACGCAAGCACTCGACGAATTGGCTCAGGCAGAAGCCGCCGGCAATTACACCGCGATGCACGACGCGACATCGAAACTTCATGAAGGAATGACGCAGCTCGATAGCGGTATCGCCGCCAGACGGGCATTGGCTGAGGGCAAATCCCCGCGCGCAGTCGCGCTCGATTGGTTCCGACGCGAGATGAGTCTTGTGTCTCCCGCCGTTAGTGAAGATCGGCATGGTGCCCGTGGCCTCTCGGCGTTTCACCTCTTCACGATGGCGCTGCTCATCGCCTTCGCGCTGGCGATGCTCGCGATGTACTACTTCAAAATGCGCCGCGCCGCGGCGCTCTTCGGGCGGCTCGAGCCGGACAAAGGTCGTCCGCCGCCCGGGTCTGCGCCGCCGCTGGGCGGATCGCCCGGGCCGCCGTCGTCACCCGGCGGAGGACAAGCTCGACCGTCGGGAGGATCACCCTCTCCTAGCGCAATGCCGACAGCGGCTTCGCCGGCGAAACTGCCAAGCGACACATCACCACCGGCTCCGCCTAACAAGTCGTGGAGCTCTCGCGAACCGCCGGGCGGGAAGTTGGTTGGGCCGCCTTTGACCGCGAAATGGGCCGGCAAGCTCCGCGTCGAAAGCATCGTGAGAGAAACGCCGTTGGTGCAAACGTTCCGCCTCCGTTCGCCTGATCACGGGCCGTTGCCGTTTACCTACCAGCCTGGTCAGTTCCTCAACGTCGCGTTTGGAATCGGCGGCGCGCGAATGATTCGCTCCTATTCGATCTCGTCCTCGCCTAACGGGCGCGATTACGTCGAATTGACCATCAAGCGTGAGGACCGCGGCGCCATCTCGCGTCACATTCACGATCTCCTCAACGTCGGCGACATCGTCGAAGCGGGCGGCCCGGTCGGCACGTTTACCTTCAACGGCACCGAGGCAGACAGCATTGTTCTTATCTCGGCCGGCGTCGGCATCACGCCGATGATGAGTATTACGCGGTATCTCACGGAGCGATCATGGCCGGGCGATATTTTTTTTATCCACGCTTGCCGGACGACGACCGATTTCATTTTTCGCGTACCAATCGCCGGGCTTGAGAAGCGCAATCCAAAGCTGCACGTCGCCGTGATGCTGTCGAAAGCGGGGCCGGAGTGGACCGGCCCACGCGGACGCGTCACGAAGGAGTTCCTCGTCGAGACGGTTCCCAACCTCGCTTCGCGGCGAGTTCACATTTGTGGGCCGGTGCCGATGATGGACGCGACGAAAGCGCTCCTTTCGGAAATCGGCGTCTCTCCCGACAACGTGAAGATCGAGCAGTTCGGGGCGGTCAAGCCCCCTCTTGGCATTCCCGCAACCACTGCGAAACCAACGGCTCCTGCGACTGGTCCGCTGGTCACATTTTCGAAGAACAGTAAATCCGCGAGAATTCACGAGGGTCAGACGATTCTCGAATTGTCGGAAGAACTCGGTATCGGCATCGATTTCTCCTGCCGGATCGGCACCTGCGGTGTGTGCAAAACGAAGATGACATCCGGCGAGGTGGACATGGCGGTGCAGGATGCGCTCGACGAAGATGACAAACGAAACGGCATCATCCTCGCCTGCCAGGCAAAGCCAAGAACCGAAGTCACTGTTGAGGCGTAGCGATGAAAAATCGTGAACGCGCCATTGTCACCAGCATCTTCGCGGTGCTGGTGCTCGGCTGGCTCGGCTTCCTTCTGCATGTCTCGCCCCGGTTTGCCGGCAGCGGCATTGGCGCAGTTTTCGGAATTTCCGGCGCAGCGTTGATGCTTGTCCCGCTCGGTTACGTAATCGCAAAGCGCATCCACTTTTTCAGGAAACGGCTCACCAAACATATCTCCCTGCAAACGTGGCTATCGATCCACATCTACACCGGAATTGTGGGAGCGCTGCTCGCGCTTATTCACACTGGGCACAAATATACGAGCCCGGTCGGCATCGCGCTCACGGCGACGATGCTGCTCGTCGTCGTGACCGGATATGTGCTGCGTTATCTGACTCCTTTCGTAAACGTCGATTTGAAGGACAAGCTCCTTCTCCTGCAGACTGCGCGAGGCGATCTCGACAGTGCATGGGGCATCTTGGAAAAATCTGCTGCGGAAAGGAGGGGTCTTACACAAGCGCCTTTGCTGACTGCCGGCCTGGCTTCCATCGGGCTGTCGCTTGCCCCGGATAACCCGGCGGGCCACGTCACCATGTTGGCCGAAAGCGTAGCGGATCTCGAGTATTCGATTCGCACCGACGAGCTGCTCAGGCGCTGGTTTTCGCGCGCGCTCAAGTTTCACATTGTTCTTTCGGGCGCAATGTACGCGTTGCTCGCGACGCACATAACATCCGGCATCTATTTTGGCCTACGCTGGCTGCAATGAGCAAGCCTGTCCTTTATATTGCGCTCGTTGTTCTCGCGGTCGCGGCGGCCACGCTCTCGGTCCTGCACTTCAAGCGCGCCAGGGTCGCGGTGCAGCTTGCGGTAAAACCGGGTGACCTTTCGAAGTCGCATGCCTTTCTCGGGAATAATTGCGCCGCATGTCACACACCGGTGAAAGGAGTCGAGGCTGCCAACTGTATCGTCTGTCACGCCAACAATCAGGCGCTGTCGCAGCGGCAACCCACCGCGTTTCACGCGAATATCCGCAGTTGCAAGGAATGTCACGTCGAACACCGCGGGCGCGACGAACGCCCAATCACGATGGATCACGCCGCGCTGACACGGATCGCGCTACGACAAGTTGAGAACCAATCCAGCGAATCACGCACGCAAGCCACTCAAATCAAGAGTTGGCTCCAGCAAACCAACCGTGCGGCGCTCTCGAGTCCAAATCTTAAAAAAGAAGAGGCCGTCCTCAACTGCGCCACCTGCCACGCGACCAAAGATCGACATTCCGGATTGTTCGGAACGGATTGTGCAGCGTGCCACGGCACGACGGCGTGGACAATTCCTGAATTTCGCCACCCTTCTTCTGCATCGCAATCATGTGCGC
>WNGL01008896.1_pt1 | contig 13751 bp, 10 predicted proteins | sample 5400591 | NCBI WGS metagenome assembly WNGL01 (sample SAMN13153377, study PRJNA577476) | soil metagenome | isolation source: 80 cm soil or saprolite under Garry oak tree replicate 1 | place: USA:California | collected 2016-06-15
ACGCGCCGCCTGTCTTGGGGCTCGGGCTCTGGTACCCGCCGTCGAGCTCCGCGCTGAGGACGTCGCTGAAGAAATAGCCGAGGCGGGCGCCGCCGCCGAACTGGTTGTCGAGGTTGAAGGCCTGGTCGTAGCGCGTGAAGGATCCGAACGCCCCGAGCTCGAACGTGTGCGCGCGCTGCTGAGCGCCGAGGCGGGCGACCCCGCACGTGAGTGCCAGTCCCATGGTGACGAGCGTCCGCATGGAGCGACTCCTCCCTCGAGGGCGTGGCCCTACGGTAATAACTCCGCCCCAGGTTAGAAACCCCACACACCCGCTTCCCGCAATCCCGTGCTCAAGTCGATGCCTCCGAGCACGAGCCCGCGCCGCGAGCCGTCGGCCTCACGCCAGGTTACCCCGCTCGGCCCGACCAGGGTTCCGCCGCCCTGACTCCCGATGCTCCCCCCGCCCGGCCCGACGGGTCCGATGAACGCGCCGAGTGAGTCGCCGACCACGGTCCCGGCGATCGTCTCCGCGCTGTTCGTCGCCGCGCCCGCGTACATGCCGCCCACGAGCAGCACGACGTCGCGCAGGTCGAGGGTCGCGAACTGTGACCGGCCCGCCGGCAGGAGCGCAGCGCCCGGCATCCAGGATCCGGTGAAGAACCCCGACACGAGGCTCACGGCGGCCGTGTCGCTCGACGCCAGGCGAGCGGTCACGGGATCGAGCCCGCCGCCCGGCGGCACGCTGTCCACCACGCCCCCAAACGCGACCGCGCGGTCCGCGAGCACGACGGCGCCGCCGTAGGCGCGGGGTCCGGGGAGCGCTGGCTGCACGTACCAGCCGTCGATGTGCCCGTCGAGGCCGATCCGTCCCACGAAGACATTCTGCTGCGGGTGGCCGACCGAGTCCGTGCCGCCGATCACGTAAATGCGGCCGCGTTGCACGACGGCGAGCGCGCCGGCCACCGGCGCGGGGAGGGGCTCGATCTGCGTGAACCGCGTGGCGACGCTGTCAGCCGTGACGTCGGCGGCGAGCACCGAGGCCTGCGCACGGCCGGAGGCGGCGATGCCGCCGATCACGTACAGCGCGCTGCCCGCGAAGCGGGAGTTGTAGCGCGTGGCGAGGGCGACGGCCGCGAACGCGCGCGGCGCGGGCAGCACGCGCGACGTGAAGTCCGTCGCGTCGCGCTGGCGCACCCAGGGGCCGACCACGCCGCCCGTCGTGGCGTGCGCGAGGTAAACGCCGCTGTCCGGGACGAGTGCGAGTCCGATCTGCTCGGCGCCGCCCGCCGCAAAGAGCGTGGTGGTCACGGTGCTGCCGGTGGGAATCTCCGCCGCCGCCAGCGCCACGCCGACCGGCGCCTCCGGAAAGGTGCCGCGGGCCTTCCAGCTCAGGGTGTCGGGGCTGAACGCGACGTGCGGAAGCACGTGGACGGTGGCCACGAGCCGGAGACCGCCGGCCGTCGTCACCGCGAGTGCTCCCGACACGGCGCTGTCCGGGACTGTGGTGCGAAGGGCCCCGTCGCTCCAGTCGGCGGGCGCCGCCACGGGCGCGGTCACCTCGCCGCCGTCGGCGCGCGCGAAGGTGATGGTGCCGTTCCCTTGGGTCGCGCCGAAGCCGAAACCCTCGATCACGACGGCCCGGCCGCGCTCGAGGATCGGCTCGAGCGCGCCGTCGATGAAATCGATGCGCGGGGACGCCGGCGCCGGCCCGGCCGCCTCGCCGCAGGCGAGCAGTGCCGCCGCGAGCGCGGGGGCGAGTCTATTGCCGCCCGTTCGCACCCCGCACGAACCGGACGGCCCTGCCGAGATTCTCAGCCAGCGACGCCAGCTCCGTAGCGCCGCGGGCCAAGCCGTCGATGGCGCGGAGCTGCTCCGCCGCCGCGGCCGCGACGGCCTCCGCCTCCTGGGTGGACGACTGAGCGCCCGCCTTCGCCTGCTCGAGCGCCGTGCTGATCTGCGCCGCCTGCTCCGCGATGCCGTGCGCCAGCTCAGCGACCCGCTTCCCGGCGTGGGCGGTGCCCGACGCCGCTTCCGCGATGTGGCTCAGGTCCTGCAGCCAGTCGGCCGAGCCGTGCGCGACCTCGCCGAGGTCGGTGCGGACTCGCTCCAGCAGCTGGGCTGCGCGATCCAGGGCACGGCGCGTGTCCTGGGCGGACTTTCCGACGTTGCGCGCCTCGCGCCCGCTCTCCTCGGCGAGCTTGTGGACTTCGTCGGCCACGACCGCGAACCCGCGACCGTGCACGCCCGCGCGGGCCGCCTCGATCGTGGCATTGAGGGCGAGCAGGTTGGTCTGGTTCGCGATGAAACCGATCGTTTCCGAAAACTTCTCGACCTGCTCCGCCACGTCGCGGAGCCGCCGAACCTCGCGCGCACTCTCTTCCGTGGTCGCGCCGAGATCGCTGAGGCGCCGCACGGCGGCCTGCGTCGCCGCGCGAACCTTCGCGGTCGTCTTCTCCATTTCGGCCCCGGAGCTGCGCGTTTCGTCGCCCGCCGCGGCGACTTCGGCCGCGTGCTGCTTGAGCTGCGCGGACTGCCGCTCCACGGCCGCCACGAGGCGCGCGGCCTGGGCGGCGCCCTGATTGGCGCGCCGCGCGGCGGCCGCCACCTCTTCGCTCGAGGCGTGGATCTCCTCGGTCGTCGCGGTGAGTGTCTCGACGTAGGCGCTCGTGCGGTCGGAGGCGCCCACCACCGGCTGCACCGACCCCTCGAGCGCGAGCATGAGGGCGAGCTGCGGCGCGAGCAGCGCGAGCATGTCGCCGTCGCTCTCGCGATAGATCGTGGGATCGGAGTGCCGGACGCTCCACAGTCCCACCAGCTGCCCCGCGTGGTACAGCGGCACCAGCACCTCTGAGCCCGGACTCTCCTGGCCCGGGACGATCACCCGCTCGCGCGACAACTCGCGCGCCACCACGGGCTGCCGCATCCGGACCGCCTCGCCCGTGAGCCCCGCGTTCGCATCGAAGCGGAACGGCGACTGCCCCGCGGCCGCCGTGTCGGCGATCAGCTCCATTTCGTGGGTACGCGCGTCGTAGCGCGCGAAGCCCATGTGTTCCCACGCCACGACGCGCCGCGCGAGCTCCTGAATGCGGGGGAAGCTCTTGACGAGGCTGACGTCGCCGGCGATCGCCTGCGACAGGCTCTGCACCAGCGCCAGCTCGTCCGCGCGCACCGCGCGCCGGATCACCGATGAGCTGATCACGGTCGCGGCCGCGAGCGCGCCGCCCACCGCGGCCGCGTCGCCGGTATCCAGCCCCGCGTGGGCAAGGCGCAACCACACGAGCGCGAACCCCGCGGAGCAGGCGTACACGATCGCCTCCCAGCGCGCCGTGAGTCGCGCGTCCACCCACGCGGGCGAGCGGCCCAGCGCGAGCTCGAGGTAGAACGTCGCGTTGACCACCGCCGGGAGCACGATCAGGAAGAGGGCCAGCGGGCCGAGGTTCGCCGCCGTGAGCGCGTCCGCGCCACCGGCGCCCCCCAGTCGCTGGTACGCCAGGCCGGCAATCGCGGTCCCGGCGGCGAGATGGGCCGCATTGCCGAGCGCGCCGCTCGCGGGAAGCCGTCGCAGCGCCAGATCGCCCACGAGCATCGCGAGCAGGGCGACGAGCACCGCGAACGGCCAACCCCGGTCCAGTACCGCGTAGACCGTGACGCCCAGGATGTAGGAAGAGAAGCCGTTGCCGGGGAGGGGGATCCCGTAGCGCCGCGCCAGCGCCCCGGCCACGACGAGCACCAGGGCCTGCTGCGTCATGTCCGCACCCAGGGGCGCACGGCCCGAGACGTAGGCCCCGAGCGCCCCGGTGACCGCGACCGTGGCGCCCAGCGAAACGAGCGCCCGCACCAGCCAACCCGGCGACGCCTTGAGGCGGGAAACGGAACTCATGCGGATGTCGCGCAAACTCGGCCCCTTGGCACGGTGTGTCAAGCGCGACTATCGTTTATCGCATGCGCGTCACGATCGAATACTGCGTCGTCTGAAACTACGAGCCCAGGGCCGCCGGTCTGGCGGCCGAAATCCGCAAGGCCTACCCGCACGCCGACGTCAAGCTGGTCCAGTCGTCGGGCGGCGTGTTTGAGGTCGAAGTCGACGGGCGCCGGATCTTCTCGAAGAAGGCTCTCGGGCGCCACGCCGAGCCGGGCGAAGTGGTGCGGCTGATGCAGCAGGCCGTGCGGCCGGCGGGGTAACGGAGAGCGCGTCGTTCCCGTTCACCTGTTCACCACAGATGACAACCGCAGACCGGGCTGCTCGCATTTTCGCATTCCTCGCCCGACGGCATGAAGCTTTCCCCAACCTCTCCTGTCGCGCTCAACCCACAACCGGGAGGAGAGGATCATGCGTCGGCACGTCATGCTGCCCCTACTCGGCAGCGCCGCCGTGGCGCTTGCCGCCTGCGTTTACGCCCCCGCCGGGTTCGCCCCGTCGGTCACGCCCGTGCCGGCCGAGGGAAGCGAGGTCCTCGGCCATGCGGCCGGCAAGCAGCAGTACTTCTCGTTGTTCGGGGTGATTCCATTCGGCAAGCCGGACTACGACATCGCCATTCGAGATGCCGTCGGCAAAGTCCCGGGGGGCCGGACCCTCGTGAACGTCCGCTCGCGCTTCACCGTGTCCTGGGTGGTGGTGGGGTACCTGCAGACGCTCTCGGTGGAAGGGGACGTCATAAAATGAGCGTCCCGTCGTCCCGCTCGGTGGACAGAAATCGATCCCGATGGCGAGCCACCCTCACGGGGGCAACCCGCATCCGAGTAACGAGTTGCGCGGCGGCCCCCAGATGGTGGCACGGGTCTTCCTGGTGACCCGCCGCGGGAGGTGACTCCATGAAACGCATCACAGTGGCAATTGGCTTAGCGCTCATGCTCCTCGCGTCCCCCGCCGCTGCGCAGACGCGTATCAGCGTGGCGGTCGGATTGGGCGTACCGCAACCGTTCGTCGCAGGAGTGGTCGTGGTGGGCCGGCCCTATTACTACTATCCCGCACCCGCGGTGATCGTCGTGCGCCCGCGACCGTACTTCCATCGACGGGCGGTGGTCCTGGTACGACGCGTATACGTGGTGCGGCATCATCGCCACCACCACTGGGACTACGACGACGACTGAGCGACACCCCGGTCCCCGACCGTACCCCCGGAGTGTTGCGTGTGATCGGGTGTTCCGGATGCGGCGACTGACGCCCTAGGCAGGGCCGCAGGTACGGTCGCGAAGCGGGAGGCGCGCACGCACGCCTCCCGCTTTCTTTCGCTTCACTGAGAGGGCGCCCGCTTGCGCCGGACCAGCTTTTTCAGGTATGCCGCGCCGCCCACCAACGCAGGGCGCAGCCGCCACTCTATATTGCGACCGTGCGAATTTCCCGCGACCACTTCCTCCCACCTGATCCGTCTGCCTTTCTCGCCGCCGAGCCGGCCACCGGGCGCGTCATCGTGATCGCCCCGACGCGCGCCGCGTGCGAGACCATCGAGCTCGCGATGGGGCTCGACATCGATACCCTGCTGGCGCGCGAGCACGGGGAGGATATCCGCCGCCTCGCGGCGTCGGGGCGCGGCTTCGGGGTCGTGGCCGGCACGGGGACCGGGAAGACGCTCGCGATCCGGCCCATCGCCGAGACCATCCTCGGAGCACCGCTCAAGGTGGGCGTCGTGAACCGCGAGCGCGAGGCGACCCCCGAGACGCCGACGTGGAACGTGGTGATCGTCACGACAGGCATCGCGCGTCGCTGGTTCGAGGACAGCCTCATCACCGCGCGAGACACGCTGGTGGTGGATGAGATCCACCAGACGTCGGCGGAGCTCGAGCTGTGCCTCGCCCTGGGCAAGCGGGCGGGCTGCCGCTTCACCTGGCTGTCGGCGACCGTCGACCCGACGTTCTACGCGGGCTACCTGGACTCGGTCGAGGTCCTCGAGACCAAGGCTTTCGATCGGGCGTTGGCCGCCGACGTGCGGGTCCTGCCGCAGCAGCCGCTCGAGTTCCTGAACGAGCGCTTCATCAAGCGCGTCATGGGGGAGCGGCGGGGGGTGGGGGTGTTCGTTCCGACGCGGGCCGAAGTGGAGCAGATCGCGCGCGAGCTCGGCGACCGCTGGCCGGCCCTCCCGACGGCGTTCTACCACGGCGGCGAGCCGATCCGCGTGATCCGTCCGTTCCTCGACGGGCTCGTGAAGCGGCCCTTCTTGCTCGCCATGACGGCCGCGGGTCAGTCCGCGCTCAATATCCGCGGCCTCGATACCGTGGTGATCTATGACGCCCGCTACAGCAACGTGGTCGAGCACGGCCGCAACGTGCTCACCCGGCTCTACCTGGGCGCGAACGAGATCCTCCAGATGGCGGGGCGTGTGCACGGGCGGGTGGAGCGCGGCGAGGTCTACATCTTAAGCGACCGCGACCTCGTCTTCGAGCGGCTCCAGCCGACCGGCCCCGAGTTCCAGCTCGCGGGCGACGCGGAGCGCGTCGCGATCACCTGTGCGGCGCTCGGCGTGGACGCAGCCGACCTCGAACTCCCCGTCCCGCTCGACCGCAGGGCCTATCGCGACGCGGTGCAACTGCTCACCGAGCGCGGCCTCATCGAGCACGGGCGCCTCACCCGCTACGGCCGCGGCGTCGAGGCGATGCCGGTGGAGCGGCCCTGGGGCGAGCTGCTGTATCACGCCGACCCGGAGCTCGTTCCCATGGTGGCGGTGGCGGCCAATATCGAGTCGCTGCACCGCATGACCCGCGAGGAGCGGGACCTGCGGGGGCTGATCGTCGCGGGGAGCGACCACCTCACGGCCTACAACGTGTACGCCGAGGCCGTGAACAAGCACGGCTACCTGGGCGAGGTGTACGGGCTGCCCCGCCACCTCTTCCACGAGGCGATCGACCGCTGGGCGGAAGGTCGCGGCGTCCTCGTGAAGGCGATGGAGGACGTGGCGCTCGGCACCGCGTCGGTGTACCGCCAGCTCGAACTGGCCCTTCCCGAAAAGCTGCCCTACGCGGGCGAGAAGACGCTCGCGGCGTTCGCCGACCTCGTGGCGAAGATCATGCCCTTCGATCTCGTCATCGACGAGGAGATGGCGGACGGCCGCGAGGCCCGGGTGAGCCGCGGGTCGGTCGCGGGAAGCTGGGGGGCGATCGCGGGCACGCTCCGCTACTTCGCGGACCGCTTCGGCGTGCCGCGGGCGAGCATCGAAGGGACGCAGCTCCCCGAGCGGGCGATCCGCCGGTACGCGCGGCGCGGCGCGCCGACGGTCGCGTTCGAGCGGCAGCGGCGCCGGCAAGGGTTGATGGTGGTTCGCACCGTCGAGTATTTCGGCTTCCTGCTCGAGCGCGACGTCGAGCCGCTCTCCAACCCCTTCCCATCGGAGCTGGCGGGCGCGGCGCGCGCGGCGCTGGTCGAGGCGCTGCTCGCGGGGCACACGCCGCACCCCGACCAGGCGCGCGTGCGGCGCGCCCTCGAGCGCTTCGGCTTCTACTGGCGGCGCTCCGGCGGGCGGCTGGCGCAGGCGGCGACGGAGCGGCTCGCCGCGCGACTCGCGGTGCAGCTCGAATCGATCGGCTCCTGGGAGGACTTCATCAACACGCGACTAGCGCTCGACGTCGACGAGGCGATCCCGGAGGCCGTGCGACAGACGCTTGAGGCACTTCCCGCGTCCATCCATTTGTACGGCGACCGGGTGACGCTGGACTACGAGGTGGAGCAGGGGGTGGGAGTCGTGCGGTTACGCCTCAAGGAGGGACAGGCGCGCCGGCTCCAGGCCCGCGACCTGCCGCCGTTCGACCGCCCGGTGCGCTTCACCGTGCTGCGCGGCAAGCGCGAGGCGGTGCGCTCGGACACCGTGGACGACCTGCGCCGCCAGCTCAGCGGTCTCACGAGCGCGGAGCGGGCTCGCCTCGTCCGAGGGGGCCGCCGGGGTGGGCGGGGCCGGGGGGGGCGGGGGGACCGGGGCGGCCGGGGGCGGCAGCGCTAGCAGGGGAACTTTGTGGCATCTTTGTGGTTACACCCTGTTGGACGGGATCGCAGGGCGAGAGATCCTTCCAGGACACAGCCCGCCGGCCGCGGAGTGTGACGGACACACGCTGCGCGGGTCCTCTCTATGAAGAGCGGTGCTGTCGGGAACTCTGACCGGGAACTAGAGCCATGCAAGCACGGACCGCAGCAAGAGAAAAGACCTCCAGCGCCCCTCCTCCCCTTTCGTTCGCGCCCCTTGGTCAAGCGGTGATGGAAAGCTTCAGTGAAGGCATCGTTGTCTTCGACGCGTACGGTCGGATGCTGTACGCCAATCAGCGGGCCCGCCGCATCCTCGACGCGCTGGAAGGAAACGGCGGCACGCACCGCAGCGAAGGCCTGCGCGAGAAGCTCATCGGGTTCGGGGGCCGGGTGCGGCCGCTGAAGCAGGGTGCTGCGGAACTGGGCGAGGCGGTGTTCCTCCCGGACGGCGACCATGCGCGAACCTTGGCCGAGCGCGAGCGTCAGGCGATTCTCGACACGCTCGAGAGCACGCGGGGCAAGCTGGCCGAGACGGCCCGCCGGCTCGGGATCAGCCGCACCACGTTGTGGCGGCGGCTGCGGGCCTACGGTTTGCGGCCCGAGGGGCACGGAGGGCGCGGGACCGCGGCGCGCCCGTAGCGCCGGCGTTTCGGGCGCCCTAGCTTCCCGCTCGGGTCACACCTCGGGAAGCGATGCCCGCCACGCCGTACGTCATCGAGGAATATGTCCGCTGGTCCGACGTGGACTTCGCGGGCATCATTTTCTACGGCTCGTACGTCCGCTTCTTTGAGATCGCGGAGACGGAGCTGTTCCGGGCGTGCGGGCTCGCCTACGCCCGGGTGTTCGACCGTTACGACATCTTCCTTCCACGGAAGGCCGTCCACAGCGAGTTCTACTCGCCCGCGCGGCTGGATGACCGGCTGCGCGTCGCCACGTACGTCGGGCGCGTGGGCACCAAGTCGATGACGCTGAACTTCGACGTGCTGCGCGACGACGCCGCGTCGCTCCGCGCCGCGGGTTGGATGGTGCTGGTGTGCGTGGACCGCGAGCGGCTCGCGCCGCGCGCGCTGCCCACCGCGCTGCTCGACGCGCTCGCGCCGCACACCCTGTCCACCGAGGCGGCGCGGGCGTCCCTCGGCGTCCCATCGCCCCCATCTCGCTGACGCTGCGGCCGCTCGCATTCCTGGCGCTCGCCGCGGCATGCGACCGCTCGCCGCAGCAGGCGGGGCGCCTCAGCGCCCAGGTCGCCCGCCTCCCCAAGGACAGCGTGCGGTTCGAGGCCCCAGCAAACGCTCGTCCGTGCGGTGCGGCGGGATCGGGCGGCCTCGTGCTTCAGGGAGTGAGTGGCGGCAACGGCGTCATCGTGTGGCTGCGCTACCACGGTTCGCTCGCGAGCGGCGACTGGCCGGTGCTGCAGCGCGCGGACACCGCGACCGCGGTCGGCGCGGTCGTCGGCGTGCGCTTCGTGGCCGGCGAGGTGGTGCACGGTGTGTCGCTCGACAGCGGCGCCGTCTCGGTGCAGCGGGCGGGCTCCCTGATCTCGGCACGCGCCCGGGGCTCGGGGCTCGAGGTCGTCGGCGCGGGACGGGTGGCCGTGGACGCGTCGTTCGAGGCGGTGCCGCTCGGGAGCGACACCGTGCCGTGCATGAAACGGCCGTGACCGTTCGCGTCGGGATCGTCGGGACGGGGTTCGGGCGGCGGGTACAGATCCCGGCGCTGCGGCTCGTGTCGGGCGCCGCCGTCACGGCGGTGGCGAGCGGCAGCCGCGAGCGGGCGCAGGCCGTGGCCGCCGAGCTCGGCATTCCTCACGCCTTCGGCAGCGGCGAGGAGCTCGCCCGCTCGTCGGACGTCGACCTGGTAATCGTGTCCTCGACGCCTGACGCCCATGCGCGAGTCGCGATCGCCGCACTCGACACCGGGAAACACGTGCTGTGCGAGAAGCCCATGGCGCTCGACACGGGCGAGGCGCGGCAGATGCTCCAGGCCGCCCAGCGCCGGCCGCGCCAGATCGCCTGGGTCGATCACGAGCTGCGCTACGAGCCCAATCGCCGCAAGGCACGCGAGCTGATCCGTGCGGGCGCGATCGGAGAGGTGTGGCACCTCGAGCTCGTGCTCCGGCCGTACCTGCGGGGGGACGGACGCCCACAGTCGTACACCGCGCCGTGGAGTTGGTGGTTCGATCGCGCTCGCGGCGGCGGCATCCTCGGCGCGGTGGGATCGCACTACGTGGATCTCTGTCGCTTCTGGACGGCGAGCGAGGTGGTCGATGTCGCCGGCGGCGTCGCGACGTTCGTGACCGAGCGCGGTGACGAGGCGGGACTCGCCCGCCCGGTGACGGCGGACGACTACGCGAGCGCGGTGCTGCGGCTCGCGAGCGGGGCGATCGCTACCATGACGCTCACATCCGTCGCACACCACGGGCCGGGCCACTTCGCGCACATCACGGGGCGCGAAGGGACGTTGGTGCTGACGGGCGAGACCAAGCTCGAGATCGGGAAGCCGGGCGGGGCGCTCGTGGACGCGAGCGTGCCGGACGAGCTGTGGGGGCAAGTCACCCCCAACAACATGTGGGCGCGGTCGTTCGTGCGACTGATGCAGGATTTCGTCGGCGTGCTCGAGGGGCGGTCCGCCGCGGGCGAGCCCGCAACGTTCCAGGACGGCCTTGAGGTGCAACGGGTTCTGGACGCGGTGCGCGCCAGCAGCGGGCGCCGGTTAGATTGACGTCGTGGAGCAGACCTACTTCCGGCGGGGCTTCGGCCTCAAGGAACACATCGAGGGCGCCCTCACCGCCGACTACCACAGTCATGTGGTGGACCGGATCCGCGAGCGGGGGTACGCACTCTCGGCGGGCGACCTCACCTTCAAGCTGGCGCGCGAGTTCGGGTTCTGCTACGGCGTGGACCGCGCCGTCGAGTATGCTTACGAGACCCGCACCAAGTTCCCCGACAAGCGCATCTTCCTGGTCGGCGAGATCATCCACAATCCGCACGTCAACAGGAAGCTCCAGGCCATGGGCGTCGAGTTCCTGCACCGCCCGGACGGGGCGGAGGATGAATTCGACTTCAGCGGCATCACCCCCAACGACGCCGTCATCCTCCCCGCCTTCGGCGTCAAGGTGAAGGACTTCGAGCGGCTGCGGGCCGTGGGATGCGTATTGGTGGACACGACGTGCGGCTCGGTGCTGAACGTGTGGAAGCGGGTGGACTCCTACGCGAAGGACGGCTTCACGGCGATCATCCACGGCAAGTACTACCACGAGGAGACCAGGGCCACCTCGAGCCAGGTCACCAAGTATCCGGGCGGACGCTATCTCGTGGTGCGCGACATGGGGGAAGCGCAGGCGGTGTGCGAGTACATCGAGGGAGCGGGGGCCAGGGAGCAGTTCGTTCGACTCTTTGCCAGCAAGAGTTCGCCTGGATTCGACCCGGATCGCGATCTGGCACGCGTCGGCGTCGCGAATCAGACCACGATGCTGTCCGGGGAGTCGCTCGCCATCGCCGCCGAGCTCAAGAAGGCCATGGCGCGGCGCTACGGCGAGCGCGCCCTGCCCGAGCACTTCCGCACCTTCGATACCATCTGTTCGGCGACCCAGGATCGGCAGGATGCGGTCCTGAAGCTGATCGCCGAGCCGCTCGACCTGATGGTGGTGATCGGCGGCTACAACTCCAGCAACACGACGCACCTCGCGGCGATCTGCCAGGAGAGAGTGCCGACCTACCACATCGAGGACGCGGCCTGCGTCGACCCGGAGGCGAGGAGCAGCGCCGGGCGGCGTGGCTTCCTGCAGGGCGGGTGACGATCGGCGTCACGGCCGGCGCCTCGACCCCCAACAACAAGATCGGCGAGACGATCGAGCGGATCGCTGCAGCGCGGGGTGCGTCGCTGGAAGGGGTCCTCTAGCCTCTTTCGGGAAATCTTCGCCATATTTCACCGATGCCGCTCTCGGGCTTCCACCCCGCTATTGCGCGCTGGTTTGAATCCCGCTTCCAGCAGCCGACCGAGCCGCAGCGCCGCGCCTGGCCCCTGATCCAGGCGGGCCGCAACGCGCTCATCGCCGCGCCGACCGGCTCGGGGAAGACCTTCGCCGCCTTCCTCGCGGCGGTCGATTCGCTGTTGCAGCAGGGGCTCGAGGGGACGCTCACCGACGCGACGCAGGTGCTCTACGTCTCGCCGCTCAAGGCACTCTCGAACGACGTGCAGAAGAACCTCGCCGAGCCGCTCGCCGAGATCCGCCGCACGCTCGAGCAGTTGTGCCTGCCCGATGTCGAGATCCGCACCCTGGTCCGCACCGGCGACACCCCCGCGCCCGAGCGGCAGGGGATGGTGAGGCGCCCCCCCCACATCCTCGTCACCACCCCGGAGTCGCTCTACCTCATCCTCACGTCCGAACGGGCGCGCGACATGCTCCGGACCGTGCGCACCGTGATCGCGGACGAGATCCATGCGGTGGCGCGCGACAAGCGGGGGAGCCATCTCGCCCTCTCCCTCGAGCGGCTCGAGCATCTCGCCGGCCGTCCGCTGCAGCGCATCGGTCTCTCGGCGACCCAGAAGCCGATCGAAGAGATCGCCCGGTTTCTCGTGGGGGCGCGCCGCGACCTGCCCGACATCGTCGATGCGGGTCACGCGCGCTCGCTGGACCTGGCGATCGAGATCCCCTCCTCTCCGCTCGAGGCGGTGATGGCGGCGGAGGTGTGGGAAGAGATCTACGAACGGCTGGTGCAGCTCATCGGACAGCACCGCACGACGCTCGTGTTCGTGAACACGCGGCGCCTCGCGGAGCGCCTCACGCTGCACCTCTCGGAGCGGCTCGGCGCGGATCAGGTGACCTCGCACCATGGCAGCCTCTCCAAGGAGAAGCGGTTCGACGCCGAGACCCGGCTCAAGGAGGGGAAGCTCAAGGCGCTCGTGGCGACCGCGTCGCTCGAACTGGGGATCGACATCGGCGCGGTCGATCTCGTCTGCCAGATCGGCTCGACCCGCTCGATCGCGACGTTGCTGCAACGCGTCGGGCGGTCGGGGCACCGCCTCGCCGCCGTCCCCAAAGGTCGGCTGTTCCCGCTCTCGCGGGACGAGCTGATCGAGTGCGCCGCCCTGGTGCGGGCCGCGGGCGAGCGGAAGCTCGACCGGCTGGTCATCCCCGAACACGCGCTCGACATCCTGGCCCAGCAGGTGGTCGCGGCCGCGGCGTGCGAGGACTGGGACGAGGACGGCCTGTACGAGCTGGTGCGCGGGGCGTACCCCTACCGCGAGCTCGCCCGCAAAGACTTCGACGACGTCGTGCACATGCTCGCCGAGGGATTCACCACCCGGCGCGGGCGGCGCGGCGCGTTCATCCACTACGACGGGGTGAACCGCCGGATCCGCGCGCGGCGCGGGGCGCGGCTCGCCGCGCTCACGTCGGGCGGCGCCATTCCGGATATCGGCGACTACCGCGTGGTCCTCGAACCCACGGAGACCTTCGTCGGCACGCTGAACGAGGACTTCGCGATCGAGAGCATGCCGGGCGATATCTTCCAGCTCGGCAACAGCTCGTACCTGATCCAGAAGATCGAGTCGGGCCAGGTGCGGGTCGTGGACGCGCAGGGGCAGCCGCCCTCCATCCCGTTCTGGCTGGGCGAGGCGCCGGGACGCACGCCGGAGCTGTCCGAGGAAGTCTCGCGGCTGCGGCAGGACATCGCGGCGCGGCTGGGCGACCCGCCCGCCGCGACCGCCTGGCTCGCGCGCGAGATCCCCGGTGTGGACGAGGCGGCCGCACGGCAGATGGTCGAATACCTCGACGCCTCCAAGAAGATCCTGGGCGTCATCCCCACGCAACAGACGC
>WNGL01006520.1_pt1 | contig 13749 bp, 12 predicted proteins | sample 5400591 | NCBI WGS metagenome assembly WNGL01 (sample SAMN13153377, study PRJNA577476) | soil metagenome | isolation source: 80 cm soil or saprolite under Garry oak tree replicate 1 | place: USA:California | collected 2016-06-15
TGCCACTGAGCGCTCGAATTCAGCGCAGGAGCGGTCGAACCGCTCCAGCTCATCCCGTTTTTGCCCCTCGTCGAGAAAGGCGTAGATCAAGGCGTTGCGGGCGATCGCCTTCAGCGTGCGGTAGCCGAGGCCGTAGTCGCGCGCCGCTCGCACGTATTCGTTGGTGAGGTCGATGCGGGATATGCCGGCATCGTCCGATGACAGCACGACCGGCACGCCGGCCGCGAGATAGGCGGGCAGCGGGTGGTCCTTGCCGCGCACGCCGAGGATCAAGTCATTGCTGGTGAGGTTGATCTCGACCACCACCGGCCGCGCGCGCATCTCGGCGAGCAGGCCCTCCACGTCACGTTCGAAGGCAAGCGCGACGCCATGGCCGATGCGGCGGGCGCCAGCGATCTCGATGGCCTCGCGGATGTGAAAGGCAAGGTCGGGCGGCGGAACAAGCCCGAGCCACAGTTCGCCCGCGTGCAGCGCGACCGGCACGTCCTTGGCGAGAAAGCGGATGATCTGCATGTGGCGGGTGTAGTCGCGGCGCGCCACCAGACTGTCTTCGGGCCCGACGAAATTGAGCGCGACCACGCGCGGTTCCGCCCGGATCAGCGCGGCCGCGATGGCGGTCTGAACGAACACCTCGTCGGGGGAATTGTTGCGGTTGATCTGCACAATGTAACGGAAGGTGACGCCGCAACCCGGTTGCGCGTTGCGCGCATCGCACGCCAGCGCCGTCGTTATCTTGCCGATCGCGGCCGTCAGGTCGTTGCGTTTTGCCGCGACGCAACCGGCGAGCTCGCTCGCCTCCAGCGCCGCCAGCTTTGAGGGATCGTCGGCCGCTTCACTCACTACCTTGACGAACCGGTCGCGATCGTTCGGACACGACGACGACACCATGAACTCGGCGTATTGCACGTTCTGGCTGTCGTAGAGCCTGAGCTGGTCGAGCGTCATGTCGACGAAATGCGAGCCGGATACCGTTCCGAATTTGTCGAAGGCCGCGAAGAATGCGTCGTGGCCCGTGGGCACGGCGGGAGTCGGCAGGAACGCGCGCATCGAGAGCGCATCGACCAGGTGGTTATAGAGCGTCTGGTCGCGCATGGCATCGGCGACGGGCACCACTCCCGCTCCGTCGCACTGCGGCTTTGCCAGCACGACGTTCCGGAGGTCGATGCAAAGGCCTTGCTGCGCGGCCCAGGCGATGAAGCGCTCGGCGTAAACGGCGCCGCCGAGGTGGGTGTGGAGGTCGCCCCCCTTCGGCATGCGATGGAGGAAAGCGCGCAGCGCCGTTCGATCTTCGCGCGCCGCTTCGAATGTGGCCGCCGTTATGACCGTGTCGAATTCGCCCGCCAGCACGGCGACGCGCAACAAGACGATGAAGGCCGCCAGCAAGATGACGGCGAGGATGATCCGGCGTCGCAAGGCTTGCCCCGCTGCGCTCGTTGCAGCGCCAAGCTAACCGTTGGGTGCGCCGAACTCAATCGCAGTACGGGCGGCGAACATCCGCGATTCGTGCCGCAAGTGTCTCAATAGCGGTACTGATCCGGCTTGTACGGGCCGTCGACGGGCACGCCGATATAGGTCGCTTGCTTGTCCGACATTCTCGTCAGCTTGGCGCCGATCTTGGCGAGATGGAGCCGCGCGACCTTCTCGTCGAGACGCTTGGGCAAAGTATAAACTTTTTTCTGGTACTTCCCCGGATTGGTCCACAGCTCGATCTGCGCCAGCGTCTGGTTGGTGAACGAGGACGACATCACGAAGCTCGGATGGCCCATGGCATTGCCGAGGTTCACCAACCGCCCCTCCGACAGCAGGATGATGCGCTTGCCGTCCGGGAATTCGACCTCGTCGACCTGCGGCTTGACGTTGTGCCACTTGAGGTTCCGCAGCGCCGCCACTTGGATCTCGCTGTCGAAATGGCCGATATTGGCGACGATCGCCCGGTCCTTCATCTTGCGCATGTGGTCGATGGTGATGACGTCGAGGTTGCCGGTCGCGGTGACGAAAATGTCGGCACGCGTCGCCGCGTCTTCCATGGTCGTGACCTCGTAGCCTTCCATCGCCGCCTGCAGCGCGCAGATCGGATCAACCTCGGAGACGAGCACGCGGCAGCCGGCCTGCCGCAGCGACGCGGCCGAGCCCTTGCCGACGTCGCCGAAGCCCGCGACCATCGCCACCTTTCCCGCCATCATCACGTCGGTGCCGCGGCGAATGCCGTCGACCAGCGATTCGCGGCAGCCATAAAGATTGTCGAACTTCGATTTGGTCACGCTGTCGTTGACGTTGATCGCCGGCCACAGCAGCGTGCCCTTCTTCTGCATTTCGTAAAGCCGGTGAACGCCGGTCGTGGTTTCTTCCGTCACGCCGCGGATGGCGTCGGCATTCTTCTTGTACCAGCCGGGCTTGTCCTTCAGCCGCTGCTTGATGGCCGCGAACAGGATTTCCTCTTCCTCGTTGGTCGGCTTGCTGATCAAGCCGGTTTCGCCCTGTTCCGCGCGCAGGCCGAGGTGAATCAAAAGCGTGGCGTCGCCGCCGTCGTCGAGGACCATGTTCGGGGTGCCGCCGTCGCCCCATTCGAAGATGCGGTGCTGATAGTCCCAGTAGTCCTTGAGCGTCTCGCCCTTGACGGCGAACACCGGCGTGCCGTCGGCCGCCACGGCCGCCGCGGCGTGGTCCTGGGTCGAATAGATGTTGCACGAGGCCCAGCGCACGTCGGCGCCGAGCGCCTTGAGCGTCTCGATCAGCACCGCGGTCTGGATGGTCATGTGCAGCGAGCCGCAGATGCGCGCCCCGCGCAGCGGCTGCTCGGGGCCGTACTCCTCGCGCGTCGCCATGAGGCCGGGCATCTCGGTCTCGGCGATGGCGATTTCCTTGCGACCCCAGTCGGCGAGATTCACGTCCTTGACGACGTAGTCGGCGGCCGGCTTGGCAGCAGTCCTGGCGGCTTTCGATGCAGCGTTCATGACGATCCTTGCATGGTTGGGAGAGAGAGGGCGCGCGAGCCGGCACGCCGGTCGGCGGTGGCTATAGCAGGGCCCGCCACCTCCTGCAACGAGGATATAAAGATTTCTTTATGTCCGTAAACGGGGTAAAGCTACCCCTGCGCCGAACTGCCGGGGCGGCCCGGCGTTGACCCGTCGAGGCCGGCAGCGTTTCGCCAGGAGCGCCCGATGCGAGAGAAGACGCAGCTTGATCTCGAGCTTTCTCCCCAGATCCATTCGCTGCCGGAGCTGGCCAAGGCCGAGAACGCGTGCACGCGCTGCCCGCTCCACAAAAACGCAACCCAGGCCGTGCCGGGCGAGGGCCGCAGGTCCGTTCACGTCATGCTCGTCGGCGAGCAGCCCGGCGACAAGGAGGACCTCAGCGGCAAGCCGTTCGTCGGCCCGGCCGGGAGCGTCCTCGACCGTGCGCTGGCGGAAGCGGGAATTCCGCGCACCGAGGTTTTCGTCACCAATGCGGTGAAGCATTTCAAGCATGAGATGCGCGCCAAGCGCCGTCTGCACAAGCGGCCCAACGCCTACGAGATCGAGCGCTGCAAGATTTGGCTCGATCTCGAACGCGCGCTCGTGAAGCCGGCGGCCATTGTCGCGCTCGGCGCCACGGCGGCGCGCAGTCTGCTCGGCCGTCCGGTCACCATCGGCAAGCTGCGCGGACAGACCTTGCATCTTGCCGACGGCACCGCCGCCTTCGTCACCATCCACCCATCGTTCCTGCTGCGCATCGAGGACGATGTGGACAAGCAGCGCGAGTACGAGAACTTCGTCGCCGATTTGCGACCGGCGGCGAGAGCGTTGAGGAAAGCGGTGGCTTAAGCGGGCAGGGCGCCGATAAGCCCTATTCCTCTTCCGTGAACCGCCCGCTCACCAGCGCCGCCAGCGCGTCGACGACCTCGGCCGCCTGGGGTCCGCTCGCTTCGACGGTTATCGTGGTGCCGGGCCCGGCCGCCAGCATCATCAGCCCCATGATCGAGGTGCCGCCGACGACCTCGTGGCCGCGCTTCACCTTCACCTCGGCATCGAATTTTTCCACCGTTTGCACGAACTTCGCCGAGGCGCGCGCGTGCAACCCCTTCTTGTTGCAGATTTTGAGCACGCGGATGATCGGCGCCGCGTCCGACGGATGATTGGCGGAAGGAAAGTCGGCCACGCCGGCGGGCTCGCTCATTTCCCGGTGAGAACGCGGCTGGCGATGGTGATGTATTTGCGGCCGGAGTCCTGGGCAGCCGCCACCGCCTCGGTCAGCGGACATTCTGCGCGCACCTTGGCGAGCTTCACCAGCATCGGAAGATTGATGCCGGCGAGAACCTCGACTTTCGGGCGCCCCATCACCGAGATTGCGAGGTTGGAGGGCGTACCGCCGAACATATCGGTGAGGATGGCCACCCCTTGGCCGCTGTCCACGCGCTTGACCGCCTCGATGATGTCCTTGCGGCGTTGCTCCACGTCGTCGTCGGGCCCGATCGTCACCGCCTCGATCTGTTTCTGCGGGCCCACCACGTGCTCCAGGGCCGAGCGGAACTCGGCAGCGAGGCGCCCATGGGTAACGAGTACGAGGCCGATCATGGAGCTCCCCGCCGGCGCGTCCCGGTTGCACCGCACGAAAGGCCGCCCATCATGACCATCCGAAGCCCAGGCGCAAGGGCCTTTCCGGCGATTTGGGGACGGTGTTGCATTGCGGCAAAAGCGGCGCCCTTCCAGCGCCGGGCGGAACGGGGACTTATGGTGCGCCGGTTACTTTTGTGCCATCGGGCGCGGCTGCAAGGATCATGACCGAGGTTTAATGTCACCCTCCGGTGAACGCAGGAGGGCGAGGACGAGGGCGAGAGCGTCCGCGCCGGGTGCCACCGCAAGCCGCCGCAACGGCACGCCGAGGAGCAGCGTCTCGCCCGCCGCCGGCAGCCGCTCGGCATCCTCTGCGGCCAGGTCGACCACCAAGCCGACCACCGCCATCGGCTCGTGGTCGAACCGGCGAATGCCGAGGCCGCGCACTTCGATCAATCCCGCCAGCGCCGCGGCCGGCCGCACCAGCAGTCGCCCGTGACGCGCTTCGAGATGAACGCGGTCGTCGCCGACCAGCCGGGCGAACCGCAGCAGCCCGGTTTCCGCCGCCTGAATGAGCGCGAGCGCAAGTTGCGACTTGCCGGACCCCGCCGGTCCGCGGATGAGCACGGCGCGCGCGCCGGCCAGCACCGCCGAGGCGTGCACGGTCGGAGTTTGAGCCGCCATCACATCGCCGGCAGCCGCACGATGAAGCGTGCCCCGAGCACCGCGGGCGTCTCGTCCGCGGCCGCCGGAAGGCCCCCGCGGTTCTCCGCCCGGATGCGGCCGCCATGCGCCTCGATGATATGCTTGGAAATGGAGAGGCCGAGGCCCGAATTCTGCCCGAAGGCCTGGTGCGGCCGGTGGGTGTAGAAGCGCTCGAAAATCTTCTCGATCGCTTCGTCGGGCACGCCGGGCCCGTCGTCGTCGAGGGTGATCTCGATCTCGTTCTTCAATCGCCGGCAGGTGACGCGCACGGTGCCGCCGGCGGGCGAAAACGAGCGGGCATTATCGATCAGGTTGTCGATCACCTGCCCGAGCCGGGAATCGTTCCCGAGCACGGTGAAGGCGGCGGGCCGGCCGCCTTCGAAGTTCAAGGTGACGGTGACGCCGTCGTCATGGCGCTCATTGGCCACGCTGACGACGGTCGTGAGAAGCTTCGCCAGATTGACCGGTTGCGCTTCGTGGCGTTGCATTTCGGCGTCGAGGCGGCTGGCGTCCGAAATGTCGGAGATCAGCCGGTCGAGCCGCTTCACGTCGTGCTGGATGACCGAAAGCAGGCGGTTGCGGCTTTCATCGCTCTTGGCAAGCGGCAGCGTCTCGACCGCCGAGCGTAGCGAGGTGAGGGGATTCTTGAGCTCGTGCGCGACGTCGGCGGCGAAGCTCTCGATCGCCTCGATGCGGCTATAAAGCGCGTCGGTCATGTCGCGCAGCGAGCCCGACAGGTGTCCGATCTCGTCGCGCCGGTGGCTCAGGTCGGGGATCTCCACGCGCGAGCGGATGCGCCGGCGCACGAGGCGGGCGCTTTCCGCCAGTCGCCGGACCGGGCCGGCGATGGTTCCCGCGAGCAGGAACGAGAGCACCACCATCACGCCGGCGGCGATGAGGAACACCTTGAAGATGGCGAGACGCTCGGCGCCCACCATGGTGTCGATGTCGGCGCCCTGCGTCGACAGCATGAGGGCGCCGCGCACGGCGCGGAAGCGCTGCACCGGCACCGCGACCGACACGATCACCTCGCCGCGCTCGTTGATGCGCACCATGCTCGATTTGAAGCCCTGCAGCGCATTGCCGATCTCGCCGTAGCCCTTGCCGTTCTGCGGTCCGAGCTCGCGATAGAGCGGCAGCGTGCCGCGGCTGAACCACGTGCGGATGGCGACGTAGCCGCGCTCGAGAACGCCCGGCCTCTGCGTCGGCGGCGGCAGATCGAAGCGCAGCACGTCGTAGAGATTACGGCTGTCGAGGAGAAGGACGCCGTCGCGGTCGTAGATGCGTGCACGCGTATTGGTCGGAGAGACGAGGCGGCGCAGCACCGGCGCGACCCGCTCGGGATTGACCGGGAATTCGAGCCCCGAGAGCGCCTCCTCGGAGGGGCCGTAGCTCTGCCCGGCCTGCAGTTCGAGCAACCGCTCGGGATCGATGGTGATGGTGTCGGTCTCCACCGTCGCCGAGGCGGCGACGGCGCCGGCGATGATTTCGCCTTGCACCAACAAGCTCTGGATGCGCGCGTCGATCAGGCCGGCGCGGAATTGGGACAGATAAAGAATTCCGACCACGAGCGCGAGCAGGCCGGTGACGTTGAGAAAGATGATGCGCCGGCTCAGACTCGAAAAGGCGACGCGGACGAAGAGGTGCCAGCCTTGCAGCAATAGCTCGGCGACCCGCCGTCGCCCGCTTTTGACGAGCGATGGGCTGTCGTCGGGCCCGTCCGGAGCGGCGGCGGCCTTCAACATCTCCGACGCGCGCTGGCTAAGATTCGAAAAGGTCCCAACCACGAAGCGATGCCAAGCTTGCAATAGGTCGGCGACTTGCCGTCCGCCTTTAGCGAGCAGCGATGGGCTGTCGTCGGGCCATTGCTTGGCGTCGTCGGTCTTGAAACTCTCCGGCGTTCGAATGCGCTGGGTGAAGCTCGAAAGGGCCCCAACGACGAAGCGATGCCAGGCTTGCAATAGCTCGGCGACCCGCCGTCCGCTTTTAGCGAGCGATGGGCTGTCGTCGGGCCATTGCGGCGCGACGTCGGTCTTGAAGCTTTCCGGCGTTCGATTGAGCACGGTCACTCTGCCGGTTGCGCGCCCCCATTTCAGGCCCCGCCGGCGTCCATGCTAGGCGGTCGAGCCTGGTCGCCAAACCGCCCTCGGCGTCACATTTCTTTGAACCGATAACCGACGCCATAGAGCGTTTCGATCATGTCGAAGTCGTCGTCGGTCCCCTTGAACTTCTTGCGCAGCCGCTTGATGTGGCTGTCGATCGTGCGATCGTCCACGTAGACCTGGTCGTCGTAGGCGGCATCCATCAGCGCGTTGCGACTCTTGACCACGCCGGGCCGGCTGGCGAGCGCCTGCAGGATCAGGAACTCGGTGACCGTGAGCGTCACCGGCTCGTTCTTCCAGGTGCAGGTGTGGCGCTCCGGGTCCATGCGCAACAAGCCGCGTTCGAGTACCTTGGCGGCATCGGTCTCCTTCGGCGCGCTGCCGTCCTTCGGCGCGGAACGGCGCAGGATCGCCTTGACCCGCTCGACCAGGAGGCGCTGCGAGAACGGTTTGCGGATGAAGTCGTCGGCGCCCATTTTGAGGCCGAACAATTCGTCGATCTCCTCGTCCTTGGAGGTGAGGAAGATCACGGGCATGTCGGACTTCTGGCGCAGCCGCCGCAAGGTTTCCATCCCGTCCATGCGCGGCATCTTGATGTCGAGAATGGCGAGATCCGGCGGCGAGGTCTTGAAGCCGTCGAGCGCGGAAGCGCCGTCGGTGTAGGTCATGATGCGGTAGCCTTCGGCCTCGAGCGCGATCGAGACCGAGGTCAAGATGTTGCGGTCGTCGTCGACGAGAGCGATGGTCGGCATGGAGCCCCTATCCCTGCATTCGCCCTGGAGACTTTGAAGCCCCCAAAGCAAGGCTGAAATGTGGCAAAACCCTGACAAACGCGTGATTCGTCAAAGGGTTTATTAGCATAGCTTGCATCGGCGTTCAGCGCCAAGGCTAAGTTGCCGCGCGCGCCGTGGGCGTCCCCGCTTCGCTGAGCCGGGGGGCGCTTGGTAACATCCTTCGGCGGAGACTCCAAATGCAACCGAGCCCGGATTTCAACCCCGCAGCCGCCGCCAAGAAGCTTCTGCGCGAGGGCCGCTCGGGGGCATTGGCGACCCTGATGCCGGGCTCGGGCGATCCCTATTGCTCGCTGGTCAATGTCGCGACCGCGGCCGATGGTGCGCCGCTGCTGTTGATCTCGCGCCTTGCCGTGCACACCAAGAACGTTCTCGCCGACCCGCGCGTCTCCCTCATGATCGACGAGCGCAAGGCCGGCGATCCCCTGCAAGGGGCCCGCGTCATGCTCATGGGAACCGCCGCCGCAACCGAGGACCCGCACGCGCGCCGCCGCTATCTCGATCGCCAGCCGGAGGCGGAAATGTTCGCGGGCTTTGCCGACTTCGCCTTCTACCGGGTGACGCTCAAGGCCGCGCATCTGGTCGCCGGTTTCGGCCGCATCGTCGACCTTAAGCCGCAGGAGGTTTTGACCGAGACCGGCGACGCCGCCGAACTCCTCGCGGCCGAGCCCGAGATTCTCGCCCACATGAACGGCGACTACGCCGACGCGCTGCGGCTTTACGCCACCAAGCTCCTCGGCGCTCCCGACGGGGAATGGCGCTGCGTCGGTTGCGACCCCGAAGGGCTCGAACTGCAGCTCGACCGCACCGCGCTGCGGCTGCCGTTCCCGCAGCGTGTGCACGCGCGGGGTGTGCTGCGCGACGTGCTCAAGCAAATGGCCGAGGAGGCGCGGCGCGCGGCGTGATCGCGGCGCCGCGATTGCCGGCGAGATGCGTCACCATCGCGGGCCAAAGACGTTGACGACAGTGGGAGGGAACAGCATGCGCCGTGTCCTGATCGCCGCGGTTCTTACGCTCGCAGCGCTGCCGACGCTCGCAGCCGAGGACGACATCGTTCTGCGCGGCATGGGCTCGTTCCACGTCGGCGGACGGATCGCCGAGGTCAGCGGCAGGCCGGTGCGGGAGATCGTGCGGATCCCCGGCGGTCCGCCGTCGAAACTGGACCCCAACGGCCAGTTCATGGTCGAGCAGATGTACGTGCAGTACTTTCTGCCAGGCACCGCAGGGGCAAGCTCCCGTTGTTGATGTGGCATGGCGGCGGTCTCACCGGGGTGACCTACGAGACCACGCCGGACGGCCGCGAAGGTTGGCTCAACCTGTTCGTGCGCAAGGGCTGGGACGTCTACGTGTCCGATGCGGTCGAGCGCGGCCGCGCGGGCTTTGCAAGCCCGGATGTATGGCCGTCCGAGCCGACCTTTTTGAACTACGCCGACCCGTTCGAGCGCTTCCGCATCGGCGACGGCGAGGGCTCGTGGAACGCTGACCCCGCCAAGCGCAGGGTACTGCCCGGAAGCCAGTTCCCGGTCGAGGCCTACAACAACTACATGAAGCAGGCGGTGCCGCGCTGGCTCTCCACCGACAAGGCGATCGTCGACGCCTACGTCGCGCTGGTGGACAAGGTCTGCCCCTGCGTGCTGCTGCTGCACAGCCAAGGGGGCGCGTTCGGCTTCAAGGTCGCGGAGCAGCGGCCGGACAAGGTCAAGGCGATCGTTGCGGTCGAGTCGGCAAGTGCCGGCGACGTCGGCAAGGCGGCGGCACTGAAGAACACGCCCACGCTGATGCTGTTCGGCGACTATGTCGACCAGCATCCGCGCTGGGCGACGTACAAGAAAATCGATCTCGAATATGCCGCCGCGATACGCGCCGGCGGCGGCACCGTCGATGTGATCAACCTGCCCGACATCGGCATCAGGGGAAATTCGCACATGCTGATGCAGGACAAGAACAATGCCGAGATCGCCGATGTCATCCAGACATGGATGGTCGGGAAGGGCCTGGTTGAGTGACCGCGTTCGACGGTCGCACGTTGCCTTTTCAAAAGGAGAAGGGAGGGCGCCATGCGCCGTTTAGGTCTCGCCTTGCTAAGTATGTTCTCGCTCGGCCTCGCCGCAGGCTCGGCCTGGGCGCAGGGCAAGGAACCCATTCTTTTACGCGACATGGGTTCGTTCCACGTCGGCGGGCGGGTCATCGAGATCACCGGCCAGCCGATCAAGGAGATCGTGTTCACGCCCGGCGGCGTGCCCGCGAAGATGGACCCGAACGGCAAGTATCAAGTGGAGCAGATGTACGTGCAGTACTTCCTGCCGCAAAACCGCAAGGGCAAGCTGCCGCTCTTGATGTGGCACGGCGGCGGGCTCACCGGCGTGACCTACGAGACCATGCCGGATGGCCGCGAAGGCTGGCTCAACTATTTCATCCGTAAGGGCTGGGACACCTACATCTCCGACGCCGTGGAGCGCGGCCGCGCCGGCTGGACCGACACCTTCAAGGGCGACGCGCTGTCCTTGCCGCTAGGCGATCCGTGGGAGCGCTTCCGCATCGGCCCGCCCGGTTCGTGGAATGACGACAAGACCAAACGCAGGATCTATGCCGGCGTCCAGTTCCCGATCGAGGCCTACGAGCAGTTCATGAAGCAGGGCGTGCCGCGCTGGCTCACCACCGACGATCAGATCGTTGCCGCCTATATCGAACTCGTCGACAGGGTCTGCCCCTGCGTGGTCATGGTGCACAGTCAATCGGGAACGTTCGGCTACCGGGTGCTGGAGGCGCGCCCCGATAAGGTCAAGGCGCTGGTCGCCGTGGAGCCGACGGTGGGCGGCGATCGCAACAAGGTGGAATCCATAAAGACGACGCCGATCCTGGTCGTCTACGGCGACAATGCAAAAGACCATCCCCGATGGTCGAAGATCCGCCAGGGCGGCATCGATTACGCCGGCGTTCTCAAATCCGCGGCCGGCAGCATCGACGTGGTCGATCTGCCGGACGCGGGCATCAAGGGCAATTCACACATGATGATGATGGACAAGAACAACGATCAGGTCGCCGACCTCATCCAGAAATGGTTGCTCGACAAAGGATTGGCGCAATGAGCACGTGTGCTGCTGCGGCGCAGCATTGACAGCCGCGCGACGCCAATTATAGGTCGCGGGATCGGGCGGCGGGCGCTATCATCGGTCCAGCCTTGCAGATATGGCGACGGGGAGTAGGTCCGGCGGCCGCCGGCTGCGTCGTGGAGGTCTTTCGTGCAGGAAACGGGTTTGCGGAACAGCGCCTACGGCGCCGATCGATTTGGCTTCAAGGACCTCAGCGCGATCCACTGGAATCTCACCGCGCCCTCGCTCTACCAGCACGCGATCGCGGCAGGGGAAGCCTCGGTCGTGGAAGGCGGCGCGCTCTGCGCGGAAACCGGCGTCCACACCGGTCGATCGCCCAAGGACAAGCATACGGTCGTCGACGCATTGACCAAAGACACGGTGTGGTGGGACGGCAACCGCAAGATCACCCCGGAAAACTTCCAGCGGCTCTATGACGACTTCATCGCGCATGCGCGCGGCAAGACGCTCTATGCGCAGGACCTCTATGGCGGCGCCGATCCGAACTACCGGATAAAAACGCGGGTCTTCACCGAGCTGGCCTGGCACTCGCTTTTCATTCGCCAGCTCCTGATCCGTCCGGTGGCCCCTGAGCTTGAGGATTTTGTTCCGGAACTCACCATCGTCGATCTGCCTTCGTTCAAGGCCGATCCCAAACGATATGGCGTGCGCAGCGACACCATCATCGCCATCGATTTCAGCAAGAAGATCATCCTGATCGGCAACTCGTCCTATGCCGGCGAGATGAAGAAGTCGGTCTTCACCACGCTCAACTTCTATCTGCCCGCGCAAGGCGTGATGCCGATGCACTGCTCGGCCAATGTCGGCAGGGATGGGGACGTCGCGCTGTTCTTCGGCCTCTCCGGGACCGGCAAGACGACGCTCTCGGCCGATCCGAACCGCACGCTGATCGGCGACGACGAGCACGGTTGGGGTTCCGAGGGGGTGTTCAATTTCGAGGGCGGTTGCTACGCCAAATGCATCAAGCTGTCCGAGGAGGCCGAGCCGGAAATCTACGCGGCCACCAACCGCTTCGGCACGGTGCTCGAAAACGTCGCCTTCGATCCGCAGACGCGCATCCCGAACTTCGACGACGAGTCCAAGACCGAGAACACGCGCTCGGCTTATCCGCTCGATTTCATGCCGCGCGCTTCGCGCACCGGGCGCGCCGGACACCCGAAGAACATCATCTTTCTGACCGCCGACGCCTTCGGCGTGATGCCGCCGATCGCCAAGCTCACGCCGGCGCAGGCGATGTACCATTTCCTCTCCGGCTACACCGCCAAGGTGGCCGGCACCGAGAAGGGCCTGGTCGGGGTGCAGCCTGAATTCTCGACCTGTTTCGCCGCGCCGTTCCTGCCGCGCCCGCCGGCGGAGTACGGCAATCTCCTGCGCGAGTACATTTCCAAGCACAAGGTCGATTGCTGGCTGGTCAACTCGGGCTGGACCGGCGGCATTTACGGCGTCGGCCGGCGCATGCCGATCAAGGCGACGCGCGCGCTCGTCACCGGCGCGCTCGACGGCTCGCTCAGGGGCGTGAGCTTCCGCACCGATCCCTATTTCGGCTTCGCGGTGCCGACCTCGGTGCCGGGCATCGAGCCGCACCTGCTTTATCCGATGAAGACCTGGAAGGACAAAGCCGTGTTCGACCAAACCGCGCGCAAGCTGGTGCGCATGTTCCAGGAGAACTTCGTCAAATACGAGAAGCACGTCGATGCCGACGTGCGCTCGGCCGCTCCCGAGGTGCGCATCGCGGCGGAGTAAGCCTCCACTCCGCTCGTCCCCGCGAAAGCGGGGACCCAGCTCACGAATCGCGAAACACGCCGCTCCGGATTCCCGCTTTCGCGCGAAGAGCGGAGTGTTGCCGTTGTCGCGGCATCAGCCCTGAGTGGGGCTCAGCCGATTGAAACGCTCCTTTTGCTCGTCGCCCAGAGATCCGTAAAACTTCTCGAGCGCGGGCTGAACGGTTTGCACCGCGCGCAGCATCGCATCGAGCCGTTGCTCCATCGCCTGCAGGCGGCCGACCGGCGTGAGCGCGCGATAAGTCGGGCAATCCGAGCTCAACAGATTGACCGCCTCGGAAGTGGCGTCCTGCAGCTTCTTGAGGGCGCCGCGTTGCGCCTCGTCGGGCCGCACCGCTTGTTCGATCCGCTCCAACGGCAAGCTCGCGATGCCCGATGCGCGCTCGCCGCAGACTTGCGTCAGATCGCGCTGCGCTTGCTGCTGATCGGAATTGTCGGCGGCGCCGAGCGCATTGAAGCGCGCCTTCTGCTCGTCATTGAGCGACTGATAGAACTTCTCGACCACGGGCCGCACCGTGCGCGCCGCCTGCAGCATGGCATCGAGCCGCTGATGCATGGCCTCGATCCGCCCCGTCGGCGTGCTTGGCAGCGCGGTCGGACACGCCGCCTTGAGGATGTCGAGCGCCTGCGCGGTGGCAGCCTTGAGTTCGTCGAGCACGGCGCGCTGGGCATCATTCGGCTCGACCGTTTGCGCGATCCGCTCGATCGGCCAGTCCGTCAGGCCG
>WNGL01006525.1_pt1 | contig 13745 bp, 16 predicted proteins | sample 5400591 | NCBI WGS metagenome assembly WNGL01 (sample SAMN13153377, study PRJNA577476) | soil metagenome | isolation source: 80 cm soil or saprolite under Garry oak tree replicate 1 | place: USA:California | collected 2016-06-15
CGTCATGATCAATCTGAGCTCGGGAAAAAATCGCGTTCGGAGAATCTCAGACGCGATCCATTTGGTCTCGAGCCTCGGATTTGAGGGAAGGAGGAGAACTCCGTCGAGATAATCGCCACCTCTCGTGACAGCGCCCACCCCGCGTAGAGGGTTGCATAGGTCGAGACCGAAGGTCCTGATTTCCTTCTTGACAGTGAGACTGCGCGTCATGATTGTTGTTTAAGCTTGGACAAAGCGATCTCCACTAGGGCTGAGAAGTTCTTGTTGGGGTCAAGACTCTCTGTCTTGAGACATGCCACAATTTCCTCTAGAGTGATCATTTTCTGCAACCACACGTGCCCAAGTAGGGCCTCCAGACTGTTAGCTACATCTCCTCGGCCCACTCGTCTCGGGAGACGTTTTCTCAGTCCAGCTTTTGCAGCTGCATCTGCGAGGATCTTGTCCGGGACCTTCGTTCCTCTGGGTCGACCGGTTGTTTCTGTTAGAGCTATCGAGTAGGCGAAGTTCAGAAGAGAGTCTCCAAACTGGGCGAGGCTGGTGTCCGTGAGAATCTTGCCAAGATCCTCGTCGTTCAACAACGACCGCCCTGACAATAGTTCAATCGGCTATTGAAGGTGCTCATTTGAAGAGGATGGACGGTAACTCGTCTAGGGAGGTTATTATCGACTCAGCGCCTGCCTCTTCTAACTCTTCCCGTGAATAGAATCCCTGTGGCAGTCCTACTGTCTTCGCTCCGGCCCGTTTTCCCCCCAACATGTCCACGGGCTCATCTCCGACAACAAAACATTCCCTCGGCTTGAGGTGGAACGCCTCGATGGCTTTGAGGTAGGGTTGCGGCGATGGTTTGAATTCCACAACTTGCTCTGGAGTAACCGCACAACGAAAGTAGTCTCCTAGCTTCCAGGTGTCCAAACGTCTGGTGAGACGTGTTTTCCGCACGAAAGTCACTAGGCCCATGATGACCCCTTTCTGTCGGAGTTGTTCCAAGAGTCCGACTAGATCCTTTCCGGGTCCCGTCTCATCCATTTTGGCGTCTAGCTTCTCGAAGAATCTGGTGCGAACCTCCTCGTCGCAGTCGAGTCCTTGTTCTCGGGCAAGTGAGACGGCTAGTCCGCTTATCTTCAGGCTCTCTCCTCCTTGCCCGGATTTGATGAGGTTTCGGGCCAGCTCAAGAGCTTCGTATGCTGTGATTGTGAGGTTGAATTCTCTGAGAGTCTGTTCGATCAGGGAGATCCAGAGTCTCCAGTCTCCGTAGAGTGTGCCATCAAAATCGAAGATGATGCCCCTCGATGGCAGAGGGCGGTCTCCGGCTAGCTTTCAGCTTCGGCGGTTACTGCGGCACTGAACTTTTCTATGAATTCCTCGGTGTCAGAGTGGATTTTTTCCGCGGCTCGCTCCAAAGCCTTCTCGGCTGAGGACTCGCCTTTCATTCTCAAGGTTATGATTGGTTTGGTGAAGAGTGGGTGTGGGAGATCGTAGCCTGCCCAGTCCACTGTCTTGTCTTGGAGGAGGGCATCCTGCATTAGGTGACCGAAGGTGTGTCCTTCTCCCTCCATCTCAACCTTGAGGAATCCTTTGGACTTTTTCAAGACGTTAACTTTCAACTTGGCACATTTCCTCCAGGGAAGTCCTCTGCTAGTCGTCTTCTTTCAACATTTAGACATAGCGCACAACGGAGAATCCGTCCCGATAGCACCAGCTCGCCTCCGCACCTAGAGCAGTAGGCTTTGATCACACCCATGTCCCGTGCGATGGTCGTCAGTTTTGGTATCCTCTGGCTCACATCGATTACTTTTGCTCGGATAATGTCGTTTGGTTTGCAGACGTCTCCCATGAAGCGTTCAAATCTGGGGCTAGAGTTGGAGATGTGCAGCATGCCTGTGAACGGCGGTTGAAGCTTGTGCCCGTCAACTACGATGATGTTGATGATGGCCATTTTCTCTTGAGCCTTTTCAACAACGCCTATGATCGTGGATCCCTCCTCAGGGACGATCGGGGGTCCAGCAGAGGTTTTCACCGAGACTATATGGCGGTTGGAATCGACCGCGGCTACTCCTGTCTGAGACGAGTAGACTGTTCCCTCTACTTCGACTGTTCCGCGACCCGGCATGAACTCTTCGACAACGCCAAGCTTTACTCCTGGAACAACGAATTGTCCATCCAGCTTCTTTATCATGATTGTCCAGTAACCTTTTCAGGAACCGCAGTATTTCGTCCTTCCGATTCTTATACCCTTGTCCTGAGACGAAATAACCACCATACGACTGGACCTGCTCATCTCATACTCACTTCGCAACGCCTTCGCATAGTCTTCTCTACTTGCGGCTTAGAGACAAAACAGTGCCAACGAATAACGTCAGAAAGCCGATTAGCAAGAGTAGGGTTCCGATGTTGATACCATACTCCACTTGGCCTAATTCGTTATAGGCTCCTGCCTCAACCAAGGCAATTCCGACCGCTAGCACAATCGCGCCAATAATGTGCTCGCGCTTCATCATCTAGTGCCTTGTTGCCTGCACCACCTAGGTGCTTAAACCGTCCTAGAACGAACCTTTGGCGTTTCGCCGAAGATGGTGGCACCATGCGGCAGACAGCCAGAAGAAAGGCCTACGCAAGCATAGTATTGCTGGCAATGGGGCGAGGTTCCAGGGTTTCATCCCGCTTAAGAGAAGCAGGAGCCTATCTAGTGCGCTGATGGAAAATTGCTGGACATTCGAGGCCCTACCCCTCCTGGAATCGCGTTCATCCTTGCCGCCACCCTCATGTGGTGGGGCATCGCGAACAACAACCCGCCAGCCGTATTAGCTGGAGGCGTATTCGTGATCATAGGCGCTGGACTGCAAGTCCTGTACCTCCACTACAAATACGCCCGGGCGCAAGTACGAGCAGTAAGGCACACCTACTAGTCATCATACCAAATCACTTTACCAGCCTTCATAGATAATTGAGCGGCAATAGTCACTTAGAGCCAAGACGATTATCAACTTGGTTTGCTGCCCCAGTAACCTTTTGGTTCTCGGCACGGGCTTTCTCGGCTTACTACTTATTCTCCGTCCTAGGAAAAACAGGCCGACCACCGCTTCCGCTAACGAGATGAGAATCACATCTTCTGTCGCCAAGCTGAACCTTGTGAGGCTGGAGCTGGGCGTTGGCCCAGTAGACAGCTCCCTCAGCTTAACGTCATAGGGCCGTAGGAATTGTTTCCGAGGTCTCGGACCCTGGGAGCTAGCCCGAAAAAGGGGATGGGAGTGACTGGCTGTTAACCTGTTGCTGTGCTGTAGGCGTTGAACGTGGTCGTCCAGCTGAGTGGGCCAGGAGTCGCCGTCGCCGATACTGACAGCTTCACCAGTATTGGAACGGTGCTCTGGCCGGGGTTCAGTTGTGAAGCGACCGCCAGGTCCCAGGACAACACAATCCCCGAGGGTAGCGCTGGGCTAGTGCTCATACTCTGACCGGGTATGATGAAGACCGTGCTGCCACCAGTGTTGACGATGATTATCTGCATGGAGCCTGTCTGTCCTGTCTGGACGTCGCCGAAAGCGAGACTGGTCAGCCGTCCGCCGGCTGGGTAGTTGTCGACTTCAATGCCTGGCTGAGCAGTTACGTTTACAGAGCTCGGTACTACGAAGCTGGCGATGATCGATGCCGAGACTGTTGCTGTGATCGCTATGACGCCGAAGAAGATTGCTAGAAGCTTTTTTGATATTTTCACAACCGAGTTCGACAAGGGCTGAGAATATAACGGCTCCTAGCGAAGAAGGCTCTTTGCTCTAGGGTCCCGTTGTTGACGACAGATCTATGAGCTGTCCGACTACGGAAAGAAGTTCCTGACCAAAGTACTCGCATGGAAATAGGGGTCGTGGCCGACTCCGATTCCGTGCGCTCAACTCGTTCGATGAATCCCCCCCGAGAGTCCATTGGCTTCTGCCAGCGGAGTTGAAACAACGATAAGACGACTTCGTTGGATCCCCTATTTCTCAACACATGGATGTTGAATCTCCGCGTGCTGACAGGGCTGTGGTATCTCGCCCCTATCTACTTTCAGTGTTGTGGGCGGCCATATCGCTTACGTTGCTATGAAAGACAGAAACAGGGGTATCGTTGAAGCTTGTCTCGTCTTGGGATTTTTGATCCCTAGGATGGTTTTTTCTCTTTTTCCTGTTATCTGGGTTCCCTGTGAGGCGTGGTAAATGGTCGGGTGGACGTAAGGAACCTATCTTGGGAAGACCGTCTGTTGCTGAGGACGACACTACCTATATTGGAGATATGGGTATCAGGACCCCTGGTAACAGGTTGGAGAAGAAGCCTCTGGACTGGAGCTATCTTGCCGGCTACTTTGACGCCAACGGCAGCCTCCGAGAGAACAAGTCGGGAAAGGGTCCGCGTCTGAGAATTAACAGCTACAGCCGCCACCTGTTGGAGGAGGTACGCATGCTTGTCGACAGCGGAAGCATCTCGAGAGAACAGAGGCCCAGAGGCGATTACTATAGGCTCGACATAACTGGGCGGGAACATGTCCAGCGGGTCCTAGCAAAAATGTCACCATTCTTACGCGTCAAAACTCTCACGGGAGACGAATGGCTGGAGGCACACGAGAGATCAGTTCTGCTCTACAAGATGAGCCGACAGCTTCGAAGGCTACAGTCGCGCCTTCGCTAGAGAAACCGCTTATGACCCCTCAGGGGTGAAAAAGACCCCCCCCACCCCCTATACCGAGGTGGCCCGCAGACCGAACGCATCGGCGTCTTCCCTCCTTTCCCTGCCTGAAAATCTTCCCCTTCTCGGGGATGGAGCCAGACGGTTCCTTGAAAGAGCGGGAGCACGCACAAATCAAGAGATATTCTGAGAATCCCAGAATGTGCCAAAGCTTGGGCTTGGGTGTGTTTCCGCCCATAAAACAGCCCTCTTTTCACACCTAAACGGGCACTCGCTTATTGGGTTTGAAAACACCCATATTTCTCACCCAAAAAACATGCCGGAGCGCTTCACCCGTCAAACTTTCGGCGCAACAGATCCGGCCCTTTTGCCCACAAACTCTCTATCAAAAAGCCGTCACCGATTTTTCGATGTTCCTCTCTCGACCTTTTTGCTGGCTATAGAGTGAACTGTTAGAGTCGCTTTCCCGACGTCTATCTGAACATCCACTTCCTCTCCAAGTTTAAACGAAGCCGTTGTCAGTTTCATTCTCGTGTCTAAGAAAAATAGCTATGGACCCCTCAACCATCTAGGTGTCGAGTCACCGCAACTGGCGCGAACCATTAACTGTTAACCCCAGCCGTATGGAAACGGAGCTAGCAATCAAGCTACAATCCTCTGGGACCCACTATCAGACACAAGTAGAGATACCGATTACAACAGTCGACTTCTATTTTCCAACGACGCCACGACCGACGCTAGCATTTGTCGATGGTCCGCCGCATGTGAGAACGAATCAGATGGCAAAGGATGAGGAGCTCAGAACTCTCCTGAGAAAGCGCGGATACAAAGTTATGGAACTAATCTACCGCAGCTATTCCGACAAGAAACGGGACGAACTATATCAGGAAATAGTCAAGCAGCTGGGAAAGGAATAGAGCCTGTGCTTGTGGGTTACAACTAAAATTAGGTTGAGCCGAAATGAGAGAGTAGCTTGCGGAGGAGGGCTAAGGCCCGCCTACGATCTACACAGGACTCTAGGGCGCAGAGTTTCCCCTAGCGGGAGGATTTGATCAGAAAGGCGAATTTGTCGCCAGATTCCGACCCCTTTGAAAGGGCCTCCCAATCCTCCTTCTTTGACTCGCAGAAATCCTGCCAGGCCAAATTGTACCCTATGTCATCGGATATCAACAACCCGCCTGGCTCCAGAGCGTCGTAACCAAGACTGAATTCTGCCATCATATGATCATACGTATGAAGGCTGTCGTGAATGAAAATCGATACGTCACCGGTTTCGCCTAGTATCTTCGGTAGCAATTCCAAGGAGTTCCCGAGTACCAAGTTCCAACCCGAACGAAGGTCGACCGGTACGGCGCAACCTATGGAGAGTTCGTTCGAACTTAGGCCGACCTGCACGTGTTGCCGACCTACCATGATATTTTGATGTTCCTCACGAGGGAGGTCGATCGAGGTCAATCGTCCCGCTCCATTATCCTCAAGAGCAGCTAGGATTGCCGCGCTCGAATGACCGTAGAGCACACCTGTCTCAACAACCAAAGAAGGGGAATAAGCTCGGACTATAGCGTAGAGGAAGCTGTGCCAACGGTTCAGCATCCTCCAACTGGACTCCTGCTTCGCGGGCGTGATCTCGTCAATAGCCCTGTCCAAGTCTTTCTTTGAAAGTTTGAGAAAGTTTGAGGTGCCGAACACTTGTCCGGCTCGGAGCCTCAGGAGTCCGACATCGTTCTTGATCAGAACACGGAGCACTTCTCCATAACTCATCGAACCAGAAGCAAGGAGAAGAGCAAGACGTGGGTGGTGTAGCGCGAATCCGATCCCACGTCGAGACAGTCTTGGCTTCAAGACTAAGGCTGGATAACGTTCGAAGTACTAATTATTTCGATCCTAGGACGTAATCATGCATCGGCCAGCACCAGAGTTCTTCTGATTGTTTCAATAAGGGGACAAAATCTAGAATTTTCCTATGTTGGCTTCTTGAATTTAATGAACGCTCTATATACCCTCTTGTAGGGCCCAACGTTCAGACTTAGGGCCCACCCAAATTTAACGATAAGATTGAGCAGTGAGTTCTTATAGCTTAGCAGTGAAACGTCGCCAAGCCTTTCCAGACCTGCGTTATGGAGCGCCTCCGTGAGCCATTCTATGTTAGCGGAGCAAAAAGTTGTCGGTTCAATCTCTGATTCTCTGAATTGGTGCAGGTTGGGTTTTTGGTTCCCTGCTCTCACCAACCCCTCAAACAATAGTAGCCCGCCGGGATTCAGTTTCCTTACGACAGTCTGAAATCCTTTCACTGGGTCTTCGAGATGGTAATAGACGCCGAACAGGAAAATCAAATCGAATTTCAGAGGAAGGGCGTCAAGCTCGAAAAGATCCAAGTTCTCGTATTCCACTTTTGAGTGGAGGGCATTCTTGGCAAATGTGAAAGTTTTGAGAAAAGGTCTGCCATCTTGCCCAATTCCAACTCTTCCTTCCTCGGGCTTGTAACCTTGGAATACGTCTATCGCCACAACTTTTGTGGCATTTCTCTTCTCGGCTAAGAAAGAAAAGTACCCGTCTGCAGCCCCAATGTCTAATACAGTCTTCCGAGAGAGGTCTTGGGGAATATTGCTGGCGATGAACTCTTGCTCCTCGATTCGTTGATGGCCGGGAGTTCTAACCCCTCCTGGAAGCTCGATTGTGTGCCACCACCACAAGTCCGCGGCACTCCGCATGTCGCTCACCCTAGTTATTCGGCTTCGAAGTGAGAGCCATCATAGTACGGTTTCTCGCCGACAACCAATCCGACTGTCCCCAAGATATTGGGCAGTCTATCATGCGTCTTTCGCAGCAATGGAACAAGGGGCCCCTTCAATCTCCAGTACCCCAAGAGAGGAAGCTTAGTCGGCTTTCCAGCCCAAATTACTCTGAATCCAGCATTTCGGAACATTCGCGCAACATCTGGAATCTTGTAAAAGTTTCGACTAGGAAGTGGCTCTGGAAGCACACGGAGGAACTGTGCTGGGTGTCGAAGTCTGGTATGTAGCTCGAAGGACGCGATGACTCTGCCTCGTGGCCTCAATACCTCATAGGCGCTTTTCAGAAACTTCTCCGGCTGGGGGAGAAAGTGGAAGGAACGCACAGATAGCACATTATCAAATGACGATGGCCTAATTGGAGGATTCTCTCCATCAGCTTGGATAATGTCAGCCAGCGCAGACTCCCCAGATATTCGTGTCTTCGTTGCTTCAACCATCAAATCTGAGATCTCAAGCCCGGTATATTGGAATCCGAGCTTGGAGAGATAGCTCACAAACCGGCCCGTAGCAGTTCCCACGTGCAAGACCGAGCCTGGAATAAGGAACTGGGAAGCATAGTTCTTTTCGAGGAGGTCAAAGAAACGCCCTCCTGGTGAACCGAATCTCGAAGCTTCATATCGTTTGACCTCATAATTGTAACGTTCTCGGACTTTCTTCTTCTGAACTAGGTCGTCTGTTTGAAAATTCATTATCTAGAGGCCCGTCTTAATCCCATCTAGCATAGAGTCCACAGTGTTCTTCCATGTGTGGTGTTCTTCGATGAATTGACGCGATTCTCTTCCGATCTTCTCTCGGAACTGCCTATCGTTCACCAGATTTTCGAGAGACTCTTGCCACATCCAATATTTGTCCCCAAATTTCATGACGGGCGGGTTGTGTGAATCTTCGTCTACGTTGTAGGCTATCACGGGTTTCCCGCAAGCCATGGCTTCTAATGCTGCAAGCCCAAGGTAATCATAGATTCTCGGAGAAAGGAACAAGGAGCAGTTCTGAAGAAGACGTATCAATTCATCGTCTGCAGGCGTCAGAAATTCCACTCTGTTGCGCAGTTGGGGAGATCCAGCAATTAGCTCGCACAGATATTGATAATACCAGGAGAATTTCTTCTCGTGGATTCCAGCAATTACAATTTTGCACGATATGTTGACGGCAGCTCTGAGTCCCAGTTCGAAATTATTTGTAGGATTAAAACGGCCTACCATTAGGACGTATTCGTCATCGTTCCAAGTCGGCCGAAACCGGTCTGTATTCACGCCTAGAGGGATAACGGTGACTTTGCCACCTTTCAGATGCATTCGTACTGCACTTCTAAGGCTGCGAGAATTTGCAAATGCGAGCGGTATGCGTCGAACGCACTTGGACTCTTGAAGCTTAAGCGGATAAGTGTATAGGGCTGATATGGCCCGGAGATATCCGAACGGTGTTGAGTCATACACATCTGCATGGAAGAAGGGAATGCACGGAAGTCTATGTTTTCGCCAACCGTATTCTGCAACACCCGCTCCGCTATGCAGGATTATGACGTCTGCCCAAGAAGACGCAACGTCGATGAGACGCTTTGAAACAAGAAGACTAGAATACAGTTCGAATGGTGTTGTTAACGGCGGACCGCAGCTTATGATCTCGACTTCGCCGTGCGTATCCGCCAATATGCGAGAGGTAGCGAAGGAAGTGTAGATTCTAGACTCGATTCCTCTGCTTGACATTTCGCGACTTGTCTCTAAAACAAAACGTTCCGTCCCTGCAACATGGTTGAATGAGCGGATCACATGTGCGACCCTCAATAGGGATACACTCCCAACCAGAAGTAGAAGAGAACATAGATGGAGAGAGCTATGGCGGAGGTCCTAAGCATTGTTTGTGTCGCGTTCCCGCCTCCGTACTTGAGCAAGAGCAGGAGGATAATTGAGAGAGATGTCACCATTATAGTGAATATCTGGAGTCGATTGCGTACTGCTTCAATGGCTGGTAGAACAGGGAAGCCAACATTCCCGAGAAGCAAGTATGCAGAGCCGGTTGTATTGCTGACTATCAAGAAAGCGACTGCCGTGCCGAAGACTAGCATGAAAGCTCCCAGGTCATTCTTTCCTTTCATTAAGGCGTAGAGAAGGCAGACTGGCAATAACCAAACCCAAGACGCGAGAAGATTTGCGAACAGTAGAAGAAAGACGAATGATAGGGCGATGTAGAATACCAATCTTTCCACACTCAGCGTCTGCCTGTAAGTCTCTACCAATGCCCCGCCCAAGACGATGGCTTCCGATAGGAGTAACGGTTTGATTTGCATGATGACTGATAATTGTGGAAAGCTTCCTAAGAGATTGTAAATCCCGGGCCCTGAGAATTGACTTCCAGTGAGACCGATTAGGCCGATGAGAGTGCGGAAAATCAGGTCAGCCTCTGAACGATACAGCACTACAGGTAATACTGCGAGAGTTGCGAACAGTAAGGCTTTGTAGAGTTTCATTCGAGCCGTTCGTAACAGCAGTAAGACGTAAGGGAAGAATCCTATCAGCTCGATCATGCCCGAAGCGACGAAGGCCATTGCGGCGGGTGTGACCCTTTGACGGGACACCCAATAGATCCCCCACACTACGAAGGCGATACTTGCGGCCTCGTATTGACCCCAGACTGAAGAGATGAATATCGCCAGAGGGTTGAGGAAGTAGAATGTCCCCCACACAAACGCAGGGCCGTTCCTTCGAAAGCGGAAGAGAAGGAAAAAAATCAGCGCATCCATAGCGATAGGAAACATTTTGACGAAGACTCCCTCAACCACTCCCGCAGCATGCCCTAGGAGCTGCACATCTTGAAATCCTGCAAGTTGAAGAATCGCATAGGGAGAATATCCGATCCAGTAGAGAAAGAAGGTGAAGGGCAAGGTTGGTCCCAGACTAGCCGCCGGATCTCTGAACTGGAACCAGCCTCGGGTTGACGTTAGGTAGACGTTTATGTCGAAAGCATGTGCGGTGGTAGTCGCGAGGGCTATTCGGCACAACAACCCGAACACGAATACCGTTGCAATGCTGGCCTTAGGGACTCTGCTCCGTGGTAGGAACTCGCGGAATACGAGAATGGCAATGCCGACGGGTAGCAGAAAGAGGAAGAAAATGAAATAGACGTAATAGAGGCCAAGTGACTGTTGCGAAATCGAAGGAATTTGTGTTGTGGGCAGAAACTCGAAGTCGACAGAATTCAGAGTTACGTTTTGAAGGGCTCCTGAAGAGGCGACAAAGACGATTGACGTGTTAGATAGTGGCAAAAGCTCTGTGAAGATTTGTGGCTGAAGGTTCGGATAGAAAGTGTATTGAGAGGATGAAGTGAGTGGGTTGAATGCGAGCCCAGTTGCCGACGTTGATCCGAAGATGGCAGTCCCGTTAACAATGTAAATTGAGAAAACCGATGAAGCGTTTGCTTTGACAGTCGCACCGATGTTGACTTTGTTTAGGTACCAGGACGCACTTTCTTGGCGAATCTGTGCTAGGTCAAAATATACGGCGCTATAATTATTGCCCGAAACTTCCTGAAGGATGGGGGTTTCGAAGGCTAAGTTCGATAATGTGAACTTGAAACTCTTTGGAGAATCAGCTCCGACCTCAACATAGACCTCCACTCTGGTTAGATTACCGACTGAATGACCGGTTGCAAGTGTGGCCTCTCGCTCCATGTTAACTCGTAAAGACTCGATTCCCTGACCAGGTCTGTGGTCAAGTGGCGAGGCTTCCCACCAGACGTTGTATTGTGTTCCGTTTGGGTACTCGGCGAAGAACCTGATACCATACCCTACTCCGGTATTCAGACTGAGATTTACACTCAGAATCGGGTAGGCGGTTATGTTGACGCCTAGGTTCTTGATTATAGCTACAGAAGTAGCGGAAGGATAGCTCGCAAATGATCCGTTTAGAAAGAGCGCATTCGGAGAATGGCTAATTTGGCCGCTCGTTGATGGACTTTTGTATCCTATGACCCATCCGGTAAAATTGTCGCTGTAACCGAGTACACTCGACACTGTCTCTCCGTAAACGTTTGTTGGGTTCGGCGAATGGACAATTTGGATCGTCGAAGGCTTTACTGATCCTCCCAGAGACAGAGTGATTATCGCTCCGACAAGGATCATCAGGACAATAATCAGTTCCAGCTTTGCCCCGAGACCTGATCGTGAAAAGAATTTGGTTATGCGTTCCATTTGTGATCAACACCGCTACAAGGGGTATGCGTGTTCGTTCAGCGCGAATTCGCTTTTGACGAGATTACAGCCCGAACGCCTGGCGTCATTGTTCAATGACTGCCAGCAGGTCCTTTGTTGACCTCTCTATGCTGAATCGGTCCAGAACAAAGTCTCGGGCCTTTCGACCCATATCAAGTCTTAATTGATCGTCGAAAAGAAGCAACTGCATGAGCTTGCTGATGTTCTTCCGCTCCATTGGGTCTGTGACAAAGCCGGTTTCTCCATTGAGAACAGTTTCACATGGTCCGCCACGATTTGTTACGATCGATGGTTTGGAGAAGAGAGCGGCCTCTATAGGTGTGAGACCAAATGGTTCGTATATGGCAGGGTGCAACAGGAATTTGCAGGCACCGTAATCGTCAGCAAGGTTGTGTATGTCTTGGTTCTCTTTTATGACCAGGGGAACTTGGAGTTTTCTCGCGAGGTCTGAAAGATTTTGTCCTTCGTTACCGTTACCGACAAAGGTCAGCTTGGCTGAAGGCACAGTAGATGCGGCATGAATTATAGTGTCTAGATTTTTCTGTGGGGTCAACGCTCCCACGGCGAGCATATAGTCGCCCTCATGATGAGAATTCTCTGACGCTAGTTGTTCAAGAACAGGGTCCGCAGCCGGATAGACGACATCTGGCTTCGTTCTAAGTCTGTAACTTTTCACCAGCGATTTTGCGGTGAAATCGCTGTTTGCTACAATCTTGCCGTAACTCTTCACGGTGGAAACGTCGTATGCATAGATGATTGTTTTGAAGATGTTGTAAAGCGGGTCGTACCGTATTAGCCGTGCCAGAATGTTTCCGTAGAACTCTTTGGTCGTGGCTGGTAACGTAGGACTGATGCTTCTGTAATCCTTACCTGTAGAGTAAGAAAGCTCGAAAAGGCCGCCCCCCGAATACCAGGTCGTGATTTTACCGAATAGTTTCGAGACGAAATAGGCTAGGAGAGGTTCCACATGGTGATGAATTATGATCCTGTCATAGTTTCTCAGTTCTCTCAGGAAACTTCGTAGGCTTCCAAGTTGCGACAAGCTCTTTGCAATGCCGTTGGGGATGGTCCTGACTGGTTCGTTCTGAAGTCTTTTTCTCCAGTCTGGCGGTATGCTCCCACTATAGAACAGGGTCACGTCCTTGTTCATCCTCTTCAGCTGAAAGTAGTGGGAGAAGGCCAGTCTCTCCGCTCCCCCGAACCTCCCGTAGGATTGCTGAAGGATAGCTAGCCGCAAGGGAGAGGTTAGCACTAATTTCCCTTTCTTATTGTTATCCCCCTACAAAGCTTCCTTGAGGATGCGTAGGACATATTGGGGTATCAGGGACCAGAGATTAGAGGAACAAGATACTCTGCAAAGCGTAGTTCACGCTGAGAACGAGGAGTAGGAGGATCAAGAGCCCGGGCCAGCGAATGTTCCTGGTTCCTGCCTGAGGCAGGAAGAAAAGCACAGCGATAGAGCATAGTACTGGAATTGGAAGGTCGTACACGATACGTGCTTGGTGATAACTGTCCAATATGAGGAAAGGCAGGGACGCTACTCCAACCCAAAGGATGAGCAGACGCTCGAACCGATCTCTGAATCGCAACGCAAAGACAGACAATAACCCAAGCCCTAGGACAAGCCAGTTCCCCAACAGTCCCCCGTGAGTATAGAGCAGCGCATCTACCAGATTCGTCCAGAAAGAGGCCACCTGGTCGACAGTGGGCACTTTTGTTACCAAGTCCGCGGCTACCGTTCGGGTTGCAAAGACACTGCTCTTCAAAACGTCCAAGACGATCCCCCCGCTGATGATTACCATCATTGATTTCAGGTGGATGGAATGTCTTGTTTCCTTCCAGAGTGAGACGGCGAAGACGAGGGAGGCCGTGATTATCAGGACCCACGTCCAGGGGTGTGTTAGGAAGAGCATGATTGACAGGGCAAACATGGCCCCGTATCTTGTAATCGAGGGAGATTTCGAGAAAAGTAGGAGAAGTGTTAGGAAGAGGTAGGCTTCGATCAATCCTAGCATGTTGGCGTAGTATCCTCCCCACATTCCAACCGTGACATAGAACGATAACGGAGTGAACAAGGCAGCGAGCGC
>WNGL01008958.1_pt1 | contig 13744 bp, 11 predicted proteins | sample 5400591 | NCBI WGS metagenome assembly WNGL01 (sample SAMN13153377, study PRJNA577476) | soil metagenome | isolation source: 80 cm soil or saprolite under Garry oak tree replicate 1 | place: USA:California | collected 2016-06-15
GTTGCTACAAAAGCAAAGCGCCTGAGCGTGCTAGCAGAAATCTGATGGCCGAGCTAAAAGAGGCGCCGCATTCGCGCGTCCAAAGCACTTATAAAGCGCGTGAGGTAGAAGGTGTTCTCGATCTGTACTTTTACAGGCCTATAGGATTTCGGCTGGCCGAGTTTTTCGTGCAGTTGAAGATGACGCCGGGAGCTGTGACCCTGCTTGCCGGTATCTGCGGCGTAGTTGCGGGACACCTTTATTACTATCGTGATTTGCGCATCAACATCGTTGGCATGGCGCTCCATGTTTGCTCTAACGCGCTGGATAACGCAGACGGCCAACTTGCTCGCTTAACTCGGACAGAAAGCCGCAAAGGCCGTATCGTCGATAGCATCGCTGATCATCTGGTGTTCGTAAGCATTTATCTGCATCTGACTCTGCGCTATGTGGTCGAAGGCTCATCGCCGGCGATTTGGTTGCTAGCTTTTGCTGCTGGAATCAGTCACGCGTTGCAAGGCGCAGCGGCTGATTATTATCGCAACACGTATCTTTACTTCGTCGCAAACGGAGGACGCCCCGAAATCGATTCCTCCTCCAGGCTGCTTTCGGAATACCGAAAACTCACATGGCGCCAGAGCGCGTGGGACAAACTTCTCCTCGCGCTGTATTTGAATTTCACTCGCCAACAGGAAACCCTCGCGCCTCATCTAAAAAAACTGCGTGACAGAGCCAGCGAACTATTCCAAGGCCAAATCCCTGGCTGGTTACGAGCGCGTTATCAAAACCTCGTCGGTCCGATGCTAAAGTGGTGGCGGTTACTCATGACGAACACCCGAATGCTGGTCTTATTTGCGCTCTTGCTCATAGGCTGGCCGATTTACTTTTTCTGGTTCGAGCTGATCCCGCTTAATTTGCTGTTCGTTTATCTGATTTTCCGCGAGGAAACCATGGCCGAGTCGATGCAAGAAGTTGCCCAGAAATGGAGAGACTTGGCCTGAACCGCCATCTGAGTTCGTGTCGGATATTGAAATTTCAGAAGTTAACTCGCGCCGTGAGCGTGATGCGTTCATCAAATTTCAGTGGCAAATTTATTCCAATGACCCGGCGTGGGTGCCGCCGCTGATCGTCGAACGAAAGGCTTTCCTCAATCGCAAGCGGCATCCATTTTACCGCCACGGCGACGCTGCGTTATTTCTAGCGCGGAGGAACGGGAACATCGTCGGCCGCATCATGGCCAGCGACGATCCGAACTACAATTCGCTGCACCAAACTAACGTCGGCTGTTTTGGGCTGTTCGAATCTATCGATGACCAGGACGTAGCGACTGCGCTTTTTGACGTGGCTGCTAGTTGGCTTCGCATGAAAGGCCGAATGGAGATCATGGGGCCGATCGATTATTCCACCAATTATGTTTGCGGCCTGTTAATCGACGGATTTCAGTTTCCCCCCACCATAATGACCGCGCATAGTCCACCCTACTACCGGCGCCTGATCGAAAGCCGCGGTTTTACCAAAGCGAAGGATTGGTACGCGTGGTGGTTCGCTGATCCAGCAAAAGCCGTGGCGCATTTGCGACGGCTCGCCACGCGTTTCAATGCGCGCTGTCCCGCCGTTATTCGCCCGGCGAACCTCAGGAATCTCCGTGACGAGAGCAGACGGCTTCGCGAAATTTACAATCAGGCTTGGGAAAAAAACTGGGGTTTCGTGCCGTTCACAGAAGCGGAGATTGAATTTATGACCAAAGAACTTAAGCCGCTGCTGGTGCCGGAGTTTGCCTTGATCGCCGAGGTCGGCAACGAGCCTGTCGGATTCACCTTGTGCCTGCCGGATATCAATGTGGTCCTACGCGACCTCGACGGGCGGCTGACACACTTTGGCCTGCCGATCGGTCTGATCAAATTGCTGTCCGACAAAAAGCGCATCCGAAAGGCACGCCTGATCGCTCTCGGCGTAATCGAAAACTATCGCCGCGCGGGAATAGCTGAGATGTTGGTGCTGCGGATCATTGAAGAGGGAATGATCAAGCGCGGGTTCACCGGCGAACTGAGCATGACCCTCGAAGACAATTTTATGATCAATCGCTTTCTCGACGCGATCGGCGCCGAGCGCTACAAGACATATCGGATTTTTAAGACAAAAATTACCTGATGAGCAAACCCCAAGACGGTTTTGTTTCACGATTTTTGAATCGGCCGATTTCGCGCCGGATAACGAGTTTTCTGCTCAAGTTTCCGATTCATCCCAACGCGTGGACAATTTCGATTTTTGTTTTGCCACTGATCGCGGGGGCATTTCTGGTGCGCGGCGGTTACAAGAGCGTCGTCATCGGCGCGGCTATTTTTCAAGTATTCAGTATTCTCGACGGGTGCGATGGCGAGATTGCGCGCGCTAAAAATTTGGAATCGAAGCTCGGGGAACGCTTGGATTATTTCTGCGATTTCCTCGGAAGCCTTATTTACGTTTTAGCGCTTGGATTTGGGCTTCATCATTCAGCCGAAGGAATCGTCTGCGCCAGCTTGATTACTGGTAACGAATGCCTTCTGCATGGTGGCAACGAAATAAAAATTGTTTCAGCAATGCTACATGAATCGTTTTATGAGAGGCACCACGGAATGATCGGGCATTCCGGTTTGCTGAATTTCGGTGACCGATTTGTGTGGTGGATTTTCCAACTGACCAAGCGGGACATGGCCATGCTTGTTTTTCTTTTGCTCGCCTTGGTCGGCGTGGCGCATTGGATTCTTCATCTTTGGACGATCGTTGCTGGCGCGAGCGTGATTCTCACCACGATAGCTACCGTCAGATCCAGCCTGCGCCACGGGCATGCCGTTACGCACGAGCCGACATCGCAAGGTGGCTATCGGCCCGACTGATAGGTCCGCGACGTTATCTCAGAGCGTCCTGCTGTGAGAGCATTCGCGCTTTAGCGATTTGCTTCTCCGCATGGTCCAGCATCGGCGCCGTGTCCACATCCTGCCACCAGCTCTCGCCTATGTCGATAGCCCGGACCTTATCGTCGGCGGCCATCAATCGAATTCCGTCAGCCAGGCTACAATCATTCCGACCGCTCTCCGATTTTGCTCGTTCGAGATAGTCGAAAATTTCCAGCGGACAAACGAATAAGCCGGTATCAATGGCGTCGAACTCGCGCAGATGTTTCCCAACATCAGTGACCCTGTCTTTGCGCGTTCGAACTTTCATGGCATCATCCAAATCGAAGATCGAATCGAGCTTTCGATCTACTGCGATGTTAAGCAGTGCGGGATCAAAGTTAACTAGCAAGCGGTCGAAAATCGCGCCGTCGAAAAGATGATCGCCCATTGTGAGAAGAAAAGGGGCCCGAACGCAGCCGGCGGCAGTTAGAAGCGAGATGCCATTCTGTTTTTGCCATTCGCGATTCTCAACGAAGGATGCGCGCATGCCGGAGGGAATTAGCTGTTCAGCTTGCGAAATCATGCGCTCACTTTCGTAGCCCACCACGAAATGGACAGTCTTGGTCCCCGCGTTCATTAAGTTCTCGAGAGTGTACGAAATCAACGGCCGACCAAGCAGACGGACGAACGGCTTCAGCAAAGTCTTGTCCGAGCCACGAAGGCGGGAACCTTCGCCGGCCATCAAAATCACCGCTTCGGAAACAGGAGGCATGTTGGTGGAGCAAGAGTAAGTGGAAGAGCAAAAGGAAGAGGAAGACTCATATGTCGTAATATCTCTTTAATCCCCAAAGACGGACGCGCTGCGGAAGGAATCTGAAGATCAACGGTGCAATTTTGGATTGGAAAGCACCGCCAACTGTGATCCGCGGCGGCGGACATACAGTGCTCATCAGCTTGAGAACATGCCGCGCGACCAGATCCGGGCCGGGCGCCTCTTTCATGTTGCGCTCGACTGTTTCCCACGTTTTGGCGATCTTGGCGTCGTAGGGCTGATCCGTGTTCATGTTTAGAACCACGCTCTTGTTAAATTCTGTGGAAATGTCGGCCGGTTGAAGATCGACAATGCGCACCTTGCAATCGCCTAGCTCGAGCTGGATCGACATCGTGAAGACTGCCAGCGCCGCTTTTGCGGCGTTGTAAGCCGCCATGAACGGCACTGGAAGCCGCGAAGCTAGCGAAGTGACATTAATGATCAAACCTTCTCCGCGTGTCTGCATGTGGCGAAGAGCGAGTTGCATCAACTGGACTTGACCGAAGACGAGAATTTGGAATTGGCTGTCGATTGTTTCCATCGGAAGAAGCTCAGCGGGTCCAAAGTGACCGGCCCCGGCGTTGTTAATCAAAACGTCGAAATAACCAGCTTCGGAGAGCGCGGAATTGAATGCTTCCCCCACGGAGAGCCGATCGGTTAAATCGAGACGCACCGGATGGCATCGCGGCATTTTCGGTATCCGTTCCAAATTGCGGGACGTTCCCCAAACCTCATGACCTTGCGCGATCAGTAATTTCGCAATGGCCAGACCAATACCCGAGCTTGCACCCGTGAGAAAAACTCTTTTCACAAATTAAAAAATCGTTGCAGCTCGTGATAGGTAGTGCGCGTTGCTGCCGCTGATTCCTATTTTATCTATCGCTTCGATGCAAGAATGTCATGTGAAGCAATGAAAGTATTGTGCGAGTCGTGTTAAAAAGCTCCTGATTTTAAGATTTCGATTTTGTTCCGATGTTGCCGCTGATTTCGGTCGTTCTTGTATTCTTGGGTGTGCTGGGTCTTAAGCGTCTGCTTCCCGGTATTAGAAAGCGTCGGCGACAAGTCCGCTTCATTCGCGAAACGTTGGCCGCTAACCACACATTCGATAATCGGCGTGTAATCGCGTCGCTAACGACAGTGCCCGACCGAATCAACAATTTGAGCCCGACGATTCAGTCCCTTCTAAAGCAAACACGCCCGCCGGATGAGATCGTGCTTGCGATTCCGGAGTTTTCGGTTCGGGAACAACGGCCTTATGAAGTGCCGAAATATATTTCGCGTTTGCCGCGCGTGCGTATTTTTCATTGTCGCAGGGATTGGGGACCGGCGACGAAGTTTATCCCCATCGTTCGCGAAGAGTTGGCGGCTGGGCGTCGAGATACATTGATAATGGTGGTGGACGATGATCGCGTTTATCCGCGAGATGCGCTCGAAACCTATCTTCACTACAACAAGCAACTACCCGACGCAGCGCTTTGTTTCCGCGGCGCCGCAATGCCGCGAAATCTGGACTGGCGTGACGCCCGGATGATTAAGGCGAGTGAGCTTCGCCAACCGGAAGCCGTCGCGGTGATCACGGGGTGCGGAAGTTACTTGATCCAACCGAGGTTCTTCGACGAATCGCTCTGGGATTATTCCCAAGCGCCGAAGGGGGCGTTTTTCATGGACGATATTTGGGTCAGTGGGTGCCTAACTCATCGCAAAGTGCAGAGATATGTGGTCCCTGCGTCCGCCATGATGCGGAGTGTGCGCCGGCAGCGACGGACCTTATCGCTTCACGATGTTCCTGACGGGCGTCAATACAACAACAACGAGACGATCGCATTTTTCGCGGCCGCCTGGGATGTCTTCGGTTCAGATTAAGTACGTTTATCCCTGCGATGGATGTGGTGGTGCCACCACTGAACACCGAAGACTGCCAGGAAAACCGCAGCGCTAACAACTTGTCCGACAATTCCGCCCAGGAAGATTCGGCAGACGAGCGCTGGAACAACGGCGATTCCCGCAGCGATCAGCGGTGGGCGAATGTCGCTCCAGGAATCCTTCCAATGAAAAACCCATCGCAGTGTTGCATAGCGCAACATGCCCTGTACGAGGTATGGCAAAAGAATGCCGAAGGCTGCACCCATTGCACCGAACCGCGGAATCAACCACAGTAGCCCGGCAAACGCGACCGCGCAGGTAATCGACGAATGCAGAAGATTCAAATGCGGGCGTTGCACCATGATGACCGTTTCGCCCAAGGAAACAAAAGCATTAGTAGCACTGGCCAGAGCAACGATGCCCAGCCAGTGGCCGCCTTGCCAAAATGCCGGACCGTAAATGAGCAGAATCGTGCTGCCCGCGAGCGACAAGACCGCAACGAGTGGCAACAAAATCCAGAGCATCCACTGAGCGAGCCGCGCGTAAGTCACAGCCGCAATTTCGTGATCGCCCGTCGCAGTCATAGCGGCCACAACCGGTGCAAAAATAGGGTTGAAAGCCTGATTAACTTTTCGCAAGCCGTTCGCGGTGCCGATGACTGCACTGTAAACACCAACCGTTGCGAGCGTCACACCGGGCGCGCGTCCAACAAAGTAGCCGAGCATGATGAGGTCTAGCCGCGCAATGAACGCGTTAATCAGCTGATAAATGCTGATGGGAGCAGCATATCCGACCAAAGAGCGTGCTTCGCGAAAGGGTGATACAACATCCGCCTGCGCGGGAACATGGCGAAACAACGTTGCGGCGAGCGCGAGTGCGATGAGTCCCGAGGCTGCGGTTCCAACGATTGCAGCCACCTCCGGTGAGGACTCTTTAAAGCCGACGGCGAGTGCAAGCAGGAATGCGAGTGTTATTGTAATTGGCTCGGCCATGCCGCGCGAGTAGATGTCGTGCTGCATGACCTTCATTCCACGCGAAACGGCGGTGGAGATGCGATAGAGAGCCAGACCCGGCATCGCGCAGAGCACGAGTGCAAGCGCGGAAACCATCTGAGGTTGTACGTGAAGACGGTTGTTGAAAAACCGGAGCCCCACGATCACAATGCTAGCAGTGATAATAGACTGCGCAACCCCCAAGACGACAGCGATTCGAAAAAGCGTCCGGCTTCGCGCCCGATTACCGACGGCCTCCGAACGCGCGATGAAGGTAGTGATCGCATTGTCGAGGCCAAGGACGCCAATCTTACTGATGATGTCCGTAGTCGACCAGGCAACGGAGAATATGCCGAGTGCCGCCGGCCCTAGCAGCCGAGCAACCAGAAACGTAAATATGCCGCGGAAATTCGACGCCAACATTGCGATCGTGTTCAAGAAGGCGCCGCGCTTTAGCTCGACCCCCGTTTCGTCGACGCGCGCGGGTGCATCCGCTGCCGGCGGCGCGACGTCGAGCGCAACATCTGTCGTGCTTAATGACCCCTCGCGAAGCCGGTCAGGAGCTTGGGCGATTTCAACGTTATGCGGCATGAGAAAGAAGACCTTCGTTCATTTTTTACGAAGTTCGATGTAATGGAACTCAAGACCAGCGTTCGGGCTCATATTGTCGAATCGACGACGCTACAATCGAGTGCACGGGCCGCCAAATTTTTCTCGCGAAAGCAGGTGGCTAAATCGACAAAAGTGCGCGACCAAAACAGTGCGTCGCGAGGGCCCATTTTTGCGTCGGGGGAAGATTGCCGCTACACTGAGAATCTCACCAAAGCTGCATGAAGATTCTGAAGCACGTCCGCCGTGAATTTTCCGGCTATAATATTTTGGAATCGGGCAAGCGTCTGCTCGACCGCAAACCGCTGCAATGCAGTCTTTACGTCACGGACCGTTGCAATCTCGATTGTGCCTATTGCACCGAGTACGACAACAGCCGGCCGCATCCGAGCCTCGACGATTTGAAAAAATGGATTCGGAAAATTCGTGAGCTTGGCACCATGCGCATTGCTCTGGTCGGCGGTGAGCCGCTGGTGCATCCGAATATTGTCGAACTCGTTCGCTACTGTCGCGAACTCGGCTTTGCCACCAGCCTGACCACCAACGGTTTCCTCCTGACGCGTAAACTCGTCGTAGAATTGGAAGACGCCGGCTTGCAGGTGATGCAGATCAGCGTTGACCGGATGACACCGAGTCCAATTACAAAAAAGTCGTTCAAGACGATTTTGCCCAAACTCGATTATTTTCGTGATTCAAAAATCAGCCTTCATATCACCGGAGTGATTTGTGCCGATACCTTGCCCGAATCGCGCGCAGTGCTCGAGACCGGTTTGTCGCGCGGAATTCCGACGGAAGTTCGCCTCGTGCATGCGGACCCTTTGCATCGGTTTCGCGTCGATCGTGGGCCGCGCGAAGAACTGGAACGCTTCATCGATTCGATGATCGAACGAAAACGCCGCGGGGAAAAGATTCACACCAGCGAGGCGATCCTCAATTACCAGCGCAGTCTCCTCCGGGGCGAGCACGTAGAGTGGACGTGCATGGCCGGTTACAAATTATTCTTCGTTTCTGCGCAGGGGAAATTCTGGATCTGCAGCATGGTGCACACAGACAAGCATATCATGGACGTCACGCTGGACGATCTCTACGCAAACTACCGCAAGAAATCGTGCCAAAAAGGTTGTGGCGTTTATTGTGCAGTGAGTGCTTCGCTCCTTGTGGAAAAGCCCGTTCAGGTTCTCGGCAAGGAAATCGTCGCGCGCGCCAAGGGCATTCCATCAATGTTCCGTCGTTCCTTAACTTCGGATGCCGACAAAGCGACGCGCAGCGCTATCACAAATCCAGATGGAACGCACGAGATGAACGGCAGCACTAAAAGCAGCCCATCCGCAGATGACCGCGTAACTTTGCGGAAAAGCGTCTAACAAAAAACCACACGCCAGCATCCAAACGTAAACGTTTCTTCGAGCCGCGATCAGCCGAAAAGCACGGTCGAACGGCGTAACGTCATCGAGCAGGCGGCCTTTCGCCATCTTCGCCCGGCGTTTCGCGAATTCATCCAACAAGTGCGACCCGATAAGCAAAGCGAAAAAATAGAACACGTTCGGAAATTGGCCGCTTCGCCACAGATCAAAAGCGATAGCCGCCCACCACGAATTCTCGATCAAATAATCGAGGTGATGTTCCCACTTTCCGCGCTCGGTCATTTCGATTTTGACGCGAGACTGCTTTCCGTCCAGTCCATCGACGATACCAAATATGAGAGCAGCGAGGATTCCGAGCCCGATACGGCCAAGCGCGAACGCCACGGTCGCCCCGCATCCTATGATGAGACCGGCAATCGTAATTTGGTTCGGTGTGATTCGCGTTTTGCAAAGAAGTGAGATGATTCCCGTTTCGATCGGCGCGTGCAAATAAGCCGGTAAGTCGAGCGTTCCTTTTTGGGCGGAATCGAGAATGATTCGCTCAGCCAAGCGGCGGTTCTGCTCGGGCGGCGCCGGAAAACAGACCGGCCGCACGCGCCGACGCATGGTGACGATGTAATCATCCTCCGTCGCTGCGTCGACGATGTCCATCTTGTGGGTGTCGACCGTGTTTCTAAGTTCCGCAAAAAACGGTGCAGCGGGCGAAAGCGCAAAGAGAAATTCTCTTGTGACCAGTGCCGGCCCACACGGATTTCGAATCAAAGACTGCGCGAATTCCGGCGGATTGGAATCGACAAGTGCGGCGGGGGAATCTTTCGCGCAGAGAGCGGCAAGCAAACGTGAGTCGCAATAAATATTTCCCGGTACTATTAGGAAGCAGTCCGACGGGATTTGTTCCAAAAGCAGTTGCCCAGTCAGAGGGCCATTTGCGCGCGGGACAAGATCGGCAATTACCTTTTCGCGCGCCCACGAGCGCTTCGCTAATTCAGTTCCGACGATTTCCGGCGTCGTCGAAAAAACAATCGCGCGGCGAAAGCCGAGTCGCTGCAAAATGCGGAGCAAACGTTCCAGTACGTTGACGCCGCACAATTCGATTAACGCCTCGGGTGCATCTGCAATTAAGATTGGCAGGACGTTCTCCATGGCCCGCGAGACTAACGGTGGTGTCGCGCGGTGCCAACTGTCAGCGACTTTTCCGTGGAAGCTTAGGTCTGAGATTGCTGATCGAACGCGTCTTGGAAAATCGAGCTTCGCGTGCCGCGCGGGTGGCTGGCAATGATGCGGCCGTCTTTCATTTCGTGGATCCAATCGCAGGCTTCGGCGATAACCGGATTGTGCGTCGCAAGAAGCAGAGCGTTCCCGCCTTGCTGCACAATGTTTTGTAGCAATTCAAAGGCACGTTCGGAATTCGCTGTATCGAGGTTACCGGTGGGTTCGTCTGCCAGAATTACTCGTGGATCGTTCGCCAGTGCGCGCGCAATAGCGACGCGCTGTTGTTCGCCTCCGGAAAGGTGACGGCTGGGTCTGCGGAGTTTGTCGCCCAATCCGACTGCTTGCAGCAATCCCGCAGCCCGCTCGCGCATCTCTGAATCAGAAAGTTGTCCTAGCCTGCGCATCGGGATCATCACATTTTCCTGCGCACTGAAGTCTTCCATGAGGAAATGGAATTGAAAGATGAAGCCGATGAACTTGTTCCGTTTATGCGCCAGTTCATCATCGCTCAGATGCGAGACCGGCTCCGATTCGATTGAAACCTGGCCCGCATCGGGAGGATCGAGCAATCCGAGAATATAGAGCAACGTGCTTTTGCCGCAGCCGGACGGGCCTACGACCGCGTGGATGCTGCGTGGCTCGAGATCGAGCGAGATCCCGCGCAAAGCATGGACGCGCTCCTCTTCTTCGCCCAAATAGCGCTCGATCGCTTCGCAACTGAGGCAGATTTCCGAGTTCACCTTGAGCCTCGAATTGTGACCACTGGTGGTAGTCCCGCGGCGCGGCGCGCCGGGACGTAACTCGCGATGAATACGGCGAGAATCGCGAGCAACGTAGCGAAGACATAGTGTCGCCAGTCCCATGTTACCAAAAAGTGATCGGCGTAAAGCAAACCGCGGATCCGAATGGGAATGTGCGACACGCCCCAGGTCATTGACGCGCCAAGCAAACACCCGACCACGGATCCGGCCACGGCGATCAGCGCACCCTGCCATAAAAAAATCGCGCTGATGTCGATCCGGCGGTAACCCATCGAGCGTAGAATTGCGATTTCTTTTATTTTCGCCAGAACAGACATCGTGAGGACATTAAAAATGCCGAATCCGGCGAGCAGGATGATGAGAGAGACGGTAATGGCGACGGACATCCTTAACGTCAGAAAAAGTTGCAGCGTGCTTTGTTCCCGCTCCTGCCAGCTTGATGCGTCATGCTGAAAGAGTTGTTCAAAATGACTGGCGAGGGCCGGCGCGCGGTCGGGATCGCGCAGCTTGTAGATAATCATCGATGCGCCAAAAGGTCTTTGTAGCAGCGTCTGTGCGACCCTTGCGTGCGAGTAAATGCGCGTTGAATCGATCGACCCGACGCCGGCGCGCGCGATCGCCGCTACGGTGAAACGCCAGTACTCGCCGTTAGGCGAAAGCAATTGCACTGTATCGCTTATGCCGACTTGAAGTATTTCGGCCAGCCTGGAACCGATGATGATCGAGCTGGTGTTATTCCGGAAATCATCGAAATTGCCTTCAATCAATTCCTGGAGGAGATCGCTCGTTTGCGCGTGGAGAGCGGGATCAATCCCGTAAAGGTCGACCGTCGCGTTCTCAAATCCGGCGCGTGCGCTGACTGTCCCGCGCAAAACCGGTGAACAGGAAACGACGTTAGCGAATTGCCTGCTCACCCGCATGATTTGATTCGCATCTGTGATCCCCTCAAAATAGAGGCGTCGCGGCGCTTTCCCGTTTGAGCTTCTGGAGGAGACCATGAGAGGTTCGTAGCGCGGGCGAAAACGCGACTTGATAACGAGCGCGCCGTTGCTGCCGATGGTTGAGTCAGTGAAATGCCGGGCGAAACCCTGCGTCTGTGCCTGGGTGCAGACAAAAATGGCGACGCCGAAAACGACGCCGCTAAGACTGAGGAGCAAAGCCCGTTTTCATTTCACCGGTCATTCCGGCCATCAAATTGTCGGGCGGATTTTCCATCTCCAGAACGACGGTATAGCGCTGAGTGACTGGGTCGGCTGCGGGTTGGATTGATGTAACGTGCGCGATGAACGTGCGGGTTCGGTAAGGATATAATTTCAGCTTTGCCTTCATTCCCGGTTTCACCTCGCCCACGTCCTCTTCGTTCACTTCGCCGCGAACGTAATTCTTGTGCGAAGAGACCGTGAAAAGCTCATTGCCGTCCGAAACCAGTTCGTTATCGATGGTCTGGACATTGGTGAGAAGTCCATCAATGGGCGAACGCACCTTGGAGTTCTTCATCTGCGCCTCGAGCTTTTTAGTAGTTTCCTCAAGGGCATTGAGATTACGATCGCGTTCGATACGCTCCGTCTCCACAGCGTTGCGCAATCGCTTCGCTTCGCTCTTCGCTTTCTCGTATTCGACCGCTGGTACGTTCCCTGACGAGACCACTCTTTCTAGCCGCTGGAGGTTGTCTTCTGCCGCTTTCGACAACTCCGAAGAAGGAAGTGGGACTGCGGCGCGTTTGACCGCGGCATCCAGGTCCGCGCGCGCTTGCTTCAATTGTCGAGCAGTTGCTTCATCAGCGATGGTCGCCAGCAACTGCCCTTTTTCCACGCTCTTCCCAATCGCGCCATGACCGGCCGAGAAAGCTTCTGCCAATTGAATAAACCCGGAATTTTGCGCCCGGACATGCACGACGAAAGCCGGTTCGATCCGCACTGTTCCGTAAACGGCGGAAATGGCGGTGCCGCGGCGCACCGCTGCCACTTCCGCCACCGGCATGAGGGAATAGTAGGCTACCGCGAAAAACAGCACGAGCGCGGCTCCGCTGGCCCATAAAACCCTTTTTGATTCCGGCAATTTCAATTGCTGGAACTAATGCACGTTTTGGGCGGTGTCTTCGGAAAATTGAAAATAACGCCCAGTAGCGCGATCCCATTCCGCGATTGCCAGATTGTGTTGATAAATGGCGTCAAGCAGTCCGCTCCTGGTGTTCAGCAAAGCGTTTTGCGTCAGGCGGTACTCCAATTGCGAGACAAGGCCCTGCGCCACGTTTTGTTGTACTACGCGTGCGCTCTCTTGCGCTGCCGTTTCTGCCGCTGCGAGCGATCTTTCGCGGCTTTCGATTGCGTTGAGATTGTTGCCGATGCTCAAGAGTTCACGGCGCACGCTCGCCTCCAATTTTCGGCACGTCAGTTCGTTTACCTCGCGCGTTGCGCGTGCCCTTAGCACCGCTCCCCCCACTTTGCCGTTGTCGATAACGTGCCATGTATAGCCAGCCCTCTCAATGATTTCGGAACCAATAAAATCCTGAGTCTTGCTCGTTGAACCTGCCCGATGAATTCCTGTAACTGGAATGTAATCACCTGTTATGTTTCCAACTACGGCGGGATAATAACCGGCTTCGATGATGCGCTGATCTTCGTTCGCGGCACGGACAAGTAACCGTGCCAGCTTGATATCAGCTCGACGCTCCAGTGCGGCCGCCGTTTCCGAATCAAGATCACGATTCATCGGCGCAACCTTCAAATCACCGTCTGGCTCGGGCAGCGCTGTTTTCTGGCCGAGATTCCGGCCCATTACTTGCGCCAGTTGCAATTGCGCCTCCGCATATGCGCGTCGCGCACTTTCAATTTGCGGATCAAGTTCGCGAGCTTGCACGGTCGCGCTTGTCAACGCGCTGCGATCGGTCAGCCCCGCTTCGTAACGACTTTTTTGAGTAGCAGCATTTTCCTCCAGCCGTTGCCGTTGCTGTTCCCGTATTGATTGGAGCGATCGATTGTAGAGCGCTGCATAAAACGCCAGGCGGGCCTGATGAAGCTGCTCTATAACCGCGACATTAAGCTGCTGCTGCGCGATCAAAACCCCGACGTCTCCGCGCCGGAGCGATGGCGGCACCGCTGCATTAAACAAGGTCTGAGTAAAGAACCCGCGCGCCAAAGCAAACCCCTTCACTCCACTCTCGCCCGAGCGGTGGCCGGCTTGGACCCCGGCAGGCACCGCCAAGGATATGTTGGGCCAGATCATGGAACGAAGAACAAGCCGTTGCCCGGCTGCTTGTTCAAGATTGGCTTTCGCT
>WNGL01028338.1_pt1 | contig 13742 bp, 11 predicted proteins | sample 5400591 | NCBI WGS metagenome assembly WNGL01 (sample SAMN13153377, study PRJNA577476) | soil metagenome | isolation source: 80 cm soil or saprolite under Garry oak tree replicate 1 | place: USA:California | collected 2016-06-15
TTTCACCACCTTCAACTCCTCCAAATACACCAAATACACCAGGTAAACCGATGCCACGACCCTTTACTCCTTCATCGCCAATGGTACGCGGCACTTCAAGTACCCAGACTATCCCGGGTACTCCACGCACTCCTGCTCCTTCTTCTGGGAGTACGGCACCAGGTGATAGTACGCTCAATCGGGCACTTCCAAGGGGAGACCGTGACTTTGGACAATCTCTCCTGCAGACGGGATTACCCCGCACAGATACATTACCTCCTGGAAACCCTGCTCAGCGTCAAGGGCAGAACCAGGGGCAAACCCCACAGGCTCAACAGACTCAACCAATTCCACAGACTCAACAGTCTTCATCTCCGAGAAATCGTTTCACCGATACCCTCCCACAGGATGGCCAGCGCTTGCAATCACCTCCCAGGGTCAATGGGTTCATGGATATTCCTCCGGTGCAGAATGGATCACGCACACAACCACCACTGCGCTCGAATCGCTTGGTGACAGATCAAACACTACCACAGGCCCAACAGGCTCAACGGACACACACATCAGTACAGCCCAGGCAGACATCCTCTCCTCCACCTCAGCAGCAATTTACGGCATCTGCCCAGTCTGCTCAATATGCCCAGTCTGCCCAATCTATTCATTCTACTCAACCTGAAGCGAATCCTTCGCCAGCGAGCATTCGCCCTCTGGCCCCTGGGACTATCTTACGAGGTGGTCGTTACCGTCTGCATGAAGTGCTGGAGCGCCAGGAATGGCTAGCCGGGGTGTTTGAGGTGACATGGGTTGCGCAAGATAAGCAGCGTGGGGGGTCGCAGGTGATGGTGTGTGAATTGGTGCTGCCAGATAGTGCATCGGTTATCATGCAATCACTGTTGCGGGCAACGACCGTCGCATTGACTTCTGTTGGTCGCCATCCACATATTCCCACACTGTGGGATGCCTTTAGTGACCAGGCACACAATTTCTTTGTCTTTGAACCGATCGCCGGTGAGTCCCTCTATTCACATATGCGTCGTACAGGGCGTGCCCTGGATGAACAGGACGTTATCGAGTGTTGTCTCCAGATGACCGAGGTGTTAGAACTCCTTGCCCAGCAGTCCCCACCATTGGTGCATGGCCTCATTCGCCCGGAACATATCTTTATGGCACGCAATGGTTCCTACGTGCTATCGAACTTCTCGCTCGTCCTGGCTGGCGGTGCCACGCAGTTCGTCACCGGGATTGAACGTTCCCGTCTCTCTCCCTATATGGCTCCGGAAGTGACCCGTGGCCTGATAGATGTCCGATCCGACCTGTATTCATTGATGGCAACAGCTTATCATGTCGTAACGGGTAGCCTCCCTACAGGGATCAGTGGAGGTATTCCACAGGCACAACGAGTCAATCCACGGGTATCTGCACAGTTTGATGCTATTCTGGCAAAGGGTCTGCGTCCTGTTGCTAACCAGCGCTATCAGCATCCTTCCGAGCTTCGCCAGGACTTGCTGGCAATGCGTTCTGTAAGCGGTTCACTCCTTGCAACCAGCGGGCAACGACTTGAACAACCTGCCAGGTTTGCTGCAGCCACACCAGCCGCGCAAGCTCTACAAACTGCACAGCGCATCCCTGATAGTGTTGCCGCAGCTCTCCCGATGATGCTGGCTCCAACTGAAGATGTAGAAGAGCGTGCCCGTCTCCTCCCGCGTCCAGAGGAGTTGCCACCCATGACCGAGGGCAATGATACTCGCAATGCAGCTCTCTGGTTAGGTTTTGTGCTGCTATTTCTGGTGCTTATTGTGGTGGTAGGACGCGGATTGTTTTAGAGTGGCGCGATAAATTAGTGTTAACCTCTCTCCCAGACCGGCATGCCGGTCTGGGAGAGAGCTATCTTATGATGCTTTTGTCCCTACATGGACGGCCACGATACCTCCATTGAGGCGATAGAAGCGTACATCAGTCCATCCAACCTCTTCCATAAGGACTTTCAGAGCAGGTGCATCTGGAAAGACAGTGAGCGAATTTGGTAAGTAGTTGTACTCCTCGCGGGCCTTGCCGAGAATGCTACCGAACAATGGTGCCAGCCTGTAGAAATAGAAGCGGAAGAGGGTACCAAGAATTTTGCCAGGAGGATGGCTGATCTCCAGACAGACCACCCTTCCTCCTGGTTGCACTACGCGCAGCATTTCCCGAAAACCTTGCCGGATATCGGTCAGGTTACGTACAGTAAAGGCAGAGCAACAACCATCAACGCTGTTATCGGGTAGATCAATATGCTCTGCATCTCCCAGTCGCAAATCAATGTGGTCTTGCAATCCCAGCCGCGCCAATTTGAGACGGCCCTGCTCAAGCATTTCTGGCGTGATATCCATACCAATCATACGTGTGCCTGGTCCAGAACGGCGAATGACGGCTATAGCAAGGTCTGCTGTGCCTGTACCAAGGTCGAGTCCGATCTCGCCTGTGCCCAGTGCCAGGTAACGAGCTGCAAATGCTCGCCAGCGTCGATCCAGACCTAAACTCATCAAGCGATTCATGAGATCATAGATGGGAGCAATCCGCCCGAAAAGACGTTGCACATAAGGACGTTTGCCACCCGTCTCCTCGAACTTTTCTTCAAACGATATTTTTGTACCCATGGAAGTTCCCTGTTAGCGTTCGCTACCGTTTGCGTGCTACGACAAAGTCGGTCAACTCGTCCAGAACCTGCCGATCGGGTGATTTAGGGAAGTAATGCAATGCCTCTCGCGCTTTCCTGGTGTAGCGGGCGGCATCAGCAAATGAGCGTTCCACGCCTGGCCCATTGACGACCCAATCAACGATTGAATGGATATCTTCGTCCTTTGGCTCCGTTGTCGTAAGTAAGTGTTGCACCTCTTGACGGTGCCCATTGTAAGGCTGATTCTGTAAGGCATAGATCAATGGCAATGTGACCATGCCCTGGCGCAGATCATTTCCTGCTGGTTTGCCGATGGTTGCCTGGTCCTCCGTGTAATCCAGAACGTCATCAACGATCTGGAAGGCGATACCGAGGTTTAACCCATATTCGTAGAGCTGCTCAATCTCTTCATCAGATGCTCCGCTCACAATCGCTCCACCTTTGCAGCAGGCAGCAATCAAACAGGCTGTCTTGTGACTGATCTTCTGGTAATAGTTCTCGATAGTTAGATTGATACGCCGGGCCGTCATCATTTCCATAATGGTGCCCTCGCAGACGGTGGCAACTGTATCCGAAAACAGCCGATCAATGCGATTATCGTTGATATCGGCAATCAGCCCGGCTGTTTTCGCAAAATAGTAGTCGCCAAGCAGGATAGCAATACCATTCCCCCAGACCGCATTCACGGTGGGATTGCCTCGCCGGGTCAGCGCATTGTCCACAATATCATCATGAATCAGCGTCGCCAGGTGAACCATTTCAAAGGCGACGCTGAGGGGAAGGAGTTTATCGAAACGGTACGATTTCAATTTACCGGAAAGTAAGGTCAGTGCTGTTCTGAGACGTTTGCCAGGCGAAGCAAGCGCATGCATTGAAGCAGCATTAAGTATGGCGAGTCCAGAGGTTGCTCGCTCCTGGAAGGTTGCATCTACCTGGTCAAGGTCAGGCTGGATACCGGTAAATAAGCGGCTCAAAGTGGCCGTGTCGTTCATGATGAAGTCTCCATCTCGCTGCCTGCTCGCCCGTAACTGAACATATCCGTTCGTCCTGGCTGGCATGTGGTTACAAGAGAAGTGGCTGTACACAGCGTACACCCGCCTCTCTTGTACCAATCTGTAAATACATGTTTCTTTATGTGCTTTGTCACATTATAGCATGCCTCATCCAATCCATGGGAGAGAGGGACTCAGATGGTTGCACACCGCCTGGCACCCCTTGTGGGTGCCAGGTTCTTCAAGCAAAAAGATGGGGGATACCCTCGATGGGAGAGAGGGCCTACACATTAGACGTTGTATCCAGCTCCATCAGGTCTTCCTGGACATAACCAGCATCCAGGTGAAATTCTTCCAGGGCATCTATCGCTGTTCGATACTCGGTCCAACTGAGGCGTCGGCTCAGGATAGGATCATTAACGGCCTTCCAGGCGGGGAAGTATTGATCCATCAGGCTCACAGGCGTATCCGGCCCTAATTCTTCGGCGATCCAGCGCAGCACTTCGCGCGTGCCGGAGATATCTTCTGGCATAACCAGGTGGCGAATCAGCAGACCGCGCCGGGCAATACCCTCTTCGTCGAGTTGCAGTGGCCCAACCTGGCGGTGCATTTCGCGCAGAGTTGCCTGGTTGTGATCGACATAACGCGGCATCTTCGAGGTGCGCAGGGCGTGCTTATTATCAGAGTATTTGGCATCAGGGAGGTAGATGTCTACAACACCGTCCAGCAGCTTGAGCGTCTCCATATTCTCGTAGCCAGCGCAGTTATAGACGATGGGCAGGCGCAATCCCTTGCCACAGGCAATCACCAGCGCTGCCAGGATCTGGGGTACAAAATGCGTTGGCGTGACAAAATCCAGATTGTGGCAGCGTTTCTTCTGCAGATAGAGCATCATATCTGCCAACCGTTCCGGACCAACGCGGTGTCCCAATCCTCCCTGGCTCAGCGAGAAGTTCTGGCAATAGGTGCAGCGTGCCTGGCAGTAGCCGAAGAACATGCTCCCTGCTCCACGAGTGCCACTGATAGGTGGCTCCTCGCGTCGATGCACATTCCACGACGCTACGATAGCCTCTGTTCCAGATCGGCATACACCCGTTTTTCCAGCAATACGATTGCAACGGCAGTTCTGTGGGCAGATGGTGCAACTCCGCAAGATTTCCCAGGCGGCAGCCGCTCGCTCTGCCAACTCGCCCGTTTCATAGAGATGAAGGTAACTGGGATAAAGCATAAGTTTCCATCTGATTACCTGTTAAGGTGTCGGCCACTTGAAGCCACGTTGCGATGGTCTCAGTTCACCAGAATCTGGACCAGCTGCTTTCTTTCCTTTCCCACCCGGCTTCCTGCTACGTGCTGCACTACCTGCACGAGCCTTTTTTCTGCTTTCGTTCTCGTTCTTTTTCTCTCTTGAAGGATTCTTCGTCGAGTTACCAGGCTTCCCATGAGTGATCTCCCCGGCAGGCGGTGGAGTAACCGGTTTGACCAGTGCATCAACCTCCTCCGCAATTTCTGCCCGGAATTGTGCATCCTTGTGTGGTGCTGGCTTTTCTTCTCGCTCATCCCCATCGTGGCTATTGAACCGCTCGTAATCACCTTCGAACTGCTCGTCTTGAGGAGCACGCTGAGGAGGACGCCGGTTGAAATCTTGCCTGCGAGGTGGGTGATCTCCTTGCGCCCCTGGACGCCCCCGCTCCGGTCGATATGATGCTTGACCATACTCCTCTCGCTCCCGATATGGACGCCTGCCCTGCCCAAAACTGCGTTGAGGGCGAGTATCCCGCTCAAATTCGCGTGGTTGCCGATCACGATTGTCCCGGTATTCGTTGGCTCGATAATCTCGATTGTCCCGATTGTCTCTGTCGCCTCTATAGCCTCTATTGTCTTGGTTGTCCCGATTGTCTCTATCGCCTCGATTATCTCGATTATCATAGCCCCGGTAGCGATCCCGCTCATAAGGCCTTGTATCACCCCTGAATCCTGGACGTAGAGGGCGGGAGCCAGGACGATCGAACCTGTTGGGTGTGTGAGATCTATCAGACCTGTCAAACCTGTCGGACCTATCAGACCTCTCAAATCTATTAGACCTGTTAGACCTCTCAGAACTCTCAGAGCGGTCTGGATACCCTCGATAATTCCTGGAGCGTGAGGTATCGCCTGGACGAGAGGGGTGAGGGGGGCGAGATGTAGTGGCATCCCTTGTGGGTGCCAGGTGATCGCGAGATGTAGGTGAGCGTGAGGTATCGCCTGGACGAGAGGGGCGAGGGGGGCGAGATGTAGTGGCATCCCTTGTGGGTGCCAGGTGATCGCGAGATGTAGGTGTACCTGTTGTAGGTGCCCGGTTATCACGAGGTGTAGTGGCATCCCTTGTGGGTGCCCGGTGATCGCTATATTGATCGCGGTCATATCGTCCGCCGTCGCGTCGTGGCTGTCTGTTGTTGCCACGAGTACGATAGTCGGCATGCTCATGGGAGGCTCCAGACTCCCAGGCGCGATCTACTGCTTCACGATTAAGGCGAGGTCGAGGAGGACGTGAAGGGTGCTCCTCTCTATTCCTGTTTGAGGATGAATTGCGAGAGGATGGGCGCACATCGTCTCGTCGTTGCCTATTGAAATCTCTGGTCATGTGTCCTTTCTTGGCTTGTGCTGCTATATGGGGATTGCTCTAAGAGGTGAACAGTTTGGCTGAATGCCTGGTATCCCTCCCGTCGATCGTTCCGCACCTACTTCCGCAAGCGTAGCGCGATATATTCTATAAAAATGGTGAGGTTCGCGCCTGCACCTAGTATATCACACGCTGGCGAGTATAGCGATACTCCCACCATTATGGTAATACACATTCACCCCGTCGGTGTTGGTATTGGCACCGGCCCAACACGCAGTGGCACACCAACATAACTCAACTGCTGACTCCCCAACATCGCCAGCATCTTTTGCCACACTTCATCTGGTAACAATGGTCGCAGCACAACAGTATAGTAGAGCCCTCGTTCTTCAAATTCTCCCTGCTGCTGACCATTGAGCAACGATCTAATTTGTTGAAGCTGCTTTGCGGAGAGCAACAAGGCATTGCGCGGAATAGTAAAACTCAAGCAACCGGAATCGGCATTCGGACTGGTCTCATCCGGGGGAATCGACCCACACTCGTAGATAGCAAGCTGGTTCAGAGTGAAATCTGGAAAGGACCAGGAAGGGATGTCCCGGCTGAAATCGGGACTAAAGTCCTGGTGGACAAGCAGAGCCATGGAGTTGCTGGTGTAGGGATAGGTTGGCCCTGTGAGCGCCTCTGTAATGCTGGTCAGCACTTTCCCCAGGCGCTGATACTCATCAAGCTCCTGGGAACTCTCCTGCACTGCTCCAAATTGACCATACAAAAACTCGTAGTATTTGCCATTAAGCATCAGTTGCAGAAACGTCGCATTCTGATCCGGCACATCGTAAAACTGCCGTTGCTGAAAATTGAGCAGACCATAAGTATCCACCAGCGTATGAAGTAACTGTTGCAACGCAGTCGAGCCAAGCTTCCCCTCGCGCATCGTCAGACCTGGACCAAGAATATAGCTACCATCGCCATAAATACTAATTTCAGGGCTAAAATTCAGCACCCCTAGATTGCCACCCCCATAGAACGTTCTAATCAGCACATCCTGGGCATTGCTGCTATAAGTAATCAGCCCACTGGCACTTTGCAAAGAAGTAATATTCTTCTGCCTGGCCGATCCAGTAGCCTTGAAAGTATCACTAGCAGTAAGCAGAATACTCATCAAAATGAGCACAACCAACAACGCCCCTGCCAGCCAATACCGCCTTTTTCTTCGCGATTTCATCATTCTATGCTTGCTTCCACCATAATAGATGTACAGTCTCCCCATGACCTCTCTCTATATATTCTACGAAACAGACCATGGGAATGGTTCTCTCGGGGAGGCCTAATTGCTGAGCGAAGCGAGGGCAACTGCGTAGGGGCCCGATTATGGATATTGACAAAATAACCCAGACACCCATAGGTGCCGATTTGTCGGCCGCCACCAGTGACAATCGGGGAACCATCTCGCCTTGCCAGAGCGGATGCTTCCTGCGCTGATCCTAAGGCAGAGCCCTGTCATGCTGAGCGCACCGAAGCATCTGTCTGCCCATCGAGATAGACCCTTCGCTTCGCTCAGGGTGACAAACGAAACCATCGAAATACCGTCGGGGCCGTTATGCAGATGAACACATTCATCCAGCCATGACGCAGATTGGTGCCCGCATTAAAAAGTTCATCTGCATTATCGCGCCCCCGCGCCACGAAGGAGGCGCGAGTCCAAAAGATCACACGTAGCTTGCCTCTCCCCTGGAGAGTGACCCTACAGGTAGAACCGGTACCCAATCATCTTATACACCAACTTCGCCGCCAAAAAATCCGCCCGCACCTGCCCCACCATCGGACACAACTCCACCACATCCATCCCCACCACCATCGTCCTCCCACAAATCTCCCGAAACAGCTCAAGCAACTGATACCAACTCAACCCCCCTGGCTCCGGCGTCCCCACTGCAGGCATCTCAGCAGGATCAAGCGCATCCAAATCAATCGTCACATACGTATGCCCCGTCAACCGCTCCCATGGAATCGTCGCCGTCCCCTTCGCAAGTTGATACCCCCACACAATCGCCACATCCGGCTTCGTCTTCATAAACTCCGCCTCTTCCGGACTGAAGCTCCTAACACCAATCTCCATCAAAGGAATACCCATATCCACAACCCGCCGCTCAACACACGCATGCGAAAGTGGCGTCCCCTCATACTCATCCCGCAAATCCCCATGCGCATCAATATGCACCACCGTCAAATCAGGAAAATACTCACGCACAGCCGCAATCGGCAGCGCCGAAAGCGAATGCTCCCCCCCAATCGTAAACGGAAGCTGCCCCCGCTCCAACACCTCCCGTACAGCATCCCCTGTGACCTTGAGAGCAGCCGCATGATCCATCCCCGTATAATCAAGAGCAGGCCGCGTATACACCCCCACCTCTATAGGACAACAATCAAGCTCCTCATCATACAATTCCATCTGGCTAGAAGCATTCAGAATCGCCTGCGGCCCCTCTCGCGTCCCCTCCAAATAACACACACTATACTCCAGCGGCGCCGGAACAATCACCACCCGAGCCGTCTCAGGATCACAAAAAGGCGCATCCGGCGCACCAAACTGGGTTATAAGGGAATTGCTCATAACAAGGCTCCTTGAACGGTTAGCCGCCCCACCCACGGGCGACCATAAAGGCCCACCCCGCCGCTCCCAACCACCCTCGCCCCTACGGACAATTGAGCGGTTTTTCGTTAAGTTAATGCCTATGGGGGCGCACCTTTGCGTTCGCCCTGGCGGGGTTGATGGGGCTTGCTCCCAATATCACTGCATATTATCTGCTCAAATACCCCGCATCCACCGGCACCGCGCACCCCGTCAAATGCCTGGCCTCCTCCGATGCCAACCACAACACCACCTTGCTCACATCCTCCGGCGGCAACAAATTCCGATCAGAAAAAAGATTCATCTGGTTCATCAGCTCCAACATGTGCTCATACGTCGCCTCTGGCCCAGGTCCACCCGCAAACACATCATACAGCATCTGATTCCGACACATCATCGTATCCACACTCGTCGGGCACACAGCATTCACATTGATATTGTATGGAGCCAGTTCAATCGCCAGCGTCTTCACCAACCCGATCACGCCATGCTTCGCCGCCACATAATGCGTCAGGTTCGCCATCCCCTTCACACCCGCCGTAGAGGAAATACAAATAATCTTCCCAACCCGTCGCGCAATCATCTGCGGAATACACACCTTACACGTAATCCACACCCCCTTCAGACACACGTCCACCGTCTCATCCCACTGCTCCTCACTCATCTCCCAACTCGAAGCAAACGAATACAACCCCGCATTCGCCACCACAACATCAATCGGCCCAAACTCCCGCTCTGCCCGCCCCGCCAACTCCTGCATCCCCGCAAGATCCGTTACATCCACCTGCGCAGCAATCACAGGCCGCCCTATCCGCTCAATCTCCTCCGCAACACTTACCAGCTCCTCCGGCCGCGCTAACGGATAAGGCACACTCCCATACTGTCGGCACGCATCACACAACACCAACCTCGCCCCTTCCCGCGCAAAAGCCAGCGCATGCGCCCTCCCCATCCCCCGCGCCGCCCCCGTAATAAACACAACCCGATCCTGAAAACGCAGGTTAGTAGACTCCACAGATGCCATCTATCGTAAAATCTTCAATAATCAGTTCTTCCTCGATCTCTTCTTCCACAAGAATTTCCTCCGCTTGTACCTCCAGGGGAACACCGGGAGTGCCAGGAACTCCTTCTGGTGATACTTCAGTGTCAAGATACCCCTCTTGAATATCCGCTTGCTCTATTGTATCTTCCGTTACAGGAGTCTGTTCGTCGCCTCCGGTGACTGGAACGCTACCGGTTGGAAGGATCGTATCTGGCATGTGTGTACCTCGCTTCTTTGTACTGATGTGCTCATATCATACTATTGCATCAAGCATACCATCTGCTTCTGGCTGGTTCAAGTCTAATCACTCTTTCCTTCTCCCTTCTCTTCCTCTGCCCATTCCTGCAGCAAACCCATCGCTTCCACAACCACCTGCCGCTCCTCATCTGACAGACCCTCAAACGCCTGCTTAAACGCCGCCTCGTCTCCACGCTCCAACGCTTCACGAATGGCCACTGGCAACGAAGCAAAGACCTCTTCTGGCGTCTGGTTCTGCGTCTCGCTAGATAGGACGTTGCCAGGCTGATCAATCGTCTCCAACACCCGCAACACCAACAACGCGCTGTTCGAATCCACACCTTCAACCAACGAATCCCAATCCCTCTCACCTGCCCATATCCGTCTCACAGGATTAGCAATACGCCACCCCTTTTCTTCAAACTCCGGAAGAACCGTCTCAACATTCTCCCGAGCCTTCATATCCCCCTTCATAGCCGCAACAACACCAGAGACGAACCACCCATACTGCCGATCAATATAGTACCGATTCCCCTCAAAAGCCGCATAGCTCTCACGCTCACGCCGACGATAGTCCCGTGCCTCGTCTGCCTGCCCTTCCAACTTGGCAATATCAGCAAGGATGTTTAGTGTCTGCCAGATTTCCGATGAAGCATCAAGAGTTTCCCGAATTGCCAACGCCCGCTCAGCATAGCCTCTCGCCTCAGCCAGCCGTGTTGCAGGAGCACGACCCGCCCGTACTTCGTTCTTCAACAGACCAGCAAGGTTGTTTAGGATGGCTGCTTGCTCACGACTATCCGAACGCACTCGCTCATCCAGTTCCAGTGCCCGCTTATACCAACCCTGAGCCTCGACGGGACGACCTGCAATATTTGCAACAATCGCAAGCTGATTACAGGTCCTGGCAGCACTCACTGCATCGCTTTGCCGCTCCCAGAGTGCCAGACTCTCACGGTAGAAGTGCCCAGCCTCGCCCCACTCTTCCTGCTCCTGTGCAACCCTGCCCAGTTGATGCCATACTACCGCCTCCATCGCAGGCTCTCCCAGGGAGCGGAAAAGAGCAAGCGCTTCCGTATAGCGTGGTTCTGCCTCGGCATAGTCCTGCTGCTTCAGTGCCAGCGTGCCAAGTTGTGTCAGCACTACAGCTTGACTTCGCACGTCTCCTAGTTGTTTGTCTACCTTCAGTGCTTCCTCATACGCTTCTTGTGCCTGTGAGTACTTCCCCTGACCTACCAGTACATCACCAAGCTCAGTCAGGAACGCACCACATTGGCGAATGAAGCCTTGATTATCAGGCTGTTGCTTGATCAAAGCTGCGATGATCGCCAGTGCCTCGCGCAGCCGCTTTTCGGCAATAGTAGGTTGTCCACTATTTGTTAAGCAAAGAGCAAGCTGCCAGAGTATATAACAATGCTCATACGATCCACGGCCCAACGGCCTGCCTTCTGGCAGTGCCTCAATACGTTCCAGCAGCCTGGTAAAGCGGGTGTAAGCGGCAGACAGGTTGCCTTTTCTCCACTCATCCTCACCCAGGCCGTTTTCGCGCAGGAACTCTGCCTGTGTCAGCGCTCCTCCTTGAACATTCTTAAATGCCTCAGCCACCCTCCGTCGCAGTTCGTCACGCTCCCGCCCCAATCCAAAAAAGTTCAGAAACCTGGTGATGCTCTCCTCCATCTTAGTAGCAGTATCCAGTTCACCCGCCTCCAGCAGCAACTCCAGTACTCTCCGCAGATTGGGCAGTTCTCGCCGCACCAGTGCCCGTACAGCTTGTGGGTTGCGATTGTCTTCATTATATAGGTAGCGTGCCAATGCATAGTAGCGCCGGGCATAGCGTTGGCGCATGGCTGCATCTTCCATACCAGGCTGGCTATGCAGGTAGGGTGCCAGCACAGGGTGGAAGTGCAGGAACGGGACAGCGACAGCCTCGTGAACCTGCTCTGCCGTCAGCAGCGCTGCCTGTTCTAATGCTGGGCGGAGAATTGCCCATTCGCTTTCGGGAATCTCTGTGATCGCCAGCAGGTCATCTTCACTTGCCCCACCATCAAAGAGCGCCAGCCGAGGGAGCAGCGCTCGCTGCTCTGCACTCAGTCGTTGCAGCGAGTATTCCAGCGAGGCCAGTAGGGATTGATTGCGTCCCGTCACTGTATCATCGACAAACTTCTCTAAGAGTGTGGCAAAATCGGCTTTGATCTTTGCAATCGACATTTTACTCAAAGTGGGCAGCACCAGTTGGATCGCCAATGGGTGGTAATCCAGTTGCTTGAGCAATTCGCGCAGCTCAGCATAGGGAGCACGTTTGCGATCAATGCCCAGGTCATTGAGCAGGTTGGTAGCCAGGGTATAGGCATCTTCAGAATAGAGGCCGCCCAGCGGCAGGTGTGCTGTCTCCTTCCCTTGTGCCAGCCGTCCTTCACCAAAGGCTGTGTCGCGGCTGGTCAGCAGGACGCCTGCGCCCAGTTTCGCCAGTTCCAGCAGCACGTCCCAGAGTTGTGTGCGCGCTGCTATCTCCAGAGGAGCCTCACCACCGGGCAAGAGGCTCTCCAGATTGTCAGCAATCACCAGGATGCGCTTCTCCTTCAAGACAGGCTTCAGTCGTGCCAGCGCTGCTTTTGCATCGTTCGGATTGTAGTTCCCATCGTAAACGCCCAGGTAGCGCCCAAGTTCGCCCAGCAGCAGCGCCGCCTCTCCCCCATGCTCAAAGGAGACAAAGCAGGCCCCCACATACATTCCTGTGCGCGTCAACCAATCCGCCGTCTCGCGGGCCAGCGCCGTCTTGCCCACTCCCCCAAAACCCCAGATCACCACCAGCTTCCCCCGCAGCAGCTGCCGCTCCAGTTGCCACAACTCACGTCCACGTCCGCTAAAACCATAGCGTGCCTCTTTGGGCATCCCCTGCAAGCGATCGATCGCTGTCCCTACCGCTTGTTTCTTCTTCCGTTTGGCCACTGGTTTGTCTGGTTGCAGCACGAGCGAACGCTGCTGGTAGAAGTGCGGCAACCACCAGTCCTGCAACTCCACTCGTGCCCCCTCCTCGTGTGGTCGAGGACGCAAGAGATGACGTTTTGGATCATCATAGAGCGCCTGTCGTGCCCGCTCCTGGGCAACCGGTGCGGGAATTCCTGCCGCCATTTCGCGGTAGAAGGCTTCCACGAAGCGTGTGGCACCGGCGACCAGCACACTCGCACTCATCGCCACCACCGCCGCAATGCCTCCCCTGATCAGTCTTCCGGCCACACTACTCAACGCATCATCGGAGGAACCCATCGCACTCTGACAGGCGTTGAACACCGCCAGTTGCACTCCACTATCCAGCAATACCTGTGCCAGCCTTTCAGCATCCACATCATCTAGCTTGCCCTCTTCATTCTCAAACGCCAGCACCCCCTTTCCCTCGCCTCCCAGCAGCAAACCCTCCTTGGAGATCTGTTCTGCCTCAAAGGCTCCATGCCCATCGAAATGCAGCACATCGATCCGGGGCCGTTTCGTATCGCTCAGTCATGTACGCAGGGCATGCAGCGTCGGGGGACGTAGGAACTCGACGGCAATACTTCCCTCTTCTATGCGCTCCTGCACCTCGTCCAGCAGTTCACGGGCAATGCCACGCGGAT
>WNGL01023221.1_pt1 | contig 13741 bp, 7 predicted proteins | sample 5400591 | NCBI WGS metagenome assembly WNGL01 (sample SAMN13153377, study PRJNA577476) | soil metagenome | isolation source: 80 cm soil or saprolite under Garry oak tree replicate 1 | place: USA:California | collected 2016-06-15
CACGGAAAACCATGAAGGCGCGACCGCGCTCGTGCTGATGGATTTCATTCACGATGAGAAGATGAGGCTGGCGGTGAACGAACTGGATTTCGATAAAGCCTATCGCGAGCGGATCGCCTTGTTGCGCCTGCAAGTGGGCGACCCGGACAAGCCGGCGGTCGCGGCGAAGGTGTCGCTGAAGCGGAAGGATGGCAAGTTCTTCGCGCCCCTCGGTTCGCTCTACCGGTTCTCCGGCGGCCGGATGCATTTTTATACGCGCGGAGAGGCGAAACTGATTCTGCCGGCGGGCACCTACGAGATTGTCGCCTGGCGGGGCCCGGAGCACCGCGTTTTCCGGACGGAGCTTGAACTGCAGGCGGGCAAGGTCAGGGTTCTCGACGTGAAGCTCGAACGTTGGACCGATGCGTGGTCTCGCGGCTGGTTCTCGGGCGAAAACCACATCCACGCCAACTACGGCTACGGCGCCTGGTACAACACCCCCGCCAGTATCCTCGACATGTGTGAGGGCGAGGACTTGAACGTGTGCAACCTCATGGTCGCGAATTCGGACGGCGATGGGGTGTTCGACCGCGAACTCTTCCGCGGCCGGCTCGACGCGCGTTCAACGTCACGGACGTTGCTCTACTGGAACCAGGAGTTCCGGAGCACGATCTGGGGCCACATGACCTTCGCCAACCTCGGCCAGCTCGTGGAGCCGATCTTTACCGGCTTCAAGGACACCACAAACCCGTGGGACGTGCCGACCAACGCCGACCTCGCCGGGCGCACCCGCGCGCAGGACGGGGTGGCCAGCTACACGCATCCGGCAAACGACCTCGACGACCCCTATCGCACCGCTTATTCCGGCAAAGGCATTCCGGTGGACGTGGCGCTGGGGCGGATTGACACCATCGACGTGATGGGCTCCGGCTACGCGGCGAGCGTGCCGCTGTGGTATCGCGTCCTTAACTGCGGCTTCCGCATGCCGGCGACGGCGGGCACCGACTGCTTCCTGAACCGCATCAACAGCGCGCCGCCCGGCTGGGGCCGCTGCTATGTGCGGCTGTCAAATGCGTTCGATTACAAAACGTGGATTGATGGCGAGCGCGCCGGACGCTCCTTCATCAGCAACGGTCCGATGCTCGAACTCTCAGTCGGCGACTCCGCACCCGGCGACATTATTAAGCTCACCGCTCCGCGAATGGTTCGCGTCCACGCTCGCGGCTGGTCGCAAGCACCATTGGACAAGCTGGAGTTGATCTACAATGGCCGCGTGGTTGCGAACGGGCAACCCTCGGCCAACAAAGTGGAATTCACGCTCGACCACGAGCTTCATCTCGACCGCACCGGCTGGGTCGCGGCGCGTGCGAGCGGCCCGGCGGTGCCTGACTTCGCCGTCGGCCAGCAACAGGCGCACGTGAACCCGGTTTACGTCGAGATCCCCGGCAGCAAACTCGACGCGAAGGCCGACGCGGAATACTTTCTTGCCTGGATAGACCGGCTCGAAGCGGACTTGAATCGCCGCGACCGTATGCACACCGAGAGAAACCACGTCGCCATGCAACTCACGGCCGCGCGGGGCGTGTATCGGAGTCTTGTGGACAAGCAGTGAGCCTGTTGAGTTCGGCTCGCTCGATTTCCGGCGCAAGTCATCCATTCGCCGCGCAGGAGGTCGTTTTCACGCGGAACCGAGAGCGAAGTTTCTCCTGACCAGGCTCCGATGCAGGAGAATCCGGCTGATGAGCGCCAACACAAACTGCATCATAAACAAGGTGGCGGCAGCGAAGGGCAAACTCTGTTTCATCCACCAGCCACTCAGCGCTGGAACGAGCAAACCGGTGGTGCAGGTCAAAAGCCATCCGCCGACAAAATGCAGCCGTCGCAGCGAGAAGAACAGACCGACTCCAGGAAGAAGCAAAAAGCTGCTGATGAAGAAGAGAGGGAGGACAAAACTGAATACCTGAATAAAACAGGTTGCAGAAAAAGCGAGTCGGCCTAGCTTATGAATATGAAAAACCCATCCCGCATTTCCAACCCGCAAGTTCGTTCAGCCTCGAGCCGGCTCCTGTTCCTCGCAGCATTGATGATGGGGCTTTGCCTGACTGTCGGAACGGTGCTTGGCGCCGGGGAACCAGGAAAAAAGGAGGCGAAGAAAGAAGTGAAGTTGGACCAGAAGAAGAAATCGGACTCAGAAGCTAAGACTCTGATTACCGGCTCTCTGATTCCCCAAAAAGCCAAGGTCAACCGCATTCCAGTCACCGCTTCCCCCGTAATCATCATCGGACAGAATGACATTGAACGCAGCGGCGCGTCCACTGTGGCCGAAGTGCTCAAGAGACAAGGGGCGTCCCGTTAGTACCAAAGTCGGCGTCCAGCGGTTTTCCATGCAGAAAGTTCACCACGCGGCTGCCTCGGCAGGCGCTTGACTGTCCCGCTGGATAAGAGGCCCTTGAAGTTAATCAAATGTGTAGAAGGCGATTGATATCCGACAGCTTAGAACTTCTTCGCGAGCTCAAAATATACGAAGCGACCTAGAAGGTCGTAACTGGATTTGTCGGTGTTGTCTTCGAACGAAGATGCGATAAGTGGCGGTTTTTCATCGGTGATGTTGCTGACGCCAATCCTGATCGTCGTTCCGTCATACCAGTCTCTTTCTGTCTTGTTCTTGCCGAACTCGTAGGCTAACTGCAGGTCGATCTTGAACCACGGATCGATTTTCCACAGGCTGCCGTCCCTCGTGAAGTCGTTTGAGCTTCCCCCGACGGCGGGGTGGAGCGTTCCCGGGTCGTCGGTTTCAGGAATGTAAGTCGCATTAAGAGTGACGGCCAAGCTGTCCTGTCGGACGGGATATTCCCAGGTCACGCCGGTATTGATGATGTAGTCGGGCAGGAGTCCCTGGCCGCCACCGATGCCGTTAATGCGGTCGGTATATTGGCCTTCGTAGTGGAACGGTCCGCCGATGGTGGGGTCTGCGTACTTGTAGCTTAACAGGTAGTTCGCATTGGCATAGAACGTGAATTTGCCCGCCGTATCAGTGGCCAACTGGTAGCTCGCCGCCAGGTCCAGACCGTAGGTCTCCTGTTCTGCGCCATTGGCAAGTGGAACGACCAGGCTTCCCCAGTTACCCGACGTGATCTGGTTGGGAGCGGCTGTCGTAAGTTGTGAGCCATCGTCGAACCTGAAGTTTGGCGCGTAAATCGAATTGACACCTTTCGCTTCCAAATCGTTCGCCATGGACTGCTCCGAAAGGCGGAAGATATCGTGCTTGGTCTTGATATGGTAATAATCCGCGCTGAGGGTCAACCCTTTGACACATTTCGGCGAGAACACAACTCCTCCGCCGTAGTTCTCGGCGTCCACCGGTTTCAGCGTCCGCGTCGAGGCATTGACAGTGGTCAGCTGGAAATCGCCGTCGGAGACGCTAAGAAACGGATTGTTTTGCGCTGAACCGCCAAATAACTGGAAGGTCGTTGGAGCGATAAAACTTTGCGAGTACGAGCCGCGCAAGGTGACTTGTTCGTCCAACGGTTGCCAGCGCACCAGCACTTTGGGAACCTTCGAGGTGCCACCGGGTTCGAAGGTCTCGTAGCGCCCCGCAGCGGAGATTTCGACGCTGTGGAACCCCGGGATGTTCATATCCGGCGATGTGACTGGAATTTTGACCTCCACAAAGCCGGACCACGCATCGCGTCTGCCGCTGGTCGGGTTCTGAGCGTTCAGGCCCGGCACCTTGCCGATCTGCGTCAGCCCGTCGAAATCTATCCTCAGAGACGCGGATTGAAACCCCCCGCCAATGGCGAAGGCCAATTTACCTGCAGGCAACTCGAAGGGTTCCCCGGTGATCGAGCCGTCCATGTTCCATTCCTCCGCTTGGCCGGACTGGAAGAGAGTTGTCTTGATGGCATCGATCGTCGCCTGCGAATTGGGCCCGGACCGGGTGGGAAAAGGCTCGGTAGGAGTAAAGAAGATATTGTACATCGGCACGAAGTTACCGGTTGGCCCACGCAACCGGCTGAAACCCGCCGCCGCCAGGCCTGGATCGACATTGGGTAGGAGCGCCAGATCGAGTGCGGCGCCATTGATCGCATTTCGTGTGAACTGAGTCTGATCATATCGGTCGTAGGTGTAAGCCGCGTTATAAGTATAGCCGCTCTCGAACTCGCCTTTCAACCCGGCGACAATATGGTAATAATCTGTCAGGGCATCAAAAATGCGATTGCCGCTTTGAATGAAGCGGGAGCGTATCCGCGGGGTCGACGAACCGTCCGGGCCCAGGTTAATACCGAATGGATTATACACGTTGTTGGAAGGAACGTTGATATTGGAGTCGAAGGGACCCAGACTGATGACAGGCGCCGGCGCCAAAGCCCCGACGCTCTCGTTGTTGGAATAGAGGAACTGCCCGAACAATTGCACCTGCTTCCCATAAAGGTCGTGTTCCCCGCTGCCGAATATCTGCCTGCGGTCTTGCGACAGGATCGAGTGCGTTCCAAACAAGGTCGTATTGAGCTGGGCTGATCCGAGGGGCGACGGAGCCCCTGCGCCGGATGTGCGAATATAGGGACCCAGTCCATTCCCTGTAGGATCAGCATAGCCGTGTGCGATCGCATAGGTATTGTAATCATCCACGGCGGTTGGACCAGAGAATGCATGGCCCGGGAACACCGGTGGACTCCCGGGAGTATGATATGCACCAGAACCATCAGGCGGTCCTCCAAGCAGATTCGGGTTGTACCCTTTCAGGCCGATCAAAAACGGCGAATTGGCCAACAGATAACGCGTACCATTATTCGGTCCGGCCTGGACTTTTCCGGGAAAACTCGGGCTGATGTAGCTCGCTGCCTCCAAGTTCATGGCCGCTCGCGCCGCATTGCCCAAGGAAGCGATCGCGCGATCCTTGGTTAGCAAAGGATCAAAGTGATAATACTGCGCCCCGGCTGTGATCCAACTCTGTTCGGTCGAAGTGCCAGCGACAATAGAAGCGCGGTACTCCATCAGGTCGTTGCTGGTGTCTTGCGTCGGAAAGCCGACCCGCCCGGAGATTTCAGCACCGGTATAATTCTTTTTCGTGATGATATTGACCACGCCCCCGACCGCCTCCGAGCCGTACAACGCTGACGCTCCATCCTTCAGCACTTCGATCCGTTCAATCATCGACAGTGGTATGGTGTTCACATCGACGAGGGCACCATTGCTGAAGGCCGAGTTTCCCAATCTGCGGCCGTTCAACAAGACCAGAGTGGACAAGTTGCGGATGGCCACGTTGGCCTCGCCAAATCCGCCGTTGTTTACCGTTTGTCCAGTGTTGGCGTTGCCAGCGAATCCCGGGTTGAGGGCTTTCAGCGTGGCCAGCACATCCTGAGAACCGACCTGCTGAATCCTTTCGGCGCCGACGATATCGACCGGAGCTGGCCCGACGGTCTCCGCCGTCGGAATGAGCGATCCGGTGACGACTGTCTTCTCCATCTTGACGGGCGCTTCGCCCGTCGCCGCAGCAGTTCTATTGGTCGCTTGCTGGGCCATCGCAACAGGCAAGGCCAGCATCGGAATTCCCAATGTGGCGTAAAGTGCGCGACGTATGGTGGACCGTATCTGATTGTGGAGCTGGTTACTCATAGGGTTGGTTCCTGTGTTTTAGTGGTTACGAGGTCGTGGCTGTTCCACCGGCACACAAAAGGAATGAGCCGCATACCACGCACCCAGACGCGAAGGCTCCCAGTCGAGGACAGTTCATAGCATGTCCGTTGGTTGCGGCTTTTACAGGTTACGGGCAGGGACAGTAAGGTAATAGCTCGTTTGCCGTCAAGTGCTTTAATCACATTTTCATCCGGCGCGTCTGGCGGTTCCCGGCTCCTTGAGTTCATCAAACGAGTTAAAAACTTGACGTTGCCGGGATTTAAGGGAATGAAAAGCGCGTTTTCGCGGCGGCGTTTCCGGACTCCAGGTTCATCGTTGATTATGCAAAAGTTCCTGTCCAACCTCCTGATTTTTTTTGCGCTCAGCTTGTGCGCGCTCTGCGCGTTCCAATGGGTGCGAGAGTCGCATCTTCGCAAGGAAATCGCCGACCTGCAGCACACCGTCTATCAGAAACTGGAAGCAATCCAAAACCTGGAAGGCCAGCTCAAGCAGACCAAAGAAGACGTCACGCGTTTGGACAGCCTCCGCGTCGAATTGAGTGGCATCATCAAAACCAACAAGGAGGAAATCCAGAGCCAGAGGAAGTACTCGGAAAAACTGGAAAAGGAAATCGAAACAGACAAAGCGCAGATTACCATTTACAAGGACGCGGTGGACAAGGCCAACGAGAACATCAAACGGCAGAACGAAGACATCAAAAAGCAGAACGAGGACATGAAACAACTCGCGGCCGACCGCAACGCGACGGTCGGGAAATACAACAAACTGGTCGATCAGTATAACGACCTGGTCAAACAGTTTGAAAAGTTTCAAGAGGACGCAGCCAAGGGAGCCACCAACAAACCAGCGGAGAAGAAGTAACCTTCTATGTTTACAGGAATTGAGGTTCCTCAATCGGTTCAGATCTGGGGACCGGGATGAGGGCCATTCCCTGCAACAAAAAGCGCCGGAGAATTAAATCTCCGGCGCTGAATGCAGACGACAGGCCTAATTCTGCTGCAACAAGTAGAAGACTGTACCGCTGGGGTTGTTGATCGTAAACGAATTTCCGGTAACACCCTGAACGTCACTAAAAGGTCCAGTGACAGCCGACGCGGAGCGCAAACGAAACCCGGTCGCACTCGCGGACCAGGAGATTGTGACGCCGTTCCCGGTGCGACCGACTGTTAACGGATCGCAAAGTCATCAATCAGGCCGTGCATGTTGCCGACGGCGCCACCTTGACCACCACCAGCGGCACCGAGCCAAATCCGTGTGAAGTCCGTGGGAAGCGGGGTAACCGCAGGGCCTTCCACGAAAAGCTGGCCATCAATCCAAATTCGCTTCGTGTCATTTGTGTGTAGGAACACGAAATGATGCCAATTCGTCCACCAATTGGCGTCCGTGAACCCGGGAAAGGTGGTAATGTCGGCATTCAGTTCGCTGTCCCCGGCAGTATTCCCGCCCACGTCAAAGGCAACAACTTCTGCTCCGGTGGTCGGATCCGGGACATTGGCCTGGACCCCGCGGTAGCCGGGAGCGGAAGCGGATTCAACCCAGAAAGCAGAGCTGAGCTCATTGTTATCGTACTTCTTGATCCAAACTGAGATTGTGATCGCGTTGTTCGACGCCGGCGCGTTCAGGAACGTGGCGTCCGGGACCAGCGCGGCTGTCAGGACTGCACCCGTGCCGAAGTCGAGGGCGGTGTCGCCCGCCTGACCAGTGTGGCCGCCCTTGTCAGGGGTTAGGGCCGAGCCGCTGCGGATCTGCGCATAGTAACTGTGCAGCTTGTCCAGGCTGTAATTGTCTGTTTTGAAGGTACCCTGAGCAGTCACGGTGCTCCCCAATGTATCCTTCACCTGGATGACGTAAGTGTGGTCGGAATTAGGCGGAAATGGCGACGCGGGTCTGTACGTGAAGTCGGTGGCATCAACTACTTTGGGGCTCGCCGTGGGTGTGTTAGTCTGGCCATCAATGATCAGTCTGGCGCTGCTGGGATTCACGATCGATACCCCCTTGTCGTTGGCTCGGAACGTGAAGGCATCGAAGCTCGGATTGATCGCAGACAAAAACAAGGTATCACTCCCTGACACGGTGGTGCCCAGCGTCACCAGAGCGGTTTCCGACGGAGTCTTACCAAACACGATCGAGTGCGCACCCAATCCACCCCAGCCCTTTTGACCCTGCTGACCCGCTTGCCCGTACTGCGTTGGATCTACAAAAGCTCCATCGCCGTCATTGATCGCCATGCCGAGCCCGAACTTCGTTCCAACTCCCAACGGCCCGGTCAGGCCGAGAGACGCAACGGGCAGTTGTATCTCGTAAATGGTCTTCTTGTTTACGCCGTCTCGTTTAATGAACGCTTTCGTTGGACAATTACACAATGTATCTCCGCCTGGGCCTGCCTCATGATTGATTATGATCGGGTTGGTCGGGTCGGGTAAATTCGGATCTGGGACGAAGACCCCTTGGCTGTTCTCGTAGCCGCCTAGAGCATAGTTGTAAAGGGCGACCTGATTGGTCCGTGCTGCATCCGCAATCATGAGCTGTATCGAATCGCCGTTCCAGGCGTTTTGGGAGATGTTTTCATGGTAATCGTCAGTCACGACGAAACCGAAGTAAACATTATCAGCGTCATAAACGATCTGAACCGCCGAGGTTTGATCGTCCGGCCCGCTCCAGGTCCCGCCATCATACTGCTCGAACAAGACGTAATTGGGAGAATCGTTTGTGCCTGAGAATTTGGGAACCGCGAATTTGGGATCCGCGAGCACAGGCGCGCCCGACCACTCCTTGAGGTCGCCATCCAGGTTGATTGTATTGGTGGTGCGCAACGCGGTGTAATATTCCTTGGTGGGTTCGATGTCATTCCCCTTGGCCAGCGTGATCAGGGCGGTTTCCGACGGTGTCTTGCCAAAAACAATCGAGTGCGCACCCAATCCGCCCCAGCCCTTTTGACCCTGTTGGCCCGCTTGCCCGTACTGCACGCTATCCACCAAAGCTCCATCGCCGTCGTTGATCGCCATGCCCAGCCCGAATTGCGGTCCGCCTTTCAACGTCGTTAGACCAAGAGACGCCTTCGGAAGTTTTATTTCGTAAGTGGTTTTTTTCTTTGCAAAGTCGCGTTTGATCACCGCTTCCGTTGGGCAATTACAGGCCGCATCGCCACCCGGGCCTGCCTCGTGATTGATAATAATCGGGTTAGTCGGGTCGGGTAGATTCGGATCGGGGACGAAGGTTCCCTGGCTGTTTTCGTAGCCGCCCAGCGCATAGTTATAAAGCGCGACCTGCGTCGTCCGTGTGGCATCTGCAATCATCAACTGGATCGAATCGCCGTTCCAGGCGTTTTGGGAGATGTTTTCATGGTAATCGTCCGTCACGACGAAACCGAAGTACACGTTATCTGCGTCATAGACGATCTGAACCGCCGAGGTTTGATCGTCCGGCCCGCTCCAGGTCCCACCATCATACTGCTCGAACAAGACGTAATTGGGATTGGCGTTTGTGCCTGAAAATTTGGGAACCGCGAATTTAGGGTCCGCGAGCACCGGCACCCCCGACCACTCCGAGAGGTCCCCATCCAGGACGATGGGTTTGGGGGCATATATAACGGTGTAGAATTCTTTTCCTGGCTCGATGTCATTGGCTGAGACGGTTTGCCGAACCAGAAAAACTCCCAGGACCGAAAGCAAGAGCACTGTTTTTCTATTCATAAGTTTTTGATTAGTGCGTTTGATGAAATGGCTGAGGAAATTCAATTGCATACTTCTAGTCCGCTTGCAAAGCTTTTTTTCTGTTGGATCAAAACTTGTTTGGGCCGCGGTTGTGGCGTATAAAGAACGGAGTGCCACGTATCGTGGAAACAGCGCTTTGGTTCAGCCCGCTCCCCGGATAGGCGCGTTGTCTGGAACAACTTTTAATGCGAGTTCATGAACAAAATCCCGCCTGATTCCATTCTGAATCCACGAGCCATTTCGTCGCTTGCCGCGACAGTGGCTGTTCTGCTCCAGGCCCATTTCAGCCCGGCCATTGCGCTCTCGATTCATGGACCCGGTGTCAAGCCCGGTGAATTCCGGATCACCACGTTTGCCGCGGGTCTAAACTATCCGTTGGGCATGGCCAGGCTCTCGGACGGCTCGCTTTTGGTTGCGACCAGCGATGGGACCAGTTACTGGAACTCAAACGGTAAACTCCTCCGGCTGGTGGACGCCGACCAGGACGGCTTTGCAGACGGCCCGGGAACCGTGCTCTACAGCGGGCTGACCGGGGGACTGACGTCGCTGCGCATCGGCGGAAACCTCGTCTTCGTAACCGGCCAGGGCAGCGGCAGGCCGATCACGATTTTGCGATTGGGGGTGGCTCCGGCTTCTCCACTGACGTTGGTTGGCCAGATCCACATCAATTATCCCGCCGGGGGTTGGCTGCATCCCCACTCCGGCCTGGCCGTTCGGCCAACTCCCGGACGGTCGCAGAGCCACGACCTGTTCTTTCAACTTGGCTCGCAGGCGAACTTCGCCGCCACCACCAGCACCGCCTCCATCAGCAGTCCAACCATACCGGGTGCCAGCGGCACGCTTCTCGGAGACTCGATTTACAAGCTGACGCTGATCGACAGCGGCAACAGCGTCAGCGCCACAAATCTCACTCGAGTTGCCAGTGGCCTCCGCAACCCGGCCGGCTTCGCTTTTCACCCGGTCACGGGCGATCTGTATTTTGAGGACAACGGGATCGATGGCCTGGTGGATGCCAACGAGCCGTTGAGCGCAGACGAACTTAACGTCATTCCGGCGGCCGATATCGGGAGCGCGCCGGTCAGGTTCTTCGGCTTCCCCGCCAACTACACCGCCTATCGCACCGGAACGGTGGTCGGCGGGCAAGGCGTTCAGCCGTTGGTGGCTTTTCAACCGCAGCCCGATCGGTTCACGGGAGAGGAAAGCGAGGGGCCAAACGACATCGCCTTCGCTCCACCAGCGTTTCCGGACGGATTGAACAACGGCATTTTCGTCGGCTTCCACGGCAAGTTCAATCTCGGAGGCACCGACAACGAGGAGAATGCGCTTGTTTTCGTGGACCTGGCCACCACCAACTATTTTCACTTCACATCGCCGCGACAGCCGGACGTCGGTCATTTGGATGGATTGCTCACCACGGCGGATTCGTTGTTTATAGCGGACCTCACGACCGGTGGAAACCTGGACAATGGCAGCGGCCTTGGGATGATCTACCAGATCAAGTCCCTCGTTCTACCCTCGGTGCGCGTGAAGCCGGTGGGGAAGAACATCGAACTGAGCTGGAGCTATGGAACTTTGCAAGAGGCCGGGAGTGTGAGCGGACAATGGAACAATGTTACGAATGTATCGAGTCCTTATTCGGTAGAAGCCGGTTCGCAACAGAAATTCTTTCGCACTCGCAACTGAGATGCGGTGGCCGTTGGTGAAAATCGAGACCGCACAATGGTTTGATTCCTCACCCTGACTCGATAATCCTCGGAGGATGAAGCGATTTGGAGCCCAGGTTCTGATGTGGATGGGGCTGTCTGTTCTGCCGGTTTATGGCGCCATCACCTTTTCCAAGGACGCGTATCATGTCTATCCAGGTGACAATATTCAGGACGCCTTGCAACAGGCGGCTGAAAGCAAAACGAACAAAGTCGTCAAGGTTCACGCTGGCGAGTATCAGCCGAACAGCAAGCGGCAGGCGTTGATTTGCACCTGGCCGTTCCGTCGGCGCCCGGGTTCCCGGCGGTCGTCAATCATGTCGTCTATTTCGGCGACGGGATTTCCTCCAACACGGTGCTGCGGGGTTTTCGCATCACCGGGGCGAACAATTTTGTCACGAAGGAATTGACGAGTCAGATCGAGCCGGACCGGACCATTCCCAAAAACTCCTTTTTCTTTGCCGACGGCGGGGCGATCAAGATTTTCGGCCGTTCATCACCGAGCATCCAAAATGTGGAAGTGGTTGACAACTTTTCCAGCCCGTGTGGCGCCGGCATCTCCGTCCAGCAGCAGGGACTCAACCAAAGCCCGGTCTTGATTGAAAACTGTGTGTTTCTAAGAAACCGGGCACAGAGCACCGGAGCGGCGATTGACCTCCTGGCCGGAAGCGCCGCGCGCATCTCCAACTGTTTGTTCGTAGGCAACGTTTCGAATTCGGGCGAGGATCCGGTGGCGAAGCAATCGGGCGAGCGGCCGTTTGCGAACAACGGGATCTTGACGATTTTCTGGAATTCTCACGCCGACGTGCGGGATTGTACGTTTACCGGGAATCGCAACGGTGTGGATGACATGGGGGGCCAAAGCAGTTACGTGAATTGCATCTTCGTTGATAATAGGCTGGACACCGGTTTGAAAGGCTTCGCGCGTTACGAACTGGCCGTAAACGCGGGGGGAAAAGTCTCCGGCTGTTTTATCAATGGTGCCGTCCATGATATCGGCCATGTCGTGTCGGCTCAGGAGAACGTGCTGGAGAGGTCTTCCGGCCGGGCTTTCCCGTCACCCAAATTCAATAAGAGTTTTGTGCCCGAAGCGCCGGAATATGAACACGCCGGCTATCGGCCCGTTTCCTCCGAGACCATCTCCTCCGCTGGGAACCGTTAATCAGCGCTCTTCAGTGATTGTGAGCAACGAATTCGTCGGAATGCCTTGAGTGAGGATCTGCCTTTTGCCGGACGGCCAACGCACTTCGATGCGGTCAATTTGCATGGCATCGTCCAAACCGAAATAGAGCGGCATGGAACTTTGCGACAAGTAACCGGATTTTCCGTCATGATAGCGGATATAGGTTTTGGGCCCGCAATGCACTTTGACCATGGCTCCCAGTCCATCGCGATTGGAAACCGTGCCTACCAGTTTGATTTTCAGATAATGAATCTGCTTGTTATCCGATAAATTGCTGATCAGCACCTGCGGGTGGTCGTTCCATTCGTTGGTCACGATATCCAGGTCGCCATCGCCGTCCAAGTCCAGTGCCACCGAGGAGCGTGAACTGGTTGAGCCGATCACCGTTACCAGGCCGGTCTTTCCACGACAGAGCGGGTGCTTCCGGTCGTCTCCGGAACAATCCAGAGTAAAGAATTCCTTCTCGATTCGGTTGGATTTGCGCGGTTCCACGCCCAGGACCCATTCGCTGTCCACGAACCGTCGGCCGCCTTCGTTCAACAACAGGGAATTGACGGCATAACGGAGAGGATAGCCCATCCCGGCGCTCACAAAAACATCCTCGTAACCATCCGCGTTCAGATCGGCGACACTGATTCCCCACGGCCAGTAAGTCTCAGCCCCGATTTCCTCAGACACCTCGATGAACTTGCCATGACCCTGATTTTGATAGAATGCATTTCCTAAAATGCAGTTGGAAGCCCTCGCCAGGTTCTCGGCCGACCAATCAATCGAGCACCAAGCGTCGCTTTTCTGCTTCTGGAACCAGGAGCTGTAATCCTTTTCGCCCGCTTTGATTTGCGCGCTTGTCATGTCCGAATGCATGTCCGTCACGAAAAGGTCCATGAGGCCGTCCAGGTTGTAGTCAAAGAACTTCACCCCCATGGATCCCCAGGGTGTTTTTGGAAAATAGGCCGCCGTTTTTTCCACGAACCGTTTGCCGCGATCATTCTCATAATAGCGGTCCTCGCCGGACATGCTCAGCACGTACAGATCGGGATACCCATCCTCATTCAAATCACAGAATGTGGCGTCCCCGCTCCAGCCACGATGTTCCAGGCCCAGATCTTTGGAGACGTCCTTGAATTTTCCGCCACCCAGGTTTTTATACAAGACGCTCTGCTCGCTGCGGGCGGGAAATCGCCAGCCTTGAAACGCGTCAGGGCGGCCCAGATAAAATCCGCCCCGGCCTTTTTCGCCAGTGGTGTACACCCCCACATTTGCCACAAACAGATCCAGCAGGCCGTCGTTGTCAAAGTCAAAGAACACCACGCCGGAGGAATGACGGGCGGGGCTCGTGCCAAGGCCGGATTCGAGCGTGATGTCTTTGAATTTTCCCCGTCCGAGGTTCTTGAACAGGAAATTCCCCATCCTGACCGTGGTGACAAACAGGTCTGGCAAGCCGTCATTGTCAATGTCCGCGAATGATGCGGCAACGCAGATCTTGTCCTCCAACCCCACTCCTGCCGCGGCGGTGATGTTTTCGA